>WNGB01008208.1_pt1 | contig 24963 bp, 26 predicted proteins | sample 5400681 | NCBI WGS metagenome assembly WNGB01 (sample SAMN13153367, study PRJNA577476) | soil metagenome | isolation source: 115 cm soil or saprolite under grassland replicate 2 | place: USA:California | collected 2016-06-15
CGTCCGTCCAGATCTGGATCTCCTCCGCGTCCAGGGCCGCGCCGACCACCGCGGCCGACCAGTCGCTCCCGCCGCGGCCGAGCGTGGTGGCCACGCCTTTGCGGGTGCTGCCGATGAAGCCGGGCAGGACGGCCACCGTGCGCGCGTCGATCAGGGGTTGGACCATGCGCGCCGCCGCCACCCGCGTCTCGTCCACCAGGGGCATGGCGCGGCCGAAGGTCTCGTCGGTGACGATCACGCCGCGCGCGTCCACTCCCTGGGCGGGGATGCCGGCCGCGTCCAGCGCCGCCGCCACCATCTCGTAGGAGAGCCGCTCGCCGATGCCCGAGATCGCGTCCAGCGTGCGCGCCGTCAGCTCGGCGAGGTGGTAGACGCCGGTGTACAGCGCCCGCAGCTCGCCGATGGTCGCATCGAGATGGCTCAGGAGCCGCTCCTGGGCGGGGCCGGGAGGGACGAGGTCGTGGATGGCGCGATGGTGCCGGTCGAGGACCTCGTAGACGACGCTCTCGTAGTCGGAGTCACGGGCCAGGGCGAGCTGGGCGCCGCGCACCAGGGAGTCGGTCACCTTGGACAGCGCGGAGACCACGACGACGGGCCGGCGGGCCAGGCGCTCGCGCACGCGCTCGGCCAGGGCGCGGACGCGCTCGGGGGACCCGACGGAGGTCCCCCCGAACTTCATGACGATCACGGCAGCAGGTCCCGGGCCTTGAGCAGCTCCGCGTTGAGGATGGCGGCCCCGGCCGCGCCGCGGATCGTGTTGTGGACGAGGGCCTCGAGCTTGAGGTCGAAGAGCTTGTCCGTGCGCACGCGGCCCACGCTCACCGCCATCCCTCCCTCGAGGTCGCGGTCGAGGCGGGGCTGGGGCCGGTTGTCCTCGGGCCGCACGTGGATGGGCCGCCGCGGGGCGGTGGGGAGCTTGCGCTCCTGGGGCTCGCCCCGGAAAGAGGCGATCGCCTCCACCGCCTGGGCGGCGGTGGCCTTGGTCTCGAGGCGCACGAAGATCGCCATGGTGTGGCCGTCGGTCACGGCCACGCGATGCACGGAGGCGGAGATGCGGAAGGGCGCGGGCGCGAAGGTGCCACCCGCGAACGTGCCGAGGATGCGCAGCGGCTCCGTCTCGATCTTCTCCTCCTCGCCGCCGCCGATGTAGGGGATCACGTTGTCCGCGATGTCCATGGAGGCGACGCCGGGGTAGCCCGCGCCGGAGAGCGCCTGTAGCGTGGCCACCGCGACTTCGCTCACGCCGAAGGAGCGCTGCAGGGGAGCGAGGGCCATGGCCAGGCCCACCACGCTGCAGTTCGGGTTCGTCACGATGTACCCGCCGCCGGTGCGCTTGCGTTGCACGGTCAGCGCGTCGAGGTGATCGGGGTTGACCTCCGGGATCAGGAGGGGCACGTCCGGGTCCATGCGATGGTTGCGCGAGTTCGACACCACGGCGTGGCCGCGCGAGGAGAGGGCCGTCTCGGCCTCTCCCGCCACCGACGAGTCCAGGCCCGAGAAGAGGATCCTGGACTCGAATTTCTCGTCGCACGCCTTGACCACGCGCGCCGCCACCGACTCCGGCATCGGCGTGCCGAGGCGCCACGTGCATGCGTCCTTGTACGGCTTGCCCGCCGAACGGTCCGACGCCGCCAGCTCCACCACTTCGAACCAGGGGTGATCGGCCAGGAGCTGCACGAAGCGCTGTCCGACCGCGCCCGTGGCGCCGAGCACACCCACTGCTACTTTGCCCATGTGGTCATTCTAAGCGCAGAGGGCAGTAGAATCGCGGCCGGAGGCGTGTCATGGAGCTGGTCGACCGCAAGGCGCTGGAGGAGAGGGAGGACCGGTTCCTCGCTCCCTACGGCATGCGCAGCGCCAAGAGCCGCGGGCGGCGGCACCTGGAGCCGGACGACCCCAACCGCACCTGCTACCAGCGCGACCGGGACCGCGTCATCCACAGCTCCTCATTCCGCCGGCTGGAGTACAAGACGCAGGTGTTCGTCAACCACGAGGGCGACAACTACCGCACCCGCCTCACCCACAGCCTGGAGGGTGCGCAGATCGGGCGCAGCGTGGCCCGCAGCCTCGCCCTCAACGAGGACCTCACGGAGTGCCTCGTGCTCGGCCACGACCTCGGGCACACGCCGTTCGGCCATTCCGGCGAGAAGGTCATGGCCGAGCTGATGGCCGAGCACGGGGGTTTCGAGCACAACCGGCAGACCCTGCGCATCCTGGAAGTGCTCGAGGAGCGCTATCCGAAGTTCCCGGGGCTGAACCTCACCTGGGAGATCCGGGAGGGGATCATCAAGCACCAGTCGGACAGCGACGCAAGCGCACCCGCGGAGTACGCACAGGGCGAAGCGCCTACGCTCGAGGCGCAGCTCGTCGACTTCGTGGACGAGATCGCCTACAACAACCACGACATCGACGACGGCCTCTCCTCGGGGATGATCACGGTGGAGAAGATCCGCGCCGTCACCCTCTTTCGCGAGGCGCACGAGGAGGTCGTGGCCGAGCGCATCCGCGGCGAGCGCCTCATGCGTCACCAGACGGTGCGGCGGATCATCAGCCGCTGCACGCACGATCTCGTGGTGGCGAGCCTGAAGAACGTCCGCGACGCGAGCGTCTCGTCCGTCGAGGAGGTGCGCCGGGCGGGCCGGCGGCTGGTCGGCTATTCGCCGGAGATGGCGCGCCTGGTGAAGGAGCTGAAGGACTTCCTCTTCACGAACCTGTACCGCCACTATCGCGTGGTGAGGATGGGCGACAAGGCCGGTCGCATCCTGCGCGACCTGTTCCTGTCCTACGTGGGCGAGCCGCTGCAGCTGCCGCCCCATTACCAGGAGCGGATCCCGCGCGACGGCGTGCAGCGCGTGGTGTGCGACTACATCGCGGGCATGACGGACCGCTTCGCGGTGGACGAGCACCGGAAGCTGTTCGATCCGCTGGTACGGGTTTAGCAACAGCAAAGATCGATCGGCCTGGGTTAGCAGATTTGAGGCTGGGGCCAGGTCGGTCTGCCATCTACAAACGCGTCAACGACAGCCCTGTGGGAATCCTGTGACATCGGTGTGGATTGCCTGTGCCTTTCCCGTGGATACGCCGTGGACGCTCCGCGGAAAAGCGGCAGCGCGCTGTGCATGAACTGTGGAAAACGCGGTTGGAAGACGCGAAAAGGCCGCGTTTCCACGCTGCGCCCTGTGCACGGGTGCGCGGAAATCCTGTGGAAATCGGCCTTGGGCCCGTGGAGCGGGTGCGGGAAACCTGTGGACGAGCCCGTCTTACTGCGCGCTCGACTCGAACATCTCCCGGATCTGCGCGACATCCGAGGTCGCGCCCAGGGCTACCATCAGCTTGATGCGCGCCTTTGGCCCCGGGAGGTCCTGGCCGAAGATGACGCCGAGGTCGCGGAGCATCTGGCCGCCGCCTTCGTACCCGTAGAGAGGCGCCACGCGGCCCTCGGCGCAGCGCGAGACGAGCACGACGGGCACGCTCGCGGCCAGGGCGGCGCGCAGGCCGGGAAGGCAGGCGGGCGGCACGTTGCCGGCGCCGGTAGCGGCCACCACGAGCCCGCGCGCGCCCCGCGCGAGCGACGCGCGCAGCAGGGCGTCGTCCGTGCCCACCGCCATCGTGTGCAGGTCGACCTCGGACACCAGGCGGCTCGCCTTCAGCGCGGGCGCGCGGAAGGCCGGACGCTGGAAGACGACCTGGCCGTGATCCAGGACGGCGAGCGGACCGCGCGCGCTGCGGAACGTGCCCAGGCTCTGGGTGTGCCACTTCGTGGCCTCGGCGGCGGCGTGGACCTGCTCGCCCACGGCCACCAGGACGCCCCGCGCGCGTGCGTCCGGATGGACGGCCGTGCGCACGGCGGTCATCAGGTTGGCCGGGCCGTCCCAGCCCGGGTCGGACACCGTGCGCATGGCCCCGCAGAAGACGACCGGCTTCTCGCTGTCGAGCGTGAGGTCGAGGAGGAACGCGGTCTCTTCCAGCGTGTCCGTGCCGTGGGTGAGGACGACGGCGTCCACGGCCGTGTCGGCCAGCACCTCCGCCACCCGGTCCCGCAGGCGCCACATCCAATGCGGCGTGACGTGCGGCCCGGGCAGGCGCGCGTAGTCCTCGAGAGTGAGACGCGCTTCCTTGCGGAGGCCATGGACGCGGGCGACGATCTCCTCGCCCGACATCGCGGGCACCGCTGCGCCGGTGCCCGGATCCACGCGCATGGAGATGGTGCCGCCCGTGAAGAGGACGTGCACCTGCCGGCGCGCGGTCATGCCGCCTCGCTGCGCACGACCAGGGCGAGGGCGGCCAGCACCAGCACTCCGCCCGCGATCGTGAGGCGGGAGGGCATCTCCCCGAACACCGCAAAGGCCAGGACGGAGGCGGCGATGGGCTCGCCCAGGAGGAACAGGCCCACCGTCGGCGCCGGGATGCGACGCAGGGAGCGGTTCACGAGGCCGTGACCGAACACGGTCGGCACGACGGCCAGGGCCAGGAAGAGGGCAAAGGTCCGGAGCGGGTAGCCGAAGATGGGAACGCGGGCGGCGGCCGCGAGCACGGCCAGGGTCGCGGCCGCGGTGGCCCAGACGCCCAGCACGTAGGCGGAGAGCGGCAGCGCGTCCCGCAGCCCGCGCCCGATGACGTGGTACAGCGACAGCGTCACCGCCCCCGCCATGGCCAGGGCCTCGCCGGTGAGCGAGGCCGTGCCCCCGTCCCAGTCGCCGGCGGCGATGAGGGCGGCCCCCGTGAGGGCGACGGCCATCGCGATCAGCACGGCCCTCGAGGCGCGCTCGCCCAGGAGCCACCAGGAGAAGACGAGCGTGAAGAGGGGGGCCGTGTTCACGAGGAGCACGGAGGCGGCGACGGTGGTGTAAGCCAGGCTGGCGATCCAGGTCGCGAAATGCACGCCGAGCGAGACTCCGGAAGCGAGGAGGAGGAGACGACGGCGCGCGGAGAGCGCCGGCCACGCTCGCGCCAGGGAGGGCGCGGCAAAGGGCGCAACCACGACCGAGGCCAGGAAGATGCGGTTGAAGGCGACGGCCAGGGCGGGCGCGTGGGCCAGGCGCACGAAGATGCTGCCCACCGAGACGCAGGCGACGGCGAGAAGGAGGAGGCCGTAGCCACGCTCGGCCCTCACGCGGCGGGGACGCCCCCGCGCACGGCGCGCGCCGCCGCCGCCAGCGCCTCGTCGAGGAGGTCGAGCCGGTCGCCGCCGCCCTGGGCGAGGTCTCCCTTGCCGCCACCCCGCCCGCCCAGGCTGGTCACGGCCTGGCGGAGCAGGCCGGGGATGTCGTGGCCCAGGCCCGCGCTCTGCGCGAACACGAGGTGCGCCTTGTCCGCGCGGCTGCCGAGCAGGGCGACACCGGGCGCGATCGCGGTCAGCTTCTGGGCGAGGAGGCGAAGGTCGGCGGCGGGCCAGCCGTCGTAGGTGGCGACGACCAGCGCCGGCCGCGCCTCCGCCCGCGCCAGCAGGCGATGCGCCTCGCCTTCCAGCGCACGCTCCAACAGGGCGTGGCGCTGCTTCTCCCCGTCGGCCAGTGCATCCACCGCGCGGCGCGAGGCCGCGGGGAGATCCTCGATCGAGGACGAGAAGACGGCGGCCAGGTCGCGAAGCAGCGCGGCGCGCAGGTGGAAGGCCTGGAGGGCGCGGTGGCCGCACACGAAGCGCACGCGGCTGCCTCCCTTGTGCCGCTCGTGGCCCAGCACCAGGACCACGCCGACCTCGGAGGTCGAGCGAGGGTGGGTGCCGCCGCAGGCCTGCAGGTCGAACCCTTCCGCCTCCACCAGGCGCACGGAGTCGCCGGCTTCGTCCGGGACGGTGACGCCCAGCGCGGTGGCCTCCGCGCGCGACACCACGCGGACCCTCACCGGCCGCCCGGCCCAGATCACCTCGTTCGCGCGGCGCTCGGCCTCGCGGACCGTCTGCTCGTCCACTTCGTGATCGAGGTCGATGGTCGATTCGTCCGCGCCCAGGTGGAAGCTCACCGTGCGCGACGCGCCCGCCATCTCGACCAGCGCGCGCGAGAGGAGATGCTGGCCATGGTGCTGCTCGCGGTGGTCACGCCGGCGCGCGGCGTCGACCTGTCCGCGCACGGTGGCGCCTTCGTCGAGGGGACGGTCGAGGACGTGGAGGACGGTGTCGCTTGCGTCCACGACCGCGAGCACGGACGCGCCGCCGAGGACGCCGAGGTCCCAGGGCTGGCCGCCGCTCTCGGCGTAGAAGGCCGTACGGTCCAGCACGACCGCCGGACGTCCCTCGTGCTCGCGCCGGGCGACCACCCGGGCCTCGAATTCGAGGAGGTAGGGATCGTCGCGATAGAGGCGCTGGGTCATGGGCGGAGCGCGCCCATTCTAGAGGATTCTCGTGGCCGGCAGCGGAGGGTGCGGCTCTACCTGGTCGGCGGGCGGCGGGGGAGGCGGCCGGCCATCACCTTGTCGAGCGCAGCCAGATCGACTTCGGGCGGGGCGGGCAGGGTCAGCTCGGACATCGGTTCGTCCGGTGGCTCCTCGTACCGGTCCGCGGTGGCGGCGCGCCGCGGGACGTTGAACGTCTTGCCACACGAATCGCACCGGCAAGGGTCGAGGCCGAGGGCGCGCTTCCATGGCGGAAGCAGCAGGCGCGCGCGGCGCACCTGGTCAGAGCCGCAGCGGCCACAGCGCGCGTCTCCGCCCCAGACGGCGAGGCGCAGGAGCGACGACCAGCGGGACCAGGAATGGCCCGGACCAGGTGCGGCGGAAGTTCTGGACGGGGGCGACCAATGCGCCATGACAGCTCGGGTCTGCTGCGAGGAGCAGCCACCCGAACCTAACGTAGCACGGAGGCCCGGTAGGAAGGCAAGCGATTTCTTGAGTCCGTCAGCGCCGGGCCGGCGCCTTGCCCCAGAGCGGGGTCATGTTCTCCACGTACTTGAACCCGGTCCCGGTGTTGAACACGACGACCGTGTCGTCGGCGCTGAGGTGGCCGTTGGCCTTGAGCTTGCGCAACGCGGCCACGCAGGCCCCCCCCTCCGGGGCCATGAAGATCCCTTCGTTGGCGGAGGCGTCCTTCACACCCTGGATGATCTCGGCGTCGGAGACGGCGACGGCCGAACCATGGCTTTCGCGGAGGGCGCGGAGGATCAGGAAGTCGCCCAGGGCCTTGGGCACCCGGATCCCGTGGGCGAGCGTCTGGGCGTTCTCCCACATCGGCGCCGCTTCGAGGCCCTCGGTGAACGCCTTCACGATGGGCGCGCAGCCCTCGGCCTGGATCGCATACATGCGCGGGCGGCCCGGTCCGAGGTAACCCATCTCCTCCATCTCCCGGAACGCCTTCCACATGCCGATGAGGCCGGTGCCGCCGCCCGTGGGGTAAAGGATGGCGTCGGGGAGCTTCCAGCCCATCTGCTCCGCCAGCTCGTAGCCCATCGTCTTCTTGCCCTCGATGCGATAGGGCTCCTTGAGCGTGGCGCACTCGTACCAGCCGTTCTCCTTGGCCCGCTCCGCGCAGATCTTCCCGGCGTCGGTGATCAGCCCGTCGACCGTCTCCACTTCGGCGCCGTAGGCGCTTGTCTCCATCAGGAAGAGCTGGGCGATGTCCTTGGGTACGAACACGTGCGCCTTGAGCCCGCCCTTGGCGGCGTACGCGGCGAGCGCGCTGCCCGCGTTGCCCGCCGAGGGCAGGCACACGTCCGTGGCGCCCAGGGCCTTCGCCATCGACACCGCCAGGGAGAGACCCCGCGCCTTGAACGAGCCCGTCGGCTCGCCCGACTCGTCCTTGATGAAGAGACGGGGGAGACCCATCAGGCTGCCCAGGCGGCGGGCGGTGAGGAGCGGGGTGAAGCCCTCGCCGAGGCTCACCCGGTGGTCCGGGTTGTCGACGGGCAGGACGTCGTCGTAGCGCCAGAGCGTGGGCTCGCGCAGCGCGAGGTGGCCCGGCCGCATGTTCTTGGCCGCGCGCTCGAGGTCGTAGCGCGCGAACAGGGGCGCGCCGCAACCCGTGCAGACGTTCAGGACCGGGCCGGGCTCGTAGCGCCGGTCGCAGCGCGTACAGTCGAGGCGAAGGACGGGCACGGCCCGATTATATCCACCAGCTGGGGTCGGCCCGGGACCACCACGGACGGCTAAACGGACGGGAGGATACCCAGGATCATCCGGAGCCGGAGAGGGAGGCGGGAATCGCCGAACCCGTCTCCGTCTCCGTGCCCGTTCCCGTCCGTTTGTGCGGATGGCCACCCGGCCCTCTTCCGCGTGCTTGTGGGCATTCTTGACCAGGAGCTTGCGGCGTTCCTCGTTGAGCTGGGGGATCGGGATGCGGATGATCTTGCCGTCGTTCTGGGGATTGAGATCGAGGTCGGACGAGCGGATCGCCTTCTCGATCACGCCCAGCAGCTTCGCGTCCCAGGGCTGGACCTGGATGAGGGTGGGATCCGGCGTCGACAGGTTGCCCACCTGGTTGAGGGGGGTGGGCGTGCCGTAGTAGTCCACGCGCACGTTGTCCAGCATGGACAGGGAGGCGCGCCCGGTGCGCATCGTGGCCAGCTCGCGCCGGACGGTCTCGACCGAGGTGTTCATCCGTTGCTTGGCGTCGGAGATGAGGTTGCTGATGGCCATATCGCGCTACTCCTTGACCATGGTGCCCACCTTCTCGCCCCGGACGATGCGCTTGAGCATGCCCTTCTGCCGCAGGTTGTAGACGACGATGGGCAGCTTGTTGTCCTTGCAGAGCGAGATGGCGGTGGCGTCCATGACCTTGAGGTCCTTCTTCAGGACGTCGAGGTAGGTGAGGCTGTCGAACTTCGTCGCCCCCGGGTTCTTGAGCGGGTCCGAGTCGTAGATGCCGTCGACCTTGGTACCCTTGAACAGCACCTGGGCCTTGATCTCCATGGCGCGCAGGGCGGCCGCGGTGTCGGTGGAGAAGTAGGGATTGCCCGTGCCGCCGGCGAAGATGACCACGCGCCCCTTCTCGAAATGGCGGATGGCGCGGCGGCGGATGAACGGCTCCGCGACTTCACGCATCTCGATGGCGGAGAGGACGCGCGTGATGACGCCCGCCCGCTCGAGCGCGTCCTGCAGCGCGATGGCGTTGATGACGGTGGCCAGCATCCCCATGTGGTCGGCGGAGGCGCGATCCATGCCCGCGGCGGCGTCGGAGACGCCGCGGAAGAAGTTCCCCCCGCCCACGACCGCGCCCACCTGGGTGCCGAGCGCGTGCACGCCCTTGATCTCGGCGGCCAGGTAGTCGGTGAACGAGCGGTCGATGCCGAACGGCTTCTCGCCCAGCAGCGCTTCGCCGGAGAGCTTGAGGAGGATCCGTTTGAACGCGGGCTTTCGGCTGGCCGCCATGATGCGTGTCTCCGTTCCTCCCTATTCCGGCGGGGCCTCGGTCCGCGGGGTCCGGCCGCCCGTCACCGATTGCCGCGGGGTCACGCTCACGATGTGGTCGTTGGCGAGGAGCAGGAAGTGGCGATGAGCTGATCGCCGGTGCGGATCACCGCCTCGATCCGCTCGGTGGGGACGCGCCGGGGCCGCGAGATCTCGTCCACGGCCCGTATGATAACCGCCCCTGCCGCTCGTTACCCCGCCGCGACCGGTGTCCCTTCCCCCGGGCCCGCCGCGCGCGCCTCCTCGCCGACCTTGAACCGCGCGAACCGGCGCACCACGATGTTCTCCTTGATGAGCGCGATCTTCTCCTGGATGAGCTGGCCGACCGTCTTGTCGTTCTCGCGGACGAACGGCTGCTCGAGCAGGCACACCTCGGAGAGGTACTGCTTGAGCTTGCCCTCCGCGATCTTCTCCTGGACGGGACCCGGCTTGCCCGCGGCCGCGGCCTGCGCCTTGTAGATCTCGCGCTCCTTCTCCAGGACCTGGCCCGGGACCTCCTCCTTGCTCACGTAGAGGGGGTTCGCGGCCGCGATGTGCATCGCGATTTCCTTGACCAGGGTCTGGAAGTCGGGAGTCTTGGCCACGAAGTCGGTCTCGCAGTTCACCTCCACCAGGACGCCGATCTGGGCGCCCGGGTGGATGTAGTGTCCGACCATGCCCTGGCTCGCAGTACGGCTCGCCCTCTTGGCCGCCGCGGCCAGGCCCTTCTTGCGCAGGACCTCGCGGGCCTTCTCCGTGTCCCCGCCCGCCTCCACCAGCGCCGACTTGCAGTCCATCATGCCGGCGCCGGTCTCCTCGCGCAGCTTGCGCACCATTTCCGCCGAAATGCGGTCTCCTCGCGCAGCTTGCGCACCATTTCCGCTGAAATGTCCGCCATATCTTTCCGTTTCTTTCTAAATGATCAGGGGGCCGCGGCGCAGCGGCCCCCTGGACGTCTTCGGCCGCTGGACGCCTAGGCCATCGCGGACTCCGCCGCCCGCGACTCCCGGATGCCGCGCCCGGCCAGGATCGCATCGGCCATGCGGCCGGCGAAGAGCTTGATCGCGCGCAGGGCATCGTCGTTGCCCGGGATCACGTGGTCGACCTCGTCCGGATCGCAGTTGGTGTCCACGATGCCGATGACGGGGATCTTGAGCTTGCGTGCTTCCTGGACCGCGATCGACTCCTTGCGCGTGTCGATCACGAAGATGGCGTCGGGCACGTTCTTCATGCCCTTGATGCCCTTCAGGTTCTTCTCGATCTTGACCCGCTCCTTCTCGAGCTGGGCCACTTCCTTCTTGGTCAGGCGCTCGTGCCGGCCGTCCGTCGACATGGCCTCGAGCTCGCGCAGCCGGTCCAGGCTCTTGCGGATGGTGACGAAGTTCGTGAGCAGCCCGCCCAGCCAGCGCTCGTTCACGTAGGGCATGCCGGCGCGCTGCGCCTCCTCGGCGATGGCTTCCTGGGCCTGGCGCTTGGTGCCGACGAACATGATCGTCCGCCCCTGCGAGGCCAGGTCCTGCACGTACTGCAGAGCGTCCTGGAGCAGGCGATGCGTCTTCTGCAGGTCGATGATGTAGATGCCGTTGCGCTCGCCGAAGATGAAGTCCTTCATCTTCGGGTTCCAGCGCTTCGTCTGGTGGCCGAAGTGCACTCCCGCCTCCAGCAGCTCTTTCATGCTGACCGTGGGGGTCACGCTCGTGCCTTGCGCCTGATTCACCGTCGTCGCCAAACCGTCCTCCTCGTCAGCCGCGGGCCACGCCGGACCCGTCGGCTTGCCGGCCCCCTCGCGGAGGCTCGAAATGAAACGTCTTAACCAACCACTCTGGCCGCCCGCTGCGCGGGCCGCCAAAGTCCCGGGGTTGACTGCGGTGCGCCGATACGCAAGCCGCTCCTCGTCACCCCCGGACCCCCCGTTAACGCTTGCTGAACTGGAAGCGGCGCCGGGCGCCCTTCTGTCCGTACTTCTTGCGCTCCTTGATGCGGGCGTCCCTCGTGAGGAATCCCGCCTTCTTGAGGCGCTTCCTGAGTTCCAGGTTGAACTCGCACAGCGCGCGCGAGATGCCGTGGCGGACGGCTCCCGCCTGCGCCGCCGGACCACCGCCGGTGACGATGGCCAGCACGTCGAACTTCTCGGTCGTCTCCGTGACCGCGAAGGGCTGCTTGGCCACCATCTTCAGCGCTTCGTGGCCGCCGAAGTAGTCGTCGAGGGCCTTGTCGTTGAGATGGACCTCGCCCGTGCCGGCGCGCAGCCGCACGCGCGCGATGGCCGTCTTGCGCTTTCCGGTCGCGTAGTACTCGATGGGTGTGCTCAAACTCTCTCCTTACTTCAGCGTCACGGACTTGGGCTTCTGGGCCTGATGCGGGTGCACGTCACCCGCGTAGACCTTCAGCTTGTGGAACATCGCGCGACCCAGCTTGGTCTTCGGCAGCATCCCGCGCACCGCCTCTTCGACGATCCGCGTCGGATGCTTCTTCCGCACGTCACCCGCGGCCGTGGACTTGAGGCCGCCGAGGTAGAGGGTGTGGTGCCGGTACAGCTTGTCCGATTCCTTGCGGCCGGTGAGGTGGACCTTCGACGCGTTGATCACGATGACGTGGTCGCCGGTGTCGAGGAACGGCGTGAACGTCGGCTTGTGCTTGCCGGTGAGGATGGTGGCGGCCCGCGTGGCCAGCTTTCCCAGCACCGTGTCTTTGGCGTCGATCACGAACCACTGGCGGTCGCGCTCGTCCACCTTCGGAATGTAGGTCGGCATGCAGCTCTCCAAAAGGCGCCGCGGCGCCCCAACTCGCAAACGCCAATCGTACGCGAGCGGGCCGCGGCGTGTCAAGGCTTATCCCGTGCCGGGAGTGCGGGTTAGACCTTCACTTCTCGTCCCTACGGCAGCCGGCGGTGATCGAGGGCGGGCAGCTCGCGACGCAGCCGGTCCTGGCGGTCGAAGTCCAGCTCGGCGATCGCGACACCTTCTCCGTCGGGGACCTGGGCCAGGACGGCGCCCCAGGGGTCCACGATCATCGCGTGTCCGTAGGAGGCGCGTCCCTTGCCGTGGGGCCCGGCCTGGGCGGGCGCGAACACGTAGGCGAGGTTCTCGATGGCCCGCGCGCGCAACAGGATCTCCCAGTGGTCCTTGCCCGTCCGGTCCGTGAAGGCCGAGGGCACGGCGAGCACGCGCGCCCCGTCGCGGGAGAGACGGCGGTACATCTCGGGGAAGCGCACGTCGTAGCAGATCGACAACCCGATCCGCCCGGCCGGCGTGTCCACCACTACCGGGGCCTCGCCCGGCCGGACCGCCCGCGATTCCTTGAGGTGCTCGAGGCCGGGCAGGTCGATGTCGAACAGGTGCATCTTCCGATAGGTCGCGAGGGTCCCGCCGTCCGGGCCGAGGAGCACGGACGTGTTGAACACGCGCGTGTCGCCCTCGATGCGCTCGGGCAGGCTGCCCAGCAGCAGCGTGAGCTCGTGGCGTCGGGCCACGTCGACCATCCGGCGCACCCAGGGCCCGTCGAGCGTCTGGGCTTCCGGTATCGGTTCGCCTTCCGAGCGCAGGAACGCGAAGTTCTCGGGCAGGCCGACGAGATGCGCCCCGCGCCGGGCGGCGACCTCGATGAGGCGCTCGGCGGTGTCGAGGTTCTTCTCGACCTCCACCGTCGAGGTCATCTGGATGGCGGCGGCGAGGACGGAAGAGGGCATCAGCGGGCGGGCCCCGGACGAGCCCTTCGGCGCCGGGAGGCGCTGCCGGGTGCGCCCTTGGCGCGCGGAGGCTTGCCCATCGCGAAGGCCTGCCGCTGCGGCCAGCGGCACAGCGCGAACACGGGGCACTGGCCGCAGAGCGGTCGCCGCGCGATGCAGATCTTGCGGCCGTGGAAGATGAGCAGGTCCGTCGTGCGGGTCCACCGCTCGCGCGGCAGGATCGCCATGAGCTGACGCTCGACCTCGAGGGGATCGTCGCCGCGCGCGATACGGAGCCGGTTCGAGACGCGCAGCACGTGCGTGTCCACCGCGATGCCTTCCGCGACGTCGTAGACGTGGCCGAGCACGACGCTCGCCGTCTTGCGCCCCACCCCCGGCAGCTTGACCATCGCGTCCATCGAGCGCGGCACCTCGCCGCCGTGGTCGGCGGTGAGCGCGCGGGCGCAGCCGAGAAGGCTTTTCGCCTTGGCGCGATAAAAGCCCGTCGACCGGATGATCTCCTCCACGTCCTCCGGACGGGCGGCGGCCAGCGCCTGCGCGGTGGGGTAGCGGGCGAACAGCACCGGCGTGACCTGGTTGACGCGCTCGTCCGTGCACTGCGCGGAAAGGATGGTGGCGCTCACGAGCTCGAACGGGTTGCGGTAGTGGAGGGCGCAGGTCGCCTCCGGATGCGCCTGCTCCAGGACGTCCAGGATCGTGTTGGCCCGCTCGGCGAGGAGCGCGCGGCGCGAGGGCGCCATGGGATGCGCCGATTCTAGCCCGCGCGCCGTCAGCCCGGGCGGGCGAGGCTGGGCGGCAGCGGGAACAGCCTCGACTGCGGACGCGGATGCTGGAGGCGGGACAGGCGCACGACTACGGCGCGCACCCCGGCGACGGGCTCCAGGATGGCGGCGGCCAGGCCGCCGACCACCGCCCGGGCCGTGTCCTCGTCCCGAATGCCGGGCTCGAGCGTTTCGGTACGACGCACGGGGCCGTCCAGACGCCGGACCTCGACGGTGACGGCGCCGGCCCCGAGACCGAACGGACGCAACCGCCGGCAGGCACGGGTCGCGAGGCCGTCCAGGATGGCCTCCAGGCCTGAGCGATCGGTGCGCCGGTCGCGCAGGACGGCCTCTTCCTGGATCGCGGCGGGAGGCGCGGTGAGCGCGACCGGTTCTTCGGCCTCTCCACGCGACGCCTGCTGCAACCGCTGGGCCGCCGGCATGCCGACCAGCGCCTCCAGCGCGGACGGCTCGGCCGCGGCGACGTCTCCCAGGGTCGTCAGTCCCGCTTTCTCGAGAGCGGCCTCCAGGTGAGGGGGCAGGTCGGGCAGGAACCGGACGGGCTGGCGCGCGAGGAACGAGGCCTCGTAACCGGGAAGGACGACCAGCAGGCCGCGGGGCCGTGCCCAGGACGAGGCCACGCGCGCCGCGACCCGCGACGACGCCAGCCCGAGGGACGCATCGAGGCCGAGGCGCCGCTGGATATCGTCCTTGATCGCCTCCGCCGCGCCCACGGGCGACGGGCCGTCGGATCCTTCGGGCGTGAGATCGACATAGGCCTCGTCCGCGGAAGGACGCTCGACGCGCCGGCTGGCCGCCTGAAGGATCGCCGTCACGTCTTCGCTGTAGCGCGCGTAGGTCTCGAGGTCGCCGGGGCGGAACACGCCGTCGGGGCAGGCCCGTCGCGCGGCGGCGATGGGTTGTCCGGCGCGCACACCGAGGGCGCGGGCTTCCGCCGAGGCCGCCGCCACCACACCGGAGCCGTCGGGGAGGGCCCCCACGATCACGGGGCGCCCTCGAAGCGTGGCGTCGAGGCTCCGCTCGACGGAGACCAGGAACGGGTCGAGGTCGACGTGGAGGATCCGGCGCGTCCGCTCTCTCGACTTCACATCTTCAGTGTAGGCGCCGGTGACGCCTCCGGAGGTCCGCCGCGCGGATCAGTGTGTGGGGCCTTTGGGCGGTCCGAACGACTCCTGGTAGAGCCGGAAATTCTCCTGCAGGGCCGCGATCAGCCCCGGGATCATCTGCACGGGGACGACCATGCGCGCACGGACGGGCGCCCTCACCAGATGGGTCGACTGCGCCTCCTGGATCTCACGCTCGCCGATCGGGAGCATCTCGCAGAACGTGAGCGTGAAGTCGAAGGGCGAGTTCTGGATCGAGCAGAAGTTGCTGTACACGCGTGGCGTGGTGTGGTCCTCGTCCGGCACGATGGTGAAGTTGACCGCCTTCTTTTCGTCGTTCACGACGCCAGTCTACGCCCTGCTCAGTACTTGCGCAGCACGCCGATGACGACGCCCCGCACGCGCACGTCTTCCTCGTCCACGTAGATCGGCTTCATCGTGCTGTTGGCGGGCTGCAGGCGGATGGTGCCGCCACTCTCGCGGTAGAACTTCTTGAGGGTGGCGTTCTCGCCGCCGAGGAGCGCGATCACCATCTCGCCGTCGCGCGCGCTCTGGCGATCCTCGACGATGACGTAGTCGCCGTCGCGGATCTGTTCCTCGATCATCGAGTCGCCCTTGACCTGGAGGACGTACGTCTTTCCGCGACCGAGCATGTCCTCGGGGACGAAGATCGTCTCCGTGGATTCGATCGCTTCGATCGGTGTCCCCGCCGCGACGCGCCCGAGCAGTGGCACCTCGACCGCGCGCACGGTCACCTCCGAGGGGACGAGCTCGAGCGCGCGGCTGCGATTCCAGGCGCGCTTGACGAGCCCCTTCTCCTGCAGGTTCGTGAGGTGCTTGTGGACGGTGGCCAGTGAGCTCAGGCCGAAGTGATGGCCGATCTCCTCGATGGTGGGCGCGTAGCCGTGCTCGCCGATGTAACCGCCCAGGTAGTCGAGGATCTCCTTCTGGCGCCGCGTCAGGTGCATGCCGACCTCCAGACGAGGAGGGTAGGCGAAAGTCAGGCGAAAGTCAACGGGGATTTCAGCGGGGCGGACCGACCCCGCCGTCGGACCGGGGACGGGTGGGAGGCGCAGGCGGAGGCTCGGGCCGGAGACGGGGCGGAGCCTCGGGCGATCGGGCCGAGGGCGGACGGTGGCCCTGACCCATGCCGGACCGCGTGTGGGGCCTCACGACGATCGGGAACGGATTGAATGGGCCCGGGATGCCCGCGCCATAGCCTGGGCCGAACACCCAGGGGTAGGGGATGCCGCCATCGCCCGCCTGCGCCGTTCGCGCCTGGCGGGCATCCGCCTCCGCGGCATCCGCGCGCGCGGCCGCCTCTCGCGCTCGCGCCTCGGCCTCACGAGCCCGTGCGTCGGCCTCACGGATGGCCTGACGTTCCTGGGCCATGGCCGCCTGCTCCGCGATGCGCATCTGCCGCTCGTCCGGGCTCATCCAGGTCCCCTCGAACTCGACGAGGCCGCGCGCGCGACTCGCGTCCGCGGCGGTGAGCCAGCGGTCGCCCATGCGCACGTGGCCGAGAGCGAGGTGGGCGTCGGCGTTGAGCGGGTCCACGGCCAGGACGCGCTCGTACGCTTCGCGGGCCTGGGTGGCGAGCTCGCGGTTGTGCGCCCAGGCGGCCAGGCTGAGCCAGCCCGCCACGTCGCGCGCGGCCAGGGCCGCCGCGCGGGTGTGGTAGAGGCCGAGGTCGGTCCGGTTGGAGACGACGCGCGCCACGCTGCGCATGGGGAGCGTGATGCGGCCGGGGCCGACCTCGAGGACCACGGCGTCCGCGCGCTGCTCGACCACTTCGCCGTTGATCTGGCCGCCGCCCTTCAGGAAGACCGAATCGGCTTGGACGAGGGACGGCGAGAGAGCCAGCAGCGAGATGACCGCGATGCGGTTCATGACAGCCTCCCAAATCACTATCGGGCTTCCGGGGGTCGAAATCAACTGTGGCGGGCCCCCGCCATAGAATCGGCGCCCATGCGTGCACGCGCCGCCGTCATCGCGGGATGGGCCACCGCCGCGGCCGCGCTGGCCGTCGCGGCGGGGGGCGCCGCTTCCGGGCCGGACGGGTGGCTGCTGGGCCTTCCGTCCCTGCCTCTTGGGTTCGCCGGCGCCGTGGCCCTGACCGGTCTGGCCCTCCTCGCCGGGCCCGGTGGGGGCCGGTGGCTCTGGCCCGTGGCGCCCGTGCTCCTGCTGGTGGTGGGCGGGGCGCGCCTGCCTGGAGTCGCGGCCCTGGCCGGTCCGCCGATCGCCGTCCTGGTGCTCGCGGGAGCGGTCCTGATGCTCGCCGAGGCTCGACCTCGATGGGCGAGCGCCGCCTTCCTCCCCGCCGTCGCTCTCGTTTACGGGCTGGCGGCGGCGCGAGTCCAGGCCCAGGTCGGACCCCAGGGCGACGAGCCCCATTACCTCATGGTGGCGGACAGCCTCATCCGCGATCACGACCTCTCGCTCGAGCGCGACTACGCGGAAGGGCGGTATCGCGATTTCCATCCCGCGCCCCTCGCTCCGCATTACCGTGTGCGCGGGAAGGGCGGTGAGATCTACTCGCTCCACGCGGTCGGCCTTTCCCTGATCGTCCTGCCCGCCTTTGCGGTCGCGTCGTACGCGGGCGCGTCGTTCCTGATGGCCCTGCTCGGCGTGTGGCTGGCCTGGGAGCTGCGCGCGCTGCTGCGCGCATGGACCTTCGACGGCGCGGACGGCGTCGCCTGGATCGTCGCCCTGAGTCCGCCGCTCGTGCACTACGCGGGACTGATCTTCACGGAGATCCCCGCCGCGCTCGTGGTGGCGCTGGCCCTGCGCCATGGACGCGCGCCGACTTCCTTGCCCGCCGCGCTCGGGGTGGGCGTCGGCCTCGCCTTCCTGCCCTGGCTCAACGTGCGCTACACGATCCTGACCCTCGTGCTGATCGCCTTCGCACTGGCCGCGCGGCCGGCCGCGCGCGTCGCGCTCGCGTGGGCAGGCCCGTCGATCATCTCCGCCGTCGCGCTGGCGCTGTTCCATTTCCACCTCTACGGCTTCTTCGACCCCCGTCGCGTCTACGGCCGGCGCCCCGAGCTGACGCTGGCCGGCCTTCCCACCGGCCTGCCCGGGCTCCTCTTCGATCAGGAGTTCGGCCTCCTGGCGTACGCGCCCCTGTTCGCCCTCGCCGTGCCGGGCTTGATCCTTCTCTGGCGACACTCGCGCCGCCTGGCCGTCGTCGCGCTCGTCCTCCTCCTGTCCGTCCTCTCCGTCGCGGGCGCGTGGCCCATGTGGCGCGGGGGATTCAACCCACCCGCGCGTTTCCTCGTGCCCGTCATCCCCGCCCTGGCCCTGGCCGTGGCGGCGCGGCTCCGCACCTCCCTGCGCGCGGGGGCGGCGCTGCTGGTGGCGTGGAGCCTCTGGACGGGTGCGATCGGGACCTGGGACCGTGCGCTCGTCCACCGCGATCGGGACGGGACGGCGCCCCTCTGGCGCGCAGCCTCGGGGGCCGAGGAGTGGACACGGCTCTTGCCTGGATACGTCCTCGACGAATCGCAGAAGGGCCGCGCACGGCTGACTCTCGTGTGGTTGATCGCGATCGCGGGCGCCGTCGCGCTGGGGAGACGCGGCCGAGCCGCGACGCCCGCCGGCCTCGCCGCGGCCGGTCTCGGTCTCGTCGTCGCGTCCGGGGTGGCGTCGCGATTCTCCACCGCGCATACGGAAGGACGGGACGCCGTCCGCGTCGTCGGAGGGCCGGCCCTTGCCGTCCCGGGATGGCGGCTCGTCTCACGGTCACCCGCCGTGTGGACGACCGCTGCGCTCGGATGGGGGCCCGTGTACGAGCCCCATCGCGTGCCGGAGGGAGCCGTGATCGGAGGCCGGCTCCCGCTCCCGCCGGGCGTGTATGCGATCGCCATCGCGGGCGAAGCCGTTCCCTCGGCCCTGCCCCCTCCCGTCCTGCTGTCGGGCCCGGACACCGGACCGGTGCGTGCGCAACCCCTCGTCCTCGCGCCCCACGGGCTCGCCGGCGGTTTCACGGTGGCCACCGGGGAGGCGACCACCCTGCGCCTTCAGTCCGGGGGTCCCTTCATCATCAAGGAGATACGGCTCGAGCGGACCTCAACCTTTTCCGCGGAAAACGGTCTAATCCCATGAGCGAGGAGGGCCCGGACCGCCATGAACATTGACAGGCCGGGAAGGCCGGTGCGACAGTGACTTCTATCGCCGCCCCCTTCCTCATCTTGGCCAACGACGAGCCCGCCCGCGTGAGCCGCTTCCGGCCCCGCGAGGAGGACCGCGCCGCCATCGAAGCCTGCCAGCGTGGAGAACGGGAAGCCTTCGACGCGCTCGTCGAGCGCTATCAGCGCGACGTGTACCGGCTCTGCTATCGCTACGTGAACAACCATCACGACGCGAGCGACCTGGCCCAGGACGTCTTCCTCAAGGCGTACCGCGCCATCGGCCGCTTCCGTGGCGACAGTGCGTTCTCGACGTGGCTCTACCGTATCGCCGTGAACACCTGCCTGAACTTCCGCGCGGCGCGCAAAGCGGCGAGCGAGGAGCTCAAGGACGACGTGGCGGACGCGGGGCGCCGGGTGGACGATCGAATGGAGGACGACGAGCTCTCGCAGCAGGTGCGCGAGGCCGTGAGCCGGCTGCCCGAGAAGCAGCGGGCGACGCTGATCCTGAAGATCTACAACGACCTGACCCACGAGGAGGTGGCCCGGATCCTCGGATCGACCGTGGGCACGGTGAAGGCGAACCTGTTCCATGCGCTCGGCAACCTCCGCAAGGCGATGGCGGGTGCGGCGCCAGGCAAGCGCCCCAGGCCAGACGCGAAGAAGACGGGAGATTGAAGATGTGGACGCATGTGTCGGATGCCGCCCTGATGGACGTGCTCGAAGGCGCGGCCGGAGACCGGGTGCGGGATCACGTCGCCGCGTGCGAGCGGTGCCGCACGCGGGTCGAAGAGGCGCGGACCGCCCTCGACTGGACGGCGCAGGCGGCGGTGCCCGAGCCCGTCCCGTTGTATTGGGACGTCTTCCGTCGGCGCGTGGCCCACGCCCTCGTCGAGGCACCGGCGGCGCGATCCCGAAGGCCGCTGTGGGTGGCGGCCGCGGTGGCGGGGGCCGCCATGATCGCGGTGCTCATGGTCGGACCCGCGCCCGCCCCGGTGGCGCCGGCCGCGACACAGGTCGTGCCTCTGCCCGCGTGGTCGGCGCTGCCGCCGGCGGACGAGGATCCCTCGCTGCCGATCCTCGAGCAGGTCGCGCCGACGGTGGCGGCGGCGATGCCTGCGGCCTTCTGCTCCGATGTCTCGGAGTGCGTGGTCGGCCTGACCGACGACGAGAGCCGCGCGCTGGCGGACGCGCTGCGCGCGCAGCTCCCGCAGGGGAGCACCCTGTGATGACGGGCGTCCACGCCTGCGTGCTGGCCGTCGCCCTGGCCGGAGCCGGCCAGCAACCGGGTGCCGAAGGCGAGCGGCCGGGGGAGCGCCGCGCGCCGCGGGACGAGGCGTTCAAGATGATCGACGCCTACATCGTGAGCAATCTCCAGGAGAGCCTCGATCTCACCGACGACCAGTTCGTGAAGCTGCTCCCACTCGTCAAACGGCTGCAGACCGACCGTCGGACCACGCTCCAGCGCCGACAGCAGCCGCTCATGGAGCTGCGGCGCCTGCTCGCCTCCGGCGGGGCGACGGAAGCCAGGGTCACGGAGCTCCTGCGCGAGGTCAAGGCCGCGGAGGCGGACGAGCCCGGCCTCCTGCGCAGGGACCGGGACGCGATCGATGCCGTCCTCAGCCCGCTCCAGCAGGCGAAGTTCCGCGTCCTGGAGGTGGAGGTCGAGCACAAGATCCGCGAGCTCATGACCCAGATCCGCGCGCAGCGTCGCAATCAGGGGCAAGCGCGGCCGCCCGGGCCACGGCGGCCCGAGCCGTAGGCCGTCTCGCCGAGCCCGTCCCCGTCATTCTTCCGCGCGGCCCTCGACGATTGGGTATACTTCGAGTGATGCCCCGCAGAAGAACACTGTCGGCGCCGAGGCCGCGAACCACGGGGACGAGAACGCGCGTGACGCCGCGCGGGCCGAAGTCCTCGGTGAAGCGGCGCATGGGGGATCGGCGCACCCAGACGGCGGAGGGGCGCCGCACGCCGCCGCGGACGGCCGCGAAAAAGAAGAAAGATGCGGAACCGAAGCCGGCAGAGGCGCCCGTCACGCCCGGCCCGCTCACCGAAGAAGAGCAGATCGAATCGGCAAAGTACCTGCAACCCTCGACCGCGAAGCGCGTGTTCGAGGACGAGCGGTTCCTCTTCCCCGAGACGTACGGGATGGACCGCGTGCGGTTGCTCGTGAAGGATCCGGAGTGGCTCTTCGCCTACTGGGACCTGAGCCCGCAATCCGTGAGCACGCTGCGGCGCGAGCTGGGCGAGCGGGGTCTGGCCCTCACACGGCTGACCCTGCGCATCACGGACCCCGGGCACGGCGGGACGTCGATCATCCTGCTCCCCTACGGCGCGCGCGCCTGGTACGTTCATGCGGACAAGGCGTCGCGTTCCTATCGCGCGCTGCTGGGCTGGACGCTGCCCTCCGGCCAGTTCCGGATGCTGGCCGAGAGCAACCTCGTCTCGACTCCGCGCACCGGCCCCTCGCCCGATGCCGCCCACCGTCGCCTGCCGTACACCGCGCCCCTGGCCGAGGTGCGGGCCGCCCTGGGCGCGGACGTCGAGAAGAACCCGGGGCCGTGGAGTACGGAGCCCTTCGACGCCGACGCGCCGATCGGGAGCCGCAAGCGCCGCGGCGGGGCCAGCGACGCCTTCCGCCCGCCGTCCGCCGGTAAACTGGGCCGATAGAAGGTTCGCGAGGTTCCATCATGCCCGTGGGCTACTGGTGCCCCGTTCTGCACGCCCATCTGCCGTACGTCCGCCATCCCGAGTACCCGGAGTTCCTCGAGGAGGACTGGTTCTTCGAGGCGCTTACGGAGACGTACGTGCCGCTCATCGACGTGCTCGACGGGCTGCTCGGCGACGGGGTGGACTATCGGCTCACCATGACCCTCTCGCCGCCCCTGGTCTCGATGATGACGGACCGCCTCCTCATCGAGCGCTATCACCGGTACCTCGAGCGCCTGGTCACCCTGGCCGAGAAGGAAGTCGACCGCACCGCGCGCGAGGACCACCGCTTCCACGACGTCGCGAAGTTCTATGTCCACGAGTTCGAGCGCGTGCGCGGGGTGTTCGCCGACCGGTACTCCTCGGACATCCTCCGCGCGTTCCGGAAGCATCGCGACGCGGGCAAGCTCGAGATCATCACCTGCGGCGCCACCCACGGCTTCTTCCCGCTCATGGACACCGTGCCCCAGGCCATCCGCGCGCAGGTGCAGGTGGCGGCCCAGCACTACCGCACGCACTTCGAGCGGTCGCCGCAGGGCATCTGGCTGCCCGAGTGCGGCTACATGCCGGGACAGGAGCGCTTCGTCTCGGAGGCGGGCATCAAGTTCGCCTTCCTGGAGTCCCACGGCATCACCGACGCGCATCCACGCCCGCGCTACGGCGTGACCGCGCCGATCCTCTCGCCAGGCGGGGTGGTGTTCTTCGGACGCGACATGGAGTCCTCGCGTCAGGTCTGGAGCGCGGAGTCGGGCTACCCCGGCGACTACGACTACCGCGAGTTCTACAAGGACGTGGGCTGGGAGCTGCCCACGGAGTACCTCGGCGACGTCCTCCCCGACGGCCTCCGCAAGAACGTCGGCATCAAGTACTACCGCGTCACCGGGAAGGTCTCGCTGGGCGACAAACAGCCCTACGTGCCGGAGTGGGCGCGGGGGAAGGCGGCCCAGCACGCCGGCCACTTCCTCGAGGGACGGATCAACCAGATCCGCGCCGCCGCCGCCCACATGGACCAGCCCCCGATCGTGGTGAGCCCCTACGACGCGGAGCTGTTCGGCCACTGGTGGTTCGAGGGCCCCATGTTCCTGGACTACCTCTTCCGCAAGATGCATTTCGACCAGGAGGTGGTCAAGCCGATCACGCCGCCGCAGTTCCTGGAGATGTATCCCGATTGCGACGTGGTGCAGCCGCCCATGTGCACGTGGGGCGCCAAGGGTTTCGCGGAGGTCTGGCTCAATCCCAGCAACGACTGGATCTACCCGCACCTCGAGATGGCGGCGGAGCGGATGATCGAGCTGGCGCGCAAGTTCGAAAGCCCGAACGACCTGGAGCGGCGCGCGCTCAGCCAGGCCGCGCGCGAGCTGCTGCTCGCGCAGGCCTCGGACTGGGCCTTCATCATGAAGACGGGGACCACGGTGGAGTACGCCAAGAAGCGCACCCGCGATCACGTGGCGCGGTTTACCTATCTGTACCGCGCGCTCTTGCAGGAGGTCATGCTCGAGGAGCCGATCGTGAGTGACTTCGAGTCGCGGGACAACATCTTTCCGGACATCGACTATCGGGTTTATAGGTGAAGTATTAAGTCAGGGGGGGCACTTGCGCGTCATCACGCTGGGCGCTGCGCGACCCCCCCTGAAACCCCCCTCGCGCGCCGCCGCTGCTGCGCAGCGCCGTCGCGCTCTGCGGTCGGCTGATGGCGGCGATTCGTAAACCCGCCGTGGCGGGGACGTGGTATCCCGGCGATCGCGCCTCGCTCGTTTCGGAGGTCGAGGGATACCTCGCCGACGTCGTGCCCGTCGAGGTGCCCGGGCGCCTCGTCGCGCTCATCAGCCCGCACGCGGGGCTGCGCTACTCGGGGCCGGTGGCCGCCCATGCCTACGCGCGGCTGCGCGGGCGGCGCGACCTCACGGCCGTGATCGTGGGTCCCTCGCATCGGATGGCCTTCGCCGGCGTGAGCGTCTACGCGCACGGGGCCTTTGGCACGCCCCTGGGCGAGATCCCGATCGACGAGGCCCTCGCGCAGGCGCTGCTCGCCGCGGACGACGTCATGCTCGACGAGCCCTCACCCCATCGCGACGAGCATTCCCTCGAGATGCAGCTCCCCTTCCTGCAGCATCTCGTGCCGGGGCTGCGGATCGTTCCTCTCCTGATGGGCAGCCAGGACCGGGCGGAGGTGGAGGCCCTGGCGCGCGCGCTCGGCCGCGCCCTCCACGAGCGTGACGCGCTGCTGGTGGCCTCGAGCGACCTCAGCCACTATCATCCGGCGACGGTGGCGAACGAGCTCGACGCGAAGGTCGTGGGCGACGTGGCCCGACTGGACCCGGAGGCGCTCATGGATCGCCTCGAGTCCGTTCACGGCCACGCCTGCGGGGGAGGTCCGATGGTGGCGGTGCTGAAGGCGGCGCGCGCGCGCGGCGCCACCGTCGCCACCATCCTGCGCTACGCCGACAGCGGCGATGCGGGCGACGGCGACAAGCGCCGCGTGGTGGGGTACCTCGCCGCCGCGCTGAGCGCGCCCGTGAAGGCATGAGCTCCGACGGCCTCTCCGCGGCCGCGCGGCGGCATCTGCTCGCGATGGCGCGACGCGCCATCGAGGACCAGCTCCGCGGCGAGCTCCGCCCGGAAGACGAGCTCGGAGAGCTGCGCCTCGAACTCGAGCGCCGCTGCGGCGCGTTCGTCACCCTGACCCGCCGCGGAGACGGCGAGCTCCGCGGATGCGTCGGCGTGCCGGAGCCCCTGTATCGCCTCGACCAGGCCGTCGCGCGGGCGGCCGTGGCCGCGGCCGCCTACGACCGCCGCTTCCATCCCGTCGCGGCGTCCGAGCTTCCCGGTCTCAGCCTCCATGTCTCCGTGCTCGGCGACCTGCGCGAGGTCGCACCGGACGCGGTCGAGGTCGGAGTGCATGGCCTGGTCATCCGATGCGACGGCCGCAGCGGCCTGCTGCTGCCGCAGGTCGCGGCCGAGCGCGGCTGGGACCGCGAGCGGTTCCTCGACGAGACGTGCCGGAAGGCGGGCCTCGCGCCGGGGACGTGGAGACGGCCAGACTGCGCGCTGCTCGCGTTCACCGCGACCGTATTCAGCGACGAAGAAAAGACCGATCTTCCCTAGTCAGGATGGGACGACCGGCTCCAATCGCGAGTCCGTAGGTTACGCTCGCGATCGGCTGACCGTAGCGCAGAGCTACAAGCGAAAGGAGCCGGCCGATGAAGGATATTCGACACGTGGGCTTCGATGTGGACTCG
>WNGB01003416.1_pt1 | contig 24960 bp, 13 predicted proteins | sample 5400681 | NCBI WGS metagenome assembly WNGB01 (sample SAMN13153367, study PRJNA577476) | soil metagenome | isolation source: 115 cm soil or saprolite under grassland replicate 2 | place: USA:California | collected 2016-06-15
GGTGTCCCACGTCCTGCTGACGCGGGCGGGCATGATGCGCCGCATCTCGGCGGGCATGTACGCGTTGACGCCGCTCGGTCTGCGAGCCCACCGCAAGACCGAGGCGATCGTGCGTGAGGAGATGGACCGCTCGGGAGCGCTGGAGCTGGAGGTCCCCATCCTTCAGCCGCGCGAGCTCTGGGAGCAGAGTGGGCGCTGGGAACGCTATGCCTCGGAGGAGATCCTCTTCCATCTGAAAGACCGTAAGGGAGGGGACTACTGCCTCGCCCCGACCGCGGAGGAAGCCGTGACCACGATGGTCAGGTCAGGCATCACCTCCTACCGGCAGCTTCCGGTGACCCTCTACCAGATCCGGACCAAGTTCCGCGACGAGATCCGTCCGCGCTTCGGCCTGATGCGCGGGCGGGAGTTCCTGATGTACGATGGCTATTCCTTCGACGCGGACGCGGAGGGGCTGGATCGCTCCTACCGTGCCCAGGACGCCGCGTACAGGAGCATCTTCACGCGCTGCGGGTTGGAATTCACCGTCGTCCAGGCGGACTCGGGCGCGATTGGAGGCCGGGACTCGGAGGAGTTCATGGTGCTGGCCGAAACCGGCGAGGACGCGGTCGTCCGGTGCGGGGCGTGCGGGTATGGCGCCAACGTTGAGAGAGCGGAGACGGGGCGGCGGGAGAACCCCTGGGACGACGAGACGATGGTCAGGCTCGAGGACGTCCAGACGCCGGGGATGGGCGGCATCGAGGAGGTCGTCGCATTCCTCGGGATCACCGCGTCGCGGATGATCAAGTGTCTCGTTTATGAAACCGGGCACGGTTTCGTGGTGGCCCTGCTCCGCGGAGACCTGGACGTCAACGAGATCGCTCTGAAGAACGCCCTGGGTGTCGAGCACCTGACGCTCGCGTCGGAGGAGAAGGTTGAGAAAGCCACGGGAGCGCCGGTCGGGTTCGTGGGTCCCCGGGGGCTTCCGCCGGCGGTCCGGATCATCGCGGACGAATCGGTGCGTGGCGCCATCAACGCGGTGACCGGAGCCGGCCGAAAGGACTGGCACGTGCGCGGGCTCGCCCTCGAGCGGGACGCGGACATCGGCGCCTGGGGCGTGTTCGCCAAGGCACGGGGCGGGGATCCCTGCCCGAGGTGCGGCAAGCCGCTCGATCTGGCCCGGGGCATCGAGGTAGGCCACATCTTCAAGCTGGGAACGAAATACTCCACCGCCCTCAAGTGTGAGTTCACCGACGAGAGGGGAGAGAACCACCCCGCCGTCATGGGCACCTACGGGATCGGAGTCGGCCGTACCATGGCCGCGGCCGTCGAGCAGCACCACGATGCCGACGGCATCATCTGGCCGCTCGCGCTCGCGCCCTTCGAGATCGAGCTGGTCTCCCTGAATCCCGCGGAGTCCGCCACCCGCGAAGCTTCGGAGTCTCTCTACGAAGAGCTCACGGAAGCCGGCCTGGAGGTTCTCTACGACGACCGCGACGAACGGCCGGGTGTCAAGTTCAAGGACGCCGATCTGCTGGGGTTCCCGATCCGCGTCAACGTCGGCGGACGTAGCCTGAAGGAGGGAAAGGTCGAGATCGTCGCGCGTCGCGACAAGTCCGTGCGCGCGGTGCCCGCCAGCGAGGCCCTCGCCGCGGTGCGAGCGCTGCGCGAAGAGCTGCTGTCTTCCTCCCTCCCCCCGCGGGAGAGGATCCAGGTGAGGGGCTGAGTTGAGCGAGGGATCCGCACCTTGAGGAAGATCACCAAGGAAGAAGCCCTCGAATACCACTCCCGCGGCCGGAAGGGGAAAATCGAAGTCGTTCCCACCAAGCCCTGCCGCACGCAGGAAGATCTCTCTCTGGCGTACAGTCCCGGCGTCGCCGATCCCTGCCTGGAGATCGCCGATGATCCCGAGAGGGTCTACGACTACACCGCGAAGGCCAACCTCGTCGCCGTCATTTCCAACGGCACGGCCGTGCTGGGGCTGGGCAACATCGGGCCTCTCGCAGGCAAGCCCGTGATGGAAGGCAAGGGAGTTCTCTTCAAGCGCTTCGCGGACATCGACGTCTTCGACATCGAGGTGGACGAGGAAGATCCAAAGAAGTTCATCGAGGCCGTCGCGGCGATCTCTCCTACTTTTGGCGGAATCAACCTGGAGGACATCAAGTCTCCCGAGTGCTTCGAGATCGAGGAAGCGCTCAAGAAGAGGCTGAAGATCCCGGTCTTCCACGACGACCAGCACGGGACCGCGATCATCTCGGCGGCGGCGCTCTTAAACGCCCTGGAGATCGTCGGGAAGACGATCGAAGACGTCAAGGTCGTCTTCATCGGCGCCGGCGCGTCGGCGATCGCCTGTGCGAAGCTCTACCTCTCCTACGGCGTGAGGAGAGAAAACCTGCGGATGGTGGACAAGAACGGAGTGATCCACACGGGGCGGACGGACCTGAACCTCTACAAGGCGCAGTTCGCCGTCGAGACGCGCGAGCGCACGCTCGCCGATGCGCTGGTCGGGGCGGATGTCTTCGTGGGACTCTCGACGAAAGGGACGGTCACCGGCGAGATGTTGAAGCCGATGGCCCGCGACCCGATCGTCTTCGCGCTGGCGAACCCGGACCCGGAGATCTCGCCGGAGGAGGCGAAGGCGGCGCGCCCGGACGTCATCATGGCGACCGGGCGCAGCGACTATCCCAACCAGGTCAACAACGTGCTCGGTTTCCCGTTTATCTTCCGGGGGGCCCTCGACGTGAGGGCTCGCGAGATCAACGAGGCCATGAAGATGGCGGCGTCCAGGGCGCTCGCGTCGCTCGCCAAGATGGACGTGCCCGACTCCGTCTCCAAGGCGTACGGCGGCCAGACCTTCCGCTTCGGACGCGAGTACCTGATCCCGAAGCCCTTCGACTTCCGCGTGCTCCTCTGGGTGGCGCCGTCGGTGGCCGAAGCGGCGATGGCGACCGGCGTCGCCCGCCGCCCCATCACCGACATGAACGCCTACCTTCGCAAGCTCGAGGCGATGCTGTCGCGCTCCCGCGAGGTCATGAGCGTCGTCCTCGAGAAGGCGAGACAGGACCCCAAGCGCATCGTCTTCCCCGAGGGGGAGGACCCCAAGATCCTCCGCGCCGCCAAGATCCTCGCCGAGGAAGGTATCTGCCGGCCGATCCTCCTCGCCCGCGAGGAGGCGGTCGAGGATCTCGCGCGGGAGCTCGGTGTCCCGATGGACAAGGTCGAATTCGTCCACAGCGAGACCTCCGAGAAGCTTGCCGGCTACGCGCGGCGGCTCGAAGAGCTGCGAGGCCGGGACGGAATCACGGCGGAATCGGCCACGCGGCTGGCGCGCATCCGCAACCGCTTCGCGGCTCTGATGCTCGATGCCGGCGACGCCGACGGCGTGATCTCGGGGCTGACCCAGTCCTATCCCGACACGATCCGCCCGGCGCTCCAGATCCTCGGCACGGCGCCGGGCGTGCGGCGTGTGTCGGGTCTCTACATCCTGATGCTCAAGGACCAGACCTTCTTCTTCGCCGATACGACCGTCAACATCGAGCCGACGGCGGAGGAGCTCGCCGAGATCGCGCTTCTGACCGCCGACGCCGTCCGGCGCTTCGACATCGAGCCGCGCCTGGCGCTGATCTCTTTTTCCAACTTCGGCTCCAACACGCACGCGAGCGCACTGAAGGTGAAGCGGGCGGTCGAGCTCATCCGGGCCGCGCGGCCGGATCTCCCCGTCGACGGCGAGATGCAGGCGGATACCGCCGTCGTCCCGGAGTTGCTCGAGGGATATTACCCCTGGGCGACGGTCCGGAGCCCCAATACCCTGATCTTCCCGAACCTCGAGGCGGCCAACGCCGCCTACAAGCTCGTCTGGAGGCTGGCCGGCGCGGAGGCCATCGGACCGATCCTGCTCGGCATGGCGCGGCCGGTCCACGTCCTCCAGCGCGGCGTGGACGTCGCCGACATCGTCAACATGGCCGCCATCGCCGTCGTGGACGCACAGGAGTTGTCTCGGAAGCCGTAATAGAATCGGTGTCTCAACCCGCGTGATCGAGAACAAGCTCGCCAGCCGCTATGAGATCGTGTCCGAACTCGGACGCGGCGGCATGGGCGTTGTGTACCGGGCGCGCGACCCGATGTTGAACCGCGAGGTCGCCGTCAAGCTCATCTCCTCAACGGACCTGACTCCCGAGATCGCCGAGCGGTTCCAGCGGGAAGCCCAGATCGTCGCGCAGATGGACCACCCGGGAATCGTGCCGATCTACGATCTGGGACAGCACGAGGGCTCTCTCTTCTTCGTCATGCCGGTCGTGGAGGGGGAAAACCTCCGGCATCTGCTCTGGGCAGGATCCCTTCGCCTGGGCGAAGTTCTCGACATCGCGATCCAGACGGCCGACGCCCTCGACTACAGCCATTCGCGCGGCGTCGTTCACCGGGACATCAAGCCCGAGAACATCATGGTGACGCGTCAGGACGGGAGCATCCGGGTCCGCGTCATGGACTTCGGCCTCGCCCATGCGACGACGGAAAGCCGCCTGACGAAGACCGGCACACTGGTGGGCACGGTCGCGTACCTGTCTCCCGAGCAGGTGACCGCCCGCTCGTTCGACGGGCGCTCGGACATCTATTCGCTCGGGACGGTGCTCTACGAGTGTCTCGCCGGGGAACCGCCGTTCTCGGGAGAAGTGCAGTCCATCCTCTACCGCATCGTCCACGAGGTCCCGCAGCCGCCCCGGGCGCTCGGGGCCGAGGTCCGGGAGGAGCTCCAGGACGTCGTCCTCCAGTGCCTCGAGAAGGACCCCGGACGGCGGCCGCAGCGGGCGTCACAGGTCTCCGAGGCGCTCAAGCGCCACCGGTCGAGCCTCCAGAGCGACGAGTTCTCGCGCTCGGTGGTCCTGACCGCGAGCCGCATGATCCAGAGGCCAGCGGCCTCGGCCTTCATCGGCCGCGAGAAGGAGTTCGGGCAGCTTCAGCACCGGTTGAACGCGGCCATCGTCGGCGACTGCCAGTTCGCGGTCGTCGCGGGCGAGCCGGGGATCGGCAAGACGCGTCTGCTCGAAGAGCTGAAGAGGCTCGCCACCGTGCGGAAGATCCGAGTCCTCTACGGGCGGTTTGTCGAGCAGGACCGGGCTTTCTCCTACCAGGGTTTCTGCGAGCTCGTTCAGGACTACTTCCGCACGCGGGACACCGGCAGCTCCGCCGCGGAGCGGCCGGACTTTTCCGATCTCGCGCCGGACCTCCTTTCGCTCTTCCCGCTCCTGAGCGAGATCTCCGAGCTTCGCTCGGCCGCGAGCGGCGATTCCAAGCTCGCGGCGAAGGGCGAGGAGCGCAAGGCTGAGGATCGGATCCAGATCTTCGAGCTGCTCGCGCGCACCCTGACCCGCATCGGCGGCGGGAAACCTCTCGTCCTGATCCTGGAGAACCTTCACGGCGCTGAGATCTCGATCGAGGCGCTCCAGTATGTCGTGCGGCGGCTGGGGCCGACGCCGACCCTGATTGTCGGAAGCTATCGCCAGACCGAGACCGACAAGCGGCACCCCCTGGTTCGTATGCTCGACTCCTTCGCGGACGATCCGCGTTTCGTTTCCATGACGCTCGGGCCGTTCTCGCCTTCGGAGCACCGCGCCCTGATCGAGTCTGTCGCCGGCGGTTCGAAAGTCTCCGACTCGCTGGCCGAACGCCTGCGCGAAGCGACGGAGGGCAACCCGTTCTTCACCAAGGAGCTCGTCCGGTCTCTCATCGACTCCGGAGGGATCGCCAGGGACGAGTCCGGGGCCTGGAGCTTCTCGAAAGCCACCGCGATCTCCTCAGACGCCCTGCCGGCCACGATTCAGCAGGCCGTCGAGAAGCGCATCGAGCGGCTCCCGGAAAGCCTGCGCGAGCTCCTGTCTATCGCTTCGGTCCTCGGCAAGAGCTTCGACTTCCGGGACCTCGAGACCCTGGCGGAAGACGCGAAGGACCTCGAAGATTCGACCGACCGGCTCCTGCGGGAAGGAATTCTGGAGGAGGAGAGGGAGTCGCGCGGCGACCGGCTGTCGTTCGCGAGCGGGATCGTGCGGGACGTTCTCTACGGCGCGCTCTCCCGCCGCAGGCGCCGGTCCCTCCACCGCAAGTACGCCGAGCTCCTGGAGCAACGCTGGACAGGGCGGCTCGAGCGCGTGTACCCCGATCTCGTTCATCACTTCTCCCAGGCCGACATCGCGGAGAAGACCGTCGAGTACGGGCTGAAGCTCGCCCAGAAGTCGCTCGACGCGTTCGGAGCCGATGACGCGGCCCGGGCCGCGAAGACGTGCCTGGAATTCCTGGAAGACGAGGAATGGACGGGAGACCCGGCACAGGAAGGAGACGCAAGACTGCTCGTCGCCCGCGCGCTCCGCATGGCCGGCAATTCCGAAGGAGCCCTGCGGGAGGCCGAGGCGGCGGTCAAAGTCTTCGAGAAGGAGAAACTCTTCGAGAAGGCGGTTGCGGTCATCCTCTTCGCGGCGGAGACCGCCTGGCAGGAGCGCCGCGTGGAAGAGACGCGCCGCTGGGTTGAGCGCGGCATCGAGGCCTCAGCGTCGGGGGGGAAGCCCGGCGAGCGTGGCAAGCTCCTCTCGCTCGCCGCCACCGTCGCCAACCTGCGCGGCGATTACACGAAGGCCGCGGCGTACCAGGCCGAGATCGAGCGCCTGGCTCCGTCGGAGAAGAAAAAGGAGGAGGAGATCCCTCGGGGAGGCCGGCTCGTGGCCGCAATGCCGAATCCGATCCTGACCACGGACCCGGGCGCGTATCAGACGACCGAAGAGCACGAGGTCCTTGGAAACGTCTTCGAGACGCTCGTCACGACGGACTCCCAGGGCAACCTCGTGCCCCAGCTGTGCGAGCGCTGGGCCTTCGAAGAAGGAGGCCGGACGGTTCGCCTGGAGCTGCGGCGCGGCATCGACTTCTCCGACGGAACGCCTCTGACGGCGGCCGCCGTCAAGACCTCTCTCGAGCGGTCGATCCGCGCCTCGCGCGAAGCGACGCCGGCGGCCTTCGTTTCGATCGAAGGCGTTTCGGAGCATCTGGAAGGAACGACACCCGGCGTCTCCGGGATCGGCACCCCTTCCGAGGACCGCGTGGAAATCCACCTGACCGATGCGCTTCCGATCTTCCCGGCGTTCCTGACCGATGGAAGAACCTCGATCGCGCTGGCCGTGGAGGGTTCCGCCGTCGATCTTGGCGGGGGACCCGGCGGTCCCCCGAACCCCCTCGCCGGCACCGGCCCCTTCCGGATTGTCGATCAGACTCCCGAGCGAGTCGTCCTGGAACGAAACCCGCGTTACTGGAAGAACACCCCGGCGAGGCTCGATGCGATCGAGTTCCGAGCCGGGCTCTCGGCCGCCGCGATCGCGTCCGGCCTGAAGTCCGGGGAGCTGGAGTTGGCGCGCGATCTCCTGCCTCGAGACCTCGAAGCGATCCTGCGTGAGCCGAAGTTCCGGTCGGGCCTCGTCGAAACGCCGAAGAAGAACACGTACTTCGCCCTGTTCAACGCTTCGAGCGGCGCGGGCGCCAACGCCGCCCTCCGCCAGGCCATGGCCCATGCCGTGCGGACGCAGGACTTCGTGTGGGGCTCTCTCGGCCGTTTCGCGCTGCCCGCGACGGGCCTCCTGCCCCCCGGCGTCCTCGGCCACGACGCGGGGCGGCGGCAGATTCATCCGGAGCGGGAAAAAGCGGTCGAGGCGATCCGCTCCTGCGGGCTTCCCCTTCCGGTCAGGCTCAAGGCCGCGGTCCATCCGATCCTGCTCGACCAATATGCGGCCTTGACGCAGGCGCTCTTCACGATCTGGGCGGACGTCGGAGTCGAGGTCACGGCGGCCACGAAGACGATGGGCGAATATCTCGACTCCTGGCACGGCGGTCTCGGGATCGACCTGTGGATCGGAAGGTGGATCGCCGACTACGACGACCCGGACAACTTCACCTTCACGCTCTTCCATTCGGGCAACGGCCGCCTGCGCGGCTACTTTTCCTCCCCGGAGGCCGACCGCATCCTAGAGGAGGCGCGCACGGAGAGCCGGCCGGGCGCCCGGGAAGTCCTCTACCGGAAGTTTGAGAACCTGGTGCTCGACTCCGCGGCTCTCGTCCCGCTTTTCCACGACGTGGACTACCGCATCGCGAGCCCCCGCGTGCGCGGCCTCGAGCTCCGCTCGACCGCGCCCTACGTCAACTACTCCGAGATCGGGAAGGTGGAGGCGCCGACGCCGGGGGCGGCCGCCGAGAGACTGCCGGGAGGCGGCATCCTCCAGATTCCCATCGCGGGCGTCGTGCGAAGCCTCGAGCCATCGCTGGCGGCGACCGTCGAGCAGGCGGAGACCCTGCCATCCGTCTTCGAGACGCTGACCCATGCGACCCAGGACGCCCGCGTCGTTCCCTGGCTCGCCTCGGAGGTCCTGCCGGAGGCCGAGGGGATGCGTTTTCGTTTTCGGCTGCGAGCGGGGGTTCGCTTTCACGACGGGAGGCCGGTGACCGCGCGAGACGTGCGCCATTCCTACGAGCGGCTCCTTGCCAACCGAGAGAGCGAGTCCCGCTGGTTCCTATCGCCTGTGCGCGGGGCCAAGCGGGTTCTCTCCGGCGAGACGCCGGACCTCGAAGGCTTTCGTATCGTCTCCCCCTCCGAGTTCGTCATCGAGCTGGAGAAGCCCGTTTCCTTTTTCCCGGCCTTGATCTCGTACGGTGCGACGGCGATCGTCCCGGACGGGACGCGGCACATCGGCGGGAGCCTGCGGGAGGGTGCGATCGGCACCGGTCCTTTCCGTGTGGTGGCCTTCGACCCGGGCCGCCGGCTCGAAGTCGAGCGCAACCCGCACTACTGGCGCGAGGGGTTTCCCAGAAGCGAGGGGATCGTTTTTCGCTTCGGTCTCTCGCCCGAGGAGATCCGCGACGAATTCCTGGCGGGGCGCCTTTCGCTGGCGTCGGATCTTCTGCCGGCCGACGCGGAGGCCTTCCGGCACGACCCGCGCTTCGCGTCCGGGTATCGCGAGACCCCGCGCCTTCAGAGCTACTTCATCGCCTTCAACAGGCGGCACGGCCTCTTGAAGGATGTCGCTCTGCGGCGCGCGCTGGCGGGAGCGATCGACGTGCCCGGCTCCGTGCGCCGCACCCTCGGGCGGCTCGCGATTCCGGCCCACGGCGTCATTCCTCCGGGCCTCTTGGGTCACTCTCCGACTGCTCCGGCCCGGCGGGTCGCAAAGGCCGGCGTGGTCTCCTCCGACAGTGATGTCCTGCAGACGGTTTCCCGCGAGTCGGTCGAGCTCCTCGCCGCCATACACCCGGTCTTCTTCGGCGAGTACGCGGCCTTCTTCGACGAGATCGCCCAGGCTTTTCGCGAGATCGGATACACGCTCCGCTCCGCCGGATCCACGATGGCCGACTACATGGAGGCGCGCCAGAAGGAGACGGCCGACCTCATCATCGGACGCTGGGGAGCCGACTATCCCGACGCCGACACCTTCGTGCATGGCATCCTCCATTCGCGGGAGGGATTCCTCGGCCGCTACTGGGGCGACACTGGGATCGATCCCTTGATCGAGCGCGGGCGCACCGAAACCGATCCGAGGGTCCGCCATACGATCTACCGGGAGATCGAGGAGTTGATCGCCAGGGAAGCGCTTCTCCTGCCCCTCTTCCACGACCAGGTCGGTTGTTTCGCGCGCCCCGAAGTGGAGGGCCTCTCGATGGGCCTGACCACCCCGATCGTCGCCTACGAAGCCCTCTCCCTGCGCCCGTAGGGAAGCCCCGAGTGATCCACACCAGGCTCGCCACCCGGTACGAAATCCTCGGCGAACTCGGCCGCGGGGGAATGGGAGTCGTCTACCGGGCGCGCGACCCCGTCTTGAACCGCGACGTCGCGGTCAAGCTCATCTCTTCGACCGATCTCACGACTGAACTCGAAGAGCGGTTCCAGCGCGAGGCGCAGGTCGTCGCGCAGATGGACCATCCCGCCATCGTGCCGATCCACGACCTCGGGCGGCACGAAGGCTCTCTCTTTTTCGTGATGCCGCTCGTAGGCGGAACGAACCTGTCTCACCTTATCCGAGACCAGACGCTGCGATTGGGCGAGGTCGTCGACATCGGCATTCAGGTCGCCGACGCCCTCGACTACAGCCACACGCGCGGCGTCGTGCACCGGGACATCAAGCCGGCCAACATCATGGTCGCGCGAGAAGAAGACTCCGATGTCCGCGTCCGCGTGATGGACTTCGGCCTCGCCCACACGGCTTCGGAGTCGCGGCTGACCAAGACGGGCACCCTCGTCGGCACCGTCGCCTACCTGTCCCCCGAACAGGTGGTCTCGCGCGCGTTCGACGGCCGCTCGGATATCTATTCTCTCGGGGTCGTCCTCTACGAATGCCTCGTGGGCGAGCCGCCGTTCACCGGGGAGGTCCAGACGATCCTGTACCGCATCGTCCACGAGATCCCTCAGCCGCCGCGCTCCGTCGGGGCGGCGATCCGGGAGGAGCTGCAGGACGCCATCCTTCGGTGTCTCGAGAAGGACCCGGCCAGGCGGCCCCAGAGAGCCGGGCAGCTCGCGGAAATGCTCCGGCGCCACAAGTCGAGCCTCGCCACAGACGAGTTCCGAATGTCGGTCGTCTTGAGCGCCAGCCGGACGATTCCCAGCCCCCTCCTCTGTGCGTTCATCGGGCGGGAGAAGGAGTTTGCCGAGCTCCAGAGGCGCTTGAACGCGGCGATCGCAGGCAGCTGCCAGTTCGCCGTGGTGGCGGGCGAACCGGGGATCGGCAAGACGCGCCTGCTCGAGGAGCTGAAGAATCTCGCCCGGGTTCGCAAGATCCGCGTTCTTTACGGGGGCTTCATCGAGCAGGATCGGTCCTTCTCCTATCAGGGCTTCTGCGAGCTCATCGAGGACTACTTTCGGTCCCGCGATTCGGAAAGCGCAGCCTCCGAGCGTCCCGACTTTTCCGACCTCGCGGCGGATTTGATCGCCCTCTTCCCGCAGCTTTCGGAGATTGCGGAGCTGCGGTCGGCCGTCAGTGGCGAGACCCGCGCGGCGACCGCCTCCGTGGAGAAGAAGGCAGAGGACCGGATCCAGATCTTCGAGCTCTTGGCGCGCACGTTGACCCGTATCGCGGGCGGCAAGCCCCTCGTCCTGATCCTGGAGAACCTCCACGGCGCCGAGATCTCGATCGAGGCGCTCCAGTACACCGTCCGCCGGCTGCGGCCGACGCCGACGCTGATCGTCGGCAGCTACCGGCAGAACGAGGCCGACAAGCGACACCCGCTCATGCGGATGCTCGATTCCTTCGCGGACGACCAGCGCTTCGTCGCGTTGACGCTCCCGCCGCTGTCCCCCTCCGAGCACCGGACCCTCGTCGAGTCTCTCGTCGGAGCACCCGGCATCTCCAGCGACCTCGCTTCAAGGCTTCGGGACGCAACGGAAGGCAACCCCTTCTTCACCAAGGAACTTATCCGATCGCTGGTCGAATCTGGAGGGATCGCGAAGGATGACACCGGGGAGTGGAGTTTCTCGAGAGGAGCGGCGATTTCGGCCGACGGCCTGCCCGCGACGATCCAGCAGGCGGTCGAGAAGCGGATGGAGCGGCTGCCGCAGGAGCTTCGAGACCTTCTCTCGGTCGCCTCGGTGCTCGGCAAGACGTTCGATGCGCGGGACGTCGAGACGCTCGCGGAAACGAAGAGCCTGGACGACGCCATCGACCGGCTGATGCGCGAGGGGATCCTCGAGGAGGAGCGGGAGTCGCGCGGCGACCGGCTCACTTTCGCGAGCGGGATCGTCCGCGACGTTCTGTACGGCGCGCTCGCCCGCCGCAAGCGCCGTTCCCTCCACCGCAAGTACGCCGAGCTGATCGAGCAGCGCTACGCAGGGAGGCTCGAGCGCATCTATCCCGACCTCGTTCACCACTTCTCGCAAGCCGACGTCCCGGAGAAGACGGTCGATTACGGCTTGAAGCTGGCAAGAAAATCGCTCGACGCCTTCAACCCCGAAGACACGATCCGGGTCGTCAAAATGACACTCGACTTCCTCGAGGACGAGGAGTGGGCTGGCGACCGTTCCCTCCTGGGAGACGCCCGGCTCCTCCTGGCACAGGGCCAGCGGCTTGCGGGCAATGCGGACGGCGCCCTGCGCGAGGCGGAAGCGGCCGCCGCGGTATTCGAAGAACAGCAGCAGCTCGGGCGGGCTGCGGGCGCGATCCTCCTGGCTGCGGAGACCGCCTGGCAGTCGCGGCGGATCGACGAAGCCCGGCGGTGGGTCGAAAGGGGAATCGATCTGGCGCGCTCCGCTGGCGACGCCGATCACCTCGTCAAGCTGCTGTCACTGGCGGCAACCGTGGCCAGCCTGCGCGGCGAACACCCGAAGGTCGCGGCCTATCTGGCGGAAATCGAAAAGCTCGCTTCGAAGGAGAAGGCCGCCGAGGAGGCGGTCCCTCGCGGCGGCACGCTCGTCGTGGCCATGGCGAATTCGATCGCCGCCACCGAGCCGGGCGCCTGTCAGATCGTCGAGGACTACGAGATCCTGGCGAACGTCTTCGAGACGCTCGTAACGACCGATCCTCAGGGGCACCTGGTCCCTTTGCTCTGCGAGGGGTGGTCGTCCGAGAACGGCAGCAAGACCGTTCGCCTGAGCCTGCGCCGGGGAGTTCAGTTCTCCGACGGGACCGCTTTTGCGGCGCCGGCCGTCAAAGCCTCGCTGGAGCGATCGATCCGGCTCTCCCGGGAAGCTCTCCCCGCGGCCTTCAGCGCGATTCGCGGAGTTTCCGAGCACCTCCAGGGATCGGCGCCGGACGTCGCCGGGATCGAGGCTCGCACCGAGGGCGAGATGTCCTTCGAGCTTCTCGAACCGCTCCCGATCTTCCCGGCTCTCCTGACCGACCCGAGGACGGCCATTGTTTCCGCTTCGGCGGCCGACACGAGGGAGAAGGAAAGGGTCTTCGGCACCGGCCCCTTCCGGATATCGCTCCAGCGCCCGGATCGCGTGGTTCTCGAGCGAAGTCCGGGCTACTGGAAGGGCTCTGCCGCGCACCTGGATGCCGTCGAGTTCCGCACCGCTCTCGCGGCCAAAGCCATCGCGGCCGGCCTTCGATCAGGAGAGATCGAGCTGGCCCAAGACCTCCTGCCGCAGGACGTGGAAGACGTCCTGCGGGATCCGCGTTTTCGCGGCGGCCTCGCCGAGATCCCGGTCAAGAACACCTACTTTGCCGTCTTCAACTGCTCGGGCTCGGCCGGCTCCAACGCAGAAGTCCGCCGCGCTCTGGCCGGAGTCGTGCAGACGCAGGACCTCGTCTGGGGCGCCGTCGGGCGCTTCGCCCTACCGGCGGTGGGGCTTCTTCCACCCGGGATTCTCGGCCACGATCCGGGACGCCGCCGCCCGCATTTGACCCGCGAAAAGGCCGTCGAGGCCCTCCGAGCGACAGGTCTGCCGCTGCCTATCCGGCTGAAGGCATCCGTCCATCCCATCCTCCAGGACCGGTACGGTGCTCTCACGTCGATGCTCTTCAAGACCTGGCACGAGCTCGGCGTGGAGATGTCGATCGCAACCTCGACCATGGCCGAGTACCTCGAGTCGTTGCAGACGCCCGGCGCGGTCGACATGCAGATCGGCCGCTGGAATGCCGACTACGATGATCCAGACAATTTCGCCTTCACTCTCTTTCATTCCCGGGCCGGCCATTTCCGGAGTTACTTCTCCTCGCCCGAGACCGATCGCCTCCTCGAACAGGCCCGCACGGAGATCCGCCCGGACGTTCGTGAGAGCCTCTACAGGAAGTTCGAGGACCTCCTCCAGGAATCGGCGGTCGTGCTGCCGCTGTTTCACGATGTCCATTACCGGATTGCGAGCGCGTCGGTGCGGGGACTGCAGCTGCGAAGCACCTACCCCTACGTCAACTATGCCGAAGTCGGAAAGGCGCAGGCGCCGGCGGTTCGGGCGGCCGCCGAACGGCCGGCCGGCGGCGGGATCCTGAACGTGCCGATCGCGGGCGTCGTCCGGAACTTCGACACCGCGTTGAGCTCCACCGCGGAGGACTCTGAAGTGCATTCAACGGTCTTCGAGCCGTTGACGTGGGCGGCCGAAGGCACGCGGATCGTTCCGTGGCTCGCCTCCGACGTCATCATGGAGAACGAGGCCACCCGGTTTCGGTTTCGGCTCCGCCCGGGTGTGCGCTTCCACGATGGGCGAAGGCTCACCGCCCGCGACGTCCGCTACTCCTTCGAGCGGCTGCTCTTGAGCCCGCACAGCGGCGCCCGAGGGCTGCTGTCTCCCGTCCGTGGCGCGGCGCGGCTTCTGGAGGGCGCCGCGACAGATCTCGAGGGGTTCCACATCGTCTCGCGAACGGAGTTTTTCATCGACCTGGAGAAGCCCGTCTCCTTCTTCCCGGCCCTGCTCTCCTACACGCCGACGGGAATCGTTCCGGAGGGGACCGGGGTCATCGGACCGAGCGTGCGCGAGGGCGCCGTCGGCACAGGCCCCTTCCGACTCGTCAGCTTCGAGCCCGGCCGAAGGCTCGAGCTCGAGCGCAATCCGCACTACTGGCGGGAGGGCTACCCGCGAAGCGAAGGCGTCGTCTTTCGTTTCGGGGTCTCGCCGGAGGAGATCCGCGACGAGTTCCTGGCCGGCCGGCTCTCGCTCGCCTCGGACTTGCTCCCGGCCGACGCCGAAACCTTCCGGCACGATCCCCGGTTCGCCTCGGGCTACCGGGAAAGCCCTCGGCTGACGACCTACTATGCCGCGTTCAACAGCCACCGGGGAGCGCTGAGGGACATCGAGATGCGCCGGAGCCTGCTGCGAGCGGTCGACGTCGCTGGGTTGGTTCGCCGGACTCTGGGACGGCTGGCCATCCCGGCGCACTGCCTCATTCCGCCGGGCCTTCTGGGCTATTCGGTTTCCGGTCCAGGCTCCAGAGCCGAGGCATCGGGCGCCGCCGCCGGCCCGGACAGCTCCGCGCAGGCGACGGTCTCACGGGAGACGGTCGAGCTTTCGGCCGTCGTCCACCCCATCTTCTTCGGCGAGTTCTCGGCCTTCGCCCGGGAGCTCACGGAGGCATTCCGCGAGATCGGATTCTTGATCCGGCCGATGAACAAGACGATGGCCGAGTACCTCGAGCTCAGCAGAACCGGAGAGGCCGACCTGAACGTGAGCCGCTGGAACGCGGACTATCCCGATGCGGACACGTTCGTTCACGGCCTTCTGCACTCGGAAGCGGGCTTCCTGGGCCGCTACGTGGGCAACCCGGATCTGGATCAACTGGCCGACCGCGGGCGCGCGGAAACCGATCCGCGCGTTCGCCACACCATCTACCGGCAGGTCGAGGAGCGAATCGCCCGGGAGGCTCTCGTTCTTCCGCTCTTCTACGACCAGGTCTACTGCTTCGCGCGGCCGGAGGTCGAAGGGCTGGTGTCCGTGAGCCAGGGGAATCCGTCCGTCGCCTACGAGAACCTCTCCCTGCGCCGATAACCCGCCGGGTCGCGCTACCATTCGGCAGTCACTTGAGCAACGAAGCCGACACCTGCCGCCGGTATGTCCTGCCGAAGCTCTACGAGGCGGGCTGGACGGACGACCAGATCAGCGAACAGAAGTACTTCACTGACGGGCGAATCATTCCCGTCGGTCGAAAGCACCGCCGCCGCCCCGGCAAGAAGACCGATTACCTTCTTGCCTACAGGCCGGACTTCCCGATCGCGGTCGTCGAGGCGAAAGCCGACTACAAGTTGCCCGGCGACGGCCTCCAGCAGTCAAGGCCAGCTCGACCGCCACGGCCGCCTGATACCGGCCTCCAGCGAGTGCGCTTGCAGGCGAACGAGCAGACGCTCCATCGACGCGATCCGGCGGTACTGCACGCTCCTTCAAATCACGTTCTCGTCAAACGTCTACAAAGTGTTCGAGACTCCCAAGACCCAGATCCTGCGGGGGATGGCCCTGATTCCCGCATGTCCTCTGGGCAAGCCGTGTCCTCTGACGCCCGGCGTCTCATGCCCGAGGAAAGCAGATTCCCATCGTCTTCGATAAGTTGTCGGAGGTGAGGCCGGAACAGTGGCAGCCGCCTCCGTCGGAGACGGAGGTCCAGACCCTTCGAGAGGCCAGCGCGGAAATCGCGGAATTGAGGCGGGAGCTGCTTGAAAGCACCGAGCCTCCCGTTTCGCTCTTCACAACGACATAGCTCGGCGAGGCCTGACCAGGCGGATAAGCTTCGGCAACTCTTGTAGATCGTGGTCTCGAAATCCCGTCGGCGGCATCGGTTGAGCAAGGCGCGGCTCGACGAGATGGTCGAGGAGGCGATCGTCGATGCTTACGGCGAGTCCGAGCAGACAGTCGGGTTCTTCACTCTGATCCAGGACAACCTGGGGATGCCGTTCGAAACGCTGCTTCTCGGCGTTGACGTGACGGTCGAGCGCGTCGAGTTGAACGACCGCGAGGACATCGTCGCCATCTGCCGGCGCGGCCGCGAGCGGCAGGCGGTGCCGATCCTTGACCTGCCGCTGCCTTCGCCGAAGCCCGAAGGCTGGGAATGGATCGAGGCGTACCGCCACTGGGCGCGAGGTGGGCGGTGACGAGTCGGTAGCGATGGCCGGGGGGTCCGAACTCAGGGAACCTGCGAAGGTCCCAACCGTCGAATACCGGGAATCCGGTCGAAGTCGCGGTCGTAACTACAGATGGCGTCGAGATCGGCTTCGCGGCAGACGGCGGCGTGGAGGGCGTCCCGGGCCATGAGCGCCGAATGGGCGTCGAGAAGCGACCGTGCCACGTCGAGGATCTCCACCGTGATCGGAATGACGGCCGGAATGATCCGCCGGGCCAGATCGTAGAGCTCCCGGCCGCTCGCCCACCGGCCGATCGCGCGGTATCGATGGAGGATCTCCTGGAGTACCTCGGCGTCGAGGACAGCGTCCACTTTGCCGGCGGCGATCCGCTCGATCAGGGCGGCGCTCGCTGCCTTGTTGCGGTGCGGAGTGCCCGCCGCGTACATCAGGACGTTGGAATCGATGAGGATCATTTCAGCAGGTCTTCCGCGCGCGGCACCGACTGCCGTTTCATCTTCGAAACGCCCCCCACCGGGAGCGAGAGTCTCCGGAGCCGCTCCGCCGCACGCAGCCTCTCTTCGGAGGACACCAGTCCGTACTGAGCCTCACAGGCCGTACGGACGAGGTATCCCAAGCTCACCCCACGCCGTTTCGCGGTCTCAGTCAGGTGCGTATGGAGGGAGGGCGGAAAGAGAATCGTCGTCTTCTTGGTGAGCTCCATATCCTTCTCCATATATGGAGATCCTACTGCCGCGTGGCCGGCCGGGTCAAGCGTGCTTTGTGTCGCGGGGCGATCCCTCAGCGGCCGGGCGGGAGTCCCAACTCGCGGCGGATGAGCGCGCAGTCCATTCCGCCGGGTCCGGGCGGGCCGGGAGTCCGCTCGAAGTCTTCGAGGAGGGCGAGGACCTTCGCGCGGCCGGCTTCGGTCTTGACGAGGGTGCGGGGGCGGCGGTTGCCCAGCGCCGGGACGACCTCGTCGCACCAGCGCCGGGAGTAATCCCGCATGATCTCGGAGAGTTTGGCGGCAACCTCCGGACGGCGTGAGAATTCCTCCTCCTCTCTGGCGCGGCTCAACTGGTCCTCCGAGACCGGCTGCGAGAGCAATTCGTACATGGAGTTCCCTTCGGTGTGGAGGAAGCGGATTTCGGAAGGCGGGAGGAGGGCGAGTCTCTCACGGATCTCCAGGTCACGCTCGGTCGAGTTGGTCTCGACGACGAGAGAGCCGCCACGCTTCCATTCGAGGCGGGCGACGAGGACGCGCTCGCCGACGGCTCTTCGAGTCCGGGGCTTGCGTTGATAGTGCGCCTCGAAGGACTCGAGTCGTCCCTCGAATCCGCGCTCGCGCTCGATCTGTGGCTTCGGCCTCCAGCTCTCGACCTCGACCAGGAGCGAAAAAGGATCGGCGACCTCGTAGAGCGACTTGGTTTGAACCAGGAGGTCTCCGTCGTTGTTGACGATCGTTGGAATTTCGCGCGGGACACTCCGGGGGCGCGGCAGCGCGGGAGATGTCTCCTTCGCTCGAACCGCTAAGCAGCAGCGCTTGAACTTCCGCCCGCTCCCGCAGGGGCACGGTTCGTTACGGCCGGGAGTCAGATCGGACATGCTGGCCTTACGGTCTGGGAGTCGGCGATGGGGGCGCGGCGCTCTTGCGGACGGCTTTCCAGCGGATCGAGCGGTTGGCGGTCCGGAACACGCCGTCGATCGAGTCGCCGGAAAGAGTGCCATCGAGGTGCCAGACCGCGGTGGGGGTGACGAGGTCGAAAGAGACTCCGGCGCCGGCCGCATGGAGATTCGAGAGCTCGGTCGCGTTTCCCCGGAGGCCGACGTAGACCCCGGCGAGGCCCGAGGCCGTCGAACGAAACCGCAGGATCCCCGCGATGACTCCCTTCCCCGCGTCGGCGCGGAAGTCCCATTCGCCCGGCAGAGAGGCTGCGGCGGAGGGCGGGTGGGGCGGCGTTTGCGGAGACGGGGCCGGCGTCGTCGGCGTGGCCGCTGCGGTCGGGACAGGGGAAGGCGGCCCTGCGGTCGGGGTCCACAATGGTGATGGGCGAGGCCGGGGTGTCGGCGTTTCTCGCGGAAGCGGCGAAGCCGTGGCGGTCGGCGGAGGAACCGAAGTTGCCGGCCGTGGCGTCGGGGTGAAGGTGGCGGGCGGCGGTGGCGACGTCGGAGTCGGACTCGGACTCAGTGTCGCGGTGGCCGGCGGAGTCGGCGGCAGAGCGGCGGGCGCTAGCCTTGCGATGGCGGTCGGGGTCGGAGCCACCGCGGTCGAAGTCGGCGGCATGGGACGCGGCGTCGGCGCAACTGGCGTTGGAGTCGGCCGGGCCGGCCTTGGAGTCGGCGTGGTTGCAGGGGCCGCGGCTTCCGCCGTCGGGGTGGCGAGCCGAGCGACAACGACCCGCGGTCCACAGGAGATGGACAACGGCAGAAGAACCGCCGCCGTCGCGAGAGCCAGGTATTTCCTCGTTTCTTTCAACACCGGATAACAATCCTATCTTTCGGGGGGTTGTGACTCCGAGAGCCGGAGACGTCCCGCCGGGACGTTCTGTCGTTCCGTCTTCTTTCCCGAGGGCCAGAGAACAGTCACAGTGTCGGCACGGACCTGGTCGCCAAGGCCGAAGTAGAGGGATTTTGAGCCGGAGGAGAGGAAGGAATAGCCGGCGGAGACGACCTGAACGCGCCGGGTGCCGGCGGCCTCGACCGTCACGATCGCCCCGAGAGCATCCCGGGTCGAACGGTGCCGGCCGACGGCGGCGGGGTCTCCCTGGAGCGTGACGACGAGCGACCTCGCCCGCGAGGGGTTCCGGTTAATCCAGAGCGAGGGACGCTGGAGAAAGCCCGTGGCGAAGAGGTCCGGGGCGCCGTCGCCGTTGGAATCCGTAATGACCAGGCCTCGCTGGTTGGCGTCGGACTCGAGGCCGGTGACGGCCGCGAGCTCGGCGAAGTGTCTTCCGTCGAGGTTCTTGTAGAAACGCTTGGGGACGCGGCCCCACAGGGAATCTTCGCCGAAATCGCCGGTCGGGATTCCCTTTTCGAACTTCTTGTATTCGGCGCTCATCAGGTTCCAGAAGTCGATCTCGTGCTCCTTCGGGTTCTTCCCGGTCACCATCCCGTTGACCACGAAGATGTCGGGTCTTCCGTCCATGTCGGCATCCACGAAGACGCAGCCCCAGGACCACGAGGTGTCCCAGACGCCGGCGTCTTCCGACGTTCGTTCGAAGCGGCCGCCGGCAGCCGCCCGGAAGAGCGAAGAGCCCCGCGAGAGGAGTTTCAGCCGCCGCCAGACGAGCGGGCGTCCGAGGCTGTACGGGAACTCCGGCATCGGGTAACGCGGATCGGAGAGGAACCAGTTGTAGGGGAATGAGTAGTTCGACACGTAGAAGTCGAAGCGTCCGTCCCCATCGGAGTCGTCGATGGCGACGCCCATGCCGAAACCCGGGTCGAGGACTTCCGCCTTTCGGGCGATGTTCGTGAAGGTACCGTCGCCGTTGTTGCGGAGGTAGGTGTTGTTTCCGAAGTCGTTGGCGATGTAGAGGTCGGGCCAGCCGTCGCCATCGAGATCCGCGGACTCCAGCGCGAGCCCCCAGCCGGTGTCATCGGTCCGCGAACGCTTCGACACGTCGGTGAAGGTGCCGTCGCCGTTGTTGTGGAAAAGGTGATTGGGCGGCGCGTTGTCCGCCTGGATGTTGGGCCCGCGGTCGGGCGGCCCGTAAACGAGGACATAAAGGTCCGGCAGTCCATCGCGGTCGTAATCGAGCGCGGCGGCGGACGTGCAGTAGTCGTTCAACGCCACGGCCGCCTTTTTCCCGACCTCCTCGAAGGTCCCGTCACCCCGGTTGTGGAAGAGGAGGTTAGGCCGATAGAGGTACGTGACGTAGAGGTCGGGCCATCCGTCGTTGTCGTAATCGAAAGCGAGCGCGCCGATGGCTTCCCCCTCCTGTCCCGCGACGCCGGCCTTCGTGGCCACGTCCTCGTAAGTCCCATCGCCGCGGTTCCTGTAGAGCCGGTTGCCGTCGCCTCCAGGGATGAAGAGGTCTTCCCGGCCATCCCCGTCGAAGTCGAGGACCGCGATTCCCGGCGGCATGTGCTCGCCCGGGATCGGCACATTGCGCGCGGCATTGGGGAGAAATGCCTTGTGAGCGCGGGAGAGCCCGGCCTTCTCGGCGACTTCTTCAAAGAGCGGCTCGGAGGCCGAGGCTTCGAGCCAGTCGAGGACGGAGGCAGACTCGATCTCCCAGCCGAGTTCGGCACGCCGGGAAGGCTTCAAGACCGCCCGGAGTTTGCCTCCCTCCTGGCGAAGTTCCCCCTGCTTCCCATTCCCGCTCAGGAACAGGCCGAGTGCGATCTCGCGCCGGTCGCCCCGCCGGTGAAAATCGAAGATCACCTGCTCTGTCCTTCCCAGAGAAGCGAAACGGTCCCGGATCTCGGCCAGGCGCCGCCGAAGTCCTTCACTCCCTCTCCCGGCGGGAGGGGGTCGGGGTGAGGGGCGGGCCTTCGCCAAGGTCCTTCGATACAGGGCGATCCGCAACGGAGGCCGCGTCGGAACCTCTAAGAGATCCTCACCCGGAAGTGGTCCACTCCAGGCGAACTTCTCCGCGTAAAAGCCCGGGTCGCCTGGGCCGGCCTTCCAGTCCTCCAGGTACTTCTCGGTGAAGACGGAGACGCTGTCGGAATAGTCCTCGAGGGTCGGAAGGGGAGGCTCGCGGTGGGAGGCGCAGGCCAATGAGAGGGAAACGCTGATGGCGAGCACAACTCGGATCGATTGCGAGGACTGGCGAAGAACTTCTCCCTCACCCCCTCTCCCGAGGGGAGAGCGGGAAACGCGGCTTCGCATTGGCGAAAATATAATCGAAGGTCCCTTGTCGCTTTCGGAACGCCTTGCCGAACGGATCCTCCACCAAGGGCCGATCTCTTTCCACGACTTCATGGAAGCGGCTCTCTACGATTTGCGAGAGGGCTACTACGCGCGGGGCGGGCGTATCGACGAGCGGGGGGACTTCGTCACTTCGCCGCATGTGACGCCCGCCTTCGCGGCGGCGATCGCGCACCGGTTCCATGGTGACACCGAGGGATTCGAAGGAGACGTTGACTTCGTGGAGGTCGGAGCGGGGGAGGGGCGATTCCTGAACGACTTCGCCGCCGCCCTCGCGCGAGAGGATCCGTCTTTCGCGAAGCGCGTCAGGCTGACGGCCGTCGAGCGCGCCGCCGGCGCCCGGGAGAAGCTCGCCACCCTCGCGGTCGCGCCGAAGATCCTGGAATCGGCCGGTGATCTGGCGGAGGCGTCCGTCTCCGGATGGATCTTCTCCAACGAGCTCTACGATGCGCTGGCCGTCGCGCGGGTGTGCGGCACAACCGACGGTCTCTGCGAGCTGCGCGTCGGCATCGACAGTCAGGGCTTCACCTGGGTGCGTTGCCCGGCTCCCGAAGAGTATCGGGAGTATCTCGCCGGTTTCGGGGTGACGCTCGCGCCGGGACAGGCCGGCGAGATCTCCCTCGGCGCCGCTCCTCTCCACCGGCGGCTGGCGCGAGCCCTGATGCGCGGGTCCCTCGTGGCGTTCGACTACGGCCATCGAGCGTCGGTTCTCTACCATCCGCTGGCGCGCCGCAACGGAACGATCGCGGTGCACACCGGAGGACGGCGGCGCCTCGATCCTCTGACGCGCCCGGGCGAGGTGGACCTGACTGCGCACGTCAACTGGGATGACTTGATTCGAGCGGGCGAGCGCGAGGGACTCGCCACACGGGGCGTCACGCGACAGGGCCGATACCTGGTCGAAGCGGACCTCTTCGAGTTCGTCACGACGGACGCCGGGAAATGGCGCGCCTACCGGATCGTGGATCCGGAAGGGATGGGAGACGAACTCTCAGTGCTCGTTCAGACGCGGGGCATTGAGATCGGGTGATGGGCGATCGGGTGATCGGGTGACTGAGGGCTCCGGTCAATCACCCGATGGCTCGATCACCCGATCACCCGGTTCCCGGGTTTGACTCCCCGCCCCCCTCCGATAAAATGCGCTCCGATGGCCAGTTATCTCCCGATTCTTGTCATGGGTGTGCTCGCGGCCGCCCTCCCGTTAGGGACCATCATCCTCGCCCGGGTCATCCAGACGCGCCGCCCCAACCCGGCCAAGGCCGAGCCGTACGAATGCGGGGTCGATTCTCCGACGACCGCGTTCGACACGCGTTTTTCGGTCCGGTATTTCCTGATCGCTGTCCTCTTCGTCATCTTCGACGTGGAGACGATCTTCCTTTTTCCCTGGGCGGTCATGTTCCACCGCCTGGGACTCTTCGGTTTGATCGAGATGTTGATATTCCTGGTGATCCTCGTGATCGGCTACTTCTACGTCTGGAAGCGCAAGGCCCTGGATTGGGCCTAGCCCGCATTAACCATGATCGACTCCAGCCGTCGCTCCGATCTTTTCCGCCGATACGGCGTCATCGCTCCTCTGCGATGCGCTTCGGCATCGCCATCGTCGCGCTTCCTTGTCTCGACGGAAAATCTCAGTCGCGCCGGCCGGGTGACCACGGGTAATCCGGGCTGACCTTGGAGGTTTATGGGACTCGTTGACAACCGCTTCGAAGACAACGTCCTGACGACGACGGTGGACTCCGTCATCAACTGGGCGCGGCGCTCTTCGATCTGGCCGATGCAGTTCGGGCTGGCCTGCTGCGCGATCGAGATGATGGCCGTCATGGACGCCCGCTTCGACCTGGCGCGGTTCGGCGCGGAGGTCTTCCGGGGCACGCCGCGGCAGTCGGATCTCATGATCGTGGCGGGCACGGTTGTCGAGAAGATGGCGCCAATCGTCAAGCGCCTCTACGACCAGATGCCGGAGCCCAAATGGGTCCTCGCGATGGGCTCCTGCGCGACCTGCGGCGGCCCGTACCGCACTTACGCGGTGACGCAGGGAGTGGACCGGATCGTGCCGGTGGACGTTTACGTGCCGGGCTGTCCGCCGCGGCCCGAGGCCCTGATTTACGGCATCATGGCCCTGCAGAAGAAGATCGACCGGATGAAGGTCGTCCGGAAGGCGTCTTGATAGCGGAGAAGGAATAGTGGCGGAGGAGAAAGCGCCGCCGGCCGCCGTCCCCGCCGGCGAAGCGAAGAAAGAAACTCCGCAGAAGCTCGAGGCGGCCGACGCCTCCGGCCACCCCTGGGTCCAGTCCCTGTCTTCGGGCGTACCGGGGTCCGTCGTTTCCGCAAAGGAGTTTGCACGGCAGGTCACCGTCGTCGTGACGCCGGAGAAGGTCGCCGAGGTCGCGCGGTACCTCAAGGAGAAAGAGGATTTCCGCTACTGCGTGGATGTCACCGCTGTGGACTGGAGGAAGCGCGAACCGCGCTTCGACGTCGTCTACCACTTCTATTCCTTCTCGAAGAACGACCGGATCCGCGTCAAGTGCGGGGTCGCGGACGGCCAGGAAGTGCCTTCGATCGCGGGAGTCTTTCTCGCTTCCGACTGGTCGGAGAGAGAGACCTACGACATGTTCGGAATCCGCTTCGCCGGTCACCCCGATCTGCGGCGGATCCTGACCTGGGAGGGATTCAACGGTTATCCGCTCCGCAAGGATTTTCCCCTCGAGGGCGTCGACACGGGCGCGGCCGTCTACCCGGAGGAATGGCCGGAAGGGGCGGGGCCGGGCTTGAACGATCCGAACCGGAAAGTGGTCTCGTGATTTTGGATTTTGGATTTTGGATTCTGGATTGGGGAACTGAGCGGCGGACGTCGCGATCGGTCGGCTGCAGCTCACCCCTCACCCCGGCCCTCTCCCGGGGGGAGAGGGGGAAGAGATGACGGACGAGAAGACCTTCGTCGAGCATCCCGAGGTGCCGACGCTGTTCGACGTCCAGGAGATGGAGTTGAACTTCGGGCCTCAGCATCCCTCGACGCACGGCGTTCTCCGCCTCGTCTTGAAGGTGGACGGCGAGAAGATCCTGGAGGCGAAGCCGGACGTGGGTTATCTCCACCGGGGCACTGAAAAGCTCTTCGAGACCGAGACGTACCCGATGGGGCTCCCGCACACGGACCGCATGGACTATGTCGCTGCCGCCACCAATAACCACGCCTTCTGCTTGACGGTCGAGAAGCTCTTGAACCTCGAGGTCCCGCGCCGCGCGCAACTCGTCCGCGTGATCCTCGACGAGCTGCAGCGGCTCTCCTCCCATCTCGTCTGGCTCGGAACTTCCGGAATCGACCTCGGGGCGGTCACTCCCTTCTGGTACACGTTCCGGGAGCGAGAGCAGATCCTCGACTTCTTCGAGGAGTATTGCGGGGCGCGGCTGACGTTGAATTGCATGCGGATCGGAGGGCTTCCCTTCGATCTGACGCCGGGCTGGATCGAACGGCTGTCGGAGTTCGTGGACGACCTACCCGCGCGGATCGACGACTACGAGCAGCTCCTGACCGACAACCGGATCTGGAAGAAGCGCACTGTCGGCATCGGCGTCATCTCCGGGGAGGAGTGCATCGAACGGGGCCTGACCGGACCCCT
>WNGB01004172.1_pt1 | contig 24960 bp, 19 predicted proteins | sample 5400681 | NCBI WGS metagenome assembly WNGB01 (sample SAMN13153367, study PRJNA577476) | soil metagenome | isolation source: 115 cm soil or saprolite under grassland replicate 2 | place: USA:California | collected 2016-06-15
TCTGGCCCGCCCGCTGTGGGACCTCTACGTCCAGGCGGTGCTGCCGCTGGCCGGCCGCCTGCTCCGGCACGGCTGGCAGCAGGTCGGCGACTTCCTCGGAGGGTCGATCCGCGGCTTCTGGGCGCGCCACCCGCTCCAGCGCCAGCTCCAGTGGTGGCACGCGGCGGGCCTGCGCGGGGTCCAGGTGCGGCGGCTCAGCCTGGGCGGCGCCGTCGTCATCTGGGGACGCAAGACATGAGTCCGCCCGACCGCGCCGCCCAAGGCCAGGGCGGCATGCCGCGGGCGGCCCAACCGGTCTCCCGTCCCGCCTGGTACGCGCTGGAGCGCGGCGGCTGGCGGGACTACGTGACGCTGCTGCATCCTCCCTACACGGCCTGGCACCTGTCGTATGTCGTCATCGGCGGCTGCCTGGCGCCCGTGGTCGCCTGGGAACGGCCCGCGCCCGTCGGCGCCTGGGGACGGCTCGGCGCCGCCGTCGCCGCGTTCGCGCTCGCCGTTGGGATCGGTGCGCACGCCCTCGACGAGCTGCACGGGCGACCGCTGCGCACCAAGATCCCCGATCGGGTGCTGGTCGCGCTCGCCGGCAGCTCGATCACGGGCGCCTGCGCGATCGGCGTCGTGGGCGCGATCACCTTCGAGGCCTGGCTCGCGCTGCTCATCCCCCTCGGGCTCTTCCTCGTGCTGGCGTACAACCTGGAGCTTGGCGGGGGGTGCTTCCATTCGGACGGCTGGTTTGGGCTGGCGTGGGGCGGCTTCCCCCTGCTCTGCGGCTACGCGGCCGTGGCGGGCGACGTCGGGGGCGTCACGGTGCTCGCCGCGGTGTTTGCGGTGCTGCTCTCGCTCGCCCAGCGCGTGCTCTCGAACCACGTGCGGTACGTACGACGCCGGGTGGTCGCGGTTGTCGGCGAGCTGGAGCTGGCCGACGCGAGCAGGCAGCCGCTGGACGCCAGGCGACTGACCGCTGCGGCCGAGGCCGGGCTGCGGCTGCTGTCGCTGGCGACCGTGGTGCTTGCCGCGACCCTTGTCGTCGTCCGCGGCTGATCGGCCACGACGATGGCCGCGTGCCGCTGGTCGCGTAGATGCTTCTGGGCGTGCTGGTCGCCCGCTCGTTGTGAGCGGCGCGCGCGACGTTGGGCTCCGCTGCTCGCGCGCGGGTCGAACGAATTCGTCGCCTCGGCCCATCGCGTGGTTCGCGGCGCCGCGGAGCAGGAGGCGGCGGCCCAGGAAGAACAGCTGCGCATCGCAATCTCCCGAGCGCACGCGGAGTCGCTGTCAGCGTATGCGAAGCAGGAACGGCGGCTGTGAAATCATCCGGCGAACAGCGGATCTGCGTGATCGGCGCAGGGCCCTGCGGCCTGACCGCGCTGAAGAACCTGCTGCAGGCCGGCTGCCGCAACGTCGTCTGCTACGAGCAGCACAGCGGCATCGGCGGCAACTGGGCGTTCACCGACGACCCCCAGCGGGCCAGCGTCCATGCGTGCTCGCACAGCATCTCGTCGCGGCGCCTGGCATCGTTCGACGATTTCCCGATGCCGAACGACTATCCGGAGTTCCCCTCGCACCGGCAGCTGCTGGCCTACTTCACCGACTATGCAAACGCGTTCCAGCTTGCGCCGCACATCCGCCTCGGCGCACATGTCGAGCAGTGCGCGCTCGGCGGCGATGGCCGCTGGACGGTCCGCGTGACCGCCAACGGCGGAACCAGGGTTGAGCGGTTCGACGGCTTGCTGGTCTGCTCCGGCCACCACCGCGACGCGTTCCTGCCTGCCTACCCGGGGACGTTCACCGGTAGGATCGTGCACACCTCGGCCTATAAGCGCCCCGACCCGTTCCGCGGCCAGCGCGTGCTGGTGGTCGGCGCGGGCAACTCCGCCGCCGAGATCGCCGTGGAGCTCGCCCGCCTTGCCGCGCACGCCGCGCTCAGCATGCGCGAGGGAACCTACTTCATTCCAAACCGCATGTTCGGGCAGCCGGTCGACATCGTCTATGCGTTCTGGAACAGCAAGCTTCCACGGCCGCTGCTCGGGTCGGCACTGCAGCTGTGGCTGCGGCTGGCGATCGGCAAGTGGGAGCACTACGGCCTGCAGACGCCGACCAGCGCGCCGCTCGAGAAACACCCGACGGTCAATTCCAGCGTCCTTGAGGCGCTGCGCCATGGCCGGCTCGTCGCGCGCCGCGGCATCGAGCGCTATGACGGAGACACCGTCCACTTCACCGACGGCACGCAGGAGGAATTCGACGCCATCATCATGGGAACCGGCTTTCGCACCAGCTTCCCATTCCTGTCCAAGCAGGTCGCCGACTGGGACATGGCCACCACGCCACCGCTGTATCTGAAGATGATGCATCCGACCATTCCCAGCCTGTTCTTCATCGGCCTGTTCCAGCCCGTCGGCTGCATCTGGCGGCTGGCCGACTACCAGGCGCGCATCGCGGCGCTGCAGCTCAGCGGGCGGCTGCAACGCCCCTCCGACATCGGTGCGCGCATCCGCCACCAGGTCGCCCACCCGCATGCTCGGTTCGCCCGGTCGCTCCGGCACGCGATCGAGGTCGACTATCACGCGTTCCGGCGGGAACTGATGGGCGAGCTCGCCGCGGCTGAGGCTTGAGGCACAAGGGTCTCGCGACCCTGCTGACCCAAGGCCTGCCTTCAGCCCCCAAACCTGCCCCCAAACTCGACCGATCGCCCAGGTGCATTGGCCAACTTCGGCCAGACCCTACAACGCCCTCCTAAATTAACGGTGGTTTGTTGACTACGGTGGCGGCAGGTAGAGGTGGAGCGGCCGGCCGGCGGCAACCGCGTCAAGCAGCAGCCGAAGCTCGGGCGGCGGGGGCGCAGGCGACCACGCCCGCCAGCAGCGCTGCAGCGTGCTCCACGGGGCCAGCCAGGCCCGCACCCAGCGCAGCGCGCTCGGCCACTGGGTGAGGAAGGCCTGCCAGCAGAACGAGAACGCGCACGCGACCAGCTGCCAGTGCCGGCGGATCGCCCGGTCGCTGCGGACCTGGAAGTCGGCCCAGCCGAGCTCGTTCTTGACCTGCTTGTAGCTCTGCTCGACCCAGTTGCGCAGGCTGTACAGGCGCACGACCTCGGCCAGGTCGGCCGGCGCGAACGGCGGCGTCCGTCGGCGGCTGGGGCGGGGCAGGTTGGTGACCAGGTACCAGGTGGTCAGCTTCGGCAACCGCACCGGGTCGGTGGTCGCCACCACCAGCCGCAGCCGCCGGTCGGGACCCCAGCCGGCCGCGGGCAGCCGCGCGTCGGCCGCCCACCAGGTCTCGGTGTGCCCGTCGCGGAACCGGCGGGTGATCGGGCTCCAGTCGCCGGGCTGCTCGGGACTGGCCCAAGCCAGCCGCGCGGCCGCCTCGCGCGGGGTGTGGTCCTGGTCGGCTGGCGCCCAGACCCCCTTGCGGGGCTTGACCGCCAGCACAAACGCCACGCCGGCGTGCCCCAGCGCCTCGGTGAAGCCCACGTTGTCGCCGTAGAAGCAGTCCGCCACCACCGCGCGGAAGGAGATCCCGGCCTGCTGGGCGGCCCCGACGAGGTCGGCGGCCTGCTGCGGCTTGGTCCGAAACCCAGGGTCGCGCTTGCCCTTGGGCAGCCGGGACGCCGGGGTGTAGGGCACAACATGGGCAGGCCAGTAGACGCGCTCGTCGGCCCACAGGCTGGTGACCGCCACGATGCCGTTGTCGGTCTTACCGACCGAGCCGAGGTACTGGCGGGCAACGTGGGCGGTCTTGGTGCCGGCCTTGCGGTCGCCGGTGTCGTCGATCACCAGCGCGCCGCGGTCGTGCGGCGCGGTCGCCGGGTCGCCCAGCAGCAACGCCAACCGACGATGGTTGACCTGCTCGGCATCCCACGTCGACTCCGACAGGAACCACTGCAGGCCCTGCACGGCCGCATGCTGCGCACCGACGATCGGCTCCGCGCCAGCCAGCGCGGTCATGGTCTTGTTGCGGTCACGGGGCAGCAGCAGCCCTTGCAGGTAGGCGCGCAGACCGCGGCGCTGCGCCAGCCTGGCAAACAGCGCATCGAACTGGGCGGCGTAGTCCTCCAGCGGGCCGGGTGCCGGTGGGCAGGGCAGGCGGTTGGTCATGTGAGCACCCCCGGCGGGCAGAGCGGCGGAAGTCATGCTCTACACCCACACCACACCGTAGTCAACAAACCACCGTTAAGACGCCGGTCCTCGGCGGGGTCGAAGGCCGGCGGTCAGGTCGAGAGGGCTCCCTGGCCGCCGGCCCGCCCCAACCTGTGACGAACGGCCGCGATGATTGTGCGCATCAAATACCGGACCAGCGTGCCGCGCTGGTGGCCCCACCATTGGACCGGCCCCGGCGGCGCCGACGGGCCGCTCGTCGGGTCGCCCCGCTATCCCGGGGACCAACCCCCGAGTCCCGGGGTAGCGGTGGTCTGGGTGAGCCTCTCCGCCGACCAGCCGTGCCACCCATTTCACTGGCGGCCGAACGCTCGGCCGAGGTAGGATCTGCGCCGTTCGTCTTGCTCAAGATGTAAGAGCCATCTCAGGGGGGGAGATGCGGCGCGCTCTGATCACGGGCATCTCCGGGCAGGACCGCTCCTACTTGCCGAGTTGCTGCTCGGCCAGGGCTACGAGGTCCACGGCATCGTCTGGGGCGCCTCGTCGTTCAACACCGGCCGGCTCAACGACATCTACGAGAGGACTCACACGAGCCAGGGCCGCGCCTGCCGCTCCATTACGGCGATCCCACCGACGTGGTCGCGCCGTCAACTGATCCGGACCGCCGTCCCGTGGAGGTCTAGCACTCGGGTGCCGGCGCCACTTGGAGGGTGTCTTCACGATCTCCCACTCTATTCCAAACGACTGACGACCACTGTCCTCTTGCTTCACTCTCATCTGCTAGCTGTTTGTCCATGCAGAGTGTGTCCAGCACCTCATCGGGGGTAACCTTCGAGTGAACTCGATATCCGTCACGAGCACGATACGCAGGAGAATGCTTTCGCGGTCGGAGCCACTACGCGTCTTCCATAGCCACGACTACCTGCGACACAATGCACGGCGGCAAGAGCACCTCGCCAGCCTTGGGATCCCTGTCGCGGGAACCTCAGTGCTGGAAGTAGGCGCAGGAATCGGAGATCATAGCCACTACTTCCTTGATAGAGGCTGCCAGTTGACGATCACTGAGGCGCGCGAGGAGAATCTGAGAGTATTGAGGAGGCGCTATCCCTCGGCAGACATTCAGCGTCTCGATCTCGAAGACCCCGTTGCCATTACAGGCGCGCCGTTCGATGTCGTATACTGTTACGGAACTCTTTATCACCTGAGCGACTCGGCACCAGCCATCCAATTTCTGAGCAACAATTGCTCCAGCGCATTGTTGCTCGAGACCTGTGTCTCATTCGGCAGCGAAATTAGTCTCAACCCAATTTCCGAAAATCAGAAAACCCCCTCGCAGGCATTCTCGGGCGTAGGGTGTCGTCCAACTCGTCCCTGGGTCATGCAAGAACTGCAAAGACATTTCGAATTCGTCTACGTGCCAGTCACGCAGCCAAATCATGAGGAGTTCCCGCTCGACTGGACCCGCCCAGACCAGTACACGGCACGCCTCACCCGAGCCGTATTCGTAGGATCCCGAACACGCATGGAGAACCCTATGTTGTCAGGAGAACTACCCTTGAGGCAGCGACGTCATCCATGAGCCGTCGCTGGCATCAAGGATGCTGATAGGAGTGCTTGCGTAGGCGTGGTTCATCGCACGCCTGCCTCGGCTGTCACCGTCTCCCTACGTTGGCGGCCCGCGCGGGTCTGAGGTAGTATCTGCACCGTTCGTCAGAGTCAAGACGTACAAGGTCTTTGGGGGTGGGATGCGGCGCGCCCTTATCACGGGCATCTCCGGGCAAGACGGCTCCTACCTGGCCGAGCTGCTGCTTGGCAAGGGCTACGAGGTCCATGGCATCGTCCGGCGTGCCTCGTCGTTCAACACCGGTCGGCTCGATCACATCTACCAGGACCCGCACGAGCCGGTGCCGCGCCTGCAGCTGCACTACGGCGACCTGACCGACGCGGTGGCGCTGGTCAATCTGATCCGGGCCGTCGCCCCCGACGAGGTCTACCACCTGGGCGCCCAGAGCCACGTGAAGGTGTCGTTCGAGATCCCCGAGTACACCGGGGAGTCGACCGGCCTTGGCGCCGCCCGGCTGCTGGAGGCGATCCGCGCCTCTGGCGTGCAGACGCGGTTCTACCAGGCGTCGTCGTCGGAGATGTTCGGGTCGGCCCCGCCGCCGCAGGACGAGCTGACCCCGTTCCATCCACGCAGCCCCTACGGCTGCGCCAAGGTCTACGCCTACTGGACGACCGTGAACTACCGGGAGGCCTACGGCCTGTATGCGGTCAACGGCATCCTGTTCAACCATGAGAGCCCCAGGCGGGGGGAGACGTTCGTCACCCGCAAGGTCACCAGGGCCGTCGCCCGCGTCAAGGCGGGCCTGCAGGACCGCCTGTACCTCGGCAACCTGCAGGCCCGCCGGGACTGGGGCTACGCCCCCGAGTACGTCGAGGCGATGTGGCGGATGCTGCAGCAGGACCGGCCCGACGACTACGTGATCGCGACGGGGGAGAGCCACACCGTCCAGGAGTTCTGCGAGATCGCCTTCGCCCACGCCGGCTTGGACTGGCGCCGCCACGTCCTGGTCGACCCCGCCTACTACCGGCCCTCGGAGGTCGACGAGCTGTGCGGCGATGCCACCAAGGCCGGGACCGAGCTCGGCTGGAAGCCGCAGACCGGCTTCGAGGAGCTGGTCCGGCTCATGGTGGACGCCGACATCGCCCTGCTCGAGGACGAGCTGGCCGGCCGCACGGTGAGGGTCGACCGCTGATGGATCTCCGGGACGCGAAGGTCGTCGTCACCGGGGGCACCGGCTTCCTCGGCCGCCATGTCTGCGACGAGCTGTCCCGCGCCGGCGCCAAGGTCGAGCCCGTCGGCCGCACCCGCTACGACCTGCGCCACCGCCCAACGATCGACCGGCTGCTGGCCGACATACGACCGAACGCGGTCGTTCACCTCGCCGCGGTGGTGGGTGGGATCGGCGCCAACCGGGCCCACCCGGGCCAGTTCCTCTACGAGAACGCGATCATGGGGCTGGAGCTGCTGGAGGCCTGCCGGGTCGCTGGCGTGGCCAAGACCGTGGTCGCGGGAACGGTCTGCGCCTATCCCAAGCACACCCCGGTGCCGTTCCGCGAGGAGCACCTGTGGGACGGCTACCCGGAGGAGACCAACGCCCCCTACGGTCTGGCCAAGAAGCTCCTGCTCGCCCAGGCCCAGGCCTACCGGGCCGAGTACGGCATGAACGCCATCTACCTGCTCCCGGTGAACCTCTACGGCCTCGGCGACAACTTCGACCTGGAGACCTCCCACGTCATCCCGGCGATGATCCGCAAGTTCGCCGAGGCCCGCGCCGCCGGTGCCCCATCGGTCACCCTCTGGGGCGACGGCAGCCCCACCCGGGAGTTCCTCTACGTCGAGGACGCCGCCCGCGCGTTCCGCCTGGCCCTGGAACGCTACGACGGTCCGGATCCGATCAACCTCGGGTCGGGGGAGGAGATGGCGATCAAGGACCTCGCCGCCCTGGTCGCGGAGGCGACGGGGTATCAGGGGGAGGTTCTCTGGGACTCGACCAGGCCCAATGGCCAGCCCAGGAGGTGTCTGGACACCAGCCGCGCGCGGGAGCTGCTCGGGTTCGAGGCGGAGGTTGGGCTCGACGAGGGGGTCGCGAGGACGGTGGCGTGGTTCGGGCGACAGGCCGAGGGCCCACCTCCGCGGAATCCGCGACCGTGATCAAGGGGCGCGATGAAGCCTGGGCCGGGCAGCTCGCCGACGCACGCCCGGTTGATCTGACCAGCGGCTGGACGGCGCTTCCGGCCTTCAGCACGCCCCGATGGTGGGTGCCGCGTCGACCTTCCAGGACGGTCGCCGCCGCCTTGGCAGTCTACCAGCCGGTCACCCTTAGGGGCCGGGTTGGATGGCGAGCGGCTCGGGCGGCGGCCCTGGTTGGTGCATTTCGGTACGCCCGCCGGAGCCCGGAGCCGCCGGCCGCGGTCCTTGAGCTGGTCGCGCCCTACATACCTCGCGGAGGGGCTGCCGGCGTGATGCGTTGCAGCCATCCCGAGCGCTATGTCGCGCTGCTTCTGGACGCGGCAGACCGACCCTACCGCGTCGCGAAGGTCGTACTGTCGGAGTACGGCCAGGAGGCGCTACGGCGGGAGGTCGAGGCCATCGATCGGTACGGCCAGGACCTGCAGCTGCCGTTGGCGGCACCTACGATTCTCGCAGTCGAGCCGAACTTGATGATCACCGAAGCCGTCCAATGGTGGCTGCAACCGCGTCCGTGGCGCTGCACGTCTGACCTGGCCTGGGCGCTCGGCCGCATGTTCCGGTCTGGGCCTCGGGATGACACCGGAGGGGGACCGGCACACGGCGACGTCGCCCCCTGGAACTTGGTCCGCAACCTTCGCGGATGGGTATTACTCGATTGGGAGCACGCGCGGAGTGACGCACCGCCGTTCTTCGATCTCTTCCACTTCCTCGTACAGTCCTATGCCCTGCTGGGGCGTCCCCGGGCTCGCGCCATCCTCAACGGTCTGGCCGGACGCGGCTGGATCTCCGATGCGATCGCTGCGTACGCCAGAGGCGCCGGAGTGGACCGGAACGCGGCCGGCGAGTACCTGGCCGTGTACCTACGAACCAGCGAGGCGCAGCTTGATCCCGCTACCAGCGACGGGCGGGCCGGGCTCGCCGCACGCCGCAGCCTGCTGGCTCGCATCGCTGAGACCCAGCACGCCCGACGACCGCGAGGAGGGCCAACCCGGGTCGACTATCGGGACGCCCTGCGTACCAGCGAGCAGGCGCACCACTATGACCAGGTCGTGTACCGGCCCGGCGCATACGATGAGTGGCTCTGGCGACTGGAGAAGGCGTACCTCAGAGACGTCATCGACCACTATTTCGACACCGCCCGTCCCCGCCTCCTCGACTTCGCCTGCGGATCAGGGCGGATCCTGAGCTTGCTAGAAGGCCGCTGCCGCGAGCCTACCGGTGTGGACGTCTCCCCAGGAATGCTGGAGCTCGCCCGCTCCAAGGTTCCTGCGACCCGCTTGGTCCTCGGCGACGCCACCGTCGACCCCACGCTCCTCAGCGGCCCCTACGATCTGATCACGGCATTCCGCTTCTTCCTGAATGCCCAGGAAGAGCTGCGAGCCGATGCGCTGCGGGCACTTCACCGCCTGCTAGCCGACGATGGCCTGCTCGTGCTGAACATTCACGGTAACTCCTTGAGCCTTCGGTTCCTGAGCGTGCTAACCCGCCGGTTATGGCGTCGTCCAGGAGAGGCATCACCGAACCAGCTCTCGTTTTGGGCGATGCGGCGCCTCCTGGCTCAGCATGGCTTCGAGGTGGTCGAGGCTCGCGGCTACGGCTTCCTCACGAGCGGCTGGCATCGGCTGCTAACGCCTGCCATCAGCCTCGGCCTTGAGCCGCTCGGTCGCGTGTGGCCGCTCAGGTACTTGGCCGTGAATTTGCTGCTGACATGCCGAAAGGGCGGCTGATGAGCATTCGGTCGAGCCTTCGCCGCTTGGTCCGTCGGTTCGGGTACGACGTGGCGCCGTTCAGACCAGTCGACTGTCCAAACCTGCGGCGTCAGATCCTGCTGGATGCGTACCGAATCGATACTGTTATCGATGTCGGGGCTAACGTGGGGCAGTACGGGAGGAGACTTCGGGACGCAGGCTACCGGGGTCAGATTCTCTCCTTCGAGCCGATTCCGGATGCCTTCCACGCGTTGGAAAGCCAGGCCGTAGCCGATCCGCGATGGACTTGCGAGCAGGTCGCCGTCGGCGCCGTAGACGGCGAGGCGATGCTCCATGTCTCCGGGAACTCTGTCTCAAGCTCGCTCCTGCCCACGCATGAGCGGCTCGCCGTGGTTGAGCCGCGTGCCGCCTACGTGAGTTCGGCTAGAGTTTCCCTCCGACGGCTCGATTCGCTGGTGGCTGGCCGCTTGACGCCGGATGACCGGCTCTGGGTCAAGCTCGACGTGCAGGGCTACGAACGGCCAGTGCTGGACGGCGCCCGGCACCTGTTGGCGCGGACTCAGGTCGTCGAAGCGGAGCTTTCGCTGGTGCTCCTCTATAAGGGTCAGTCCCTCTATCGCGAGATGATCGATCACCTGGAGACGTTGGGGTTCGATCTCATCGCGATGGAGCGCGGCTTCACCGATCCGAGGACCGGCCACGTGCTGCAGATCGACGGCGTTTTCGCGCGCGCGGACGGCATGGACTGACGTGCGCTCCGCGCATCTCCGGCGACGGGTCAAGCACGGGAGTTGGGCCGTCCTCGACCAAGCACTGTCGTCGGGGACGAACTTTGCCACCGGGTTGGTCGCGGCACGGCTGCTCGGGCCTAACAGCTTCGGCCACGTCGTCATCGCGATGTCCGCCGTATTCCTGGCTGTCGCCGCTCAGCGAGCAGTGGTAGGCGAGCCCGCGCTGGCGCACGTCCCCGTCCTCACCCCTCTGGCCGGCCGGCGGGTCGAACGCGATGCGCTGGCCGCGGCGGCAGGGATAGGGATCGCTGCCGGGCTGCTCTGCCTCGTCGTGAGCTTGGCTCCGACAACGCTCGTCCGTGACCTACATTGGGCAGCCCTGTGGTTGCCAACGATCGTCGTCCAAGACGGCGTCCGCTACGTCGCCTTCAGCCGTCGCCGGCCGGATCTCGCAGCGGCTTCAGACGCAGCATGGGGGATAGGCCAGGGCGCTGCACTCCTCGTCCTAGTGCTGGCTGGCAAGGCGTGGAGCCCTAGCCGGCTGATCACCGCCTGGGGGGTCGGTGCACTGCTCGGTGCTGCTGTCGGCATGTGGCTGCTAGGAGTCACGCCCCGGCACGGCCGGCCCGGCCGTTGGGTAAAGCTCAGCCGGAGTCTCTCCGTATGGCTCCTGCCCCAGACTACGCTGAGCCAGGGATCGGCCCAGGTGTCGATCCTATTGGTCGGCGCCCTGCTTGGCGCTGAGGCTGTCGGCGGGTTCCGCGCGCTGCAGACCCTAGTCATGCCGATGGGCGCCGTCATCACAGTCGCGATTGCGCTGCTCGTCCCGCTGCTGGCGACGGTTATGCAAACCGCCGGCCCACGTGGTCAGACAAGGTTGGTCCGCTCGCTCACCGTTCAGGCTGGCCTCCTCGCCGCCATTGTGGCTGTGCTGCTGGCCGCCTGGTCGACGACCGTGACCCGGCTAGTGTTCGGTTCGAGCTACGTCCGCTTTCACAACCTTGTACTACCTCTCGCGCTCTCGATGGTCGTCCAAGCCGTCGGCCTCCCCGTCGGCGCTGGCTTGCGGGCGCTTGGGGAGGGCCGGCGCGTGTTTCTAGCCCAACTCGTGACCAGCGCCGTCGGCTTGCCAGCGCTGCTCCTGCTCAGCCTGACGCTGGGGCTTGGGGGGGCTGCCTGGTCTCTTCCGTTGCAGACGGCGGTCATGACCGCTACCGCAGGGGCCCTGTACCGACTCGCTGTCCGCGATCGCCTCAGAAGAAAGGAGGGCGTCGGTGCTCCTGTCAATTCTCACTCCGTCGCGTAATTACGAGCGCTTCCTGTCGGACGCGCTGCAGAGTGTCGCCGCCCAGCGAGATGATGAAGTCGAGCACATAGTGGCCGACGGCGCATCGACCGACGGCACCCTCGGCCTCCTGCGGGCCTGGTCGGATCACGTCCGCTTCGTGAGCGAGCCTGACGAGGGACAGTCTGACGCGCTTAACAAGGCCGCCGGCATGGCCGGCGGCGAGTGGTTGGGCTGGCTGAATGCAGACGAATTCTACCTACCCGGCGCCTTCCAGACGGTTCGCGCAACTCTGCAACGGACGCCAGGCGCCGACGTCGTGTACGGGGACTGTTGCTTCGTCGACAGCGATGGCCGGCTGCTGAGGTTGCTGCCCCAGCATCCTTTCGCGCCGAGGGTTCTGCGTTGGTACGGCCCCTTCATGAGTTCGTGCGCCACCTTCATCCGGGCGGACTCCCTGACCGTCCGAGGTTGGGATACGGCCCTGCGCCGGGTCATGGACTGGGACCTCTATCTTGAGCTGCAACGGCGAGGCGTACGTTTTGTCTACGTCAGGGCACCCCTTGCGGCTTTCCGCTTGCACGACGCGCAGGTGACGGCCGTCCGCCTCCCGTACTGGCAGGGCGAGGGTGCACGTGTACGCGCTCGCCACGGCCTTACCCTGCGACCTCAGTTTGCCAGGACTCTGCATGCGCTTGGGCGAGCCGACCATGGCATCCGTAAACTGGCGGATGGCGCGTACCGACGCCAGGTAGGCGTCCGGCGTACCCTGCGTGGAGCCGACCTGCGCTGGTTCGCCTCACCTGAAGCCCGTGGCAATGCCGAGCGGCTCGTGCGCCTGGCATCCCGCTCGGTCTGAGGGGCGTGTCACCCATGCGGGTCGGAACCCACGAGCGCATGTTCCTCGGGCACAAGCAAGATGTTGTCGTAGCTGTAGAGATCCTTGAGGGCGTGAGGCCGGATCACCCCCGCATCGAACTCAAACGGCCGATAGCCATGGGCCATCACCGATTGCAGCAGCTCGGCGCTGGTCGGTACCCCTGCGACATCGAAGTCGCCAACCTCGACGGTCACGACCGGGCGGTCCTCCGCAAGTAGCCGCCGCATGCCTTCGAGAATCTCCCGCTCGGCGGATTCAGCGTCGATCTTGACGAACGACGGGCGGATTCCGGCTTTGATGCAGTAGTCGTCAAGGCTTACGGCCTCCACCTGCACGGGCACACCGCGGGCGCGCTGAGCTTCACGCCATTCCAGTCGAGGCTCGAACAGGCTGTTGAACGCAGACAGGCGAGGGCCGAGATCCGTGATCCTGACGATATCGGGGCGGGACCACGCCGCCACCTGGTTGAGGACCACGTTCGGGCGCGAGCCGGCGTTGGCGGTCAGGATCTGGAAGGTGCTCGGTGTTGGCTCAAATGCGTGGATTTCACCCTGGTGTCCCACCAGGCACTCTGCAAGCAGAGTGAAGTAGCCGAAGTGTGCGCCGACGTCGACGAACGTGTCGCCCGTCTGGAGCAGGCGGAGAAGAATGGCCGTCAGCCCCGGCTCGGTAAGCCCGAAGCGGATGAGTTGGTTGGAGACGGCCTCCGGCAGCACCACCTGCATCGATTCTCCCCAGAACGTCCTCGCCCGGCGACTCCATGTCCTGTCGGTTTGCGCGCCAACCACCCTGGCGCCCTTGACGGTGAGCGTCCGGACGGGGGCACCCACCAACTGATCGATCGGTGAAGCGCCGGCGAAGGCGGCCGCGCGCTGGAAGCGAAGGGCGAGTTCCGCCTTGGGTAAAGGGACGGAACTCTGATGGCCAGGGCCGGCCATCCGCTCCGACAGCGCCATGAACGTTGGGCTATACCACGCTCCTCGGATGGTGGCGCCGTGCGGGAGCAGGCGCTCGAACTCAGCCCGGCTCAGCAACCGCGTGAAGACATCCCCGTGCCGCCGCCGCCAGCCGGCGGAGAAGTGCCGAAGGACGGCGCCGGTGTGGGCCTCGATCGGGAACCATCGGTTGGGAGTTGTGATGATCCAGCGCCGACCGACGCGCTGGTGCTCGTGGACGACCCGAGCCTGATCGGCCTCATCACCGACGTGTTCGATCACGGCGTTGGCGACGACTAGATCGAACGCCCGATCCCTAAAGGGCAGGCGGCGCGCGTCGGCGACGACGAAGGTCCACGGCGAGTTCTCGACGAGACGCACGTCGGAGGCGAGTACCCAGTCTACGCGAGCGGCGACGGCCCGCTCGATCATCTGCTCGAACGGGCTTCCTTCGCCGCCAACACCGACCAGCAGCACCGAAGATGCCGGGTATTTCTCCAGGAATTGGCATATTGACGCCAGCTTGTGTCGACGATTCAGACTGCGCAGCATCGGCAACATCCGCTGTACCAGACGTTCTACTAACACCAATTGAAATCTCCCAGGTCGAAGGTTCAGGTCGGATCGATGGTCTGACTGTGCCGAATCCTATCTTGCGCTACTCGAGGCTGTCGGAGGAGACTCGGGTGAGTGGCCACGGCTGACGCCACCAATTGCATTCTCTCGTTTCGGGAGCAACGATTGCCCATGCTCGATTGCCTTGATGCGGCAACCGCCTTCAAGCTTCTTCGCCGACCGTCATGACCGTTCTTACGAAGTCTGCCGGTCACTTGGGGTGGAAGTCCATGGCGTTCCTGGTCATCTGTGTTTCGATGACCGTCGGTGGCGTCCTGCCGCTGCTCATACGCACCGGCCGCGGGGCCGCCGTTGTCACGCTGGCGTCCCTGGGGTTTCTCCTGGGAAGCGCATACGTTCTGCGGACGGGCCTCCGGGCGGCGGGAAGTCATGACGGCCATCGCGGCGTCGCAAGCGCGCTCGGCTGCGGCTGGATCCCGATCGCTTGGATTACCCTGCTCTTTGTCGCAGAGCTGAAGTTCTCGGGGATACGGAATCCTGACTCGGCGGCCCACGGCGAGGCTTCGCTTCAGAATGCTGTCGAACTGGCGGTCGTCACCGTCATCGCCTTTATGGTCGTAGTGACCCGCGCAGGACTGGGTCGACCGTTGTCGGCCACGACACCATCGGTCTGCCTGTTGCTGTGGACAGTCCTAGCTGGAGTCTCGGCCGCCTGGTCGATCGTGCCCTTGTTCACGCTGGTGCGGGCGGCAGAGGTCGCAACGGTGATCGCCCTCGGCCTTCTCCACGCAAGGCTCTGGCAGAACCATCCGGGCGTCGGGACGTGGATCTTCCAGCGAACGCTGCGGCTCGCGCTGTACGCAATCCTCGCGCTAGCCATCGGAGGCCTGATCATGGCGGCGCAGTATCAGGGCAGGTTCGTCTGGCCGTGGATGCATCCTGGCCTTGCCGGGACCTACCTCGGCTTCGGGACGCTCGTCGTTCTCCTCGGAGGGCGGCAGGTGACCGGCCTTTCACGTCCAGCCACGGCAGCAGCTTCGGCAGTCCTCGTCGGCGAGATGCTCGCCACTCTGACCAGGAGCGTCGTGGTGGCAACGTTGTTGGCGCTCGTCTGCTCAATAGTGGCCGATCGCAATCGTCGGCTGGCGACGAGAACGGCGTTCGCGGCGATGCTGCTTCCAGCCGGCCTGCTCACGTCCCGCCTTGCCGGTGGGGAGATTGTCGACTACCTCCATCGCGGGCAGACCGACCAAGCCTTGCTGTCGGTCTCCGGCCGCGTCCCGCTCTGGCAGTTCGCCCTGGAGCAGCTCTCTGGCCCGCGGGTGTTTATCGGCTTCGGTTACGGATCGGCTCGGGTTCTCCTTCCCGAGCGGTTCACCTGGGCGGGAAACGCCCACAACGCCTGGGTGGAGTTGGCGCTCTCGATCGGGCTTATCGGGGTATCAGTTATCGCGATTCTCTACGGCTCGCTCCTGCATCGGGCGCTCGGGCTACAGTTCTATCGTGAGCACCGCTTGCTACCACTCGTGTTCGGAACGTTGATCTACATGTTGCTCGTGGCAGGGGTCTCCCAGGCGTTCACCGATCCGGGAATGGAGCTGACCCTTCTCGCCCTCATGGCTGTGCCACTCTGCAGGCGGTGGTCCGCCGGCAGATCGCAGCGCGTCATACGTACCCAGGAGCCGATCGAGCAGGACCCTCGGATGGTAGAGGGATTCGTATCTTCGCCTAGCGTTCCGGCCCTTGGCGACAAGCGCGCCTCTGTCGGCCAGGATGTCTAAGAGCGCTGTCGCCCAATCGGACGGTCTCGCACGAGGTGTCCAGCCGACATGCTCGTCAACGATCAAGCCCAGTGCACCCGCGGTGGTCGCCAACACCGGCCGGCCCCGGGCGAAGGTCTCCACGACCGTCCGCCCAAAGGTCTCCGGGGAGAGCGAAGGAACGGTGGTTACCGCGTTCGCCGCCATCGCCTGCCCGACCTCCTTTGGGGAGAGCGGGCCGAGGTACCGAACGTTTGGGCATTGACGGGCAGCTTGCTGGACCACGTCGCGGTCCGGACCGTCACCGGCAACGGTCAGGGAGGCCACGCTTCCCATCCCCGCCTGCGCCCAGGCGTCCAAGAGGAGACGTATGCCCTTCGCCGGCTCAAGACGGCCCGCGAACAGGAATCCCTCGCCCAGCGCGGTGGGTGGTGGGCCGGGGTCTGGCGTGGCATTCGGGATCACTATGATCCGGTCGTCCGGGAGACCGAACTCGACGAGGCGCTCGGCAACGAAGGGACTGACCGCCAGGAAGCGGCTGACCAGCCGCCATGTCGAGCGGTGACGCACAGTTGCGGCCGCCATGGCTAGGCTCTCCGCGCGCGAGCCTCGGTAGCAGCCATGAGCGACCGCAGGCCAAGGCATCCGGGCGGTTACACAGGCGGTGCATGCACGACCGGCTCGAAAGAGCGTCCCAGCTGTGCACGCGTGCCGGTAGTTGTGCACCGTCTGAACGACAGGCACGCCCGCCTTGGCGGCCGTTCGGATGACGGCGGGGGAGATCAGCGGATACGGGTTGTGGAGATGGATGACGGTCGGACGAAAGGATCGCAGTATCGCGCCGAACCGCCGCATGTCCTGCGATGAGTGGATCGGCCGGACGGGGAGCGTCAGCCGCTCGACGAGCGGCAGCGTGGGGATCTCATCGCTCGACCGGAAATAGGTTTCCACCTCGACGCCGGCTGCGCGGAGCATGGCGACTTGCTCGTCCACCACCTGGTTCTCTCCAGATGGGAACGCCGATCGGTAGCGGTTGTGGACAACGAGGACGCGAAGGGTCACCTGCGGCCCTCGTCCGTAGCGCGATGGATCGTCACTCCTCGGGCAAGTCCAGCCAGGAACATGGCGTTCCCGATGAGATAGCGGCGCCAGAGCCGCCACGGCTCGGTGGCCAGGCGGAAGACCCACTCCAGGCCCCCGTCCTGCATCCAGTTGGGGGCTTGGCGCTTGGTGCCGGCGAGGAAGTCGAAGGCGGCGCCGACCCCGACCAGGGAGGTGCCCAGGCGGTCGCGGAAGCGGTCGACGAACAGGTCCTGGCGGGGGGTGCCGAGGCCGACCCAGACGACGTCGGGCCGCGCCTGGCCGACCCGCTCGACCAGCTCTTCCTGCTCGCGCTCGGTGAGCGGCCGGAACGGGGGAGCCTCCGCGCCTACGACCTGGACGCCGGGGGCGATGGAGGTCAGCCGCCTCGCCAGGGCGCCGACGACCTCGGGAGTCGACCCGTACAGGTAGTGCCTTAGCCCCCAGATCCGGCCGGTTCGGACCGCGGCGAGCATGAGGTCGGGGCCATAGACCCGGCGGCGCATGTGCGTGAAGCCGACGCGGCGTCCGACCCAGGTAAGGGGCGTGCCGTCGGGCAGGTTGAGGTCTCCGCGGTTCAGCGCCTCGGTCAGCGTCCTGTCTCGGCGGGCGAGCGCCAGGGTCCAGGCGTTGCAGAGGTGCACGGCGCGGCCGCCGCCTGTTTCGGCGAATGCGCGCAGGCGGTCGACGGCGTCGTCCAGGGTGACGGCGTCCACGCGCACCCCGCAGCAGCGGAACGCCCCGCGCGCCTGCAGCTGGACGGCCATCAGCGGGCTCCCGACTGGGTGCGGCCGTGGCGGGCGGCGCGCCCGTTGGCCAGACGGTGCGGGTTCGAGCCGTTGCCGGCGACTAGGCCGAGGCCGAGGTCGGGGTCGGCCGGCTGCCGGCCGCTCTCGCCGTAGTAGGCGTAGTAGGCCGACTGGTCGCCCTCGGCGACCAAGGTGGCGTTCAGGACACTCCCGAACACGGTCGCGCCCGCCTTGGCGCAGGCGTTCCTGGCGGCCTGGGCCTGGTCGCGCGTGGTCGCGGCCGCCCGGGCGATGAGCAGGATGCCGTCGGCGAACCGGGAGACCACCATCGGGTCGGTGACCGGCAGCAGCGGGGCGCAGTCGACTAGGACCACGTCGAAGGCGCCGCGCAGCTCCTCGATCAGCTGCTGCATCCGGCGCGACCCGAGCAGCTCCGACGGGTTGGGCGGGAGCTGGCCGGAGGTCAGGACGGCGGGAAGGCCGGGGCTGGGCTGCTGCAGCGCGTCGAGGACGTCGGCCTGATCGAGCAGCACGGTGGTGGTGCCGACCCGCTGCTGGAGCCCGAAGATCCGGTGCAGCGACGGCTTGCGGAGGTCGGCGTCCACCAGCGCGACACGCTGGCCGGCCTGGGCCAGGGCGATGGCGAGGTTGGCGGCAACCGTCGACTTGCCCTCGGCGGCAGCCGGTGAGGTGACCACGCAGCAGAGGCTCTCTCGGTCGACGCCAAGGAACGCGAAGTTGGTGCGGAGCTTGCGGAACGCCTCCGCAGCTGGGGTCCGGGGCTCGGCGTCGACCGGGATCGGCTGCTTGGCGGCTTTGAACGGCGGGATGGTGCCCACCACGGGCACGCCGGCGGCCGCCTCCAGCTCCTCCGGGGTCTTCACCGAGCGGTCGAGGAACTCGCGCAGGAACGCCAGGCCGACGCCGAGCATGAGGCCGAGCACCAGGCCGAGGGCGGCGTTCAGCTTGGTCCGGGGCCGGACCGGCGCCGACGGCGTGAGGGCGGGCTCGACTAGGCTGACCCGCAGTGCGGAGCCGCTCTGGAGTTCTGGCACGGCCCGGATGAAGGCGCGTGCCACGCTGTTGGTGAGGCGCTTGGCGCGGGCCGGGTCGGTGTCGTCGACGCTCAGGTTGATCAGCAGCGTCTCGGTGACCGGCTCGGCGTGGATCTTCGCCTGCAGCTGGCGGGCCGTGAACGGCTGAGGGTCGAGGCGCAGGGCGGCCTCCGCGGTGGCCCGGGACTCGAGGATCTGGGCGAACGACTTAACGAGCTGCTGGGACAGAAGCGCCCCCTCGTAGGCGGATGAGGTGCCGCCGCTCGGGTCGGTCTTGGCGACCACCAGCAGCTTCGCCGTGCCCTGGTAGACCGGGATGGTGGCGAGCGAGGTCGCTAGGGCGGCGGCGGCGCACAGGAGGGTGGCGCCCGCGATCAGCCATGCGTGCTTGCGGACGATCCTAAGGTAGTCACGGAGTTCCATGCGGGCGTTCAGACCCCTGAACGAAGGACGACGGCCGGGATGGTCCGGAGGAGGATGAACAGGTCCATGGCGAGCGACCAGTTCTCGACATAGAAGAGGTCGTAGCGGACTAGGTCGTCGAACGGCAGGCGGTGGCGACCGGAGACCTGCCACAGGCCGGTCAGACCCGGCCTGACGCGCAGGCGGTTGCGGGCCCACGGGTCGGACAGGTCGACCTCGTACGTCGGCAGGGGCCTGGGGCCAACTAGGCTCATGTCGCCACGCAGCACGTCGAGGAGCTGGGGGAGCTCGTCGAGGCTCCAGGCTCGCAGGATGCGGCCGACCGGGGTGATCCGGGGATCGCGGTGGAGCTTGAAGATCGGGCCGTCGGTGTCCTTCTGGTCCTGGAGCGCCTGCAGGCGCGCCTCGGCGTCGGCGACCATCGAGCGAAACTTGTGCATGTGGAACACTTGGCCGTCCTTGCCAACCCGCCGCTGGCGGAATAGCACCGGCCCGGGGCTGGTCAACCGCACGGCCAGGGCACAGGCCAGCAGGACGGGGGAGAAGACGAGGACCAGAAGCCCGGCGACGACCATGTCGAAGGCGCGCTTGAGGGCTTTCTGCCAGGGGGTGAGCTCGGCCGGTCGCAGGCCGAGGACGGGGATGTCGTCGAAGCGTTGCACGGCGACCCGGCTGGCGGCCACGCCCAGCACGCCGGTCGACAGGTGCAGATCGACGGGGAGTTCCTGCAGGTCGCGGTAGACCCGCTCGGTGGTCTCGGTGGCCACCGAACCGCCGGCGACAAGCACCGCGTCGGCCCGGTAGGTATTGACGGCCTCGCGCACAGACGAGCTGGGGCCGATCACCTCGGGCAGGCCGGCGGCCACCGGGCCGGGCGGACGCGCGTCGTCGAGGAACCCGACGACCTGGAAGCCGAGCCAGCGGGCGCGGGTAACGGCCCGGCAGAGGTCGCGGCCCTCGCGGCCGGCGCCGACGATCAGCATGCGGCTCACCAGCGTTCCGGAGTGGCGCATGGCCCGCAGGATCAGCCGGTAGGCGAAGCGGGTGATGAGGACGGCCAGGGTGCAGCCGATCCAGGTGGCGAGCACCCAGGACCGCTGGGTGGGGACCTTAAGGACGAAGGCGGTGAACACGGCGGCCACCGTGCCGGTGGCGACCGCCTGGAGGATTAGCTTGAACTCGTAGGCGGCGTTGACCAGCCGGCGGGCGTCGTACAGGCCGGCGCCCGTGAACAGCGTCAGCCACATGAGGATGGCTAGGCCGTTGAAGACAGTCACGGAGCCGAGGGGCTGGACCGGGCCGCCCAGTGCCAGCATGGCCTGCTGGATGCCCTGGGCGACCATAAGCCCGAGCAGCAGGGCACCCACGTCGCCGAGGAGCCGGCAGGCAAGCACATGCCTGCGGACGTCCGGCTCGGCCACCGCGGGCCGCCCGGCTCCCGCACGAAGCGGGAGCCGGGCCTCGCGGAGAGCGGCGTCGGGGTGCCCTGTGGTCATCGTGTTTGCTTGCTCAGGAGCGTCGGCGTCGGCCGACGCCGACGCTGGCGAGGAGCAGGGCGATGCCGGCCACCAGGCCGGCCCAGATGGCCAGGTTGCTGCCGGTCCGGGTGCCGAACGGCTGACGCTCGACGGCCGACTCGGTGGTGGCGGAGTCGAGCACCTGCAGCTCGGTGGTGCCGGCCGAGCCGGCGTCGCAGGCGGCCCAGAGGCGGTGCTTGCCGGGAGCGGTCCCGCGCGGGATCGTCAATGTGCCGCTGAAGCCCTTGCCCTTGGTGTGCTGGTCGACGTTCATGATGATCGGTTGGCCGTCCAGCGAGGCGGTCGGAGTCCGGGTGGGGCAGTCATCACCGTTGACGGCGACCGTGTGGCCGGCCTCGACCACGCTGTGGTCCACGTTGAGGGCGTCCGCTTCGGCCGGGTAGGGGTTTCGGACCCGGATGCTCTTGGCCCCGACGAAGCGGCCGTGACAGCGGGCGCTCACGACGTGCCTACCCTCCGAGGTACTTTCGGGGATCCGCACCCGCTTGCTGAACTTTCCTCGGCGGTCGGCCCGGTCGGTGGCGATCACCCGGCCGTCGAGCTTGATGGTGACGCGCGAGCCCGGCGGGCAGCCGCTGCCGGAGACCTTGATGAAGTGGCCCGCCTTGACGGTGCGGGGAGTGACGTTGAAGCGCGAGTGGAGCACCTTGATGAAGACCGAGCCGAGGCCGCGGCCGCTGCAGTTCGCGCGCATCCGGTGCTTGCCGGGGTCGGTCGAGTTGGGGATCTCGACGAAGTCGACGAAGCGACCCTTGCGGTCGGCCCGGTCGGTGTCGATCTTGATGCCGTCCAGGTAGATACGGACGAACGCCCGGCTGTTGCAGCCCTTGCCGAAGGCCTTGACCTCCTGGCCGGCCCGGACGGTCTTGGGGTTCACGTTGAACGACCGGGACTCGCGCCTGGTGGCCAGGGCGGGCGCGGCGGTGAGGACGAGGGCGGCGGCCGTCAAGGCCACTACCGCGGCGGTTACCCTTCGCATGCAGCTCTCCCTTCGTGCGGGGATGGCGGACGCGATCGCGCGCTTCGACCGGGGAGAAGCCTCGGCGGCGGACCGATGGGACGGCCGGGCCCGCTGGTGGCGAGCCCGGCCGATGCGGCTAGGCGGTGCTGCGGCGGCGCCGACGGACGGCCACCAGCAGCAGGCCGCCGACGACGATCAGCGCGGCGCCGACGACTAGGCCCGGTCCAACGTCGGCGCCGGTGAAGGGCAGACCGCCGGTACTGGCGGCGACCACCCGGAGGGTGACTACGCTGAGCACCTCGCCGCCGCTGGAGGCGGTGAGGGTGTAGATCCCTGGCTCGGTGCTGAGGGGGATGGTCACCGTGGTTCGGAAGCTGCCGTCGGCGGCGGCGGTGGTGCGCCCGAGGGTGACGCCGCCTTGGGCGAGCGGGTGGGTCGCCGCCACCAGCCGAGCCAGCGCAGGGCCCGCGGCGACGACCGGATTGCCGGTGCCGAGGCTCGACGACGAGCGGGACAGGGTGATCGTCACGGTCGCTCCGGGCTCGGCGCCCTCGCCCGAGACGACGATGGTGCCGCCTGGCGAGACGGTCGATTCGGAGACGGTGAGGCCCCCGGAGGTGGGTGGGTACGGTTGCGCGTGGACTGGGGTTGCGAGCAGCGCGAGAACGGCTGCGATTGCGAGTGCGGAAACTAACTTCCGCATGCGGGTGTTCCTCCTTGTCGACCGGGACCCTGGGCCCCCCTCGGGCGACGGCCGGTGCCGCTCCGCCACCTGGTTCCGGTACAGGACCTCGGCACCATACATGCGGACCTTCAGCCCGACAAGTTCAATCCTGTCGAACCACTTATGCGTCGTAGGTCAGCCGGCGGACGTTGCTGGGGCGCTCAAGGTCTTGGTCGGTAGACGTCGGCTCGGTGGTCGATGCGTACGACGACGACTCGCTGGGCGGCCTCGTCGATCTCGTAGACCACGCGGTACGGACCGTGCCTTGCTGTGACCACGGCTCCTCCAGTTCCCGCCGCAGAGGCTTACCACGCGCGGCGTCGGAGACTCCAAGAGCCCCTGACGAGGAACTCGGCGACCGCCGCAGCAGCGTTGGCGGGCAGTCGATCGAGACCACGTTGAGCCGGAGCCGTCAGCAGCAGCTGGTATTCAGCCTCGGCCACGCAGGTACCGCTGCCGCACCGCGTCGGCGTCGAGGCCTTCGCCGCGAGCAGCTGCCTCGCGCCCCACAGCGATGTCACGCATCGCGTCCGGGTCGGACAGGAGGTCCAATGTCTCCTCGAGGGTGTCCAGGTCGTCGGCGGCGATGATCACGGCCTCACGTCGACCGTGGCGGGTGGTGGCCACGCGTTCGTGGGACCGGGGTCACCCGGTCTACGACCTCCGAGAGGTGGGCCTTCACCTGCGCCAGCGGCATCATCTCAGTCACGGCGATAACAGTGACCGATTTGGCCCGTCTGTCAACGGTCTAACGCGAGTGGAGCGAAACCCTTCAGTCGCCACGGACCAGCTCGAACGCCAGCTCGCGCTCGGCGTCCAGCGTCCCGGACCAGCTCGCGGTCGCACCGTCGGCCCGGGCGCTCGCGGGCAGGACTGCGAACCGCCAGCCGGTCGGGGCGGCGACCGCGACCTTGACCTTGTCCGGCCAGACGGTCGCCTGGGGACGGAGCAGGACGCGGTAGCGGAGGCGGTCCTCGCCGAGCCGCTCTGCGGCGTTGGGCCGGGTGAGCCGATAGGCCAGGGTCGCCGAGTCGCCCGCGGGCACGCCCACGGCCTGGGTGAGCGCCAGCCCGCCGAGGTCAGTTTGGGCTTCCGCGCCGACCCGGCGGCCGTCCAGGCTGGCCTTGGTGAAGCCGTAGCCGCCGGCCACGTAGAGGGTCTGGATCTGCTCGTTGACGCCCTTCTGGAAGCGCTTGTCGTAGGGCCCGACGATGTAGCGCGGCAGCCCGGCCACGGGCACGTCGTTGCGGAGGGTCAGCGAGGCGGTGGCCGTGGCCGACCCGTCGGCAGCCAGGCGGACCCGCCAGTCCAGGGTGCGGTGCAGGAACGCGTCGAGCTTGTTGCCGCCGGCGTTTACTCCGACCGCCATCAGGTAGTCGGCGCCGGCCGGGGCGGTCGCGCTGCCGCCGACGCCGAGGCCCATCAGGGCCTTCTGGCTGGCCGGGTCGCGGCTGTAGACCTGTACGTGGCGGCCGCGGGCGGCGTCGGCAAGACCTTGGATCAGCTCAACTGGATGCCTGGCCAGGACGCGCCGGAATCCCTCGAAGGTCGCCCGCGCGACCTGCTCGAGGAAGCGCCGGCGGGCCGGGTTGTCCGCCGAGTAACGGACGTAGGCCTGGACCAGGGTCTCCTCGACGACGTTGTCGGCGGTCAGATGGACTCCTCCGGCCTGGATCGGCCCGCTGGCCCGCAGCACCTGGGCGACGGCCAGCGGGTCCGCGACGATCACCCCGTCGATCCGGTCCCCGGTGGTCTGCTGGTACAGCTTGGTGACGATGCGGCCCACGGTCGGCATGTCCGGTGGGATGTTCACCGCAGACCAGGCCCGGTCGATCGCGAACCGGCCGTAGCGGCTGGCCACCTGCCGGGGAAGCTCCACGCCCTCCCTCGTGCGCTCGTCCAGCACCTCGTACCGCTCGACAGTGGTGAGCTTCGGCCCCTCCAGGCTCGACTCGAGGATGCCGTACTGACCGATCAATCCGCCGGTGCCGCGCAGCTCGGCCGGGTTCTGGAACGCCAGGAACCACCTCGCCGATCCGGGCGGCCCGTACAGGGTCGCGGCCAGCTTCAGGCCCTGCCCGGCCCGCTGCGCGGCCTGAGATGCGCCCGAGGCCGTCTCCAGGTAGCCGGCCCTGGCCGACCCGGTGGTGAGCGCCCGGGTCGAGCGGACCCGCTCGATGTCGAACTCGAGCGTCCGGCGCAGGTCGAGCAGGGCGTCGGCCGCCTCCAGGATCGTGGTCCTGGTGGGCGGCCGGGTCTGGAGCGGCTGCAAGGCGGTCACCAGCCGGCGGGTGCCCCTGATCGTGCTCCTCGCCGAGGCGGTCACCGCCCTGGCCACCCGCACGTCGCGGCCGAGCACGGGCAGGGCGCCGAGCTGGCGCAGCGGCGCGCGCCGCAGCCGCGCCTCGGCGGTAGCCGCGTGCGCCTCGGCCTGGTCGATCAGGTCCAGGCGCGCGCCGAGCTTGCCGGCCTGGAAGCCGCCGGCCCTGGCCAGCAGCGTCCTGGCCGCGGCGAGGTCGTCCTCGACCAGCAGGGCCTGGTTCCTGGCATGCCAGGTGACCAAGGCCCCACCGCCCACGACCAGGCCGAACAGCAACGTGACCAGCAGACGTCGAAGCACGAGCCCCCCCTTGCCGCGATCCGCACCAACGGCGCGAACATTACCTCGCCGCGGCGTCTATTTCGACCTGGACGCCGCCCTTGTCGAGG
>WNGB01009091.1_pt1 | contig 24952 bp, 19 predicted proteins | sample 5400681 | NCBI WGS metagenome assembly WNGB01 (sample SAMN13153367, study PRJNA577476) | soil metagenome | isolation source: 115 cm soil or saprolite under grassland replicate 2 | place: USA:California | collected 2016-06-15
CCGACGACCGGCCGACCGTGTTCCTGCTGGACGCCGAAAGCCGCTCCGGCTTCCCGGTAGACGTGATGCGCTCGTTCGTGGACGCGGGCGGGGCGATCGTGGCGCTGGGGCGCGAGGGCGAAACCGATGCGCCCGAGGGCCTGCCGATCGAGCTGCTCAACGGCTTTCTCACCCACCCGCAGACGCCGCGGCGGCTGTTGGTCGCGGTCCGGGCGGGGTTCCGGGAGGCGGCGGCGCGCGCCGAGACGGGGCGCGCCCGGGGCGAGGCGGCGCTGCGCGCCCGGGAGATCGGCGAGCTGACGCGGATCGGCGTGGCGCTCGGCACCGAGCGCGACCTGAAGACCCTGCTCGACCTGATTCTCACGCAGGCCCGCCGCATCACGCAGTCCGACGCCGGCAGCCTGTACCTGGTCGAAATCAACGACCAGGGGCAGAAACGGCTGCGCTTCCGACTCGCCCAGACGTTCTCCAAGCCCGAGGCGCCGTTCGTCGAGTTCACGATCGCCGTGGACCGCACCAGTCTCGCCGGGTACTGCGCCGTGACCGGAGAACCGCTCGTCATCGACGACGCCTACTTCCTGCCGCCGGACGTCGAATACACGATCAATCGCTCGTTCGACGAGCGCTGGGGGTATCGCACGAAGTCGATGCTGGTGATTCCGATGAAGGATCACAAGGACCAGATCATCGGCGTCCTGCAGCTGATCAACCGAAAGCGCAACTTCGACGCGGTGCTCGTCACGGCGGCCGAGGTCGAGCGCCAGGTCGTCCCCTACTCCAAGCGCACCGTCGAGCTGGTGACGGCGCTCGCCGGCCAGGCGGCCGTGGCCATCGAGAACAGCCGGTTGTACGAGGATATCGAGCGGCTGTTCGAGGGATTCGTGCTCGCCGCGGTGCACGCGATCGAGCAGCGCGATCCGACCACCTACGGTCACAGCGGCCGCGTGGCGGGGATGACGGTCGGCCTCGCCGAAACCGTGGATCGGGCGGGCGACGGCGCCTACCGGAACGTGCGCTTCAGCCGGGAGCAGGTGCGCGAGATCCGATACGCCGCGCTGCTGCACGACTTCGGCAAGGTCGGCGTGCGCGAGCAGGTGCTGGTGAAGGCGAAGAAGCTCTATTCCCCCGACCTCGCCCTCGTCCGGCACCGGCACGCGTTCATTCGGCGTACGGCCGAGCGGGAGTTCTGGCGGAAGCGCGCCGAGTTTCTCGAGTCGAACGGCACGAAGGGCTATGACGCGTTCGTGAAGGAGCTGGAAGCGACCCACCACCGGGAGCTCACCGAGCTCGATCGCTTCCTCGAGATGGTGCTGCAGGCGAACGAGCCCAGCGTCCTGCCCGAGGGGAGCTTCGACGAGCTCCAGGGGTGGGCGCGCCGGACCTACCTCGGATTCGACGGCGCCACCGAGCCGTTCCTCACGCCGGATGAGGTCCGCTTCCTCACGATCCGGAAGGGCAGCCTGGACGACACGGAGCGGCTCGAGATCGAGAGCCACGTCACCCACACCTTTCAGTTCCTGCAACGGATTCCGTGGACGCGGGAGCTGCAGCAGATCCCGCTGATCGCGTACGGGCATCATGAGAAGCTGGACGGCCGCGGCTATCCACGCCGCATCACCGGCGACGCCATCCCGATCCAGACACGCATGATGACCATCAGCGACATCTACGACGCGCTCACCGCCCAGGACCGCCCCTACAAGAAGGCGGTGTCGTTCGAGCGCGCCCTCGACATCATGACCGTCGAGGTGAAGGAGGGGCAGCTCGACGCCGAGCTGTACCGGCTCTTCGTCGAGGGGAAGGTCTTCGAGCGGGCGCCGTCCGCGGAGGGGTAGGCGCCGCGCGGGATAGCCTCTATTATGTACGGGGAAAACCAAACGAGCGTGGGCTATGAAGACCCGGTTCAAGGTGAACGGGAAGTCGGCCGCCGTGGATGTGCCCGCCGACATGCCTCTCCTCTGGGTGCTGCGCGACGTCCTTGACCTCACGGGCACGAAATTCGGGTGCGGGATGGCGCAGTGCGGCGCCTGTACCGTCCACGTAGACGGCGCGCCCACCCGGTCCTGCATCACCCCCGTCTCCGCGGTTCAGGGAAGAGCCGTCACGACCATCGAGGGGCTGTCGCGCGACGGGTCGCACCCGCTGCAACGCGCCTGGGAAGAGCTCGACGTACCGCAGTGTGGGTACTGTCAAGCGGGACAGCTGATGTCCGCTGCAGCGCTCCTGTCCAAGCACCCCAGGCCCACGGATGCCGATATTGACGCTGCGATGGACGGCAATCTCTGCCGCTGCGCCACCTATCTGCGCATTCGCCAGGCCATTCACCGGGCCGCCGCGATGGCGGGGCAGGAGGCCCTATGACGACCGCTGCGCGCCTGGACCGCCGCCAATTCCTCCGCGTCACCGCCGTGGCCGGCGGCGGCATGCTGCTGGCGACGTACCTCGAACCCTTCGGCGCCACGACCGTCCTGGGAGCCGAGCCGGCCGCCGATTTCGCGCCCAACGCGTTCATTCGCATCACGCGGGCCGGCGTGGTCACGATCACCGCCCAGAATCCGGAGATCGGCCAGGGCGTCAAGACCATGCTGCCCATGCTGATCGCGGAAGAGCTGGACGTCGAATGGCAGACCGTGACGATCGAACAGGGCTCGCTCGACACGACGAACTTCCGCAATCAGTACGCGGGCGGCAGCACCGCGACCCCGAACCACTGGCTGCCCATGCGCCGTGTGGGCGCCGCGGCCCGCGTCATGCTTATCACGGCAGCGGCCCAGACGTGGGGAGTCCCGGCATCCGAGTGCGCCACCGCGCTCGGCGTGGTGCACCATCGCGCCAGCAACCGTCGCCTCACCTACGGGGCGCTGGTGGATAAGGCCGCCGCCGTCCCAGCTCCGAATCTCGAGACCGTCACGCTCAAGGAGCCCACGGCCTACCGGATCATCGGCACCCGGGTGCCCGGGGTGGACAATCGCGCCATCGTCACCGGCAAACCGCTCTACGGCATCGATTTCACGGTGCCCGGGATGCGCTTCGCCGTGTACGAGAAGTGCCCCGTCTTCGGGGGCACCGTGGCGAGCGCAAATCTCGATGAGGTCCGGGCCCAACCCGGCGTCAAGTACGCGTTCGCGGTGGATGGCGGGACCGCGCTCAACGGTCTCTTGGGCGGCGTCGCGATCGTGGCGGACACCTGGTGGGCCGCTCAGCGCGCCAGGACGAAACTGCGCGTCACCTGGACGGAGGGCCCGACGGTCGAGCAAAGCAGCGCTGGATTCGCCGCGAACGCCGGCGAGCTGTCGAAGCAGCCGCCGCAGCGGCGGCTGCGCGCGGACGGCGACGTGGATGCCGCGCTCAAGAGCGCCGCACGAACCGTGGAAGCCGCGTACTTCTATCCCTTCCTGGCCCACGCGCCGCTGGAGCCGCAGAACTGCACGGCGCACTTCAAGGACGGGAAGCTCGAGATCTGGGCGCCGACCCAGACCCCGCAGTCCGGTCGGGGGCTCGTGGCGCGGACGCTCGGCATGCAGGAAAGCGACGTCACCATTCATCTCCTGCGGGCCGGCGGAGGATTCGGGCGGAGACTCAACAACGACTACATGGTCGAAACCGCGCGGATCGCGAAAGAGATCGGCGTGCCGGTGAAGTTGCTCTGGACCCGCGAAGACGACATCCGGCACGATTTCTACCGCCCCGCCGGCTTCCATTACCTCCGGGGTGGCCTCGACGCCGCTGGCTCGCTCGTGGCGTGGCGGGATCACTTCGTCTCATTCGGCGAGGGCGAGCGGTTCGCGCCGAGCGCGGGACTGTCCCCCTCCGAGTTCCCGGCGCGGTTCGTCCCCCACTTCGCGCTCGAGACGTCGGTCATGCCGCTCGGCGTGCCCACCGGGGCCTTGCGCGCGCCGGGAAGCAACGGCATCGCGTTCGCCCTCCAGTCGTTCATCGACGAGCTGGCGCTCGCGGCGGGGACGGACCCGGTCCAATTCCGGCTCGCCCTGCTCGCGAACGAGCAACCCGCGCCGGCCCCGCCCGCCGGCGAACAAGGCGGGCAGCAACCCCCGCCTTTCAACGCCGCCCGGATGCGCGGCGTGCTCGAGCTGGTGGCCCAGAAGTCCGAGTGGGGGAAGCGGACGTCACCCCGGGGCACGGGCCTGGGCGTGGCGTTCCATTTCAGCCATCGTGGTTATTTCGCTGAGGTCGTTCAGGCCACGGTGAGCCGGGAGGGATCGGTCAACGTGGACAAGGTCTGGGTGGCCGGCGACGTCGGCAGCCAGATCATCAACCCGAGCGGCGCGGAGAACGAGGCGCAGGGCGCCGCGCTCGATGGCCTCTCGGAGGCGCTGGGCCAGGAAATCACGATCGACCGCGGGCGCACGGTGCAGAGCAACTTCCACGACTTCAAGCTCCTGCGACTCACCCAGGCGGCCCCAGTGGAAGTCCATTTTCGCACCACCGAGTTCCCGCCGACGGGACTGGGGGAGCCGGCGCTGCCGCCGGTCATTCCGGCACTGTGCAACGCGATCTACGCGGCGACGGGCAAGCGGATTCGGTCCCTGCCCGTGTCCAAGCACGACCTGAGCTGGTCGTAGCGCCTCACGAGGCCAGCAGCCGCACCGACACGATCAGCAGGAACACCCCGAACGCCCGGCGCAGCATGACGTCGGACATCGTTCCGGCGAGCTTCGCGCCGAAGTACGCGCCGATCAGGAGGCCGACGGCCACGACGGCCGCGAAGGCGATGTTCACCTGCCCCCGCTTGTAGTACTCCAGCGCGCCGAGCAGGCCCACGGGCAGGAGCAGCGCGGCGAGCGACGTGCCGTGCGCCGTGTGCTGCGGCAGCTTCGCGATCAACACCAGCCCGGGGATGATCACGATCGCGCCGCCCACCCCGAACAGCCCCGAGACCACGCCCGCCACTAGTCCCAGCAACGCCACCAGGATCCACGTCATGGCTTGCCCTCCGGTTTGCCCCAGGCCGGGAGCGGGGCGCCGTTGAGGAGATTCGCGCCGCACCCGCCGTCCCCGCCGCCCGCCGCGCCGCGAGGCCCGTGCCGCCGGCGCTCGGTCAGGAGCGTCACTTCCATCGACGCCAGGGCCTCGAACTCGCGGACCACGCCCTCCCCTCCTCCGCACCGCCCGCTTCCCCCGCTCCCACGCCGCACCGCATACTCCCGCACCCGCAGCGGGTGCTCGAGCTCCAGGACTTCGATGGGCGTGTTGCGGGTGTTGGACATGCCCACGTGCACCGCGGACGGGCCCGGGCCTCCAGGGCTCGCGCCCTGACCGCCCCCAATCGTCTCGTAGTACGTCCAGCCATCCCCGCCGAACGTGACGTTGTTCATCGTCCCCTGTCCCTGCGCGGGAACCGGGAGGCCGCCCTGGGCGAGCGCGCGGAACACCGCGTCGGCGATGCGCTGCGACGTCTCCACGTTCCCCGCCGCCACGGCGCTGGGGAACCGCGCGTTGACGAGACAGCCCTCCGGGGCGGTGACGCGTACCGCGCGCTGCACACCGCCGTTCGTCGGGACGTCGTCCGGCAAGAGCGTCCGGACCACGAACAGCACCGCCGAGCGCGTCACGGCGAGTGGACAGTTGACGTTGCCCGGCGTGGCCGGCGCCGTGCCGGCGAAGTCCGCGTGGAACTCGCCGTTCCGGATCTCGACATGGACGTGGATCTCGAGATCGCGGTCGTTCACACCGTCTCCCTCGAGGTAATCGAGCGCCTCGAAGGGACCACTGGAAGGGAGGCGGGCGAGCGCCGCACGCGTCCGGCGCTCGGCGTAGTCGAGCAGCTCACGGGACGCGTCGCGCAGAGCATCCCAACCGTGCCGGCGGACAAACGCGCGCCATCCTTCCGCGCCGCGCTCGACGGCGGCACGCTGGGCGGCGAGGTCGCCGCGCCGCATCGCGGGCGTGCGCACGTTCGCCAACAGCAGCCGCTCCACGTCCGGGGTCAACCGCACCGGCGGGATCACGACGCCCTCCGCGAAGAGGTCGCGCGCGCCGGCGGGCATGCTCCCCGGCGTCATCCCCCCAACATCCGAGTGATGGGCCCGCACCACGCTGTAACCGCCGACGCCCCCGTCCACCTCGATCGCGCCGACCAGCGTGAGGTCGGGCAGGTGGCTGCCGCCCGCGTACGGATCGTTGAGCAGGAACAGGTCTCCCGCCGCCGGGGAGGGCCGCTCGGCGCGCACCGCGGCCACGGCGTCCCCCAAGGCGCCAAGGTGGACGGGAATGTGGGCGGCCTGCGCGATCATCTCTCCGTCGGCGTCGAACAGTGCGGCTGAGGCATCGCGCCGCTCGCGGATGTTGGGGGAAAGCGCGCTGTGCACCAGCACAAGGCCCATCTCTTCCGCGATGGACGCGAACGCGTGTGCCATCACCTCGAGACCGACGGCGTCGAGCGTCATCGGCGCTCCAGGATCACGGCGCCGGAGGCGTGCACGGTGCCGCACCAACCGGGCTCGATCAGCGCCGTGGCGTCGGGGCCCGCGAGCACCACCGGGCCCCGCAGCTCGAGCCCGGCTGGCAACTCGCCCAGGGGCCACACCTCGGCGCGTGCCGCAGTGCCGCGCGTCACGATCTCGCGCCGCGCCGGGGTGGGCCGGCCAAGGCCGGCGCGCCTGCCGAGCCCCCCCCCCCCCCGCGGGCACGCCCCGTTCCGCGACGCCGCGCAGGTTCACCAGGTCGATCGGCTGGTCGGGGTCCGCGTGACCGTAGCGCGCGCGATGCGCCGCCCGGAACGCGGTTGCGAGGGTCGCCGGATCGTCGTCCGGGATCGGGACGGTCACCTCGTATCCCTGTCCCGCAAAGCGGCAATCGGCGAACCGCGTCAACACCGCTCGGGGGAGGCGGCGGTCGGCCTGGGCCAGCAGGGGCCGGAAGGCGCAGCGGACGTCTTCGGCGGTCAGGTCTGCGACGCGGCGGTGCAGCGACCCGAGCACCTCGACGCGCTCCGGCGCGGCGGCCAGGCCGAGAGCGGAGAGCACCCCGGGGTGCGGCGGGATCACGACGCGCGCCATCCCCAACGCCTCGGCGAGCGCGCAGCCGAACAGCGGGCCGGCACCCCCGAAGGGGAGTAGCGCCATGCGGCGTGGATCGATCCCCCGCGCCACGCTGACCCGCTTCAGCGCGCGGGCCATGACGGCGGCGGCGACCGCGACGATCCCCGCCGCCACGCCGCGGGCGTCGCTGCGGAGCGTCCGCAGGGCCCGTTCCGCCGCGGCGCGGTCGAGCCGGACATCGTCGGCGAGCGGGTGCGCGGGATCGAGCCACCCCAGCGCCAGGCAGGCATCGGTGACGGTGGGCGCCGTGCCCCCCCGCGCATAGCAGGCGGGACCGGGGTCCGCTCCCGCGCTGCGCGGCCCCACCTTCAACGCCCCGCCCTCGTCGACCGCGGCGATGCTGCCCCCTCCTGCACTCACCGTCTCGATCAGGATTGCCGGGAGAGCAAGGGGGATCCCGGCGACCGTCTCGGCACCCTCGGTGAGCGCGACGCCCCCGGCCACGAGGCTCGCATCGGCGCTCGTGCCGCCCATATCGAGCGTCAGGAGGTCGGCGACGCCCACCGCCTCTCCGACGAGCCGCGCCCCCACGACTCCGCCCGCCGGCCCCGACAGCGCCAGGCTCGCCGCGCGTGCGGCCGCCGCATCCGGCGCGAGCGTACCGCCGTTCGACGTCATGATCTGAAGCGGTGCGGCGAGCTTCGCGGCGGTGCCGGCGACGTAGGTGGAGACCGTCGGCCGCAGATACGCCTCGGCGGCGGTCGTGCTGGTACGTTCGTACTCGCGGAAAAGGGGCAGGATCTCGTGGCTCGCGACGACCGCGACGCCGGGCAGGGCGGAGCGCAGCGCGTCTGCCAACCGGCTCTCGTGCGCGGGATGCCGGAACGCGAACAGCAGCGAGACGGCGACGGCTTCGGGGACGGGCTGCCGCGCGCGGACGGCGGCCACAACCCGAGCGACTTCGGCATCGGTGAGGGGGACGACGGGGCCATCGGGTCCCATCCGTTCGATCGCCCCGACCACGTCCGCGCGCTCCACGAGCGGCGGGGGGTGATCGCGAGCGAGATCGTACAGCGACGGCCGGTCCTGACGCCGCAGCCAGAGCAGGTCCTCGAAGCCCGCGGTCGTGACGAGCGCGACGCGGGCGCCCCGGCGTTCGAGCAGGGCGTTCGTCGCGACGGTCGTGCCGTGCACCAGAACGTCAATGGGGACCCGACCCGTCAGCGCGTCCACCGCCCTGAAGAGTCCGACCGCCGGATCCGCGGGCGTGCTCGCCACCTTGCGGATCTCGAGGCTCCCGTCAGGCGCGACCGCGACGAGATCGGTAAACGTCCCGCCGACGTCCACGCCGACCCTCATGACGGCGGTGCGTGGTGCGTGGTGAGTGGTGCGTGGGAGGGCCTGGACTGCCAGCGGTTCACAACGAGCACGGCGGCGAGACCTAGGGTGGCCAGCACACACAGCGTGCCGACCCAATCGCCCCAGCGCACGTAGAGCGTGGTGACGTCGCTGGTGCGCAGCCGATCGGCGACGAGGGTGTCCCGGCCGAGCTCGGTGGCGGCGTAGGCCCGCCCGAGCGGGTCCACGAACTCGGAGATGCCGGAGTTCGCCGCGCGCGCGACGCCCATGCGCGTTTCGATGGCGCGCAGCACGAGGTGGGAGGCGTGCTGCCGCGGCGCGCTCGTGCGGCCGAACCAGGCGTCGTTGGTGATGTTGACGAGGAAGTCGGCGCCGGCGCGGCGGTAGCGGCGCGGCAGGTCTTCGAACGCCGACTCATAACAGATCAACGCACCGAAGCGTCCCAGCGCCGTGGCGTACACCGGTAACTCCCGGCCGCGGTCGAACCCGCCCGCCCAGTTGCCGAGACCAGGGAGACCCTGCATCCAGCGCGCCGGCACGAACGGCACTCGCTCGACGATCGGCACGAGATAGTGCTTGCCGTACACCCGATGGCTGTGCCAGTCTCCGGTGGAGTCGTACAGGAACGCGGCGTTGTAGTAAGGAATCGGCGGCGGGGCGCTGGGGTCGGCGTACAGGCCGCCCGCCAGGATCGGCGTGTGGCTCGCTTGTGCCAAGCCGCTGATCGCCTCGTCCCACTGGGGATGCTGGAACAGGTAACCGGGGATCGCGGCCTCGGGCCACACCACGAGCTGCGGCCGGGCGAGCCGCATGACTTGCTGCGACATCGTGATCAGTTTGGCCACGACTGCGTCCCGGCGCCCGGGCTCCCACTTCTCGCGGAAGCCCTCGTTCGGCTGGATCAGGCCGATCACACCGACTTCGCGCACCGGCAAGGTCTTCTCGCGCCACACGCCGTAGCCGAGCGCGAGCGCGATGGTGGCGAGCGCGGGCGCGAGCCTTCGCGCGATCGCTAGACCCGTCCCCCGTCCCCCGTCCCCGGTCGTCATCCACGCTTCCACGATCGCCACGTTCACCCACGCCAGCCACAGCGTGACCCCACGCGCCCCGGCAAGGTCGGCCCACTGCACCAGCACCGGCGCGTCGGCGAGGGACGTGCCGAGCCCGAGCCAGGGGAACCGCACGTCCCCGAGGTGACCCACGAGCCACTCGAGGGCCGTCCAGGCGACGGGAAAGGCGACCCACAGCGGGACGGCGGGCGCAACCAGCCTCAGCCGGACGACGAACCAGAACATCGTCGCGGTCAAGAGGCCGAGCACGGCGACGGTGGAGAGATAGCCGAGCGCGGAGAACGGCGTGAAGTGCCACAGCGCGACGATCATCCAGTACAGCACCACCCCATTGGCCGCGACGCCGTACCACCACCCCCAGCGAAACGCGCCCCGCGGATCCGCGTCGCGGGCGGCCTGCCGCACGAGCACGACGGCCGGAGCGACGGCGATGAAACTGAGCAACGGCAGCCGGAAGGGAGGGTAACTCGCGCAGAGCAACAGGGCTCCCAGCGCGATCAACCTCACAGCAACACGTCGCGGCCTTCGTCCGCCGACCGGTAGACGGCATCCACCACGCGCTGCAGCGCCAGCTGGTCGCGCGGCGGCGGGGCGTTCACGTCGCCTTTGATCACCGCGAGGAAGTACATCCACTCGGCGCGGTACGACTGGGTGAACGGCGTTTCGCGGCCGGTCGCGCCGGTGGGCGTGACGTCCACCGGGTTGCCGTGCTGCTCCCGAAAGATGCGCAGCGGCTGGATGCTGGCCGATCCCCGGGCGCCCACGAGGTCGAACCAGAAGCGCTCCCCCTCGCCCATGTGGCGCCAGCTGACGTCCACCGTGATGGAGGTGCCGTTTTCGCACACAATGAGCGCCGAGCCCATGTCTTCGACGCCGTCCTTCCCCTGCGCCGTGAGGTGGGCGGAGATGCGCTTCGGGGTGGGCCAGCCGGCGAGCCAGAGGCCGAGGTCGATCAACGGCAGACCGAGATCGAGCATAGCGCCCCCCCCCGCCTGCTCGCGCCGCAGCCGCCAGCCGAGGAGCTGGCGGCTGGGTTGGAACGTGTACCAGCCCCCGCGCACGGCCTGCAGCCCGCCGATGTCGCCGCCGGCCAGGAATCCCCGCACCGCTTGGACGTCGGAGCGAAAGCGGTGGTTCATCCCCACCATCACCCGCTTCGCGTACTTCTCGCTCGCCTGGAGGACCCGTTCCACGCCCGCCAGGTTGAGGGCGAGCGGGCGCTCGCACAACACGTGCGCGCCGGCCGCCACGGCCGAGGTCGCGTGGATCTCGTGCAGGTGGTTAGGCGTGCAGATCACCACCGCGTCCACATTGGCGTAGCGCAGGACTTCCTCGATGTCGTCGTACGTGTCCTGCACCTCGAACCGGGCGGCCAGAGCCTGCGCCTTGCTCAGGTCGTTGTCGCAGATCGCGGCGACCTCGACGCCCGGCAGGCGGCGCAGCACCGGCAGGTGCGCCACCTGTGAGATCGCCCCCGCGCCGATGACGCCTACTCGGATGGGATCGTTCAACCGCGCCCCCCCCCCCCCCCCCCCCCCCCCCCCCCCCCCCCCCCCGCGGTTGCGGAAGCGGTACATGAACCCGCTGCGTAGACTGACCGTGGAGAGCCCGCTCGAAACCACGCCGCGTCCGTCGAGCGTGAACCGCCAGGCGCGCGAGAGCGCGAACTCCGCCCCGATCGTCGCGTTGAACCCCGCGTTGATCTCGTCCAAAGCGTCCTCCACGAACGTGCCGTTGATGGCGCTGCCGCTGCCGTTGCGGAGGTGCACGCTCGCCCCGAAGCCGACGTACGTCGTGATTCCGGGGCCCTGCGGGATCACGTATTGCAGGTCGAGGTCGGCTGTGAGATCGCTCCAAAAGACCCGCCCGATGCTCACGGTGAAGTTCGAGTCCGGGTCGTTCACGAGCGCGCGAATCCGCTCCTCGAACCGGTTGCGCGCGTCGTTGTTGAACTCGGACCGGAAATACGAGAGGCCGAGCAAGAGGCGCAAGCGGGGCGCGATGAAGCCGTAATCGACCCGCAGGCCGCCGGCGAGAGTCCCCTGCAGCTCGCTCGACGCGAGCGGGCCCAGCTCCACTTGGATCGCCGAGAGGCGCAGACTGTCGTAGGAGAACTGGCTGAGGACGCCCTGGGCGGTTAGTCGGTTGGTCGGTTGGACGGTTAGCAACACCGTGCCAAGCACCGAACCGACTACCCGACCAACCGACCGTCTGTCAGTAGAGTCGTTCAATCATCGTCCCCGGAAAATAGGTCGACAGAATGCGACGGTAGTCCTGCCCCGCCCGGGCCCGACCCACCGCGCCCCACTGGCACATCCCCACGCCGTGTCCCGATCCCACGCCCGCGGCGACGAGGCGGCTCACCTGGCCGCCGTCCTTGGTCACCGTGAGCTGGAAGGCCGCGCTCTGTAGCGGCCGGTCCGGCTCGGGCCGCAGCACATTGCGCACGTCGGCGGCCGCGATCCGGACGTCGCCCCGCTCGAACGCGATCCGCAGCTCGGCGACCCGGCCCGACCGGGTGGTGCGGCTGACCGCGACGTCCGTGATCTTCTGCAACCCGTCGCCGCTGAGCGGCATCAGCGCCGGCAAGGTCCGCGAGAATATAGCGCGGAGCTTGGGACCATCCCACTCTTCACGCCAGCGAAACCGCGGCGAGATGTCGCAGTAGTAGTGTCCGCGCCCGCTCGCGTCGGACACGGGTCGCAGGTAGGGCCGCGCCCGCCCCGTCCCGAACGCCTCCTCCACTCCGGCGGTGCTGAACCCGCACGTCGAGTGAAAGAACGCCTCGATGATTTCGCCACGGTAGCGCAGCACCTGGCCCGCGGTGCGCCGCACGGCATCCCACACCTGCGGCGTCTCGGCTACCACGCCGTTGTACACCTGGTCGCGGACGTCGGCGTACGCGTCGAAGCCCAGCGACTCCCACCGGCCCCGGTGCCCCAAGGCGAAGCTGCGGGAGACGACCGCCTGGGCGAGCACCGCGTCCATCTCGTTGGACCGCCGCGCCCCCATCTCGGGTCCGACCACGCCAGCGACGTAGCTCTCGATGCCGACCCGGTTGACCAGCGTCAGCCCCGCGCGGCCGCCGATCACGTGGATCCGACCGCGGTAGCGCCGGCCGTTGGCCATCGCGAACCGGTTCTCCGTCACGTTGACCGCCGCGATGCCCCGGTGGGGCTCGGTCCGCGTGCCGTCGGGTTTCACGAGCTGCACCCGGCCACTCCCGCCCGAATCGGGCACGACGGTCCACATGACTTCTGCCGGGATGGAACCGACCGGCTCGCCGTTGCCGTCGTCGGTGACGAACAGCTCGCCCCCCCCGTCGCCTCCCAACGCGACGCCCGAGGCGCCGACGACCAGCGCGACCCGCAGCTCGGGCTCTCCCGTCGGCGCCGGCACACCGGCGGGCCGGGGGCAGGCCACGGCGAGGACGACGAGGAAGCTAGCGAGCGCGCGCTTCGTCCAGCGCCGCATCGAGCTGTGCGATCGTGAAATCGATGTCCGCATCCGTGTGCGCGCTGGAGACGAACGCCGCCTCGAACGCCGAGGGCGGCAGGAACACTCCGCGGGCGAGTGCCGCCCGGTGCCAGCGCGCGAACAGCGCCCTGTCGGCCCTCTGGGCGTCGGCGTAGTTCCGCACCGGTCCGGGCGCGAAGTACACGCCCCACATCGAGCCGGCGTGCCCGAGGGTCGCGGGAATGCCTCGCCGGCGAACGGCGTCCCCTATACCCGTCACCAGGCGCGCGGTTCGCCGCTCCAGCGTGTCGTAGAACGCGGGGCCCGCAGTCTCCCGCAACGTGGCAAGCCCCGCCGCCATCGCCACCGGGTTCCCCGACAGAGTCCCCGCCTGGTAGACGGGTCCTTCGGGCGCGACTCGCCGCATCAGATCGGCACGACCCCCGTACGCCCCGACCGGGAACCCTCCCCCGATGATTTTGCCGAGGGTCGTGAGGTCGGGGCGGATGCCGAGCCGCTCCTGCGCGCCTCCCGCCGCCACGCGGAAGCCGGTCATCACCTCGTCGAAGATCAGGAGCGCACCCGAGCGATCACACAGCGCGCGCAGCGCCGGGTGGAACTCCGGCGTGGGCGGGATGAAGCCCGCGTTGCCCACGAACGGCTCGACGATGACGGCGGCGATCCTGTCGCCGTGGCGCTGGAACAGCGCCTCGACGGCGGCCACATCGTTGAACGGCGCCGTCAACGTCAGCGCGGCGAGTGCGGCCGGCACCCCGGGGCTGTCGGGGAGGCCGAGGGTCGCCACGCCGGAGCCGGCCTGTACCAGGAAGCCGTCGGCGTGGCCGTGATAGCAGCCGGCGAACTTGAGGATCAGCTCGCGCCCGGTGGCTGCGCGCGCGAGCCGTACCGCCGCCATGGTCGCCTCGGTGCCGCTGTTCACGAACCGCATGACCTCGAGCGCCGGCATGCGGCGGCGGACGGCTTCCGCGAGTTCCACCTCGGCCTCGCACGGCGCTCCGTAGGTCCAGCCGCGCTCGGCCGCCCGGCGGACCGCGTCGAGCACCGCGGGCGGCGCGTGGCCCAGGATGAGCGGGCCCCACGAGCAGACGTAGTCGACGTAGGTCTTGCCGTCGGCATCGGTGAGGCGGCATCCCGCCGCACGGGCGACAAAAAAGGGCGTTCCGCCCACCGCTCGGAACGCCCGCACCGGGGAATTCACCCCGCCCGGAAGCACGTCTTTCGCCCGCTCGAACAGCTCGGCGGAACGGCTCACGCCAATGCGACCGCCCGGAAGTCGTAGTCCTCGCTCTCGACGACCCGGGCGCGCACGAACGTGCCCGGCACCGCCCAGCCGCCCTCCGACAGGTAGGTGACGCCATCCACGTCGTCCGCCTGCCATTGGACCCGGCCGACGTGCGTCGCGCCCTGCTCCTCCGGGTCGCTCACCCGATCGACCAGAACGTCCACTTCACGCGCTACGAAGCGTGCCAGCCGGTCCCCGGAGATCGCCCGCTGCACCTCGAGCAGCTCTTCGAGTCGCTCGCGCTTCACCGCATCCGGGACGTCGTCCGCGTACTGGACGGCGCGCGTCCCCTCCTGAGGCGAGTAGGCGAACCCACCCAGCCGGTCGAACTGCGCTTCCTCGAGGAAGGCGAGGAGCTCGCGGAAGTCCGCGTCGGTCTCACCCGGGAAGCCGACCAGACACGTCGTCCGGATCGCGACGTCGGGAATCGCGCCGCGCAACCACGCGAGCTTGGCTCGCAGGGTGTGGATCCGCTCCGGGCGCCGCATCCGCTCGAGCATGCGGTCGCTGGCGTGCTGGATCGGCATGTCGAGATAGGGCACGATTCGCGGCTCCCGCGCGATCAGCTCCACGAGGCGCTCGCTGATCCCGGCTGAGTAGACGTAGAGCAGCCGGTACCACGGCACGGCCGTCTCGGCGAGCAGCGCCGAGAGCAGCTCGGGGAGCTTGGGGCCGGCCCGCCCGAGGTCGCGGCCCCAGTGGCCGAGGTCCTGGGCCACGAGGTTGATCTCCTTGGCACCCTGGGCCTCGAGCGTCTGCGCCTCGCGCACCAGCCGCTCGAGCGGCTCCGAGCGATGCTTGCCGCGCATCAGCGGGATGGCGCAGAAGGCGCAGGTGTGATCGCAGCCCTCGGAGATCTTGAGGTACCGCACGTGCGGCTGGTCGCCGAGGAATTGCCGCACACCGGGGTGGCTGGCGACCGGATCCGCGATCAGCCCGCGCCGCGCCAGCTCCGGGACCAGATGATGCAGGTCCGAAAACCCGAGGAAGAGATCGACTTCGGGAATCTCGTGCTGCAGCTCCTCTTTGTAGCGTTGCACGAGGCACCCGACCGCCACGACGGCCTTGACCGCGGCCTCTCGCTTGAGCTTGGCGGCGCCCAGGATCGCGTCGATCGACTCCTGCTTGGCGGCGTCGATGAAGCCGCAGGTGTTGACCAGGATCACGTCGGCCTGCGGGAGGTCGGGGGTGACGACCGCGCCGTGTCCCACCAGCTCGCCCACCAGCCGTTCGGAATCGACGGTGGCCTTGTCGCAGCCGAGGGAGATGACGCCCAGCTTCATCCGCGGTAATTCCCGAACCGGAGCTCGAGTCCGAAATCCTGGCTGCGGAGGAAGGCGATGACTTCCTGCAGCTCGTCCTTGGAGGGCGCCTGCACGCGGACCTCCTCCCCCTGAATCGAGGCCTGGGCCTTCTTGAACTTTTTCTCCTTGATCGCCTTGACGATGGCCTTCGCCTTTTCCTGCGGGATTCCCTGCACGAGCTTGATCTCACGCCGGACCGTGTCGTTCGCGGCCGGGGTGACGGCGCCGAGCTCGAGGTTCTTCACCGACACACCGCGCTTGATGAGCTTGGACTGCAGGACATCGAACAGGGCCTTCATCTTGAAATCGTCGTCCGCGACCAGGGTGAGGGTCGTCTTGGCCCGGTCGAACGCGATCGATGCTTTGGAACCCTTGAAGTCGTACCGCTGGGCCACCTCTTTGGTGGCCTGGTTGACGGCGTTGTCGACCTCTTGGAGGTCCGCGCCCGTGGAGATGTCGAACGACGCCAGGCCGGCCAACCTACGACAGGAAGCTTTCGAGCGCCCGGGCGCGACTCACGTGCCGGAGCCTGGCGAGCGCTTTCTCCTTGAGCTGCCGTACCCGTTCCCGGGTGATCCCCAGGAGGGAGCCGATCTCCTCGAGCGTCATCGGCTCCTGGCCCTCGAGCCCGAAATAGAGCCGCAGGATCTTCGCCTCGCGGTCCTTGAGCGTGGACAACACGCCTTCGATCGACTCCGTGAGCGCGTGCTCGAAGATCTCGTCGTCGGGGCCGGGATTGGTGGTGTCGGGGAGGTAGTCGAGCAGCTTATTGTCTTCACCGGGCGTCAGGGGAGCATCGAGCGAGAGGTGGGCTTGTGAGATGGACAGCGTCTTGGCGACCTCTTCCTCCGAGATGTCCATGCCTTCGGCAATCTCCCCGACGGTCGGCTCGCGCCCCAGCTCCTGCAGCAGGGACGCGGAGCGCTTGCCGATGCGGTGCAGCGTGCCGGCGCGGTTCAGCGGCACGCGCACGATGCGCGACTGCTCGGCGAGGGCTTGGAGGATCGCCTGGCGGATCCACCACACCGCGTACGAGATGAACTTGATCCCCTTGGTCTCGTCGAACTTGTGGGCGGCGCGGATCAAGCCGAGGTTGCCCTCGTTGATCAAGTCGGACAGCGACACACCCTGGTTCTGGTACTTCTTCGCGACCGACACGACGAAGCGCAGGTTCGAGCGCACCAGCTTGTCGAGGGCCTCCTCATCGCCCACGCGGATGCGCTGGGCGAGGGTGACCTCCTCCTCCCGCGTGATGAGCGGGTATTGGCTGATTTCCCGCAGATACTGGTCCAGAGATCCCTCGTCGTACGAAGCCCGCTTCGCTGTGTTCAGTTGCATGGGGTAGTCACTCCTCCTCAAAGGAACGACGCCCTACGGAACGTGAACGCTTTCACTCCCGCCAGGACGAGGGCAACGCCGCTCAGCGAATCAGTGCGCCAAGCCGGTCCCAGCGAATGTCGGTCAACCAGGGGAGCGGATCCCGCGCCCCGCGATCGTAACTGAAATAAACGACGAGCGGCCGGCCTTTCACGGCGCTCGCGTCCACGAAGCCCCAATAGCGCGAATCAGCCGAGTTGTCCCGGTTGTCCCCGAGCACGAAGTACTTTCCCGCCGGCACGACCAGCGGGCCCCAAGTGTCGCGCGTCGGGTGGTAGCCCCGCCGCTGCTCGGCGCCGCCCACGAGGAAGCTGCGCTGCCAGTTGAACTCGGACTCGAAGCTGTCGTGGAGCGGATCGATCCGCTGAACGTACGGCTCGTCCAGCGCCACCGAGTTCACGTACACCTGTCCCGCGCGCATCTCCACCAGGTCCCCCGGCGCGCCGATCACGCGCTTCACGTAGTTCAGCGTGGGGTCCTTCGGATACGCGAACACGATCACATCGCCGCGGCTCGGCGTGTCGAAGCCCGGAAGGCGCGCGCTCGTGCCGGGGATCTGCGCCCCGTACACCGCCTTGTTGACGAACAGGAAGTCGCCGGCGAGCAGCGTGTGCTCCATGCTGCCCGACGGAATCTGAAACGCTTCGATGAGGAACGTCTTGATGACGAGGAAGAGAACGAGCGCCATGCCGAGGGAGCGCATCCAACTGTCGAACCAGCGCGCCAGTTTGCTCCGGCGGCGTTCGGGAGGCGGCAGGACCGGCGACTGATTTGCGCCGTGACTTGCCCGCGGGGCCCCCAAGTCATGCATGTAGCGTACGTTAGCGAGGCGTCCCACACGGCGCAACAGTCACCGCCCACCCCCGGGCGGCTCCCCATTGCCGGATTCGGGCTCGGAATGCGGGCGCGGGGTCGGTGTGACGCACCCGGGCGGCGAGACACGCGACCTCACCCTCGCGCTCGACGCGCGCCCACGTGACCGCCGTCCCCTCCAGCGCGTCGAGCGCGTCACGCTGGAGCACCGCCCCACCGGTAGCCAGCACGACGACGACCGATTCGTAGTCCACCCCCGACGGTAGCGCGCCAAAACGTGAGCGGCGTCACCATTTCATCGCGCGATGGATCGAATTCGGGCGCCCCCCGCTCCCCGCCCCCCGCCCCCCTCAGCCCCCCGCGATCGCCGGGACGACGATGATCTCGTCTCCGTCCCGCACGCTCGCCGCGAAGCCGCCCTGCAGCCGGGCGTCGCCGTCGTTCACGTAGAACGTGACGAAGGGATACGGCTTCCCGGCCTCGTCCCGCAGGCGCGGCGCGAGACCCGGAAAACGGGCTGCCACGTCGGCGACGACGTCGCCCAGGGTCGCTCCGCGCGTTTCGAGGGTGCGCTGGCCATCCGCGAGCTTCGCGAGGACAGAGGGCAGTTGCAACGTCACGCTCATATTGTCTCCCTCATGCGTTGTGACTGGTGAGTGGTGCGTGGTGAGTGGTGCCTCGGACTGCGCCTACCGTAGCGCCACCCACGGGGCGCTCGCAGCGCAGCAGCTCGGCCTCGATTCCCACGGCGCGCCAAGCGGCGAGCAGCGCGGCCCCGACCGCGCCGGCGCGCTCGCGCGGCGCGATGGCCAGGATGGCGGACCCCGCCCCCGACAACGTCGCCCCGTATGCGCCCGCGCCCCGGGCCGCGGCGACGACCGCGTCGTAGCCGGGAATCCTCGCGCGCCGGTACGGCACGTGAAGCAGGTCGTCCAGGCCGGCGGCGAGCAAGTCCCGATCGCCGGTGGCGAGCCCCTGCACCAGGGCGGCCGCGCGGCTCGCGGCGACCACCGCGTCCGCGTGCGGCAGGACCTTCGGCAGGGCGGCACGGGCGGCCCGGGTATCCGAAGGAAACGGCGGCACGGCCACCAGGAACACGAGGTCGGGCGCCACGGGCAGGGCCGCCGTCCGCAGGCCGGCGGGCGTCCGCACGCTGAGCACCGCGCCCCCGTACACGGCGGCCGCGACGTTGTCGGGATGCCCCTCGACCTCGGCGGCGATCTCTGTGACGCGCTCGCGCGAGAGTCCCAGCTCGAGCGCCGCGTCGGCGAGCAGCGCGCCGGCGACGATCGCCGCGGCCGATGAGCCCAGCCCGCAGCCCACCGGAATGTCCGACGCGGCGTCGATCGTCACCCGGCCGGGCAGCGCTTTCCCCGCCCCGGCGCACGCCGCGCGGAACCCCCGCACGAGAAGGTCGTCCTCGGGCGGGAGCATCAGCGCGGCCAGCCGGCCCCCCCGGTGAATGACGGCGTCGCCAGCCGTGGCCGCGACCGTCACCGACGCCGTGAGCCAGCGGTCCAGGGCGACGCCGATGCAATCGAACCCGGCGCCGAGGTTGCTCGACGTGGCGGGAACGCGGACCGGAGTGGTCATGCGCCCCCCTTCTCGACCAGGGCCCGGACCTCGGCGAGGCGCGGCGCGATGAGGGGCGCCGCCGCCAGCGCCGGCGCCACCGCGTCGGGTGTCTTGAGCCCATTCCCCGTGATGCACAGGACCAGCTCGTCGTCCTCCCGCCACCGCTTTTCCTGCGCCAGCGCGAGCGCCGCGGCGACGGTCACGCCCCCGGCGGTCTCCGTGAAGATCCCGGTTTCCTCGGCGAGCAGCCGGATCCCGGCGACGATGTCCGGATCGGACACCGCCGCCGCCCAGCCGCCCGACTCGACGATCGCCCGCTTGGCGAACAGCCCGTCGGCGGGATTCCCGATCGCGATCGAGCGGGCGATGGTGCGGGGCACCACGGGCTCGATCGTGTCGGCGTTCTCGCGCACCAGCCGCACGATCGGCGCGCACCCCGCTGCTTGGGCTCCGAAGATCCGCGGCGGCGCACCCGTCACGAGCCCGGCCGCGGCGAACTCCTCGAACCCCTTGCGCAGCTTGGTGACGAGCGAGCCGCCGGCCATCGGCGCGATGACCGCCGTCGGCAGCCGCCACCCCAGCTGCTCCGCGATCTCGAACGCCATCGTCTTCGACCCTTCGCCGTAGTATCCGCGCAGGTTGACGTTGACGATGCCCCAGCCGAACTGGTCGGCGACCTGGGCGCACAGCCGGTTCACGTCGTCGTAATGGCCGCGCACGCGTACCAGCCGCGGGCCGTACACGGCGGTGGCGACGACCTTGGCAGGCTCCAAGTCCTCGGGGATGAAGATCCACGCCTGGAGCCCAGCGCGCGCCGCCTGCGCCGCCACCGCGTTGGCGAGATTGCCTGTCGAGGCGCACCCGATCGTATCGAGGCCGAACGCAGCAGCCGCGTTGATCGCGGTCGCCACCACCCGGTCCTTGAACGAGAGCGATGGATGGGATACCGCGTCGTTCTTCACCCACGCCCGGGCCACGCCCAGCCGCGCCGCGAGCCGCGGAGCGGCGACGAGCGGTGTGCCGCCCGTGTCGAGCGACAGCGTGGGCTCGCCGTCGAACGGCAGCCACTCCCGGTAGCGCCACAGGGAGGGGGGCCGCGCCGCGATCGCCTCCCGCGTCGGCAACGGCCGCCTGGAGTCGAGCACGGGATCGAGGGGCCCCAGGCACTGCTCGCACACGGCCACCGGCGCGGGCTCGTGCTCCGCACCGCAGGCGCGGCAGACCTGCGGCCGGGGGCGGACACCCTGTGGCGGCGCCAGCGTCGACGTCACGGCGCCAGCTCGACAGGGGACGGCGCCGCACGCTGGCGGGCGGCCCGGATCTCGGCCTCGTCGGCGGCGTCGATGGGATAGCAGTGCTCCGGCCCCGGGAACGCGCCGGCGCGCACGTCGCGGGCGTAGTCGCGGAAGGCGCGCTCGACCTCCGTGCCGACCTCGGCGTAGCGCCTGACGAAGCGCGGGGAGATGTCTCCCACGAAGTTGCCCAGGATATCGTGGGAGATCACGAGCTGGCCGTCCACGCACGGCCCCGCGCCGATGCCATACACCAACACACCCGTACGCTCGCGGACGAACGCCGCGGTCTCCGTCGGGACTGCTTCGAGCAGAATCGAGAACACGCCGGCCCGCTCCAGTGCTTCGGCATCGCGAACCAGGCGCTCCGCGGCCGCGAGCGACTTTCCTTGCACCCGGTAGCCGCCGAGCTGGCCGAGGCTCTGTGGTGTGAGGCCTAGGTGGCCCATCACCGCGATCCCGGCGTCCACCATGGCGCGGACCCGCCGCGCGACGCGGGCGCCCCCCTCGCACTTGACCGCGTCACAGCCCGCCGCCACGAACGCCCCCGCGCTGCGGATCGCCGTCTCGTCGGAGGGCTGATATGAAAGGAACGGCATGTCCCCGACCACGAATGCGCGCCGCGCGGCGCGCGTCACCGCCCGGGCGAAGACCAGCATCTCCGCGAGGCCGATCTCCAGCGTGTTCGGCAGGCCCAGCATCGTCATCGCCGCCGAGTCCCCGACCAGGATCATGTCGACGCCCGCCCGGTCGGCGAAGGTGGCCGTGGGGTAGTCGTAGGCCGTGACGAAGACGGCCTTCTCGTTGCGCGCCTTCAGGGCCGCCAGGGTGGCGACGGTCACCTTGCGGACGGTCATAGGTCCTCCATCGGGTCAGGCGGCGACCGCGAGGTCGCTGACGCACTCGCGCAGCCGCTCGAGCGCGAGATCGAGATCGGCCGGCGACACGGCGAAGCAGAGGCGCAGGTGCCCGGCTCCACCGGGGCCGAAGCCGGTGCCGGGGAGGACGGCCACGCCGTACGCCTCGAGCAGGCGGGCGGCCAGCTGGTCCGTCGAAAGGCCCGCCCGCCGTTCGACCTGGCGCACGTCGGGGAATGCGTAGAAAGCTCCCCCGGGCGAGCTACATCGCACGCCGGGCAGGCCGTTCAATCCGTCGATCAGCCAGTCCCGGCGCCGCTCGAGGCGCGCCACGGCCGCCGTCACCGCGTCCTGCGGTCCGGTGAGAGCGGCGACGCCAGCCAGCTGAACGAACGGCGGCGTACAGGACGTGCCGTTGATCACGAGCTTCGTCACCCGCTCGACGAGTGCGGCCGGCAGTGCGCCGTAGCCGAGGCGCCAGCCGGTCATCGAATAGGTCTTGGAGAAGCTGTCCACGATGACGGTGCGCTCGAGCATCCCTGGGAGCGCCGCGATGCTGTCCACGCGCCCGTCGTACCGGATGCGGCCGTACACTTCGTCCGAGACCACCGTCAGATCGTGACGCAGGGCCAGCTCGGCGATCGCGGTCAGGTCGCCGGTGGTGGCGACGCCGCCCGTGGGGTTCCCCGGCAGGTTCACGACCAGCGCCCGCGTGCGCGGGCGGATCAGCTCGCTGAGCCGCGCGACGTCGATGCAGCCGTCGGCGTCGAGGGGGTAGCCCACGGGCACCGCCCCGGCGAACCGGACGACCGACGGATAGATCGGGAAGCCAGGATCGGGCACGAGGACTTCGTCACCCGGCTCGAGCACGGCGAGGAGGGCATAGAACACCATCGGCTTGGCCCCGGGGACGACCACGACGTTTTCGGCGGAGGCACGGACGCCGCGCGCTGCGAGCGACGCAGCAATCGCGTCGCACAGGACGGGCAGGCCTGCGGGATCCACGTAGCGGGTATGGCCGTCGCGCAGCGCGCGGACCCCGGCCTCGACCACATGCAGCGGCGTCGCCCCACCGGGCTCCCCGATCTCGAGGTGGACCACGCGCTGGCCCGCGGCCTCGAGCCGGCCTGCGGCCACGAGGACCTCGAAGGCACCTTCGCCCGAGAGGGCGGCGACGCGACTGCAAGGCACTGCCGGCATATTCGACCTCCGAACGAAAACGGCCGCTCCTAGGAGCGGCCGCGGGGGAAGCGATTCCTCAAAACACCAGCGCCCGGACAAATAATGCCGCGGGCGTCGCTTTTTAGCGCTTTGTTTAACGTGGCGGCAATACGCGGCAAATGACCACGGGTCAACAATTGTGCCAGAGAGTTTACGCCCGGGTCCTCCGGTCGTCAAGGGGGGCGCGCAGCGCCATCGTTGACCGTCGCTCGCCCGGGGGCTATATCCGAGCCGTCGGTCGGTCGGAGGCCCCCTGGCTGAATCGTGGATCGTTCCGCTCAAGGCAGGCGATCCCGAGGCCGCCTGGGATCTCTTCATCGAGCGTTACCGGCGCCTCATTTTCGGTGCCATTCGCCGCTACACCGCCGAACCCGATGACGTCATGGACGTCTTCGCCCGGGTCTGCGAGGCGCTCCGCGAGGACGACTTCACCCGCCTGCGTCGCTGCGCCGCCACAGTCGACCCCGGCCGCCCCTTTTCCACCTGGCTCGTCGCCGTCGTCCATAACCTGACAATCGACTGGTTCCGACACCGTGACGGCCGTACCCGCCTGTCGACGGCTGCCGCCGCCCTCCCCCAACTGCAGCAGCGCATCTTCGTCTATGTCTTCCTGGAGCAACGGTCACACGTCGAGGCCTACGAACTGGTGCGCTCGCGCGACGGCGAGACCCTGTCGTTCGGCGCGTTTCTCAAGGAGCTGAGCGCGACGTACACCGCTGTCACCGCTGGCCGTCGCGGCCGAGTGACGGGCGAGCTCGCCATTCCTCCTCCGGCGAGCCTCGATCCCCCGAGCGATCCGGCGGTCGTGGCCGAGCAGCAAGGGCTCCTCGCCCGAGCGCTCGAGACCCTTCCCCCCGAAGACCGGCTGGCCGTGCAGCTCTACGTCGTGGACGAGATGCCCGCCGACCAGGTGGCGCGCGCGCTCGGCTACCCCAGCGCGAAGACCGTCTACAATCGCGTGTATCGGGCCCTCGCAGCGATCCGAGCCAGTCTGGAGCAGGCGGGCATCAGGGCCGGCGACCTATGACCCGCGGGCGAGCAGCGCGGCGCACCGTGTCCGTACCACGACAGCGATGCTTGAATCCATTGCGCGGATCCGGCGCGTGACCCACCCCGCCCCAGCATTCCTGGTTCCCTTTGCCCTCGGCGCACCCGACCCGGCGACGGCCGGGCACGTCGCGAGCTGTGCCGCCTGCCAAGGTGAGGTCGAGCGGCTCCGCGAGGCCGCCGGGTTGCTGCGCGCCCCAACCTGGCTCGAGCGCCGGATCGAGACGCCCGATTGCCTGGACGAGCTGGTCGTGGCCGACCTCGTCGAGGGGCGCCTCGGCGCTGAGGCGCGAGCCCCCGTCGTTGCGCACCTGCTCACCTGTCCGCGCTGTCGCACCCTGGTCAAGGCAACCGCGGAAGTCGCCGCCCGGATGCCGGCGGCAGTCGAGAGTCGGGGACGTGCCTGGCGTCGCTGGACCGTACCGCTGGGCGTCGCGGCGGCAGCCGCGCTGCTCGTCGTGCTCCTGCCGCACCGCGGCGACGACGGATCGACGGGGGGCCTGCGCGAGCCGCCGCTTACGAGCACGGTTGCCCCCGCGCCGATCGCTCCGCGCGCGACGGTCACGCGGGTGAACCGGTTCATCTGGTCGAGCGTCCCCCATGCGGAGCGGTATCGGCTCCGGCTCTATGACGGCGAAGGGACTGTCGCCTGGCGCACCGAGACGACGGACACCGTCGCTGTGCTCCCGGACTCGGTCGCCCTGTCGCCCGGCGTCTCCTATTTCTGGCGGGTGGAAGCCGAAACGGAGTGGCGGCGCTGGGCGGGTTCGGATCTGATTGAATTCCGGCTGGCCGGCCCGCACCGATGATTCCGCTGCTCGCCGCGCTATCACTTCTCGTGCAGTCGCCGCACGGCGCCGATACGGTCCTCATGTTCACACGCGACGGGCCGGACTCGGCGCTCGTCGAGCGGACGCGGCGCCACCCAGACGACGCGCGCGACGCGCTCCGACGGCTGCTCGCCGATGCCGCGGCCGGCGCGTCACTCGCCCCGGCGGAGCGCTTGGCGGGCGCGTACGCAGTCGCGTGGCGCGACTCGTTCTTCGTGCGGCAAGTTGCGCGGTTTCGCTCCCTGTCACCGGCCGACCGTGTGGCGAAGGTAGCGGCCGACAGCGTCCGTCTCGCCGGGAACGCGGCGCTGGGCGGCGCCGGCATCGCGGCCGCGATGCGGGCGTGGCGCGAGAGCCTGCGCCGCTTCGAGCTGCTCGCCGACAGCGCGGGCATGGCGGCGGCACTCGGCAATGTAGGCGTCGGGTTTTACCGCGAGCAGGAGCTCG
>WNGB01003624.1_pt1 | contig 24948 bp, 13 predicted proteins | sample 5400681 | NCBI WGS metagenome assembly WNGB01 (sample SAMN13153367, study PRJNA577476) | soil metagenome | isolation source: 115 cm soil or saprolite under grassland replicate 2 | place: USA:California | collected 2016-06-15
CCGAATCCTGATCGGACGAGGACGGGACGCGTCCGACGTGGCCATGGTCACCACCTTCGGTGCACCCGTGCTGGAGTCGATGACGGTTCCAGCGGAAGAGGAGCCGGTTTGAACGCTGCCGGCGCGAAGAAGCAAGCGACGGGATGGTCGCGGACCAACGCCCGTGAGACGGTACCTCCTGAGCTGTGCAGACCGACCGCGACGGGCGCCGCGGTGCGGCTCTCACCCGGAGCGTCAGCCGCTGGAGACGGAGTGTGCTGGTAGGCCGACGGGCGTGTGCCACCGCCGACTGTCAAGCTGACGGCCGTGCTGGAGCGCCGACACCAGCGCCAGCGCGGACTCCGCGCCCTGGTTGGTGTTGCGTTCGGCAGGGCCCAGGCCGTCGTGTCCGCCGCCGGCGCCCCGGTCGAGCAGCTCGACGTTGGTGTCGTTGTCGCCGAGGAACCACCCGATGGCACGGCGCCGGCCAGCGTCCAGCGCGGCTCACCGGAGACCGCCAGCGCGCGGACGCACGCATGGGCCAGCGTGGCAGCTGGCCGACGCCGCCCGGTTCTGCCGGCATCGCCGGGCGAGCGGTGGTTCGTGGACGAAACGTACGTGAAGGTCAACGGCATGTTTTCGCGGCCACCTGCCCGACCCGGCCGTCGCCGCACGCGGCCACCGATTCTGTACGTCACCACACCTGCGCGGCCAGTTGCAGCGTTCCACGACGCGGCGCGGGCGGATGCCGGCGTCACCGTGGGTGCCGGCGCGGGGTGTCGCGCTCGCGGCGTACCGTCGCCTTCTTGCCCTTGATCGTGCTGCGCCGCATGGCGGCGATGACCTCGTCGGCGGCGGACTCGGGCACCTCCACGAGGGAAAACCGATCGGCGATCTCGATGGCGCCGATGTCGCGTCCGGTGAGCCGGGACTCACCCGCGATCGCGCCGACGAGGTCCTGCGGCCGGATGCCGGCGCTGCGTCCGACGGCGAAGTAGAGCCGCGCCACCTCGCCGTCCGGGCCGCGGCCGCGGCGTGCATCGCGCCGGTCGGCGTCACGGCGCGTTCGGGCAGGCCCGGTTGCCCCAGCCACCGAGGGAATCTCCTCCTCCTCGGCCTCGCCCCCGCCGGACTCGTGCGCAAGCTTCACCGCGGCCAGCGCCAGGTCCATGACGTCGAACTCATCCGCGAGCGACTCGACGACGACCCGGAACCGGTCCAGGTCATCGGTGAGCAGGATCTCCCGGAGCGCGGCCCGGGTCAGCTCGAGCCGTCGCGCCCGTAGATCGGCGACGGTGGGCAGCGTCTCCATGGTGACCTTCTGCTTCGTGACCCGCTCGATCGCCTTGAGCATGCGGTGCTCGCGCGGCTCGGCCAGCGTGATCGCCACACCCTCGCGGCCCGCCCGGCCCACCCGACCGATGCGGTGGATGTACGCGTCGGGAGCCGACGGAACGTTGTAGTTGATGACGTGGGTGAGCTGCTCGACATCCAGCCCTCGGGCCGCCACGTCGGTGGCGATGAGCAGGTCCGCGGTCCCGCCGCGCAGCCGCCCCATCACCCGGTCCCGCTGCTCCTGGCCCATTCCGCCGTGCAGCGGCTCGGCCCGGTAGCCCCGACCGTTCAACGTCTCGGTGAGCTGGTCGACCTCCTCCCGGGTCCGGCAAAACACGATCGCGGCCGAGGGCGCCTCCACATCCAGCACCCGTCCGAGCGCGGCGGGCTTGTGCGCGCGGGCGACTACGTAGGCGCTCTGCCGCACCAGCGGAGCGCCACCACCGGCCGTCGCCGGCCGGCCCATCGTTATCCGGACCGGGTCGCGCAGGTGTCGGCGGGCGATCCCGTCGATACGGGGCGGCAGCGTCGCCGAGAAGAGCACGGTCTGCCGGTCCTCGGGAGTGCCGGCCAGGATCGCCTCGATGTCGTCGGCGAACCCCATGTCGAGCATCTCGTCCGCCTCGTCCAACACGACCGTCTGGACGCCGCTGAGGCGAAGGGTGCCGCGACCGAGGTGATCCAACGCCCGGCCCGGCGTGGCCACGACGACATCGACGCCGCGCTCCAGGGCCTGCAGCTGGCGGCCGATCGGCTGCCCCCCGTAAATGGGTAGGACGCGCACGCCCAGATCGCGGCCGTAACGATGGAACGCCTGCGAGACCTGCACCGCCAACTCCCGCGTCGGCACCAGCACCAGCGCGGACGGCACCGCACCGCGCCCCTGCTCCGGCAGCCGCTGCAGCACCGGCAGCGCGAACGCCGCCGTCTTCCCGGTCCCCGTCGCCGCCTGGCCAAGCAGGTCGCGGCGCTGCAGCAACGGCGGGATCGCCTCGCCCTGAATCGGTGTCGGCTCCTCGTAACCCAGGTCGGAAAGCGCGCGAAGCAACTCCGGCCGCAGCGCCAAGTCGGCGAAGCCGGCCACGTCGTCGGACGCGCTCACGCTCATCATCGCAACCCCTCGGAACGGCCGTAGGCGGACAGCAACCACCAAAGCCATACGGTAGACACGGGCCAAGCCGTGTGCCGCACGAAGGCAGCATCCGCCCGTGAGCCGGGCACCGGCGATGCCCGCCCCGTGCCGCATGCCGCAGGTCCGCGTCGCGAGACACGCCCTACCACGGTCGAGGAAAGATCTGGTCGAACGCATCCATGTCGCGACGCCGGTGAACACGTCCGGGCAGCACACCAGCGCCTGACCACTCGTCACCGTGATCCAGGCACTGTCGAGGTGCTGCTCGCAGCCGGCGCACCCATGCGGCATTTCTCGCCAACCGGAGATGAGGCGATCGACGCGCTTCTCACCACGGACACGACGCTATCCTGACCACACGCGCGCGGAATTTGGCCCCCGGCTCGATCACACGCATGCCACCGACGTGACCAGCAGCCCGTAGGAGTGCGACAGGGGCAGGGCGATCAGCCCATTGGTGATGCCCGGGACCTGACCGGCCCGCCGCGACGAGGCACCGGCGTTGGACAGGTTCGCGTGGGTGAGCGCCACCCCCTTGCTGCGCCCGGTTGTGCCTCCGGTGTAGAGCAGCGCGGCAAGGTCGTCCGGTTCACGGTCCATAATGGACTCCAGGCGCCGACTCCAGCTCGGTGAAGACGATCGTGCCGCCTCGCCGACCACGACCACCCGCGCCCGCAAGAACCTCGACCGCCACCCCAACTACATCCTCGCCGCCTACATGGCCTCCGGAACCTGACCCACCAATCACCCACAGTCAGGGACCAGGCCAGCGGGCCACACCACCATGCCGAGATGCATTCGCGCGACCCGACAGCAACTGACCGATGGCTATTCGCGGGTGCCCGATCCGCCGGGAGGATTCGCGGTCCACATACCGAAAGAGACGCCGGTCGGATCGAGGGCTGTGGCGAACCAGCGGTCATCGCCACCCAACCCGGTACGCGCGCGTTCAACCTTACCGCCGAGAGACTGAACTCGTTCGAGAACCGCCTCAAGGTCCTCGACCTCCACGTACAGTCGGGTACCCGCGCGCGGCGACGCGCGGCTCTGCGAACGCTGGAGTCCTCCTAGACTTTTGCCGTCGCCCTTGATGATCCAGTACTCGGCGCCCAGTTCAGTGTTGGCGAAAGCTGGCTCGAACGTCCAACCCCATAGCGCACCGTGGAATTGCTGGAACGTCTCAGGCTCTGGTGTCTCGATCTCCCACCACACAATCTGCGACATCCCGCATTCGTACCTCAGCGGGGGGCCATCTCGCAGCCCGCCCCTTGGGTACGCTGCGCGCTGGGCCCGCCTTGCGCACCGCCGTTGATCTTCGTCGAACACGTGTCCTCTTCTGCCGCGAGTCGCGCGGTCGTGCCTCTGGGCTCAGGCGGTCATCGCAATGCCGGCGCGTCCTCGGTGTAGCGGTACGGCGGCGAGCCGTACTAGGGCGGGTCCAGTGGCTTGCTCAGTCCTCAGCTTACCGCTTTCTTCACGAGCGCGCCGATCCTTGCCTCGTCGGCGGCGGTCAACTTCGTCAGAGCGAAGGCGGTCGGCCACATGGCGCCTTCGTCGAGGTTCGCCTCGTCGCTGAAGCCGAGGGTCGCGTACCTCGTGTTGAACTTCTGCGCGCTCTGGAAGAAGCAGACGACCTTGCCGTCCTTGGCATACGCGGGCATCCCGTACCAGAGTTTCGGCGAGAGGGCTGGCGCGCTGGCTTTGATGATGGCATGGAGTCGCTCGCCTGTGGCGCGATCCGGTTCCGGCATCTCGGCGATCTTCGCGAGCACGGCGCTTTCCCCGTCCGCCTTGGTCGCGCGCGGGCCGCGGCGCGCGGCCGCCTTCAGCTCTTGGGCGCGCTCTTTCATCGCGCCTCGTTCCTCGTCCGTGAATCCTTCGAACGTCTTGTCGTTCGCGGTGGTGCTCTTGGCGGACTTCTTCGTGTCCTTCATTGCGGGTTTCCTCCCCTACGAGTCTTGATGGGGACGACCCTCATCTAGGGAGCCGCCGCGGCGGCGGCTTCTCCGAAGCTGACCGGTCGCTACCTGGCTCTTCGTTATGAAGCGTGGTTGAGGGCTGGCGACACGCCGTCAAGGTGACGGGTGTAACTGGGCCTGGGGCCTCATGATCCAAAGCGACCAAGCTACGGATCACCAGGAGGCCCCAGTGGATGGTGACGCTACCAGTCGTGCCGTTGAGCTCGTGCTCGGCTTGCCGGGGTTCGTCGTGCTCGCGGTGGGCGAGTACGGCGGCGAGCTCGAGGTTCTGATCGAGACGCCGCTGACGAGTGTCGCGTGTGGACGGTGCGGGCGTCCGGCGTCGCCGCACGCCCGGCGGGAACACCTGTTACGGGACATGCCGATGGCTGGGCGTCCAGCGGTTCTGGTATGGCACAAGCGGATCTGGCGCTGCCGCACGGTCGAGTGTCCGCGGCAGACCTGGTCGGAGGCCGCGTCGTGGGCCAGCCTGACCGAGCGGGCCAAGGCGTGGGTGGCCCGCCGCGTCGGGGCGGAGGGCGAAAGCGTCGCCGCCGTGGCCCGCAGCCTGGGCCTGGGCTGGACCACGGTGATGCGCGCCGTCGCCGAGATCGCAGCGCCGCTGGTCGAGGCCGGCGAGCGCATCGCCGCCGTTGCCGCGGTCGGCGTCGACGAGCACGCCTGGCAGCGGGCCAACGCCCGCCGGCAGACCCAGTGGGCCACCGGCATCGTCGACCTATCGCCGGGCCGGCCGGCCCGGCTGCTGGATGTCGTCGGCGGCCGCTCGGGCAAGGCGTACCGCGACTGGATCGCCGCCCGCGAACCGGCCTGGCGCGAGGGCGTACGGATCGCCGCGCTGGACCCGTTCCGCGGCTACCGCAACGCGGTACGCGAGCAGCTGCCCCACGCGGTGCCCGTGCTGGACGCCTTCCACGTCACCCGGCTGGGCATGCAGGCCCTCGACGAGGTCCGCCGCCGCGTCCAACAGCGCACGCAACGGCCACCGCGGCCACGCCGGCAACCCGCTGTATGAAGCGCGGCGGGTGCTGCGCCGCCGCGCCGACCGAGTACCTGGCCTACTTCGACACCAGCCGCGGCCTCCAACGGCCCCACCGAGGCAATCAACCTACTGATCGAAAAGATCCGCCGTGTCGGCCACGGATTCCGCAACTGGAACAACTACCGACTGCGGCTACTACTGCACTGCGGAACCGAATGGCCTACCGTATTGACACCACGGATCAGGAGGCGCCGTCCACGCTTCATAACGAAGAGCCAGTTCATCCAGTGCGGTACGAAGCCTCATGCTGCTGCGCCGGCGGCTGGACCAGCTCACCCAAGCACAGCTCAACCTCATCACGCAGCTGGAGCACCACCGGCCCACCGGCGACGACGACGTGGACAACCAGTGGCGGGCCGCCCTGCAACACCGCTTCGCCCAGCTCGCCGCTGACCGGCGCGCCACCGCATAGCGACCGACCACCCTGCGTACTCAGGAGGTGGACCGAGCCGGCGGTAACCCCGGCCCTGCTCGACCTGCTCCCACACGGGGCGATCGACCCCACCCCGCCTACCCGAGCAGGACCAAGGGGACCTGTAACATGCCTTCCACCTCCAGGTCCGCTACCACTCGTTCGCTCGCGCTAGGTTCGTATGGCCGTAATGGACTTCACTAGCCCAGCCATCCGCTCGCGCCACACCTCCCCTTCGGGAAACAGGTGCCGCAACTCCGTGATCGTCACCAGGTCAACCTCGGTGGCGTACTCGTAGGCAATCTCAGGATCCGGTTCGTGGCGGTGTCCGATCGGCCACCGCCTCGTCACTGCCACCTTCGCCGCGAGGGGTAGGAACTGGAATCCCGGGCAAAGCCAATGCGGCTCGATCGGGAAGTACCGGTAGGGCGTTTGGATCCACCAGCGTTCGCTCGCGGCGTGCACCACATCGGCGAACTGCCGACGCCGCTGCATCCCGCCGACGTGCTCCAGCAGGCTGTTTGAGATCACGAGGTCGTAGGTGCCCTCCAGCCACGCGGTGGTACAGGCGTCACCCTTGATAGTGGTAAGCCACGGCTCGTCGGCGGCGTCGTCGAGCAGGTTCACGATGGTCACGTCGGCGGGCGTTACCGGCGCGTTGCGCCAGAATTCGGGCGTGCCGCCGAGGTCGAGGACGCGCATGGCGGGCAGGTCGGGAAACCGGCCTGCCATCTCATTCCATCGCCGCGTGCGGGCCCGGGCCGAGAGGGATCGGGGATTGGATCTGTCAAATACCACGCGGGTCACGGCATCCACGCTCGGCTACCTTAGTAGGTTGCCCAGGCGTTTGCATCCCGAGGGGCCTCGGCCTCGACCACGCCGGGGCCGAGTACACCCGCTGCTCGAACGCTATGCGCCCGTCGTGGAAGACCGCCGACCGGTAGCCCTGGCCGGTGAACTGCTCGTACGGTGCACCGACGGAAGTAGGCTCGGCCCGCGCCACCCGCCACAGTGCGGGCGGACCATGGCTTCCGCTGGTAGTGGAGTGGAGGTTCCGGCATACGAACACCCTGGCCGTGACGATTGGCCCTGACCGGCAGCTTCCCGTCGCTCGGGAGCGACAGCTCAGGGCATCGTGACTGATCCGGAGCACCCATACGCAGGCTGGTCGCTACGCCCGGAACGACGCTGATCCGGCTTCCTCGGTTCCGTTTTGGCGGGTGCGCCGACGCGGGCGGATCGGCCGGACCGTCTGGGGTCGGGCAGGGACCGCCTCTGCCTGCACGGTGTGGCCTCGCGGGCGCCGAGGCTCGGTGACACTCACCCGAACAGTCTGCACCACCACCACCACCACCCGGCGCGCTTCCCAGATTGGGCGGCGTGGACCGCGCGGCGTGGATGCCCGTGCGAACTGCGGTCAAGTTGTTCGGCGCAGCGGGCCGTGGCGGTGTGCGTCTATCGGGGTTGGTTAGCGAGGGCGAGCCGGACGCCGAAGTCGATCAGCGCGCACCCGGCCACGGTGTCGACGGTGCGACGTACGGCGGGCCGGTCCGGCAGCCGGCGTCCTTTGGCGATGAGGATGCTGTAGGCGAGCAGCCAGCCGAACGTGAGCAGGCAGAAGATCAGCCCGACCAGCAGGAACGCGGCCAGGGCGGTGGCGTGACCGGCGTCGGTGGGTACGAACTGGGGCAGCAGGCTAATGAAGAAGGCGGCCATCTTCGGGTTGGCCAGGTCGTTGAGCAGCCCTTGCCGGTACGCCCGCCACCGGGCCGGACGTGTCGGGGTGGGCGTGTCGCCGGATGGTTTGGTGCGGGTGAGCCAGGCGGCCCGCAGCGACTGTGCGCCTAGGTACAGCAGGTATGCCACCCCGACGATCTTCAGCGCGAGGAACGCCGGGTGAGAGGCGAGTAGCAGGCTCGCCGCGCCCAGGCTCGCCGCGATGGTCCACACGAGTTGTCCGGTGGCGACCCCGGCAGCGGTCCACGCGCCGCCGGTGCGGCCGCCTGTCACCGTGTTGCGGACGGTCAGGGCCGTGTTCGGGCCGGGGGTGCAGATCACTCCGCCGACAGCGCCAGGAACGCCAGCAACTCGCTGATCACCTCGCCAGTCAAGGCGCACCCTCGGCCGGCCCGCAACCGAGATCCCGTCCGGCGGCGCCCGAACCGAGCCGCGCCCCGACCCAGGGGATGGCGGCTTCGGTGAAGATCCGCCAGTACATCGGCTCGAACCCGTTCTCGATCCACATGGCGTCCGGGGCCTGCTCGGCGGGCACGAGCTGGCGGTGGGTCATCTCGAAGGCCGGCTGCCACGGGTACAGGATCACCTCGGCCCGCCAGTGCGCGCGGACCAGTACCAGACCTTCCTCGGCGCCGTGGGTGCACCTGCCGCGGCTGTAGCCCAGCAGCCGGCAGCCGGTGACGGTGGCGCAGGCTTCCTCCCAGACCTCACGGTGCAGGGCGGCCGTCCAGTCCTCGCCGGGCTCGGGCTGCCCGCCGGGCAAGCCCCACCGCCGCACGTCGCCGCTGACCAGCACCATCTGGTCGGCGGCCAGGCAGACGGCGGCCGAGCCGTGCGGGGTTCCGGGTGGCGGGTGCGGCGGCGGGTGCCACGCCACCCGCCAGTCCTGACCGCCGCTGGTGACCGTCCACTCGACACCGTCCGCGGCGACCCTCACCACACCCGCCCCGCCTTGTTGCCGCGGTGGCGCCCGTCGGCGTCGACGGCCTGGGCGAGCAGCCGGGCGGCGATCTGGTGCCCCGGCCAGAACAGCGTGGCCAGGACCTCATCGGGGGTGACCAGGCGGCGGCCGGTCATCTCATGGCATGGCTGCCACGCCTCGAGCGCGACCCGGGCCCACCATCTGGTCTGGTAGTAGCTGGGCACACCGTCGGGGTTGCGCGGGTCGGCCACGTGCTGGCAGGCCAGGTACACGCAGGCGAGGACCCGGGCGCAGGCCTCCTCGGCGACCTCCCGCACCAGGGCCTGCTCCACGGTTTCGCCTGTTTCGACGGTGCCGCAGGGAAGATCCACCGCTCGTCGTCCCAGGTGACCATGACGACCAGACCGTCGCCCGTGAAACAGATGCCCAGCGCCTGGGTGACCTGCTCGGCCGGGGCATCCAGCCGGCGGCCATCAAGGTGAACCGGGCCGGCCATGCCACCGCGCTGGTGGTCGCGGACTCGATCACCCTGCACCGGAAGGGCCCCTTCGGCCTGCTCCCGGCGTTCGGCGTGGCCCGGGCGTTCAACACGATCACCAGTACGGTGCGGGCCGCCATCGAGCACTCGGCCGTCACCGCGACAGCCGGCAGCGTCGACCTGCTCGCCAAGTCCTCGCCGGTGATCGTCTCGGTGGGTGTGGGCATCGTGCAGGCGACCCAGTTCGGCGACTTCGCCGTATCGACGGCGAAGAACCATGTCGAGAACACCGTCGACGCGCACATCTCCGATGGCTCGATGGTCGGCGCGGGTACCTCCATCTCGGTCGCCGCCCGGGACGGCGGCACGATCGTCGCGGTCGCCGGGCACCTCGCGCTGGCCACCGCCAAGCCCACGTCGGGCGCGGTCGCCGTCGGCATCTCGATCTCCACCAACACGATGCACAACACCATCTCGGCGTACGTCAACCACGCCACCGCCGACGCGCCCGCTGTGGCCGTAACCACGACCGAGGACGCCGACATCACCGCGGTCTCGATCGGCGGGGAGCATCCCGACGGGTTCGCCGTCGGCGCGAGCGGGTCGAACAACGAGCTGACCAACAACCTGGAGGCGCGGGTCTCCGGTGGCGCTGTCGTCACCGCGACCACGGCGTCGATCACGGCCGCCGACGACGGCACCATCGTGGCCATCTCGGGCAACTTCGGTCTGGCGGAGCGCTTCGAGGCGGTCGGCGGGGCCGGATCCCGCAACGAAATTGCCGACCGGGTGACGGCCGTCATCACCGGTACCGACACGCACGTGGACGCCACGACCGTGGACCTTGCCGCCAGCACCGACGCCGACATCACCGCGATCTCGGTGGGCGCCACCGAGGCGTTCGACCTCGCGTTCGGCGGCTCGGTGACGCTGAACTCGATCGGGAACACCATCGACGCCTGCGTCTGCGCCTCGGCGCTCGTGACCGGCACGACGGTCCGGGTGACCGCCCGCGACACCTCGTCCAGCACGGCCGATGCCGGTGGCGCCGGGGTCATCTACGACGGCGGCGGGGCCAAGAACGGGCTGGCGCTGGGAGCCTCGTTCGCCACGAACGAGATCAACAGCACGATCCGGGCCCGGGTCTCGTCGGCGACCGTCAACCCGACCGGTGACCTCGAGGTCGCGGCGATCTCGGAGCCGACGATCCACACGCTGGTGATCGCCGGCGGCGGGTCCGGCAGCAGCGGTACCGGCGGCCGCTTCGTCACGTTCATCGGCGCCGGTGCGCTGGCGATCAGCTCGATCCACAACATCGTCGAGGCGGTGCTGGACCGAGCCACGGTGACGGCCGGAGGCGCGGTACGGCTGATCGCCACCGACAACGCGCACATCACCACCGACGCCGGCGGTGCCTCGGTGTTCCTGCACACCCAGCGCAGCAGCGGCGGCCTGCTGATCAGCCTCGGCGCCGGTGTGGCGCTCAACGAGATCGGCGACACGGTGACGGCGCACACCGACCGGTCCGCGGTACGCGCGACCGGTGACGTCGCGGCGACCGCGACCGCTGGCGGCTCGATCCACGTGCTGGCGCTGGGAATCGGTGGCGGGCTCAGCGGAGGCTCGACACCGGGCGGCTTCTCGCTCATCGGCGCGGGCAGCGCAGCCAGCAACGCGGTGAACAACACCGTGCAGGCGCTCATCTCCGGTGGTACCACCTCGGCGCGCCACCTCGATCTCGGCGCTACCGACGCGGCCGACATCAACGCGGACGCTGGCGCGGTGTCGCTGCTCTTCGCGCGCGGGCCGCCCACGGCCGGCTTCGCGCTCGGAGTCTCCATCAGCATCAACGACATCCACGCCGGGGTCCGCTCGTCCATCGAGGGCGGTGCCTCGGTCACCACCACCGCCGGCGCGGCCCTGACCGCCGGCTCCACAGCCACCATCGACTCGTTGACCCTGGCCGGCGGAGCCACGCTCAACGGAGACGGTCACGGCCTCATGGTCACCGGCGCCGGTGCCATCTCGTTCAACCGGATCGGCAACACCGTCGAGTCCCGGATCCCCGCCGGCAACAGCGTCAACGGCGGTACCGGCGCGATCGTCCTGACCGCCTCAGATGCCCCGACGATCGACGCGGACGCGGGCGGCATCGCGATCGGCGTGAACCTCGGCAGCAGCGGCGGCGCCCAGATCACGATCGGTGCCGGGGTAGCGATCAACCAAATCAGCGACATCGTCCACGCCGCGCTCAACGCCCCGGTCGTCGCGCCGGGCGGGATCAGCCTCACCGCCACCACCTCCGTGGCGCACATCGACTCGTTCGCGTTCGGCCTCGCCGGCGCCGTCTCGCTCGGCAGCTTCGGCGGGTTCTCGTTGGCCGGCGCGGGTGCCGCGGTCGCCAACACGGTGACCAACACCGTCGAGTCGTTGGTGAGCAACGTGAACCTCGCCGGGGCCGGGCCGCTGACCTTGACCGCCACGGACGACGCGCGGATCAAGGGCGTCGCGGGCGGTCTCGCGGTGTCCGTGGGCGGTCAGGTGAGCATCGGGGTCGGTGCATCCTTCGCGATCAACACGGTGAGCAACACCGTCCACTCCATTGTGGAGAGCTCGACGCTCGGTACTACCGCGGCGCCGGTGGGCGCGGTCTCCCTCGGGGCGGCCGAACGAACGGTGACCGACGCCAAGGTGCTGGTCGGCGCGGCCTCGGTCGGCACGGGTGGTCCACGGCTGGGCGGGGTGTCGCTCGGCGGTGCCGCGGGTGCGGCCGTCAACACGGTGACCAACACCGTCGAGGCGCTGCTGCGCTCGGGTACCACCGTGGTAACGGGGCCAGCGGCGGACGTGACGCTCTCGGCCGACGACTTCTCGCGGGCCGATGCCGACGCCGCCGCTGGCGCGCTGGCCTTCTTCGCCGCCCACGGGAGCCCAGCGGCTGTCGCCGGTGCCGGTGCCCTCGCGGGCAACAACATCGCGCATACGGTCCGAGCCAGCGTCGACCACGCCACCGTCCACGTTGGACACGACCTGTCGGTGTCCGCCAGCTCCAGCGCCAACGACCACACCATCGCGGTCGGGCTCAGCCTCGCCCTGTCCGGCGGGTCGGCGGGCGGCATATCCCTCGACGGCGCGGGATCCGGCACCGGCAACACCATCGCCAACACGGTCGAGGCGAGCATCAAGGCCAGCACCATCGATCCAGGTGGTGCGGTGACCGTACGGGCCAGTGACGCCTCGACGATCATCTCGGATGCCGGGGCGGCCGCGATCTCGCTCGCCGGCGGCAACGGTGGCGGCGTGGCCGGTGCGGTCGGCGTTTCGGTCGCGTCTAACCGGATCGGCAACACACCGATCGGCGGCGTGCTGCGCGACCACCGGATCCGCGCGCTGATCGAGGGCTCCGCGATCGGTACCCCCGCCGACAAGGCCCACGCCGTGACGGTGACCGCCACCTCGACCGCGACCATCGACGCGCTTGCGGTGGCCGGCGCCGCGGCCGGCTCGACCGGCGCTGGTGGGGTCGCCTTCGGTGGCGCGGGAGCCGGCGCCGGCAACACGACCAAGGCGATCGTGGAAGCCTTGGTACGCGACGGCACCAGCATCGCGACCGCGAGCGGCGGCGACGTGACGCTTGATGCGAGCAACTCCGCGAAGATGCGCGTGAAGGCCGGCTCGCTGGCCCTGGCGGCCGCCGTGAACCACGGCGCCGGTATCTCCCTGGCGGGTGCGGGCGCCTTTGGCGACAACGAGATCTCGGACATCACTCGTGCGGCGATCGATAGCGCGACGGTCAGCAGCGGCGGCTCGGTCTCGGTGACCGCGCGGTCGAACGAGGAGACCACGGGGTTGAACCAGGAGATCGACGCCACCGTGATCGGCTTGGCGGGCGCGCTAGCCGGTGGCGAGGGCGGCGGCGTCTCGTTCACCGGCGCCGGATCGGTCGCGCTGAACACCATCACGACCAGCGTTCAGGCCGACATCACCGCCAGCACCGTTTCCAGCGGCAGCGAGCGCAGGGTACTGGTCGCCGCGAACGACAGCTCCCACATCCACGCGCTGGCCGGCGCTGGTGCACTGGCCGCCGGGGGCGGTTTCGGTGCCGGTTTCTCGGTCGCGATCGGGCTGTCGATCGCGGTCAACGACATCGGTACGAGCGTTCGCGGTGTCATCACCAGGTCGACCGTCACGTCCGACGACCGGCTCTTCCTCTTCGCCAGCTCGACCGGCAACGTGGACTCGTCCGCCCTCGGCGGCACGCTGTCGCTGGCCGGCACCGGCGGGGTCGCCGCGTCGGTCGCGCTCGGCGGGGCCAAGACCCGCAACACGATGCACGGTACGACCGAAGCGATGGTCCAGGAGCCGGACAGGGCCGCGGGTCGGCGGGTGACCGCGTCGGGCGAGATCTTCATCAGCGCCGGTAACAACGCGAGCATCGACACCCTGACGGTCGGCGCCAGCTTCGCGCTCAGCGGCAGCATCGTCGGCGCGCTGTCCGTGGCCGCGGGTGGGGCGCTCGCGGACAACAGGATCACCTATGTGGTACGTGCCGGCGTAGAGGCTGCGTCGGTGGAGTCGACCGGCGGTTCGCTGTCCATCGAGGCAACCTCGCTGTCACAGATCAAGGCGAAGGCCATCGCCATCGCCGCGAGCCTCTCCGCCTCGACCATCTCGTTCAGCATCGGCGCCGCCGGGGCGCTGTCCAGCAACGACACCGGCCTGACCGTCGAGGCGTTCATCCGTAACGGCGCGGTCGTGCGGGCCGCCTTGGGCCGGGTGCGGGTACAGGCTCGCGACAGCTCCGGGATCGACGCCACGGTCGTGGCGTTCACGTTGAGCGGCAGCTTCGATCCCAACTTCGCCACCGGGGTGTCCGATGCGGACAGCACGGTCGACAACACCGTCTCGGCATCCGTGGCCGGGTCGGCGGTCACCGCGGGATCGGCCGGCATCCTGATCGAGGCCGACGCCGACCAGGCCGTCACGACCAGCTCGGTGGCCATCTCGCTCGCGGCCTCGGTGTTCGGGGGCTCGACGGCCGGTGCGAACGCCTCGGCGACCGTGCTTGGTACGACCCAGGCGTCCGCCAGCGCCGCCACGCTCACCGCCACCGGTGGTCCGGTCCAGGTGCTGGCGAGCTCGCACCTGTCGACCGACGCCAGCGCCAAGGGTGGCTCGTTCGGAACCGCGATCGCGCTGTCGGCGATGCAGCCGCTGGCGACCGTCGCCGGCGTAACGACCGCGTTCGTCTCCGGGGCGGTGACGGTCACGGCGAGCAGCCTCGAAATCACCGCCACCGGTACGCACGGCGCCACCGCCGGCTCGTTCAACCTCAGCGTCGGCTTCGTCGCCCATGCCGGCACGAAGGCGGACGCCACCGTCACGCGCACGACGCAGGCGGCCCTCGCGGCCGGCTCCACTGTGGACACCACCGGTATCGTGACGGTCCTCTCCGACGCGGTCAACAGGGCCGAGGCCGCCACGCCCGATCGCTCCGGAGGGGTCATCGCGATCGAGTCGACGGAGCCGACGGCCGAGATCGGCGCCGCCACCCGCGCCCGCGCCGACGGCCAGGTGATCCACGCGGCCGCACTGACCGTGACCTCGCTCGCCGACAACTTCGCCAAGGCCACCGCCACCGTCGGCAACCTCTCCGTCGTCGGCGGCAGTGGCGCGCACGCTGTCGCGGTCGTCACGGCCGCCGCAGCGACCGAGGCGCTCGTCGGCTCGAACGCGGTGATTGCCATCCCGGGCGCGGTGACGGTCACGGCGGGTCCGCACGTCACCGAGGACTCCGCGGATCCGCAGACCTGCGGGAAACCGGCGGATCCGCACACCTGCGGGAACACCGCGCGGGCGAAGGCGGAGCTGTTCTCCGGGGCCATCCTGGCCGTTTCGCTGATCGGATCGACGGCGACGGTCAGCGGAGCCACCCGGGCACTGGTGGACGGCCGCGTCACCCAGGCCGGTTCGGTGACACTCGCCGCCGACCAGCACAACCAGGCCGACGCGAAGATGCTGGTGACCAAGATCGGCGCTGTCAACATCGACCTCGACGGCAGCGCAGGCGCTCTCGCCGAGGTCACCTCGGGCGCTGTCGCCGAGGCGCGGGTGGGCGCCAGCGGCGTCATCGGCATCACCGGCGCCGTCCAGATCCGGGCCACGTCGCACAGTGACGCGACCGCCTTCTCCCAGGGCCGCAGCTTCGGCCTGATCGTTGTCGGCGTGCGCAACCCCGCAGCCACCGTGTCGGGTCGTACCATCGCCGCCTTCGACGGCCACGTCACCGGAGCCTCCGCGCTGACCGTCGAGGCGACCGGTACCAGCAACGCCAAGGCGGCCGCCGGCGTCGTCGCCGTCGGCATCGTCGGCGTGGTCAGCTCCTCGCCGGAGGCGCACGCCGCCGACTCGGTCACCGCCAGCGTCGGCCCTGATGCGGGGATAGCCACCCCGGCGGCGGCTGTTGTGGTCCGGGCGACCGGCACCAGCAACGCCACGGCCAATGTGGACGGTCCAAGTTTCGGCGTGGTCACGGTCAGCGCTGGCGACCCGACCGCCTCCAACAGCAGCCATGTCCACGCCGAGCTGCTCGGAAACGTGAGCGTCGTCAGCGGCGGCACGACGGCGCCCGGCGCGCAGTCGGTGACGCTGCTCGCTCGGGGCATCGCCACTGCAGCCGCCACGTTGGACAACTCGTCAGCGGGTGCCGTGAACGTGGACGCGGGGGCCACGGCCAACGCGAACGCCAACCCGGTGGTTGACACCAAGCTAGGCGTCGACGGTTCGGTGGTGATGGTCGCCGGCGACATCAGCGCGAAGGCGCTGGGCACCACAGACGCCGACTCCTCGGCGAGCAGCGGGCAGAACGGCGTGCTCACCCTCCGCTCCTTCTCCTCGAACGCGACCAGCGAGGGAACGGTCACCACGACGGTCGCGGGCGGTGCCCTGCTCGACGCGGGCGGCCTCATCGAGATCGGTGCCGCGCACAACAGGGCACCGGGCGGCGGCGACGGTACCTTCAACGGCGGCCCGATCGACCCAGGCAACCCGGGTGCCGGCGGGGTCGACCCGAGCGACGGCCCGGTCGGAAACAGCATCACGTTCGCCGTACCGCACGGCCTGCAGACCGGTGACGTCGTCACGTACGACGCCCGGGGCCCGCAGCCGGTCGGCGGGCTGGCCAACGGCCGGCAGTACGGCGTTATCGTGCCGGCCGGCAACCAGGTGACCGTCCAGCTCGGCGCCGGCTTCGACGATGTCGTCGTGGACCTGGACACCGACACGATCACCTTCCCGCAGCCGCACAACCTGGTGACCGGCGACGACATCTTCTACTTCGCGCAGACGACCGCGATCGGTGGCCTGGTCTCCGGCCGCCGGTACAAGGTGACGAGGGTCGACGACCTCACGATCAAGCTGTTCGACCCGGCCACCCCGGCCACGACGGTGACCGTGCCCGGCTCCTCGATCGGCGCCAACACGGTCACCACCGGCCCGGGCAACCCGTTCGCCAACGGTGACCCGGTGAGCTACCAGGCCCCGGGTCCGACCGGGTCGTTCACCAGCCCGCTGGTCGACGCCCAGGTGGACAGCGAGCTCAGGCTCGTCTTCGTCAACCACGAGATCGTGACCGAGGACAACGACACGATCTACATCGCGGTCGACCGCGACGGCGACGGCCAGCTCGAGGATCACGGCATCCTGACCGGCCAGGCGCTGGTGTACCAGGTCGACGGCTCCGGTCCGGCGATCGGTGGCCTGGTCCCGGGGACCGCGTACTTCGCGATCCGGGTGGACGCCCGCCGGATCAGGCTGTCCGCCACGCCGAACGGGCCGGCCATCCCGCTCAACCCGGACAAGACCGCGGCCGGCCGTAGCGTGGTGCATACGCTGCAGCGGGACGCCGACAAGCCGCTGCCCAACCTGGTCGACGCTCGCGTCTACTTCGTGGTCAACCGCACCGCGGCCACCTTCCAGCTCGCGGAAGCCCCGGGCGGTACCCCCCTGTCGCTCAACCCCGATGCGCTCACCGGCGGCCCGCACCGCTTCACCCGCGACGGGCTGGACCTCACGAGCGCCGGTGCCGGCGACCAGAAGCTGGTCATCGACATCACCGGTACGTCCAGCGGTACCCACCGGCTCGCCGGAGGCGGGGTCGGCTTCGTCGGCGCGGACCCGAGCGACCGCACCACGAAGGCATCGGCGGCCGGCCGCGGCAAGGCTCTCCTCCAGATCGGTCGGGTCACCGCCCGGGCCATCGCGCGAGCCACCGTCGAAGCGGTCATCGAGTCCGGCGCCACCCTGCGGGCCGGCCGGATCACGGTCACCACCGACGCGGTGGTCAACAGCCAAGGCGTCTCCAGCAACGGCGGCGGCGCAGCGGTCGCGATCGGTGGCTCGACGACCGTCGGCACCGCCTCGACCGATAGCCACGTGACGATCGCCCGCGACGCTCACCTGACCGCCACCGGCGACATCGCGATCGGCTCGACCTCCGAGCTCAACGGCAGCTCCTCCGCCTCGCCCTCGAAGCTGGGCCTGTTCGGGTCGGGCGCCACCGCCAACGCCACCACGAACCTCGACTACGCGACACAGACCACAGTGGACGGTACGGTTACCGCAGGCACCACCCTGCGGGTCACGGCCGTCACGATCCTCAACGGGGTGGCCGACGGCCGGGCCAAGGCCAGCGGGCTGGTCGCCGACGCGGACGGAACCGGTACCCTGCACATCGGACTGTCTCGTGGCGACACCAAGGTCGAGCTGCTGGAGCACGCCGTCCTGACCGCACCCGACGTCACGATCGACTCCGCAGTGGAACCGTTGCACGCCACCGCGATCGCCCGGGCGAAGAGCACCTCCGGTGGCGCGTTGCAGGACGCCAACGCGAACATCGTGGTCCACGGCGCCACCCTGGTCGTGTTGAACACCGGGGCAAGCGTGACCGGCACGGCCCACACCATCCTGCAGGCGCGGTACGCAGCCGTGGATGTCCACCCGGACGCGTTCGGCGAGTGCAGCTGCTTCCTCGGCGACACCGACGCCAACGCCAACGCCTTCTACCAGACCCTCGCCCAGGTCACCGGGCTCGTTGGCGCCACCGTCACCACCGCTGACCTGACGGTGGCCGCGACCCAGGTGATCGCCCGGTTCCGGCGGGACGCCCACACCGACGGCGCGGTCATCGGCCCCGAGGACAGCCGGGTCGGCGGGGTGTTCGACGCCCAGCGCCAGGTCTTCTGGGAGTCGCGGGTGGTGCTGCTCGGCTCGGCTCCCAACCCGGAGCTGGAGGTTGACCGGACCGGGCGGATCATCCGGCTGGTCAACGTCGCGGTACGCGATGAGAGCGGCGTCGCCTATGGTCTCGGCGACACCATCGCGGGCAACATCATCTTCGTTCAGCCCATCACGAACGCCGGCAACGGCCACGCCCGGCTGCTGACCAACGATCCAGGCGACTCGACCAGCCACGGCGACGACAGCAACCACAACCTGCGCCGGCCGGATAGCAAGATCCTCGGTAACGCGGCCGTGTTCCAGATCAAGGACACGTTCGACTTCGTCCACATCACGAACTTCTCGCCCAAGACGCTCGTGACCGGACTCATCAACGTCCTCAACACCTCAGGCCGCGCGGATATCGTGATCACCGCCGACAACATCCCGGGCCCGGTGGACGTGCCGGCGTTCCCCTCGCCCGTCCAGCCGACCGATCCCGAGACCTTCGAGCTCGACATCGCGCACGTGTTCGTGCCCACCCAGATCGAGATCCGCAACCTGATGCCGGTACCCGGCGTGGCCAACTCCGACATCGTCATCGGTGGCAGCATCGACAACCCGATCGGCCGGACGCTCATCGAGAACGACCGCGGCAACATCGTCGCCTTCTCCGACCCCGAGTTCGGTGCGGTCATCCGGACCAACATCCTGGAGATGGACGCCGACATCGGCTCGATCGGCCTGCCGGCGGACGCGAGCCTCGAACAGCCTCGCAGCCCGATCACCGCCGTGCTGGTCCAGTACCGGGACGCCGCCGGCGTGCGCCACGACACCGACCTTCTCGTCGAGGCGGGCGTGGACGTGGTGTTCGACCTCACCGGCAGCCGGCGCGATGTGGTACCGGCGGGTGAGCCGTTCGTGGTCCGGTCCGGCTCCATCCGTGCCGGCAACGACGTCGACATCCTCGTCAAGGACAGCAACCAGGGCACCGATCTCGGGCAGGCCGGCTTGGTGACGGTCAACCTGTTCCACCCGAACCCCGCACCGCCGGACGAGGGTCCGCTGCTGTGCCCTTCCCCGCCGGGGTGCAGTGGGCCATACCGCAACCACTTCCGTCCCGACGAAGGCCGCGCGAGCGACTCGGTGGTGCGTGCCTTCGGGTTCGCCTCGACGCTGGTGGCCTCCGAGTGGCGGTTCGCCGACGTGCGGGCCGGGCGGAACATCGACATGCGGCACACCTCGCCGCTGACCTTCCTGTCGCTGACCATGAACACCGACGCCGACGCCACCCTCAACGACCTGGACACCGGAGCGAGCGTCTCGGTCTCCGACGGGATCGGCAAGATCGACCTGCTGGCGCGCGGGAGCATCATCGCGGTCGAGGAGCCGACAAAGGGTGACCTGCGGGTCGGCCGGATCAGGTCGGCACTCGGTGACGTGACGCTGGGCTCCGGCCGGATGATCGTGGACGCCGACCACGACGCCGGGCTGGGTGTCGAGCGCGATGTGACCGGTGGGAACATCACGATGACCGCCGGAACCGACGGTGGGCAGGGCGGCATCGGCGCGGCGGCGGACTACCTCGAGATCGACGTCGACGCGGTCGCCGGCCGCCTCGGGGTGCTGACCGCGGTGGACACGGCGGCAACGAGTACCGCCGGAGTCTTCCTCGACGAGCTTGGCGACCTGCCGGTCAACATCGTGGACACCGATGGCGACGTTTCGCTGGTGGCCAGCGGATCCATTGTCGACGGTCGCAACGGTGGCCTGGGCGACACGGCCACCGGCATTGCGGGCAACAGCATCGACCTGGTGGCCGATGACGGCAGCATCGGCGCCGCCGGCGGCGGCAACGACGTCGAGATCGACTCGTCCAGGGGCGCGGTCGGCGATGTCGGCCTCGTCGCGCCCGGGTCCATCTTGGTCACCGAGACCGCCGGCGTCCTCAACCTGGTCATCGCCAGTGCCGGCGGCAACATCCGGCTGACCGTACGGGACAACGTATCCCGCCTCGACGACGACCTGGTCCTGCTCCGCACCGGCTCGGTACGCCTCGGTGAGGGCACCATCCTCGCCGTGCCGAACGGCCGGATCGCCGCGCCGTTCGGCAGCGTGACCCTGCGCGTCGGTGACGACATCACCACCGACCGCACCAGCGAGATTCTCGCCGGCGCTCAGATCGACATCTTCGGCGACGACACCGACACCGATCCCAGCGTCGGCTCGACGGTCGTGCTGCGTGGCACGATCACACCCGGTCCGGGCTTCCTGATCCGGGTCTTGGGCAACGCCGACCCCGACACGATCCTGTTCGACCAGACCGTGCTGGCCGGCAAGACCCGCGCCTTCGGCGGGAACGGCGAGGACACCTTCACGGTCTTCCATCTGCCGACTATGAACGTCGGCGCCGGCGACACGCTGACCCTGGACGGGCAGGCGCAGGGGGACCGGTACACCGTCCAGACCACCGGCAGCCAGGGCGACCGGCGCACCTACGTCATCAACGTGCTGGACACCGGGGCGCCCGACGACGGCGCCGACACGCTGTCGATCTTCGGTAATGACGCGCCCGCCAGCAGCGACACCGCACCGGCCGACGACATCTTCCTGCTACGGCGGGCGACCTCCATCCCGGGCGAGAGCGCCGACCGACCGGCGTACGTGGCGCTCCTGCACGGTGCCCTCGCGCTGCACCGCGACCTCGACCCGGCCAACGCGCCAACCGAGGTGCAGCGGGTCAACTACGATGCCGCCCTCAACGGCCGGCTGAGCGTGTTCGGCCTCGGCGGCAACGACTACTTCGCGGTGGACGACAACAGCGCGGTGACCACACTGGACGGTGGCAACGGCGTCGACCAGTTCCAGATCGGCCAGCTCTACGGCCTGCGCCGGGACACCGTCGAGGGCCATCTCCCGCCGCAGGACGTCTTCCCCGAGCTGGCGGCCACCACGCGCGGCTGGCTGAGCCCCGGCATCACCGCCCCGCTCCTGGTGCACGGTGACTCCGGCAAGGACACCGCCACCGTATACGCCAACCACGCCGAGCTGCGGCTGGAGGGTGACGAGGCGGACGACCAGGTCGAGGTACGCGCGTTCGCCCTCGCCGCCGTGGTCGACACCGACGCCAACGGCGACGGTCGGCTCGACGCCAATGACATCGACCACCCGACCATCGACCGCAACGGCGACGGCGTCGTGAACGCGGCAGACGCGCACACCACCGAGACGTACCTGGACGACGTGATTGCGCTCGTCAACGGGGCGGCTCGGCCCATCCTCGGCACCGGGTTCGTGGCCGGCCGGCCGAGCGACGTCCGCATCGGTGGCAACGAGACCCGGGTCCGGTACAACATCAACGCGCCGGTCTCGGTCGACGGCGGCAACGGCTCGGACAAGCTGGTGGTGGTGCTCACCGAGTTCGCCGATGACACGGTCATCAACGAGCAGGGTTTCGTCGGCGCCGGGCTCAACGTACGGCACGTGGCGGTGGAGACGTTCGACGCGGACGCGATGGAAGGCGACGACGAGCTCTCGGTCGTCGGTACCCCGTTCGGCGTCAGCACGAAGGTCATCGGCGGTACCGGCACCGACAAGATCGACCTTTCCGGCGACGTGTCGAGCGACATCGTGGTACGCGAGCTCGAGGGCGCGAGCGGTGCCGTGAACCACCTGGTCCGCTCGCCCGGCGATCCGGCGTACGACCGCCTGGTCGTGCCCGGCGTCGACCTCAACGTGGCCGGCTCGCCGGCCGGCGCACCCGCCGGCCTCGTCATCGTCGCCGAGTCCGGTGGCCTCACCGCGGTCCGCGAGGGCTCCACAGTGGATACCTACACCGTGCGCCTGGCGCGGGCTCCACTCGGTACGGTCTACGTCACCGTCTCGGCAGCGGCCGCCCTGTTGCAGGAGGAGCAGCCCGGCGGCGGGCCGGCCGGCGACACCGTACTGGTCTCCACCGGCGGCGGACCGGCCCGGCGCTCGATCGTGCTCGTCTTCACGCCCGCCAACTGGAACCTGCCCCAGACGGTGACCGTCTCCGCCGTCGACGACCAGCTGAGCGAGGGTGACCGGGTCGTGGCGATCAGCCACAGCACCATCTCCGCCGATCCCGCCTTCGACCACCTGGCGGTGCGCAACGTTGAGGCGCTCGTCCGGGACAACGACCGGCCCGGCGTCGTGGTCATCGAGGTCGAGCCCGGCACGTCCACAGAGGACGCTCGAACCTCGGTGCTCGAAGGGGACACGGCGAGCGCCATCAACCACGAGCTCACCGTCGAGCTGACCAAGGCGCCGGCCGCCGGCAAGATCGTAGTCGTCCAGCTCGTCCTGAGCGACTCCGAGATCGTGCTGTCCAGCACGGACAGCCGGTTCAACGCGACGGCGAAGACCATCACGTTCACGCCGGCGAACTGGAACGTGCCGGTCCGCATGGTGGTGAAGGCAAAGCTGGACACGACCGCCGAGGACCCGCGTACCACGCTCGTCACCTTCAAGCGCGGCTTCGGTACCACCGACAGCGGGTTCGTCTTCGCCGACCGGGTGCTCGACGTCGAGGTGCTCGACGACGACAAGCCAGGTGCGGTCGTGGTTCCCAGCAACGGCTCGACGCTCGTGACGCCGGGGCTGACCGACACGTACACCCTGCGGCTGACGAAGCGACCGGCCGCCACCGTCACGATCGTCCTGGCCACCGACGGCCAGACGGATGTCACGAGCATCAACGGCGTACCGGTGACGTTGCAGCCCATTGGCGAGCTGGTTCCGGTGACCCTGTTCACCGGCACGGTCAGCTTCTCCGGTAAGACGATCACCCGAAGCTCCGGCAGCTTCGTCTCCGACGGCTTTGCGGCGGGCCAGCTGCTGCGCATCGTCGGCAGCCCGAACGCCGGTGACTACACGATCGCCTCGGTCACCTCCACCAAGATCACGCTGACCACCACCCTACCGGCGAGCGGCTCGTACTCGGTGAAGCTGCAGCGGTTGGATCGCAACGGCATCTTCACCGGGCAGGTCAGCTTTGACGCGGCGCGCAACCGGCTGACGCGTACCGACGGCGGTAGTTGGCTCGCCGACGGTTTCCTGGAGGGTCAACGGATCCGGATCGACGGCGCCGGTGACTTCAAGATCGCTTTGATCCGGGGCACCAATGCCACCAAGGACAACACACTGGAGCTGACGGCGGAGAACCTCCTTCCCGCGCTACCCACGGGCGTACACACGGTGACGCGCATCGCGGCGGTCGCCACCTTTACCACGGCGAACTGGTTCCAGGCACAGACCATCGAGGTGGCGGCCGATCCGAACTTCGTTCCGCAGCCCAACCGCAAGGACGTGAAGAACTTCGCCATCCAGCCGCGCACGCCCTCGTCACGGCAACACGGGCCGATCACCGTAGTGGACGACACCACGGGTGCGGACCGGTCGCTCAAGACCGCGGTCAAGCTACCTGGTGAGGCCGACACGGCGCTGCGTCCGATCGGCCGCCTACCCTCGACGAGCGTGGTGAGCACCGGCTCGGCTGCGGCGGCCGCCGCGTCGCTCGATCCGGTTACGGCCGCCGGTCTTGAGGCCTCGGCCGCCACCCCGACGCGCAGCACCCCGGCAGGCGACCCGAGCAGCGATGTACCGCTGGCGATCGAACCCGATTCGCCGCGGCGTACATCCAGCGCTCCGAGCTGGCTCCATCGAACCGCCACACGCGATTGATCTACGGTGTCCCGACGCTTGCCACTCACCGGCGGCGAGCTCGGGGCACACCGCCGCGTACAACGCGGTCACGCTCGGCGTGCCGGGTGGTCCGTTCGCCGACGCCACCGTCGGGTCCTTTGACGGCACCGCATCGTATCTGGCGTTACCGACCACGGACATCCCGTCCACCGGCCCGGTGTCGGTGTTCGGCTACCAGACCAACAGCCTCACCGGAGGCAGCTCCGCCGCCGGCCAGTGGACCCTCAACGGTGACTGGGAAGGGGCGGCCTACCACGGCTACAAGAACGCGTACGACGCGGCGACGATCGCGACGTTCTTCGTCGGCTGGGGCGGCGCGGGCGCCCGTGCCGTCGGCGTGGCCGGCGTGGCCGGCGAGGAAGGTGCCGTTGCCGGCGGGCTGAGGCGCGCTGTGGAATGCCACAGCTTCGCTCCGGCGACCGCCGTGCTGATGGCCGACGGCTCGACCCGCGCCATCAAAGACGTCCAGGTGGGCGACGAAGTCTTGGCCACCGACCCGGTCACCGGCCAGACCACCGGTGAGCCGGTCACAAGGCTGCACCTCAACCAGGACGTCGACCTCACCGACGTCACGGTGTCCGTGACGGCCGAGGCGGCGGGTTCGGGCCGCACGGCTGCGGGCCGCACGCAAGACCGCCCGGACACGGCCGGGCACAGCGGCGAGGTGCTGCACACGACGGCGCATCACCCGTTCTGGGACGAGACAGCCCAGGCCTGGGTTGTCGCAGACACGCTCGTCCCGGTACTCGTACACAACTGCGGCGACGATATTCCTTGGTCGAGTCCGAAGGTCGGTCAAGCGGCCAAGGATTTGGAGAATGGCGCGAACGGTGTCACCGTCGCTTCTCGATCTCAGGCTCAGACCTCCGGAAGTCGGGTCGTCGGGTTTGTTTAGGTTGATCATGGTTTGAGGGTGTAGGTCAGTGGTCGGGGGTCGCCGGGAATGTGGGGCGGGGTCTGGTTGATCTCGTCGAGGAGCAGAGTGAGGGCTC
>WNGB01006485.1_pt1 | contig 24940 bp, 27 predicted proteins | sample 5400681 | NCBI WGS metagenome assembly WNGB01 (sample SAMN13153367, study PRJNA577476) | soil metagenome | isolation source: 115 cm soil or saprolite under grassland replicate 2 | place: USA:California | collected 2016-06-15
CGGTGGACCGGCATCCGGATCACGTCCGCCTGAGCGCTGAGCGGCGGTGCCAGGTCGCCGCCCCGTTCGAGTACGGCAGCCAGCCGCTCGGCAGTCATCGGCCGGCTGAACAGGTGGCCCTGCCCGGCGGGGCAGCCCAACTCGAACAGCGCCTGCCGCTGTGTCTCGCTCTCCACGCCGACCGCCACCACCTGCAGATCCAGGCTGCGGCCCAACTCGATGGTGGACCGTACGACCGCGGCGGCCTCGTGGGAGTTGTCCATCGCGGCGACGAACTTGCGGTCGATCTTCAGCTGCTGGATCGGCGCTTCGGCGAGCGTGGACAGCGAACCGTACCCGGTGCCGAAGTCGTCGAGCGCGAGCTGCACCCCGGCCTCGCGCAGCGCGCCGAGCACCTCTTCGACCACGTCGAGCCGGCTCAGCGTCAACGTCTCGGTCAGTTCCAACACCACCTGATCCGGGGGTACGTCATGCGCCGCCAGCCGCCGTGCCACGAGCTCCGGGAACCGGGAGTCGAGCAGGCTGCGCGCCGACACGTTGACGGTGACCCGGATCGGGTGCCCTTCGGCCTGCCAGCTCTCGGCGGCGGTGAGCGCGTCGTCCAGCACGATCTCGGTGAACGGCGTGAGCAGCCCGGATCGTACGACCGCGTCCAGGAACCGCGGCGGCCCCAGGTCTCCTCGTCTCGGGTGCCGCCAACGGGCGAGCGCTTCGGCGGCGACGACCTGACCGCTGGCGAGGTCCACGATCGGCTGGAACCCGAGCGCGAACTGCCGCTCGTCCAGTGCCCGCCGCAGGTCCCCGCCGAGCGCGAGCTGACCCAGGTCCGCGGTGTCCCGGGCCTGGCTGTAGACCGACACCGTGTGACCAGCACGTTTGGCCTGGTACATCGCCACGTCGGCGCGCCTGAGCAGCTCGGTCATGCCGCCGTCGGTGGGTGCGGTGGCGACGCCGCCACTGGCTTCGATCTGCAGCCGTACGCCGTCCATTTCCAACGGTGGGTCGAGCGCGGCGAGCACCTTCCGCGCCCGGTGACTGGCCAGCGCCGGCGCCGGCAACCCGACGAACAGTACGGCGAACTCGTCCCCGCCGAGCCGCGCCACCAGATCGTCCGGCCCTGCCGCCGCGGCAAGCCGCTGGCCGACCAACTCGAGCACGCCGTCGCCGATCGCGTGCCCGAGGGTGTCGTTGACCTCCTTGAAGTGGTCCAGGTCGATCAGCAACAGGGCGTGGATGCCCCGGATCGGGCGGGTGCTGACCGTCTTCTCGCCGATGTCGAGCAGTTGCCGGCGGTTCGCCAGACCGGTCAACGGGTCGTGCCGCGCCGCGTGTGCGTACCGCTGCGCCATGCCCTTGGTCTCGGCGTACGCCTGGGCGTTGCGTAGTGCCGTACACAGCGACGCGGCGAACGTACGCAGCGCGTACCGTTCCCGCTCGCTCAGGTTCACCTTGCCGTGGAACCTCAGTCTCAGGTGCCCCACGGCGATGTTGCCGTCATGGCTGGCCAGCGGCGCGTCGATCGACTCGCTGCCGCTCTTCGGCGCCTTGTCCACCGGCCCGTCCCAGAAGATGTGCTCGGTGTTGCCCCGGATGAGTCTGGCCGGTTGGTCCGGGAACCGTACCTCCACTTCGGTGATGTCCGCCGAGAACAGCTCCGCCGACGTGGTCACCGCCGCCCTGAGTACGGCGTTGAAGTCCACGTCGTTGAACCGGTCCGTCGCCTCCGCCAGCCGCTGCCACGCCTCCCGCTCACTCTGCGCATGCAACCGGCGCGAGTTGAACAGGTGCAGACACAACACCAGTGGTGGAACCGCAATGATTAGTTGTGAGTCGTACGACAGCACTGCCAGCGCTGCGAATCCGACGGCCAGGTTGCTCGCCGTTACGGGGAGGTGCGTTCGTACGCTCTGCAGCGCAATGCGAGATGGCGGCGAACCGCTGGCAAGTCCAATCGCTACGGCAATAGAGCTGAGGTCGAGCGCCGTATAGAGCAGCGTCGCCGCAATCAGAGCGAATGAGCCCCGTGCAGTGAACGGGCTGACGGGAAATGTGCCGGAAATGAGCCGAGCTAGAACAACGGCCACGGCAGCTGTCGCGGTTGTCTTACTTATGTTGAAAATGGCCTTGATCGTGTCAACTCTTAGCAGTAATTCCGACGCGATCTTGCCGAGTGCGATGCAGATAACGAGCAACTCTGGGCGAACCAGGGCCAGGCCGCCGAGAAGGACAGCCTCTCCCCACGTGATGGCGAGTCGGTTCGCACCGGTCCGGATGTGCAGCACGGTCAGACCCGCTACTGCGACCATGCCGAAGTAGGCGATGGCTCGCCAGTCGACCGCAGGCTCGTTGAGCACGAAGTGGGCCACGGCGGCGACGAACGCGCACCCGCCCACCATGGCGTACCCCGTCACGTACGTGACGAGGCGGCGATCGGACGTGCTTGTCTCGCTTGCCGTCAAGCTTCTTCCTCACCTGACTGCCGTGCCGGGCTGCAGCCTTCAGGCTACGGCGTGCTCGGACCACCGTCGATGCTCTGGGGTGTTCAGTGCCAGTCAGCGCGCATGGGACAACGCTCCTTCCGATGTGGGCGTGTAGCTGATCTTGGGTTCAGTGCCAGTCGGCGCGCATGATGCGGTTCCTTCCGGTTGTCCTGACAGGGGTGTGGGGGCTCAGTGCCAGTCAGCGCGCATGGGACAACGCTCCTTCCGATGACGGGGTGCAGGTGGTCTGGGGTTCAGTGCCAGTCGGCGCGCATGATGCGGTCCTTCCGCTCGTGGTGTCGGGGGGCCGGTGGGTTCAGTGCCAGTCGGCGCGCATGTCTACCCTCCTCCCGTGTCCGCCGGGACGTTTGGCAAGAGCTTGATCCTCCACGTGGAGCCATGAGATATCGTTCCGATGTGCCCTCTTGGATGCGATCTCGCCGTGGTGTGCCGGCCTCGAGCTAAAAGACCATGCACACCTCTGTCACTAGGAGTTGTCGCTAAGACGTAGATTCGGCACACGTGCCGTTTCGGTCGGCGACCAGTCCGTCGTTCGGGCATCGTCCCTTCCCAGGCGCAGAGCGCCGTTGCGCTCCTAGTAGCAGGGTAAATGGGCGCCCTTGCCTGGGTCGACTGGCCGGTGTTGCAGTACGAAACAGATCAAGCCTGGCGACTCGAAATAGTGATTTTCCTGATACGCTCCGTGTTCGCCGTACGCGTAAGTCTTTGCATGCAAACGAATGCTTACTCTGTGCAAGGAATTTGTCTGCGAGTAGATCAAGGAAGACGGTCCACGATCAGGGCTTCGACGTTGGCCGCAGTAGCCTTCTCACCGTGTCGGCCTCGGGCGCGCCAAGGCGTTCGAAGATCGGGAGAGCCTCACACCAGTGAATTTCCGCCTCAGCGGTGAGGTCCAGGTCAGCCTTAGCTCGGCCGAGCCGGAGCAGGGCGAGGCCGCGCTCGTTCTGCGCGTCGATCCGCCGGCACGGCTCCAGGGCGTCCTCGCAGAAGCTGGCAGCTCGTCGCGGACCGCCTCGAACTCATCGTCCCGCTCGCGATTGATCACCAAAGCCTGTGGAGAGTAGCGAATGGCTTCTGCTACCTGGCTTGACCGAGCCGGCATCGGCCGAGGCACCGCAGGGCGGCCGATTCACCTACCCGGTCACCAATCTCTCGGCATATCTTCAGCGTTTCGCGTACCTGTGCCTCGGACTTCTCTGCCTCACCAAGTCGCCGACAGAGGTCGGAAAATACGTTGAGAGCAAGGGCCTCGCCTGACCGATAACCGCGCGACATAGGCGGTGCCAAGGTTGAACATGCTCGTCGCTTCACCAACCCGATCGCCGACCTCGCGACGCAACGCCAGTGATTTCTGAAAGAGTGTCACAGCCTCGGCGCCGTCGCCGGTGCGCCAGATCATTACACCTAGGTCGCTCAGGACCTGGGCCTCGGCCGTACGGTCGCGCAGTGGTGTGAAGTCAGCCGTTGCGCAAGGCGGTGGTGAGGCGGTCGTACATGTCTTTGCGGAGTACGGCTGCCTCGCGGCGGATACCGTCCTCGCGCAGTTCCAGTAACCGGTCGAGTCGTACGTAGCTGACTCGGTGTTCGGCGTCCCATGCGCCGGCGCCGAGCGTGAGCCAACCGGGTTCACCAGCCCGCCGCGGGTTGGACGAGAGCATCAGTCCGTACAAGGTCGCGCCACGACGGGCGATGACTACCAGGGGACGGTCCTTGCCGCGTCCGTCGTTCTCCTCGTACGGCACCCACGACCAGACGACTTCGCCGGGATCGGCCGTTCCGTCGAGGTCCGGGGCGTACGAGGTCTGGATCTCGGCGATCTTCACGGTGGAGGAGGACACGTGCTTGGCGGGTGCGGCATCCGTCACCCGAGCAGAGTAGGCCCGGCGACCGGCCCGGTGTCGGAGCCGCGACGTAGGCTCCAAGACGTGTCCGACAGGCTGACCCACGTGGACGATTCCGGCGCGGCCCGGATGGTGGACGTGTCCGGCAAGGAGATCACCGCGCGTACGGCCACCGCGGCGGGCGTGGTGCGTACGACGGCAGACGTCGTCGAGCTGCTCAACGCCGGCGAGCTGAAGAAGGGCGACGCGATCGCGACGGCCCGGATCGCCGGGATCATGGGGGCGAAACGTACCCCGGATCTGGTGCCGCTGTGCCATCCGATCGCGCTGCACAAGGTCACCGTCGACATCGCGGCCGCGGGCGACACGATCGAGGTCACGGCCACGGCGCGTACGACGGACCGTACCGGCGTGGAGATGGAGGCGTTGACCGCGGTGGCGGTCGCCGGGCTCACGCTGGTCGACATGATCAAGGCGGTCGACCCGGCGGCGAGCATCACCGACGTCAGGGTGCTCCGCAAGGAAGGCGGCAAGACCGGCCTCTGGGAGCGGGACCCCGCCGCCTCCGCGACTGAGGGCCCCTTGGGCACGAAGGCCGCGCCCGGCACCAACCGCGAGCCAGGCAAGAACGCCGCGCCCGGCAAGAACGCCGCGCCCGGCAAGAAAGCCGCGCCCGGCGCCGACCGCGAGTCAGACACCGGGTGGCCGCTGTGAGTGTCCGGGTGACTGTCGTCGTAGCCTCCAACCGCGCCGCCGCCGGGGTGTACGAGGACACCAGCGGCCCGATCCTCGTGGCCGGCCTGACGGCGCTCGGCCACCAGGTCGACGGCCCGGTCGTCGTGCCCGACGGAGAGCCGGTCGCCCACGCGATCAAGCAGGCCATCGCCCAAGGTGCAGACGTTGTCATCACCAGCGGCGGCTCCGGCATCTCACCCACCGACCGCACCCCGCAGATCACGAAAACCCTCATCGAGTACGAGATCCCCGGCATCGCCGACGCCCTCCGCAGCTACGGCGCGGCCAAGACGCCGATGGCCGTCCTGTCCCGAGGCATCGCCGGCGTGTCCGGACGTACGCTCATCGTGAATCTGCCGGGTTCGACCGGCGGGGCCAAGGACGGGCTCGCGGTGCTGGGGCCGATCCTCACCCACGCCGTCGACCAGCTCAAAGGCGGTGACCACGCGTCCGGCCCAGCACACGCGACCGGCCCAGCACACGCGACGGGTCCGGGTCCCGCGACAAGTCAGGAAGGCGGTGACGGGGCATGACGCTCACCGCACCCGACTGGGCGGCGGCGCGTGAGGCCGCGTACCGGGCCGGCGCCGAGGCGAGGCTCCGGCCGGCGGAGGTCGCCGTCAGCGACGCCGACGGCACGACGCTGGCGGAGCCGTTGACGACGTTGACGGACCTGCCGGCGTTCCCGACGTCGAGTGTGGACGGTTTCGCCGTACGCGGTGAAGGTCCGTGGCGCGTCGTCGGGCAGGTCCTCGCGGGCGGCGTACCGGAGCCGCTGCGGCCGGGAACCGCGGTCGAGATCGCGACCGGCGCGATGGTGCCGGACGGGATCGACGAGCTGATCCGGGTCGAGCACTCCGAGCACCCCCGGCCGGGCTACGTCACCGGAGAGCCCCGCCCCACCAGGGACTGGCGGGTGCCCGGCGAAGAAGCGACCAAGGGCGAGGAACTGCTCCCCGCCGGCACGCCCGTCACGCCCGGTGTCGTCGGGCTCGCCGCCTCCTGCGGGTACGACACCCTGCTCGTACACCCGAAGCCGATCTCCGCGGTGCTGGTCTTCGGCGACGAACTGGCTACCGAAGGCCCTCCCGGAGACGGCCGGGTACGTGACAGCCTCGGCCCGTCGATGCCGGCGTGGTTGCGGCGGCTGGGCACCGCGCCCGCCCGCGACCTCAGTCCGCTGGGCCCGGTGCAGGACACCCTCGAAGCCCACATCGAGGCGATCAGGACCGCCGTGGAGAGCGCGGACATCGTGTGCACCACCGGGGGCACCATGCACGGCCCGGTCGACCACCTCCACCCCGCCCTCGAAGCCCTGAACGCCGAGTACGTCGTCAACACCGTGAAGGTGCGCCCGGGCTTCCCGATGCTGCTCGCCAGGGTCACCACCAGCGGTAACACCACGTGGATCGCGGGGCTGCCGGGCAATCCGCAGTCGGCCGTGGTGGCGCTGGTGTCCCTGGTCGCCCCGCTGATCGCCGGTCTCACCGGCCGGGAACCACCAGGGACCAGCCGGGTCACGCTCGGCGCGGAGATCAAGGGCCGCGGCGACGACACCCACCTGTCGCTGGTGCGCATCGACAATGACAGGGCGACGCCGCTGAAACACCACGGGTCGTCGATGCTCAGGGGAGTCGCTCAGGCGGACGGTTTCGCGGTGATCCCGCCTGGCCGCTCCGGGGATGCCGGTGATCGGGTGGCACTCGTACCACTGCCATTGAAGGTGGGTGAACGGCCGTGACGGACGTGATCAAGGCCGAGGTGACGACTGCTCCGCTCGACGTGGCGGAGCACGAACGGTGGGTGTCGCGGGCCAGCGCGGGCGCGGTGGTGAGCTTCCAGGGGGTGGTGCGCGACCACGACCAGGGCCGTTCGGTCACCGCGCTCGACTACGAGGGGCATCCGAGCGCCAAGGAGGTGCTGACCGCGATCGCCGAGGAGATCGCGGCGCAGGGGCACGTGCAGGCGGTGGCGGTGAGCCACCGGGTCGGGCCGCTGCGGATCGGTGACGTGGCGATCGCGGCGGCGGTGTCGTGCGCGCACCGGGGTGAGGCGTTCGAGGCGTGCCGGCGACTGGTCGACGAGGCGAAGGCGCGGCTGCCGATCTGGAAGCACCAGCAGTTCACCGACGGCGCCGACGAATGGGTCAACTGTCCCTGACGGCTCGGCCCGGCAGGACGATCGGCCGATGGCGAGGGCGGCTCCGCCTGCGACGATGACGCCATGGCATCGCGGGTCGCGAACGTGCTGATGAGGGAAGCCAACCGGCTGCATGTCTGGTTGTACCGGCGTTCGGACGGGCGGCGTACCGGATCGGTGAGGGGTGTGCCGGTCCTGCTGCTCACCACCACGGGGCGCATGTCCGGCAAGCCCCGTACCCACCCGCTCGGGTACGACCGGGACGGCGACGGGTACGTCGTGATCGCGTCCAACGGCGGCTCGGACTCCATGCCGGCGTGGTGGCTGAACCTCAAGAGCGACCCGAAAGCCACGGTGGAGGTGGGTGGGAAGACGTACCGGGTGACCGCCACCGACGCGACCGGGCCGGAGTACGACCGGCTCTGGGACCAGATGACCGGCAAGTACCCGAACTACGTCAACTACCGCACCAAGACGAGCCGCCGGATTCCGGTGGTACGCCTTGACCCGGAGCCCTGACCAGAGCAGGACATTTCCTACCGCGGGCGGAAGACCCGCGTGTGCCGGCCGTGTCAGGCTCGACTCATGGTCGCGCAGGAGATGGCGGTACGGGATTTCGCGTCGATGCCGGGGCCACCGCGCCGGAAGGTGCTCGGCAACGGCCTGAGGTTCCGGCAGGATCTGCTCGGCGCGCTGCTCGACGACATGCGCGACTACGGCGACCTGGTGCGGTACGACATCCTGCCCGGCGTCAAGCCGCTGCACGTGACCCTGCTGGCCGCCCACCATCCGGACGACGTACGGGCGGTGCTGACGCAGACCGAGCGTGCGTTGTCGAAGCAGACGGTCGGGATCCGGGTGCTAACCGACCTGCTCGGTGAGGGGCTGCTCACCACCGATGGGGACACCTGGCGGCGGCAGCGGCGGATCGTCCAGCCGCTGTTCACCCGGCGCACCATCGACCGGTACGCGGAGCTGATGGCCGAGGAGGCGGCGCGGCTGGAGCTGTCGCCGGGCGTGCACGAGCTGAATCTGGCGATGCGGCGGTACACGTTGCGGGTGGTCGGTAGGGCGCTGTTCAGCGAGGACATCGACGACACCGTCGCCGAGCTGCACACGCTGGTGCCGCGGGTGTCCGACGTGGCGATGCGGCGTACGTTCCAGCTGTTCCGGGTCCCGCTGCGGGTGCCGACGCCGCGCAACCTGGCGGCCCGGCGGGTGCGCCGCGAGGAGTACGCCATCGTCGACCGGATCATCGCCCGCGCCTCGGGGTCCGGCGAGCCCGCGGCCCGCGACGACCTGCTCACCAGGCTGCGGGCCGCGCGCGATCCGGAGACCGGCGAGGGACTGTCCGAGCAGGAGATCCGGGACCAGATCCTCGTGTTCCTGATGGCCGGCCACGAGACGACAGCCGGTGCCCTGACGGCGACGCTGCACCTGCTCGGCCGGCACCCGGAGGAGCAGGAAGCCGTGGCCGCCGAGGTGGCTGAGGTGGTTGCCGGCCGTCCCGCGCCGTTGCCCGAAGACCTTCCGAGGTTGGTACGCACCAGAGCCGCCCTGCTGGAGGGGATGCGGTTGTATCCGCCCGCGTACCTGACGGAGCGGATCACGCGGGAGCCGGTGAGCCTGGGCCACTACGTGGTGCCGCCGGGGGTGATGGTGTTCGTCGCGCCGTGGACCACGCATCGGCATCCGGCGTTCTGGCCGGATCCGGAGCGGTTCGATCCGTCGCGGTTCGTCGGCGAGCACGATCGGCCGAGCTATGCGTACTTCCCGTTCGGGGGCGGGCCGCGGGCGTGTGTGGGTGAGCATTTCGCGGTGCTGGAGGCGACGATCCTGCTGGCGGTCGTACTGGGCCGCTACCGGGTGACGGCGGTGGAGCCGGACCTGCGGGTGGAGCCGCTGGTCACGCTCCGCCCGGTCGGCTCCGTACCGGTCAAGCTGGAGTCACGGGCACGGTAGTCATGGGCGTCGCGACTTCGGCAGCTTGCTGACCACGATGTCGTACGAGGTGTCGACCAGCTCCCTGATCTCGTCGTCCGGGACGGCGCCGCCGACTTTCACGGTGTTCCACCCCGACCGCCCGATGTACGCCATCACCGAGGCGTCGTCCGGGTAGCGCAGCAGCAACTCGTCGGCCTCGTCGCGGTTGCGGCCGCACTTCACGCCGACCGAGTCGCCTTTGCCGCCGAGGAAAGCGAAGATCTTGTCGGCGACCTTCGCGACGATGTCGCCTTCCCAGGGCTCGTCCTGCCACGCCCCCGGCTTGCTCAGGCAGTACGCCCGCAGCTCGTCCCCATCCATGCCCGCCATCTTGCCAGCCCCGGTCTGTCGTAGCCGTGTGGTCGAATCTGCCACGTGGACGACTCGGCGCTGAAACCGCTGGCAGAGCGGCTGATCACGGTCGGCGGGGGCTGGCTGGCCATCGCCGGCCAGCGGGTCGACTGGATCTACCGCGACCTGGACCGGGTCCACCGCGTCCGGGCCGACTGCCAGCAGGGCCGGTACGAGATCGGCGTCCAGGCCGGCCATCCGCTCGGCTTCTACTCGCACGCGTACGCCGGGGAGGTCGCCCTGTGCCGGGTGCTCGCCGACCCGTCGGGCGAGGTGGGCGAGCTCCAGCACCGCGAGTACCCGGAGCCGCTGGCCAGAGCGCTGGTCGACGGCCTCTGGGAAGCCGACTTCGCGGTACGCCTGGCGAGCTACGGCGCGTCCGGCGCCGACCCCACGTACGCCGCCGGCTGCCTGTTCCGGGCGGTCGGGGTGGCCTGCCAGGCGATGCACGGACATGCCCGCCGGTGGTTGGTCAACGAGAAAGGGATGGTGGCCTCGGCGGCTCAGTTGCCCGGCGCCCCGGAGGGGTTCGCGGAGCGGGCACACCGGCTGTTCGGCGTACTCGGAAAGGAGGGGGCGGAGGTGGCGCGGACCGTGAGGGACGCGACCGACCTGATCGACGATGTTCGGAGAATGATCTCGCCCCGAGCGTGACTGGCGTGACATAGACACGGGTCGCCAGATCACGATCACTACCAGTACGGTTTACGTCACCATGCCAGAGCTTTCGTCCCGGGTCGTCCGTTACTACCGCCCCATCGCAGTGGCTTGTGCGGTCGTCGCCTTCGCCTTCAGCAGCCTGCTGTCCCTCATCCACGGCCCGGTGTTCTGGCTCGTGATGCTCGGGGCCGCCCTCCTCACCGCCGGCGCCGTCGGCCTCCCCATGTACGCCGAGCGCGCCGCCAAACTCCGGGCCACCGATGCCCAGACCGCCGCGGAGACGGCGAAACAGCAGATACGGCTGGTGGTGGGCCGGGTGCTCACGCCGCTGGCGTACCTGCTGGGGGAGATCACGGACGCGAAGCCGCACAGCGCCGTCCTGGAACGGCTGCAGGGCCAGGCGCTGCAGGTCGTCCTCGCCGCGGCGACCGAGCTGGTCGAGGCGGACGACGCGCGGGCCTGCTTCTTCCGGCTTGCCGAGGGCCGGCAACGCCGCCTGGAGCTGGCCGGATACTACGGGAGGGCGCAGCCGGCGACCTGGGTGATGACCGCCGGCACTGAGCTCGGCGACGGGGCGCTGGCGATGCTGGACGACGACTCGACGGCGTTCTTCCCCGACCTGATGGTGCACGCGCCGCCCGGCTGGGTGGACGACCAGCACCATCACCGGGCGCTGGTGGTGGTACCGATCTCGACCGAGCAGCGGCGGTTCGGGCTGCTGACCGTCGACACGCTGCAGACCTGCGGGCTGTCCGAGCAGGACGCCGAGGTGGTGCAGCTGCTCGGCGAGCTGCTATCGGCGGGCCTCAACCGGTGACCCGGGGCGGTGTCGGGTTTGCCCTTGCTTTGTGCGATAGCGCCGATAGTTAGGCCACACGGCCGTTGTTCGGGCACGACAGCGCGTGCCATCCTGGTTCGGGATGGGTACGAGACAGGGTGGAGGGATCACGATGACAGCAGCTGCACGGACCGACAGGTCGTGGCGCGGCGCTGCCGAACGTGAGCGGCTCACGCACATCCTGACCGACCCGAAGTCGTACTTTGCCGAGGCCCGGCGCTGGGCGCGGGCGAAGGCCCGGGTCGACGTCGAGCGAGAGCTCGCTGCCAGGGCCCGCATGCGCAACGGCAGGTAACCCGGCTGTCAGGCCCAGAAGCGGAACAGGGCCGAGCCGGCGGCGACCAGCTCCAGTGGGATGCCGAGCGCCTGCATCAGCCAGTAGATCCCGTCGAAGAACGTACCGCCGATGCGTGGCTCCCACAGCATCGCGAACAGGATCAGCATGCCGTACGGGGCGACCTTGCGACCGTTGGTGATCCACTCCTCGGGCAGCCACGGCTCGGCGATGCCCCAGCCGTCCAGACCCGGGATCGGCAGCAGGTTGAGCAGGCTTGCGGTCACCTGCAGCAGGCACAGGTACGCCGCCGCCGCCCAGAACGCCGCGTGCGGCAGTCCACCGGCCAGGGCCACGCCGATGCCGAGCGCCAACGCCAGGGTGAATCCGACGTTGGTGAGCGGACCCGCGGCGGAGACCAGACTCTGCCGGAACCGGTTACGCAGCGCGTGCGGGTTGATGTAGACGGCGCCACCAGGCAGCCCGATCCCGCCCAGCAACACGAACACCAGCGGCAACACGATGCTCAACAGCACGTGGCTGTAGCGCAGCGGGTTGAGCGTCAGGTAACCCTTCTCGACCACGCTGCGGTCGCCCGAGTGGTACGCCGTCGCCGCGTGGGCGTACTCGTGGAGGCACAGCGACACGATCCAGCCGGCCAGGACGAATCCGAACGCGGCGAGTCCGGTGGGGCCGGTGCCGTACCAGAGCAGGATCCCGGAACCGACGAAGACCGCGAGGATCGTCAGGAAGATCGGGCTGGGCCGGCGCAGCGTCGCCGCCCGGCGGTCGGTGGCACTCATGGTGTCCGGACGCTACCAGCGCGTTCGGCGGCGACGGCGTCCCGTACCGCCGGCACGACGTGCTCGGCGAAGGCATGCAACAGCTGCTCGTGATCCCGGGGCGGCGCCAGAATGAAGGTGTCCATGCCCTGCTCGGTGGCCAACTCGGTCAACTCGTCCACCCATGTCTCCGGTGGCCCGGCCAGGAACCAGTCCGGCAGTCCCGGCACGATGTTGTACGCCCGCCGGATCGCCGCCGGGTCCCGCCCGGCCGCTGCCGCCGCGTCGTCGATCCGCTGCTGCGCCGCGGCCACCCGGTCCGGCCCGAAGTAGTACGTCGACGGCAGCCAGCCGTCCGCTTTGGCGCCGGTGAGCGCCAGCATCCGCGGCCCGTACGCGCCGAGCCAGATCTCCATCGGGTGCGCCGGGGTGGGGCCGGAGTTGTAGCCGTCGAGCCGGTAGTGCTCGCCCCGGTAGCGCAGCCCCCGCTCGCCGCCCCACACCATCCGGACCACGTCGATCGCTTCGGACAGTGCCGCCACCGCTTCGGCGGGAGTACGCCGTGGCCCGCCCATCGCCGCGATCGCGTCCCACTGCGCGCCGGCGCCGAGCGCCAACTCGACCCGGCCGCCGGTGATCCGGTCGAGGGTGGCCGCCGCCTTGGCCAGCACCGCGGGAGGTCGCAGCGGCAGGTTGGCGACGTCGGGGACGTACCGGATCCGGCTCGTCTGGGTGGCGAGCGCGGTCAGCAGGGTCCAGGTGTCGAAGTGCCGCCGATGGTACGGATGGTCCTGGATTCCGATGAAGTCCAGCGCGAGCTGGTCGGCGAGCTGAGCCAGCCGCAGCGCCGGGGCGAAGTCGGGCCCGCTGGGGTCGAGGAAGTAGCCGAACTCGATCGGCCGTCCGTAGTCCACGCCTTCATGACTACCACGGGCGGCAGCTACACCTCGATCGGCTGGGTACGCAGGTACCGCCCGAAGTGCGGCACCGTGAAGGCGACCGTGCCGCGCTCCCCCGAGTAGATGAGCCCTTTCTTGATCAGCGAATCCCGTGCCGGGGACAGGCTCGACGCCTTCCGCCCGAGAGTCTTCGCCACCTCCGCGGTCGGTACGGCTTCCTCGTCCTCCAGGCTGGCCATGGTCCGCATGTACTCCCGCTCGGCCGGAGTGGCCCGGTCGTAGCGGGATCCGAAGAAGCCGACCGCCAGCTCGCCCTCGGCCTCGGGCGCCGCGACGGTCACGTCCGACGGGCCGATCGGTGAGGCCGGCGCGTGATCCCAGGTCGCCTTCCCGTACGCCTGCACGAAGTACGGATACCCGCCCGACACCTCGTACAGCTTCCCCAGGGCGGCCGTGTCGAATTCGACGCCTTCGCGTTCGGCAGGTGCGGTGAGGGCCTGGTCGGCGGCGCCGCGCTCCAGCCGGTCGATCCGCTGGTACCGGAACAGCCGCTCCGAGTAAGACTTGCTCGCCGACAGGATCGCCGGCAGGTGCGGCAGCCCGGCACCGACCACGATCAGCGGCGACCCGAGCTGCGACAGCTCGTGACAGGCGGCGCACAGTGCCGAGGTGTCCACCGCACCAAGGTCCTGCATCTCGTCGATGAACAGCGCGATCCCGGTGCCGACGTCGGTCGCCACGCTCGCCGCGTCGGTGAACAGCTCCACCAGGTCGATCTCGATGTCCCCCGAGTCGGCCCGCCCCTCCGCGGCCGGTACGTCGATCCCCGGCTGCCACCGGTCCCGCAGCTTCGCGCCACTCGGGTTGGCCCGCAACGCGAACGCCTTCAGTACGCCTAGCAGCTCGTCGATCCGGTCCGGCGCCCGGTGCCGGGGAGCCAGCTCCCGGATCGCCATGTGCAGGGCGGCGGCGATCGGGCGGCGTAGCGACTGGTCGGGGCGGGCTTCGATCTTGCCCGTACCCCAGAGTCGGCCGATCGCCTGGCTGCGCAGCGTGTTCAGCAGCACCGTCTTGCCGACGCCGCGCAGTCCGGTGAGGATCAGCGAGCGTTCGGGGCGGCCCCGGGCGATCCGCTCCAGCACCACGTCGAACATCTGCAGCTCGCGGTCGCGACCGGCGAGCTCGGGTGGCTTCTGACCGGCTCCCGGCGCGTACGGGTTGCGGATGGGGTCCACGGATCGCACAGTATCGGCTTCTCTAGCGCTCGCCGTAGATCTCGGTAGATCGGCGTATCGGCGTGTCGCGGACGAAGGTGGATCCATGGCACGACAAAGGCGCCGGCTTGGCGGCCGGCGCCTTTGTCTGAGAAGTATTCGACTGTCTAGTGTGTCCGCTAGACAGCGCTAGTCACCGCTATTTCAGCTCCTCGACGCACAGTACGAAGTTGCCCGAGCTGACCGTGAACGACACTTCGTAGTCCGGGACGTCCTCGCACTTCTTGGCGTCCTGGGTGTCGTCGATCCGCTTGAGGATCTTGTAGTGGTCGCTGCCCGTCTCGTCGCACGACACGAACGACAGCTGAGCGGTGGTGTCGCTCGGGTCGGAGTCGTACAGGCAGTCGCCCTCCTCCGCGTCGTTGATGTCGTACTTGGAGGGGCTGGCGCTCGGCGACGGCGACTCGCTCGGCGACGCCGAGGGCGAGGTGGACGTACTCGGGTCAGCCGACGGCGTCCCGCCGCTGTTCATCGCGTACACCAGGATCCCGCCTCCGCAGAGCAGGATCAGTACGACGACCACCGCCAGGCCGACGATCAGGCCGGTGTTGGAGCTCTTCTGCGGCGGGGCCGGCGGGCCCCACGGAGCGCCGGACATCGGCGGGCCCGACATCGGTTGGCCGCCGGGCATCTGACCGGGCGGGGGCGCGCCCCACGGGTCGCCTGCCGGGGGGCCGCTGGGCTGGCCGTACGGGTCGGGGGGGCCGCTGGGCTGACCGTACGGGTCCTGGGGCGGCTGCTGACCGTACGGATCCTGGGGCTGGCCGTACGGGTCCGGGGGCTGTTGGCCGTACGGGGGCTGACCGCCGTACGGGTCGCCACCAGGCTGGCCGCCGTACGGGTCCTGGGGCTGGCCGCCGTACGGGTTGCCGCCCTGCCACGGGTCCTGCGGCTGGCCCGGATAGCCGCCACCAGGGGGGCCGTAGTTCGACATCGTTCCTCCTCGATCAGCACATCAGGCGACCTTGCCTGTGCCACACCCACCGTGTGCACCTCGCCATGAGGGCCCCCGCTGCATGCCGGCCTGGGCACGAAGACGGATTCTCCCCCCAGTCACCGTAACGTGTGGGGCCCAACGGACGAGACCAACCGTGCGCTGCGCGACACACCAAACTCGCACGCCGGGTCGCTCGCCGCTGCCGTACGGCCGACAGCCGACCCGCGGTCACAGTAGGCGTAGCTGTTGGTCACGGGGCCGGCGTACCGGGGTGGCCGGGTTGAGCGGCTCGAACAGACCGCGGTCGATCGGGTCCAGGAACGGCGACGGCTGGATTTCTCGGCCCGGCTGACCAGCGTGGCTGACGTACAGGCGGTGCTGGGCGCGGGTGACGCCGACGAAGAACAGCCGGCGTTCCTCGGCCAGTTCCTCGTCGTCGAGCGGCCGTCCCGGCACCCGGTGCGGCAGCAGCCCGTCGGAGCAGCCGATCAGGAAGACCACCGGAAACTCCAGGCCTTTCGCGGCGTGCAACGTGAGCAGCGTCACTCGATCGGCGCGCGGATCCCAGGCGTCCAGCTCCGCCCCGGTGGCCAACTCGGCGAGGAACCGCTCCAGGTCGTCGCCGCAGCGCGCCGCCAGCGGAGTCAGCACCTCGACCGCGATCGACAGGTCCGCCGGCGCCACCTCGGTCGGCCGGCCGGCCAACGCCCGCGCCGCGGCTCGTACCCGGTCGGTCACCGCGCCCGGCGCCGCGAACCGCAACTCGTGCGCGAGTGCCGCCACTCCCGGCCGGTCCGCCAGCCGGTCGTGTGACCTCTTCTGTACGGGTACGCCCCCCCTGCTCAACGCGTCCACGATGGGGCGCGCCTGCGCGTCGGTGCGGTAAAGCACGGCGATGTCCGAAAAGGACACCTCGGTGGAGAGGACTCCCCGGTCGTCGACGCGGTCGGAGTTGTGCGAGTGGTGTGACGTACCACCGACCAGGCCGTCGACGGTACGGGCCACGAAGTCGGCTTCGTCGGCGACGCTGGCGGCGACGTACCGGCCGATCAGGGCGGGTGCGGGGTCCCGCCGTGCCGGCTCGAGTATGCGGCCGCGTACCAGCGACGACGGGGCGATCGCCTGGACGGCGGCGGCCAGGATCGGCGCCGCCGAGCGGTAGTTGCGACCCAGCCGTACGGTCCGCGCGTCCGGGTAGTCCGACGAGAACCGCAGGAAGAACCGTACGTCCGAGCCCCGGAACCGGTAGATCGCCTGGTCCGGGTCGCCGATCGCGCAGAGGTTGCCCTCGGGCGGGCACAACAGTCGCAGCAGCGCGTACTGTGCCTCGTCCACGTCCTGGTACTCGTCGACGAACACCCACGGCCACCGCGCGTGCAGCCGGTCGGTCAGCACCGGATCCTCGTCCAACATGGACACCGGTACGGTGACCAGCTCGTCCAGATCCACGAGATTCCGGTCGCGCAGCAGCTTGGTGTGGCGCTCGAGCAGGTCCAGCCCGTCCGCTGGCTTGAATGTGCCGAGTTCGAAGGTGTCGAGCGCGGCTCGGCGTACCTCCGGAAGGGTTTTCAAGCAATTCCTGGCGTCGCGTTCGCTGCCGACGGCTTCGGTCATGGCGGCGAGTTGCTCCTCCGGCTCCGAGATCCGGAAACCGTCGGTCAGTCCGGCGAGTGAGGGGTGCTCCCGCAGCAGGCTCAGCCCGAGGCCGTGGAACGTGGTGACGGTGACCGCGGCGGCGTCCTCCCCGAGCAGGTCGGTCAGCCGCTCCCGCATCTCCTCGGCAGCGCGCCGGGTGAACGTGATCGCCAGGCACTGCCCGGGCGCCACCCCCAACTCGGTCACCAGGTACGCGATCCGCGTCGTCAGCACCCGCGTCTTCCCGGTGCCGGGTCCGGCGACGACCAGCAGCGGCCCACCCGGTGCGGACGCGGCGACCCGCTGCATCGCGTCCAGCCGGTCCAGCAGCCCGGATCCCTTCCAGCACCGGGTTCTCCGGCAGCACCGGCTCGGGAATCACCACCGACTGCGGTGCGGCGTCCGCTTGCCCACCGCCACTGCCGCCGGCTCGGGCGCCGACCCGCTTCCGGCGTTGGACGCCAGCCTGCGACGTCCGCCCGGATCTTTCGGGGTCCCCGTCCAATGCAAGACCAGTCGCGGGTACGTCGAACAGCGCGTCCCCAGTCTCCGCGGCAGCCCCGGCGCCGGCGCCGCGGCCCAGCTCGTCCGGCTGGAACAGCCGGATCACGCCGTACTCGCCGTCGTACCCGCCGTGCCGGATCACTTCGCCACGGCGGAGCCGGGTGAGCGCCTCGCCGAGCAGCGGACCGCCGAGCTTGGCGGCGTCCTCGGGCGGCACGGTGGTGAGGATCTCCAGCTCGGGGCCGAGCCGGTCGACCAGCCTGGTGACCTGGTTGTGCACGGTCTTGCTCCGCGGCCCGACCTGGCTGATCTCGCCCAGAATCTGCGGCAACTGCACGAAGTTGAAGTACGCCGCAGCCAAGGCCGGCTGCTCCCCCTCCGGCCGGTCGGCGAGGGCGTCAACCCGGTGCAGTACGCCGATCGTCAGAGCCTTGCCGCAGCTCGGGCACCGGTTGTCGTACCGCCTGCTCTCGGCCGGCTCGAAGACGACCTCGCACTTGCGGTGCCCGTCGAGGTGGTATTTGCCCTCCTCCGGGAAGAACTCGACGGTGCCGCCGAAACCTTCGCCAGTCCGCAGCGCCGCCTTCACCGAGTAGTAGTCGGGGGCGCAGGTGAACCACGTCGCCTCCCGGCCGAGTGCGGGTGGCGAATGCGCGTCCGAGTTGCTGACCAGCCGGTATCTGTCCAGTGAGGACACCCGCCGGTTCATCGGCGGGTCGCTGGACAGCCCGGTCTCGATCGCGAAGATGTGGTCGGCCAGGTCGGCGTAGCAGTCCTCGACCGCGTCGAACCCCGACTTGCTCCCGAGTACGGAGAACCACGGCGTCCACGCGTGCGCGGGGACCAGGTAACCGTCCGGGCTGGCCTCCAGCGTGATCTCCAGCAGGTCCCGGGAGTCCAGCCCGAGGATCGGCCGACCGTCCGAGCCGAGGTTGCCGATGGTGCCGAGCTTCCGGTTGAACCGTTCGACGGCTTCGAAGTCCGGCAGGTAGATCAGGTGGTGCACCTTGCGGGTACGGTCGTCCCGCTTGTAGATCGTGGAGATCTCCACCGAGAGCATGAACCGGGTCGGCGTACGGCAGGCCGCAGGCACCCGCTGGGCGATGTCGCGTTCCAGGTCGGGCCGCAGCCGGTAGACGCCGGGCTCGGCGGGCACGAGGTTGTCGCGGAGGTGGTCGTACCAGGCGGGGTGGGTGAAGTCGCCGGTGCCGACCAGGGCGATCCCTTTCCGCTGCGCCCACCACGACAGGTGCTCGAGGTCGCAGTCCTTGCTACAGGCGCGCGAATACTTCGAATGGATGTGCAGGTCGGCGTAGAACCGGTCGGCGGGGGAAGCCACGGTACGGAATCCTGGCACCTACCTGCATGATCAGGTGGCGTACCCCTGCTCACCCCGGCGTGTCGCCACGAGGATCAGAGTCTGACAACCTCCAGACCGGGTATGTCGTCGTAGTCGTCGTCCTGCGTAGCGACCGGGATCCCGAGAGCGATCGCGGTCGCGGCGATCCAGGAATCGTTGACCGGCATCGATCTCTTCGCGCTACGCAGAGCGCTCCGCAGCTCAGCCCACGCCGTGGCGACGTCGTCGGTCACCGGCACCGGGTCGACCTGCATCGCGGTGGTCAGGGTCCGCAGTCGTCGGGCCCGGTCGGTGTCGTTGGAGGCGCTGAGTACGCCGGCCCGCAACTCCCCGATCGTGATGATCGACACCCGGTACTTGACCGGTGCCGTGCCCCGGAACGGCCGGCCCTGCTCGATGGCGACGAAGAACGATGTGTCAGCGAGTGCCGTGTCGGCAGTCACGCGTCCGCTTCCTTCTCCCAGGGATCCCGAATGTCTTCGGTGGTGTCAGGCATCATCTCGCGCAGCTCGTCCAGCAGCGCGGCGTCGGCGCGGTTGGCGACGATCTCGTCGAGTGTGAGGTACGGCCTTCTCCGCGGCAGGGGGACGATCTGCGCCACCGGCCTGCCACTCACGGTCACGGTGAGAGACTCACCGGCCTCGACTCGCCGCAGTACGTCACTGGCGTGGTTCCGTAGGTCCCTGATCGCCACCATATCGCCCATGTAGCAACTGTATCACTTGTGCTACGGCCTTTTTGCCGTCAGTTTGCCGCTGCGGGTCGGGCGGCCAGGTTCCGTCTTGCGTCAGGAGCAGCGGTAAGTCTAGGCTTACGGTTCGTGGGCACTTACGGAGATGCAGGGCTGGGTCTGCTCGGTGACCCGACCAGGCGCGCGATCTTCGAGCTACTGGCCCGGCGGCCATCGTCTGTGGGCGAGCTGGCCCGGCAGCTTCCGGTCAGCCGGCCGGCGGTGTCCCAGCACCTTCGCGTCCTCAAGGACGGCGGGTTGGTGGTCAGCCAGTCGGTTGGCACCCGCAACGTCTACCGGCTCAACCCGGACGGAGTGACTGCCCTTCGGGCGTGGCTGGACCGCGTCTGGAGCGAGGCGCTCACGGCTTTTCAGAAGGCCGCCGAGGCGGCCCCCGACGACTTCGAACAGGAGCAGTGATGAGTACGGCATCCACGATCCCCGCGATCAGCGGCACGATCACCGTCGGCGTACCCGTCGAACGGGCGTTCCAGATCTTCACCGAATCGTTCGACACCTGGTGGCCGCCGGAGTACCACATCGGCCAGGCCGACATCGCCGAAGCCGTCCTCGAGCCCCGCGTCGGCGGCCGGTGGTACGAGAAGGGCGTCGACGGCAGCGAGTGCGACTGGGGTCGCGTACTGGCGTGGGAGCCACCGTACCGACTGGTGGTGACCTGGCAGATCAACGGCGAATGGCAGTACGACCCCGATCCCGAGCGCGCGAGCGAGGTCGAGGTGCGGTTCACCGCCGACGGCCCCGGGCAGACCACCGTCGAACTCGAACACCGGCACCTCGAACGGCTCGTCGGCGGCCAGGCGATGCGCGACGCGATCGGCGGTGCCGGCGGCTGGAGCGGCGTACTGCAGCGGTACGGCAAGGCCGTCGCCGACCAGGGGTGAACCGTGCGACTCGACGTTCTGGAGCGAGGTCACCGGATCCGCGTACGGCTGTTCCTGACGATGGTGCGGCGGATGTCGCGGGTCGAGATGAGCGACGTGGTCAAGGTGCTGCTCTACCGGCCGGAGTTCTTCGGCCGGTAGATGCTCGACCTGAGCGCCGAGCTGATGCGCGGCCCGTCGTTCTGGACCGCCGGTGAACGCGAGTACATGGCGGCGTTCACCGCTCGGCTGCACCAGTGCCCGTTCTGCATCGAGTCCCACACAGAGATGGTCCGGCTCGCCTCGAACGGCGAGATCGACCCCGACGATCCGCGCTCTTTCCGACCGCAGCTCACGGCCGTGCTCGGTTTCATCGAGTACGTCACCCGCACACCCGATCAGGTCTCGCCGCGTGACCTGGTCGACCTGGCCGGCGTACCGGAGCGGGCGGTGGTGGACGCGCTCCACGTCAACCTGATCTGGAACACGATCAACCGGCTGGGGAACGCCTTCGGATTTGTGCTGCGCGACGGACAGCTGATCAAGGGCACCCGCGCACTGCACCGGATCGGCTACCGGATGCCCGGCTTCCTGACCGCGGGAGGCACTACCGACGGAGCCGTGGCAGTCGTACGCGAGGAAGGTCAGGGACCGGTCTCATCGGGTGACGGACGCCGACGTCGAAGAGCTGAAGGCGGTCTACACGGAGGACGAGATCTTCGAGGTCACGGTCGCGGCGGCGCTCGGTGCGGCGCTGCGCAGCCTCGACGCCGGCCTGCGGCTGGTACGCGGGCGAGCCAACGCCGCAGGTCAGCGGGGCCTGGAACCGTAGTCGCCGTACGGGTCGTCGCGTTCCCGTACGGCCTGGCGGATGCCGATCTCGGTCGAGCGGGCGACGAAGTCGCGGCCTTCCTGGGTGTGCCGGGCGACGCCGTCGAACAGCGTGCCGAGGGTACGGCTCGACGCCAGCCCCATGTTCTCCGCCGGCTGGTTGCACAGCAGCTTGAGCATCTGCAGCTGGTTCAGCGGAACCTGGGCCATCCGCCGCGCGAACGCCGTGGCGTGCTCCAGCAGGTCGTCGTCGGGGACGCACTCCAGGATCAGCCCGATCTCGGCCGCCTCGGGGGCGCGGATCTCGTCGCCCGTGAGCAGGTAGCGCTTGGCCTTTTCGAAGCCGAGCCGGTAGACCCACATCGCCGTGGTCGGGGTGCCCCAGACGCGGGACGGTGGATAGCCGAAGGAGGCGCCCTCGGCGGCGATGACGATGTCGGCGCAGAGCACCATGTCGGTGCCGCCCGCGATGCACCACCCCTGCACCGCCGCGATGGTGGGCTTCGATGCGTACCAGAGCTTCAGGTACGTGTCGACGAACGTCGACAGCATCCGCATGTCCGTCACCGAGTCCCAGACCCGGTCCGTCGTCGCCTCGGCGGCCTGCAGCTCGGTGGACCAGTCGAGGCCGTACCCGGCGCAGAAGGCCGGGCCCTCGGCACGCAGCAGGATCACTCGTACGTCCGGGTCGGCGTCGGCCTCGTCGATCGCGGCGCCGAGCTCGTCGCGCAGCCGCGGGGTGATCGTGTTGTACTCGCCGGGGCGCGCCAGGACGATCGACCGGACGCCAGCCTCCGTCTCGGTACGAATCGTCTCGCGAACTGGCTCGGAGCGCTCAGTCACCGAACGTCCCTCCGCGCGGCCGGGCCCGGTCGATGATCGCGGCGGTGTCGATGCCGGTCGGCAACGTACCGAAGGCGATGCCCCGGTCGGCGTCCAGCCGGGACGCGCAGAACGCGTCGGCGACCGCGGAGTTGCCGTACCGCTGCAGCAGGGAGCCTTGCAGCACCAGGGCCATCGACTCGACGATCCGGCGGGCCCGGTACTGGATGTCGTCGAGGTTGCTCAACTCCTTGCGCAGCCGGGCGGTGGCCTCGTCCAGCCGCGGATCCGCGCCGGCCGCGAGCGAGACCTCCGCGAAGTACGCCTCGACCGACTCCGGCTGCTTCGCCATGGCGCGCAGCGAGTCGAGGGCCGCGACGTTTCCGGAGCCTTCCCAGATCGACATCAGCGGAGCTTCGCGGTAGAGCCGCGGCATGCCGGACTCCTCGACGTACCCGTTGCCGCCCAGGCATTCCAGCGCCTCGGCGGCGTGGGCCGGCGAGCGCTTGCATACCCAGTACTTCGTCACCGCGAGCGCGGTCCGGCGGAACATCGCCTCCCGCTCGTCGCCCGCCGCGGCCCGGTCCACAGCGCCGGCCAGCCGCATCCCGACCACGGTCGCGGCCTCCGACTCCACCGCCAGATCCGCGAGTACGTTGGCCATCAGCGGCTGGTCGACCAGTCGAGCGCCGAAGGCCCGGCGGTGGCTGGCGTGGTGCACCGCCTGCACCACGGCGAGCCGCATCCCGGCGGCCGAGCCGATCGCGCAGTCCAGGCGGGTCAGGTTCACCATCTGGATGATCGTGTGTACGCCGCGTCCCTCCTCGCCGATCCGCCAGCCGAGCGCGCCGTCGTACTCGATCTCGGAGGAGGCGTTGGAGCGGTTGCCGAGCTTGTCCTTGAGCCGCTGCAGGTGGATCTGGTTCCGGGTGCCGTCCGGCAGCACCCGCGGCACCAGGAAGCAGGTCAACCCGCCGGGCGCCTGGGCGAGCGTGAGGAACAGGTCCGACATCGGGGCCGAGGTGAACCACTTGTGCCCGGTGAGCTGGTACGCGTCGCCGGCCGGCGTCGCGGTGGTGGTGTTGGCCCGTACGTCCGAGCCGCCCTGCTTCTCGGTCATCGACATGCCCGCGATCAGCCCGCGCTTGGTGCTCGGAACCCGCAGACCGTAGTCGTAGACGGGGGCCGCCAGCAGGGGCTCGTAGACCTCCGCCAACTCCGGCGACACCCGCAACGCCGGAATCGCGGCGTACGTCATCGAGATCGGGCAGATGTGGCCGGGATCGACCTGTCCCCAGAGGTACGTCTTCGCGGCGCGGGCCACGTGCGCCCCCGGCCGGGTGTCGAGCCACGGTGTCGCGTGCATGCCGTGCGCCACGGCCACCCGCATCAGCTCGTGCCAGTACGGGTGGAACTCCACCTCGTCGATCCGGTGCCCGTACCGGTCGTGGGTACGCAGCACCGGCGGATGCCGCTCGACCAGCCGCCCCCACTCCTGGGCTTCGGCGCCGCCCGCTCGCAGACCCAGCTCGTGCAGTTCGGCCTCGGCCCAGTCGGCGCCTTCGCGGCGTACGCCTTCGAGCAGGGCGGGGTCGGCGGCGACGTCGTACCCGGTCAGGGGCGGAACCTGGTTGGTGACCTCATGTGTCGACGGCATCCGAACCTCCCAGAGCTCGCATGGTGAAAGTGACCATCCCGGGGATCACGTCCGTACTCGGCGAGCCTTCCGACAACGGCCCGACCAACGCCTCGGCCCCTGCTCCGACCAGCGCAGACGCGGTGAGTACGGGATCCTGCGGCGGCAGCACGCCCCGCTCGACCCCCTCGGCGATCCGCTCGGCGAACACGTCCCGGAAGGCGCGCCGGAAGACCAGCCGCTGCTCGTCGACGGCCGGGTCCACCGGCTCCGCGAGCAACGCGTACGCCAGCCGTGGCGACTTCAGAGCCCGCCGCGCGAACGTCTCGATCACCGCGACGATCTGCTCGACCAGCCCGGCCGGCCGGTGCGCCGCCTCCGAGACCGCCGCGACCTCGCGGGACACCACGGTGCGGAACAGTTCGGCCACCAGGTCGGCCCGGTTGGCGAAGTGCTTGTAGAGGCTGCCGGTCGCGATCCCGGCCCGCGAGGCCACGGCCGCCATCGAGCAGCCCGCGTACCCCCGCTCGGCGAGCAGCGCGATCGCCGCGTCGAGCACCGCCTGCCGCTGCGCGTCCAGTCGCGCTTGGACCGCGGGCGTACGTCGGTAGGGCACACAAGTATTGAAGCAGTGAATCCGAGCTTCAGCTACCCCGGCGGAAACACGGCGGGCGCGTGTCGTTCAGCCGGCCCACCCGGGACCGCGGTACGACCTGACGTCGCCGCAAAAGTCCGGTGCTCAAAGGCGGTTGGACTCTGGTGGGCTCCCGGGTTGCCGTTCGACTGTGAGGGTGTCGAACGGAGATTGTCATGGCAGCAACCGCTACACCGGCGTTGAGGGGGCATCGTCCCGCACTGGCGCTGGTCACGACCGGGGTGCTTGGCTTCCTCGGGATCACCGCGGTGGGCGGCGGCGCCGCGCTGATCTTCGGTCCGGGGACCGCCCCGGGGGACTCGCTGCAGCGGATCCCGTTGATCGACAGTTGGGTCGTACCGGGGCTGGTGTTGGGGATCGGCTTCGGTCTGGGGTCGCTGCTCGTCGCGTACGGGGTGTTCCGCAAGCCGCACTGGGCGTGGCTCGGCCCGGTGGAACGGCGTACCGGCCACCACTGGTCCTGGATCGCCACGATTCTGATCGGCTTCGGGCAACTGGTGTGGCTCGCTCTGGAGCTGGTATACCTTCCGGACCTGTCCTGGCTGGAGGCCCTCTACACCGTGGTCAGCGTCGCGCTCCTACTGCTGCCGGTGTCGGTCCCGGTCAGTCGGTACCTCAGTCGATGAGGTGGTCGAACTCGCCGTTCTTCGCGCCGTCGAGGAACGCGTCGAG
>WNGB01005116.1_pt1 | contig 24927 bp, 21 predicted proteins | sample 5400681 | NCBI WGS metagenome assembly WNGB01 (sample SAMN13153367, study PRJNA577476) | soil metagenome | isolation source: 115 cm soil or saprolite under grassland replicate 2 | place: USA:California | collected 2016-06-15
TTTTTCGATCCGAAAACCATTTTCTCGTTCGGCTGGCGGAGCGCTGGTTCAAACTAGACCAGCAACTCGCCAGCTATCGTCAGCGGCCGCCGCTCATTGACTACTGGCAATTGACAGATGAAAACGACCAACCACTTGCTTTTGAGTTGATCACCTACCCACATCGTCTTGAATGTCGAACCTCTATCGGCACCTTCACAATGATTTTTGTCGATACCGAAACGCTCCTCCTTGTTTTGCCACCCGGACGCTGTGGAGTAACATTCACAGCTGCGATGGATAAAGCGCTAACAGACCGGCGTGGAGGTGTACTGAGGCTCACTGGCAATATCCGTCGCAATGTAGCTTACACAACAAACGCGCGTATCTTGCACAATGAGATTGAGCCATTAAATGGAGGTGGAATACAGCGAATCCGGCTGCGCGTAGAGTCGGCTGGCGACTCGGTATTCATGCTCAACCTTACTCCAAGGCTTGGCTTTAATCGTTATCTGCCGTCCCTTGAGGATACATTGGAGGACGCTGCAAGACGATGGCATACATGGTTCGCCTCCGCGCCGGAGGTGGCAGAGCCTTATCGGGCGCAATATTACTATGCCTGGTGGATTATGCGTGCTGGTTTGATTTCCACACGTTTCTATACCACGCGTGAAGCGATGACGCCTTCCATGATTCATTATGTTGGCATTTGGCAGTGGGATGCCTATTTCCATGCGCTGGCGTATCGGCACATTGAGCCCTACCTTGCCCACGATCAATTGCGCATCCTACTGGATCATCAACAGGCAGACGGTATGATCCCAGACGCCGTGCATGACGAAGGTACGGTGACGCGCCTTACTTTTCCAGTGGAGGCCGATGTCACCAAGCCGCCGTTGATTGCCTGGGCGGCATGGAAGTTGTTCGAGACGGATCGCGATCTGGAATTCCTCGATGAAATCTACGAGCCAATTGTTCGCTGGAACGACTGGTGGTTCGAAAAGAACGACGTAGATGGCAACGGCTTATGTGAGTATCAACATCCATTCTCGTCTGGAGCGGACGACAGCCCATTGTGGGACGATGGCGTGCCAGTTGAGGCACCTGATCTAAATACATACCTATGCTTACAGCACGAGGCTTTGGCAAAGATTGCGCGTGTACTTGGTCTAAAGGCAGATGCAGAGCAATGGGCTCGGCGTGCCGATGAACAAGCACAACGAATGATCCGCTACCGCTGGGACAAGGAAGCTGGATTCTTTTGGGCAACGCGGAACGGAGAAAAAGTTAATGTCCGTACACCGTTCAACCTCTTCCCACTAATTACTGGACGAATGCCGCCGGAAATCGCTGGGCGCCTGGTGGCACATTTGACCGATCCACATCAGTTTTGGACACGCTATCCAATGCCAACCGTTGCTAGGAACGATCCCAAATATAACCCGCAGCAAATGTGGCGCGGTCCAACGTGGGTGAACGTTAATTATCTTATGATTGAGGGCTTGGAGCGTAGCGGTTATCCAGAGTTGGCTCGGGAGCTGCGCCAGCGCACACTACAGATGATCCAGGGCCGCGATGATATTTATGAGTATTACCATCCCGAGACAGGTCAACAGCCGCCCAAGGCAGCCTCGACCTTCGGTTGGTCCGCGGCTATTTTTATAGATCTTGCAATTCAAGAATCGAAGGGAAGCATTTGAAGATCGTGTATATTTATTATTCTGTTTCACTCATGGTTGGCGACCCGTCACGAGCCCATATTTAAGCTTGGTCAGACAACCTTACTAACAAACCCGAAAAGAGAGGGTGAATATGCCAAAACGTTCTTTGCATTCAGCTGGTCACCGAATTGGTTTTGTCTCTACTCGATTTAATAGTACGGACGGTGTCTCTTTGGAGACTCAAAAATGGGCACACGTTCTAGAAAGATTAGGTCAGAATTTATATTACTTCGCCGGTCAGTGCGACCAGTCGGAAGAAATCAGTTTTATTGTGCCTGAAGCACATTTTCTGCATCCAGACGTTCTGGCAATCAGTGAAATATCATATAGGGCAATTACCCGGCCACCCCATATAACTAGCCGTATCCATGAACTGCGTAGCTATCTGAAGGACCGTCTCTACGAGTTCATCAAAAAGTATGATATCGAATTGTTGATTGTCGAAAATGCCCTTTCGATTCCGATGAATATCCCTCTCGGTCTCGCTCTGGCTGAACTGATTGCGGAAACAGGGATTCCAGTCATTGGTCACCACCACGATTTTGCGTGGGAACGAAAACGCTTTCTCGTCAACTGCATGGGCGATTATCTTGAAATGGCCTTCCCACCACGCTTACCCAGCATCCATCACGTGGTGATTAATTCACTTGCTGCTACGGAAATGGGCAAGCGTCGCGGTATTAATGTCCGGGTTATCCCAAATGTAATGGACTTCGATAATCCGCCTAATCCACCCGATGAATACACCGCGTCGCTTCGTACGGACCTGCAAGTTGATCCCGACGAATATTTTTTTCTCCAGCCGACACGTCCCCTGCAGCGCAAGGGCATTGAGTACGCCATCGAATTGATCCGCAGGCTGGAAGAAAACGCCCGGCTGGTGATATCCCATGCGGGCGGAGATGAAGGGAACGAGTACAAAGAACATGTGCGGACTTTTGCCGGGCTGCTGAATGTACGTGTTAATTTTGTTTCTGAGATCATCGGCACAAAACGCGGCACCACTTCCGACGGACGCAAGATTTATACCTTGGGTGATGTTTATCCTTTTGCAGATATCGTCACATTTCCATCACTGCTTGAAGGTTTTGGCAACGCTTTCCTGGAAGCCATCTATTATCGTCGGCCGCTCATGATCAACAACTACACAATCTATGCGATCGATATCAAACCAAAGGGATTCCAGGCTGTTGAGTTTAATGGCTTTATCACGGATGAGACGATTAAGCATGTTCGTAAAACTCTCAAGGATCCGAAGTCGGCTGAGGAAATGACCGAGCATAATTACGCACTAGCAAAGGAATTCTATTCATTTGCAATATTGGAACGGCAATTGCAAGTATTGTTGGATTCTTGTTTTAGCCATGAAGAGTAGGATTAATGAGAATCGTTTTGTTGCATTACAGTGCTTTGCCGGTTGTCGGAGGGGTAGAGACTGTCCTAGGGCATCACGCCCGTCTCATGGCAGATGCAGGTCATCAGGTCAGAGTGGTGGCGGGGCGCGGTGACCAGGTAGATGAGCGCGTTCCATTTATCCAAATTCCTTTAGCTGATTCTCGTCATCCTGATGTTCTTGCGGTAAAAAGTGAATTAGATCAGGGGCGGATTCCAGACGCTTTCCCCCGACTCGTCGATGAATTAACGAACCAGCTTACTAAACACATCGCGCATGTGGATTGGCTGATCGCACACAACGTCTGTTCATTGAATAAAAACCTTATTCTCACAGCCGCATTACGACGAATTTCGGAATCATCCAGCCAACCGCGCTTGATTCTCTGGCATCATGATTTTGCCTGGCTGACTCCGCGTTATCGAGATGAATTGCACGATGGCTATCCATGGGATTTGCTCCGAAGTGATTGGCAGGATGCAATCCAGGTTGTGGTATCCGAATTTCGCAAAGTAGAACTCGCAAATCTAATCAATGTACCGGCGGCTCGAATCCACGTTGTTCCAAATGGAATTGATATCGAACGTTTTCTAAAAACTGAAGACAAAACCAGAGCCTTATTGGCTAAAATGAACTTAATGGATTCTCTGCCCCTGCTTTTGTTGCCAGTTCGGATCACACCCAGGAAAAATATTGAGTTGGCGTTAAGAACACTTAAAGTTTTAAAAGAAAAATATTTAAAAGCAAAGCTTGTTGTGACAGGTCCTCTCGGTACCCATAATCCATCCAATGTTCATTACTTTGAGACTCTCATAGATTTGCGCCAGGAATTGAATCTGGAAGGGTCGGCCTACTTTCTCGCAGAATTTAGCGATGAATTCTTACCGGATGAGGTGGTCAGCGACTTTTATCAATTAGCCGACGCGTTGTTTTTCCCTAGCCGTGAAGAAGGATTTGGCCTCCCGATATTAGAAGCAGCTTTGGCCAAACTACCGATTTTTTGTGCGGATATTGCTCCATTCAGAGAATTAGCGGATGGGTATACTGATTTCTTCCCGCTAGATGCGGAACCAGAGTATATAATGGAGTTAATCATCAAGCGCCTGGAAAGTAATTTAATCTACAAATTCCAGACACGTGTCCGTAGCGAATATGCCTGGCCGCGGATATATTCAGAAAAAATTGAGCCGTTGCTATCCATCAAAGGGTGAGAAATGTTACGCCGATATTATGGTCAGTTGTTTCGCAAGATACTTGTCCCGATTGTTCATGGATCTGAATATCGGACTGCCCTGGCTGTTGCTTCAGCGATTGCCGGTTCTGAAAATGTGCTCCTGAGCGGGATCGTGGGGATGCCAGAGGATCAGTCTTTAAGTACAGCCACTGCAGCAGCCCGTCATCTTCGAAAGATTTTACGCGAAGCTACAGGCCGCAACCAAATACATGCTGTTCAGAGGATACGTGTCTCACACAATCCTTGGGATGAGTTGGTTGAAATTGTGAATGAAGAAGAGCCCGATTTACTTGTATTGCAAGACTCTCACTTTCAAGCTTTGAATATCTCTCCCAATGAAGCATTGAGGTACCCTCCATGTGATATGGTGGTTGCCAGAGGGTCAATCTCAGAGAAACTTTCTCGAGTCCTTGTTTCCCTTCGTGGTGGCCCATATGCTGAACTGTCCCTTAGATTAGGATTGTCCCTAGCCCGCACAAGTCGCGTAAATGTTACTGCCTTGCATCTAAGATCCCGCGCTGACAAGTCAAGTGAAACCGATGCAGCTTTCAAAGGGATCGAACGGGTGTTGAAAAACCTTCCACAAGTGAAACGCGAATTTGTTCGGACAGAAAATCCCGTCGAAACGATTCTCGATAAATGCCGTCATTATGATTTAGTAGTGCTTGGTGCAACAGCGCAATCCCCGGAATCGCCAATATCCATTGGACCTGTTGCTGAAGGGGTTTTAAAAGATAATTCAAAGGGTGTTCTCATCGTCAAGGCAAAACGGCCGGTGTCCGTTGATTTAGCCGCGGAAAGTGCAGGACAGCGTGCGATTTCCGTTCTTGTAGATAAGTGGTTTGCTGAAAATACTTATCATGCAGGTGAGTTTTCAACGTTGGAGCATTTGTTGGATCTCAAGCGCCAGCAGGATCTTACAATTAGCCTGGCATTACCTGCGCTGAATGAAGAAGAGACTGTTGGGAAGGTTATAACCACTATCAAAAAAAGCTTGATGGACAAAGTGCCACTGCTCGATGAAATTATTCTTATCGATTCAAATTCAGAAGACCGGACGCGCGAAATCCCTGTACATATCCATCAAAATGTTTTACGAAGATTTGGGACGAGATCTGGGAAGGGTGAAGCCTTATGGAAGAGCCTTTACCTAACGCATGGTGACATCGTTCTTTGGATCGATACAGACATCGTGAACATCCACCCGCGATTTGTTTATGGTATTTTAGGTCCGTTAATCTTGCGGCCTGATATCCAACTTGTCAAAGGATTTTATCGCCGGCCCTTAAAAATTGACGGAAAACTTCAAGCAGGTGGCGGTGGTCGTGTCACCGAACTAACCGCCCGTCCATTGATCAACCTGTTTTATCCGGAACTTTCTGGGTTGATCCAGCCGCTTTCGGGTGAATATGGTGGGCGGCGTTCCGCGCTGGAGCAGATTCCTTTCTCCTCCGGCTACGGTGTTGAGATTAGTATGATCATCGATATATTCGAAAAATTTGGTCTCTCTTCCATAGCTCAGGTGGATTTACAGGAGCGAATTCATCATAACCAGCCTCTGGAGTCATTGAGCAAGATGTCCTTTGCCATCATACAGTCGGTCGTTCGCAGACTGGAAAAACGCTATTCAGGCAACATACTTGAAGATGTAAACAAGACGATGAAATTAATTCGGTATGAGCAGGGACGTTTATTCCTTGATTTGGTGGAAATTGCAGAGCTTGAACGTCCCGCCATGGCTGGCATCCCTGAATACCAAAAACGCCAAATTACAAACTAAATGATTATTCAGACGAAGTATACTTTGAGGCATGGACAAGCCAAAAGTATTCGTCACACGCCTCATTCCGGATAAGGGCCTGCTTCCAGTTAAAGAGTTTTCTCAAACCGAAGTTTGGTCCGCTGAAACACCGCCACCAAGAGCAGAACTCCTTCAACGCGTCCATGGCCTGGACGGTTTGCTTTGTCTGCTTACCGACAAGATTGATGCTGCCATGATGGATATTGCCGGACCTCAGCTAAAAGTCATCAGCAACATGGCTGTAGGCGTGGATAACATAGATGTGGCTGCCGCGACCGCGCGCGGAATCCCAGTTGGGAACACACCTGGCGTGTTGACCGACGCTACAGCGGATATGACTTTCGCTTTGCTGCTCTCCGCCGCGCGGCGAGTTGTGGAGGGCGAGAAATACGTGCGCGCGGGAAAGTGGAAAACATGGCACCCACAGCTTTTGCTTGGCGCGGATTTTGTCGGCGCGACATTGGGTATTGTTGGCTTTGGCCGAATTGGCCAGGCCGTGGCAAAACGTTCTCAAGGTTTTGATTTGCGAGTATTGTTCTATGATCCAACAGCCCAACCTGCATTTGGTGCCCAACTTGTTGATCTAGATACACTCTTGCGCGAATCGGATTTTGTTTCAATTCATGTTCCACTTTCTGAAAACACGAGGCATTTGGTCAATGCCGAGTTTCTCTCCAGGATGAGGCCGAATGCAATTCTAGTAAACACCTCGCGCGGAAGCGTGTTAGATCAAGTCGCTCTTTACGACACGCTGAAATCACACAGGATCTTCGCAGCTGCGCTGGATGTCACGGATCCTGAACCTTTGCCAATGGATAGCCCACTACTTGACTTGGAGAATTGTCTTATCGTCCCGCATCTGGGAAGTGCCAGCAAACACACGCGTGACATGATGTCATATCTTGCAGCGCAAAATTTGATCGCAGGCTTAAAAGGGGAGAGATTACCAAATTGTGTTAATCCTGAGGTCTATTCGCGTTGAGCGGAGCGCTGGTGGGGTAGGGCGAGGTTCTTATCGTACGTATCGCCCGCCCCGGTGTTCGGGCCAGGGAGACTGAGCGAAGTCGAAGCGCAGGAATCTTGGAAATATGAATCTCCTCCAAATCTGGTGGCTCGCCATCCGACCGCGCACGTTACCTGCAGCCGCTTCGGGCGTATTGATGGGTAGTGCATTAGCTTGGCACGACGGCTTATTTCAATTGCTTCCTGCCCTCGCGGCATTATTCGTGGCGTTGCTATTGCAGACAGGTAGTAATGTGGCGAACGATGTTTACGACTTTGAGCGCGGCGCAGATACTGCTGATCGTCATGGACCACTACGTGTTACGCAGGCAGGCTTACTTTCGCCAACTCAAGTCAAGCAAGGAATGTTGATCATATTCGGGTTGGCCGCATTGTGCGGTTTGTATCTAGCCTATATCCGTGGCTGGGGGATCATCCTGATTGGTATCGCAGCAATTATTTCGGCTATCGCTTACACCGGTGGGCCTTTCCCACTTGGCTATTATGGACTTGGCGATTTATTTGTCTTTATCTTCTTCGGTTTGGTTGCGGTGACAGGTACTTATTATGTTCAAGTTGGCTTTGTCAGCATAGCAGCATGGTGGATGTCAATTCCTATTGGCTTGATTATCACCGCGATTCTTGTAGTCAATAACTTGCGTGATATAGATAATGATCGAGCCACGGATAAGCATACACTGGCTGTGATCATGGGAGAAAAAGCTACAAAGGCTGAATATGTATTTTGCTTGAGCATAGCCTATTTGATCTTACCAATCCTAGTTGTGCTGAAAATTGTTCCCATAGCTACTTTGTTAGCCTGGCTCTCATTGCCAATTGCAGTCAAAAGCGCGCGTATCCTATTTACACAAAAAGGGCGTCCGCTGAACGCAGCACTTGCTTGCACTGGTCAAACCGCGCTGATATATAGCTTGTTGTTTTGGTTGGGGATTTTGTTTTCTTAAAAATCCGGTGGTCGAGTAGGCGATACGCCCCTCGGCTTGCACGCGGGACACTTGACCACCGGGTTAACTTACAAACTTCCACTTACACCATTTTCGTTCCAGCCAGTCCACGCCGAAGTACATCCCTAGTCCTAGCAGGCTCATCGCTATCACACCGGCATACATAGCGGGATAATTGAGTAGCGTGCTCCCATTGTAGTAAATGTAGTATCCCAATCCATATTTTGTCGCGAACAATTCTGAGATGTAAAGAACTGCGACTGCCGTACCGATCGATTGTCTTAGCGCTGTAAGAATCGCTGGCAGACTGGCAGGCAGGTAAACGAACCAAAAGAGTGCCTGTCGCCCCGCACCAAGACTTCGTAAACTCTGAAGCAACTGGGGCGGGATTCCAACCGCCTGATCGCGTACAAGCACGACAATTTGGAAGAACAGTATCAGGAAGATAAGTGTAATTTTGGCCAGGTCTCCGATTCCAAGGAAAAGGAAAACTACAGGAACAAACACCACTTTCGGAATCGGGTAGAGCAAATAAATGATGGGAGACAATAACCGATTCGCCCTCGGAGACGCTCCAATCGCGAGCCCTGCAGAGGCCGCGGCCATCACTGAAAGTAACGTTCCTGCAGCGACTCGCCATAAACTGACTCCAAAATGAATCAAGAGTCCGTTGCCAAGCTCTTTGAAAAATACAACAAATACTTCTCCAGGCGATGGCAAAATGGGTCGGTTGACAGCTATCGCAGCGATCTGCCAGGCGATGATCAATCCCAGCGCGGCGAGCAACACATCACGCCGCTTCATTCTAATTTCCCTCGGCTTTCGGGAGGGGTGAGGATGTTTGCATTTCCTTCCACAGCAAATTGCAAAGCTCATGATATTCGCGACTGCCCCGATACCCATTCTGGTTTGCGTTCAGATTATTGAAAATTCTTGCACTCCTGTTTGGAGCTATATCCAGAAGGAGAATTTTCTTACCTAGCGCGGCGGCTTCTTCAATGGAGTGCGTGACCATAACCAGAGTCAAATTTTGTTCAGCGCAAAGTGAAAGTGTCAGGTTCTGTAGACCCTCACGTGTAATGGCGTCAAGGGACGAAAAAGGCTCGTCCATCAAAAGCAGATCGGGTTCAAGCGCGAGTGTGCGCGCGATGGCCGTGCGCTGGCGTTGTCCTCCTGAGACCTGAGTGGGAAATTTATTTGCCACTTCAGAGATACCTAATCTCTCGAGCCAGTACACAACATTATTTTTCGGAACGTAATTTTCTGGTGCGTGAATCCCATCTGGGCCATAAAACGTTCGGACGCGTAATCCTAACTCAACATTCTGGCGGACAGTTGACCATGGTAGCAAGCCGTAGTCTTGCAGGATAAGTCCACTATGTGGCCGAGGACGAGTGAGTAATTCACCATCGATTTGAATTGACCCTTCGGTTGGTTGACGCAATCCAGAGAGAAGATAGAGTAAAGTTGTCTTACCGCAACCCGAGGGACCGAGAATCGCCCAAGTTTCGCTGCGAGAGATATTCAGAGAGAAATTCTCGAAGAGGGGATTTGTATGAGGATAGGCGAAGGTAAGCGACTGAATTTCAATCATAAATTTAATTCGAGACACGGATTCACACGGACGACGCAGACAATTTCAATCCGCGTCTCAACTCTTTTACGCGATCAAGCAAAAGGTCAGGGTAGAAGCGATCCATTAACCGAGTTTGCATATGAGATGTCCGCAGTGAGTATGCCTTTTTCTTTGGCCCAGGCCAATGCGTCGTTCCATTCTTCTTCGGTTGGCACACCCGCCCTTGGGAATAAGGGAACTTTGAAACTCTGCACCAGAGGCGGCGGGACCAGTCCCTTGTCGCTGAGCAAATTGGTGAATTTAGATGGATCAGCGTCGATGAGATCAGTGGCTTCCTCAATAGCAGCTAGAAATGCTTTGACAGCCTCAGGATTTGTGTCAATTACTTCCTTGCGGAACGAAATGACGCTGAACCCATATTCGGGGTGTGCGGAATCATTGAGGACAACGACCGCGCCCTGTGCAATTGCCAAGGAAGCAAGAGGATCAGGAAGCACGCCTGCCTTGAGTTCTCCAGAAGCCAGCAAAGCCATGCGGTCAGGGATTTTCGGCACAGCAATAGTCTTGATCTCGTCGGCGGTCAGACCCTCAGCTTGCAGGAGCCGCTCCGCAACATATTCGGTTATGGTGCCCTTCCCGAGGCCAATCTCAACCCCCTTAAGTCCTTGTGCGTCGGTAATGCCGCTTTTCCCGGATGCAATAATAAAAAAATGTGGTGATTTTTCAGTAGGTCGCAACCCATAGCGAACAGCTTGCATTTGCACTGTATCCTTGTTGAAGAGCATCACTGAAAGCGTTTCGTTGATAGTCCCATCGACCTGACCTGCCGCAAGCAATTGATCACGTTCAGGGGCGGAGGCAACGGGGACAAATTCCACGTTGATGCCATGTTTTGCAAATAGACCTTCAGCCTCGGCGACAAACATCGGAAGCGTGTCAATAATGGGGAGGATGGCAATCTTGAGCGTGCCCAAATCTTTAGCAGGCGCTTCAGTCTGGACCCCGGTGGCTGGCGCGCAAGCCGCGAGTAAAGTAGTGAGTGAAAGGATGAGCGATAAGCTTGTACATGCTTTCATGTAAGAGTCTCCTATCTAGGTATATTCGTCCTGAGCGAAACGAGGAGCGAAAATTGCGACGAGTGCAGTCGAAGGGCGGTTTTCATGACAAATCTATATTTTAAGATGCCTGCTCTTCGACTGCGTTCAACCCGAAACACATTGGTTTCACTCTGCTCAGCGCGATGATTTTTCGTCAAACTCCTGAATTCGTTCTTCTGAAATGCCAATACTATGCAACAGCATTTTCCTTAAAACAGGTAAAGAACGGACCGGATCAGGCTGGCCTGTGTACACCCAACGCAAAACAATTTCATTCAACGCACCCATCCACGCGCAGGCGATGACTTCCGTATCGGTTGGCTGAATACTCCCGTCTTCAATCGCTCCATCGAGATTTTCTTTGATGATTTTTATAAAGCGATCGTTGACTGCGCGGCGTTTTTCTTCGAAAGCAAGTCCTAGTCCTGTGGCTTGGACGAGTGCAATCTTAGCGAGGCCGCGATATTGGCCGAACGTCTCCAAACAGACGCGTAAAGCCAAATCAACGCGCGCCATGCCCGAGGTCTCGGAGCTGATGCGGCCAAGGAGCTGGTTTTCGAGCAGGTTGGCGAAGGTATCCACAAGGGCGAGGAAAATTTCCTGTTTGCTGGGGAAGTAAAAATAGAACGAACCTTTGGAAGTTTTCGACTCGCTGACGATGTCATCCACTTTTGTATCGTGGTATCCCTTGCTGGCAAAGACTGTCACTGCGGCTTCGAGGATACGAGAACGCGTTTCGTGAGAAGGATCGATAGGAGTTTCTGTCATAGCGAGTAGACTGACTAGTCAGTCTACAGTGGTGAAGAATAACAGGAGCAAAAAGCCACGTCAAGTGACGTGGCTCATGTTTACAGTGTGACGGTCGTTTTATGGAAATGTGACTTTAATTCTGCGCAAATGTATCTATCAGGAGCTTAAAGTTTCCACCAACAGGGTACAGAATTGGGCAGGTACATCCACGTTTTTTGTATTCCTCCACTTTGGTACGGGCTTCATCAGGTGTGCCTGACGCTGTGATCTTGTGCACCAAATCGACAGGTACAAGGTCTTTTGCCTGCATGATTTGTTCTTTCGTAGCAGGCCAGCCCAGAATAGATTGGATCTGGTTAATCACATCTTGGGAAACCCCCGAAGCCTTGGCTATGTGTGGTTGTTGAGCCAGATATTGACATAAGAGCATTTTGGTTGTGTCAATGGCCTGGTCATGATCTTCATCTACCGAGCAGACAACCAATTGAGGCCGGTCGAAGTCTTCTATCTTGCGACCCGATTTTTTCAGGCCCTTGTCCAATAATTCCAAAGCCTTGTCGTTATATTCTGGTGGCACACAATAGTTCAGGACGACCCCGTCTGCGATTTCGCCAGTCAGCTCCATCATCTGGTCACCTGTAGCGCCAATCATAATCGGGACATTGCGTGGCTCTCGACGACCATGAACGACATCCAGCTCGATCCCATCTACATGATGAAACTCTCCGTGAAATGTGACTCGCTCCATATTCAGTAGACGCCGCATGACTTCGACAGTCTCACGCATCGCAGTCAATTGTTTGTGGCGCTTGATGCCGACGTTACTCGCTAGTGGATCCCACCAGGCGCCGATTCCACAGATGATGCGGTTGGGTGCCAAGTCATCAAGGGTTAGGAAGGTGGCAGCAAGTAGACCAATATTACGAGTCCAGTTATTTATGACTCCTGAGCCAACCTTAATTCGTTCCGTGACCGCAGCATAGGCTGCCATTGGGACAATTGCATCTCGGACCAAACGTGATTCAGCCTGCCAAACGGCTTCAAAACCACGCTCTTCTGCATAGCGTGCGTAGTCAAGGCCATCTCTGAGATCATGAGAGTCTTGCAGATATAGTGCTACTCTTTCCACGGTCGAGGCTCCTCTATTCGCGGGATGATTTTGTTTGTAGGAAAATAAATGAAATTGGAGAATTTTTATTAATGCGTTCGGTAGAGTCATTATACCTGAAAGATATGGACGTTTTTGAATAGCAACGAGAATTTAGTGATACTCTCTGGATAAGGAAAAAAAACAACTCTCCATCTAGGGGTTGTTCCACAATGGAGAGTTGCCACTCGAGCATCCAACTATGTCTTATTATTCGATCTTTGGGAATTCCAGATTTTTAACCAGTTCCAAATCTTCAGGCAAATCCAGATCTAATCCTAGGGTGGGTAATTCAACGATTTCCAACCGTGCTTCCGCCTTTTTTGCGCGCGCACAATGACGCGCGAATGAGTCCTCGCCAAAGTCATATTCGATCAACCCTGCAGGTGACATCAACAATGCGTTGGTGCCTTTGCCTCTTCTATCTGGCGCGATGACGACGACAGGCGGTTTTCCAGCTCTGTCAATTAAAGCCAGAATATCTTCGCGTGATATCAGGGGCAAATCTGCCGGAAGGACGAGTACGCCACGTGTTGCATAGACTTGTGCGATTACGCTTGCTCTTGTCAGAGCGGTGTTCAAGTGTGGCTGGCCGTCTTCACGGACCGTCCGTGCACCGTAATGGTGGGCAATTTTCAAAGCATGTGGATCACGGCTGACGACCAATACCTGCTCTACTTCCTTCATCTCCGAGAGCGTGGTAAGGGTGTGCTCCAAAAGAGTCTGATTCAGTTCCGCTCGCTCATCTTCCGATAAGGTACCAGCCAGGCGCGACTTTCCACGCCGTAAGGGTTTTACAGGGACGATAGCCCAAAGTGTCATAGCGCTCCAATCCAGTGTAGCACTTCTTGTGCCAGCCGTCTTCGATCTTCGGACGACTTCATCAACGTATCGGTCACAAGTGTCTGCACTTCTAAATCTTTCACCAGTTCGATATCGATCTTATCCATTACAAAACCTGTCAGCAAGCCGCGATAATGATTTGCAACGGCCAATGCAGATGGTTGGATTCCTAATTCTCGATACATCTTTGCAGCGGGTCCTTTGACCGTTTTCCCGCCGATGATAGGGGAGATGGCAATGATAGGTATTCCCTCACCCCGTTGCCTCTCTCCCGAAAGGAGAGGAGAAAAAATTTGAAGAATGGGATCTATACTCACCCAAGGATTCGACGGGCAAATGATCACTGCCTCCGCCTGATCAATTGCTGCGCGCGTCCCCGGAGCTGGTTTCGCTGTCTTGACTCCGTCGAACCAAAAGCCTTTGACGTGCGGTTCACATCGTCGGTGTACAAAATATTCCTGAAACTCTAGTTCGCCTTCATCTGTTTCGACCATTGTCCGCACGTAATGATCCGTCATTGGTAGGACAGCATGTTTGATTCCCCAGGCTTTGCAGAATTCTCTAGTGATCTCACTAAGGCATTGACCCTCCTTGATTCGGCGAGTTCGCTCAAGATGAGTACCGAGGTCGCGGTCACCGAGACGAAACCAGGTAGGCCCACCTAATTTTGCCGTATTCTCAATCACATTCCATGATTCACCCGTGCGTCCCCAGCCCGTTTCGGGATTTGCTAGCCCTGCCAGCGTATAGCAAACCGTATCCAAATCAGGGCAAATATACAAGCCATAATGCTCAAAATCATCGCCAGTATTGACGATTACTGTTAAATCTTCAGGCGGAAGGATTTGGGCGAGGCCGTGCGCGAGTTTTGCGCCACCGACACCGCCAGCGAGAGCAACAATTTTCAAGTCTTTACTCCCTAAAAGGACGAGATATTATCTCATCCTACGCAAATACCATAATTTCACTTAGAGGCTTTCGTTCTCTTACTGCCGGAATTTCTATCGGATATCCAATCAGAAACATTGCTTGAGGCTCCCATGTCTTTGGTAGTTCCAACGTGCTTTGCACAATCTCAGGTGCAAAAAGGGGACTGCAAGTCCAGACGGCGCCTAATCCTTCCGCATGGATCGCGAGCAACAATTGCATCCCCGTATTCGCCACTGATTGCACGGTCATAATGAATTCAGCTTTCTTGCGTCGTGTATCTGGATATATATCCATCTCACACGCGTCTGCACAAAGAATAACGACTAGCGGTGCTGAAACAATACGAGAACGTGATCGAGCGATCATTGCGACGATCTCATTCTCTGGAACATTGTCCTTTTCCAAATCTCGACGAAAGTCTGCAGCCATCGCGTCGGCGAGTCGTGTCTTTGCTTTGGGCGCGCTCAAGACTGCGAAGCGCCAGGGCTGGCGGTGATGCGCGGAGGGAGCGTAGGTGGCGGTGGTGAGTATGCTTTTGATAACGGATTCAGGTATAGGGTCGGGCTTGAAGCGGCGGATCGAGCGACGAGTCCGCAAAAAGTTATGTAAATCAATGCTCGTCAAAGTGAGTCGGCCTGATTCGGAAGATAATCCGCTTTTGTCCTGCTCGGAAGTTAAAGGGCCTTCCATCGTACCTGAGGGAGAGGGCATTGATATGTTCATCTGCGCCTTCGTTGGTGTAGGATTCGATTTCGCCGCGGATGCCCAGGTAACGGTAAGGATCCTTTGGGTCCTGGATAGCCATGGCAACTTTGGGACGGGCTTTCATGTTGCGTTCCTTCGCGCGACGTTCGGCTGTGTTAATGAGAATGTACTCGCCGTCGAAGCTGAACCAGACGGGAGTTACCTGTGGGGAGCCATCTCGCATGAGAGTGGCTAGAAAGAGAAATGCCTTCGAGTCATTGCTAACCAGATCGAGGAATTTTTCAGGGAAGTTCATTGATTTTCCGCCGTAGAAGATATGAATGCTCTCCAAATCTATGTTGGTGCAGCCAAGTAATAATTTAATCTCGCTGTCTGTTTGAGTGTATCAAATGAACATAAGATTCCTGTTAGTGTTTTAAGATATTGTAAGTTAACCCATTCATCGACCCCATATCTATTACTGGTAGACATGTTTTTTGAGATAGCTATCGAAATTTTTCATCGGAATAAATCCTGCTCCTTTGGCCGTAAAAGTTCTTTGATCGAGCCTTCACGCAATGGATAAGGAAACCCACGCACATGGACGACAGGTGTGCCTTCGGCTGCTTGTCCCATCACAAGCGAGGCGGCCGCGGCAAGTTCATCTGCTGCACCGACCATCGTGATCCGCAAGCTGTAGCCAAACAAATCATTTTTCCCTCGTAAATCCACAAGCCCGGGTACTCCCGACATACCGATTGCGACGCCGACCGTGCCATTTCTCCAGGCGCGGCCGTGAGAGTCAATGATTGCGATACCGACTTTTCTCTTAGCTTTGGACTCAATTTCCCCCCTAATTTTTTTAGATGATGCGTCCGGATCCTTTGGAAGGAGCAGAACCCACTCTTCTACATTCACCTCTAGCCCCTCTTCCTCAGCCCCTTTGTCGGGGTGCTCCGCGAGTAGAGGGGAATTGACGTTGGAATGATCAATACCCGCATTCGCGCATACGAAGCCAAGGCGGTGTTCGACAATGATAGTGCCTGGTCGGGTGCGAAGGACCGCGTTACTCTCCTGCAATATGAGTTCCACGAAGCGGGGGTCTTTTTCGATTTGTTGTGCGATTTCCATTGCGCGTATGGATGGCGTAATAGTTGCCAGATTGACCGCACATCCTTCCGCTTTGCTGACCACTTTTTGCGCAATAACGAAGATGTCATTATCTTGAAGCGCAATATTTGAATCTTGCAAGGAGTTGAGAATAATATCCGCCAGGTTGTAGCCTTGGCGGATGAGAGGGATATTGGAGAGGGGAGTGAGAGTGAGGGGATTCATCCCAAAATCTGCACAATCTGTCTAATCTGTGGATTGCTTTTTCGCGCCTGTAATTTTTATCCCTGCATGAGTGGAACCGTATTTCTTATTGATGTTAATCAACACACTAGTAAGACCCTCCACAACGACGGAATTCTCAATTGGGCCAGCGTCCCAGCCCGTTAATCCCGCTGCTTCGGTAAGCTTGAGGGTTTCTGTGCGCGCGTCTTTGGATGTGCCTGTGACAAGCACATCGCATTCCACGGGTGAATTATTAAGCAAAAGCTCATGGGAAATATTCTGGAACGCGGCGCAGACTTCAACCTCATCACCGAGAATTTGTTTTGCTTCCTGCGCCGCAGAACCGGCCGGAGGCATTTGAACTTTCGCAACTTTTGGCGGCACGAGAGGCGCGGTTACATCGATGAAAAGTTTCCCGACCACTACATCCTTGACAGCCTCAATCGTTTCCTTATGCGCGGAGTAAGGGACGGTCAATACAACAATATTGGCTTTCTTTGCGGCTTCTACATTATTGGTTCCTTCAATAAGTGCATCGCCGCTAAGCATGTCCATGAGCTCCTGGGCGGCTGATTTTGCTTTTTCGTCAGTGCGGGAACCGACGATGATGCGGTATCCAGCCTTGGCCCAGCGATAGGCTAATCCTTTACCTTCTTTGCCGGTTCCACCCAGAATCGCGATGGATAATAAAAGAGGGGAGTCGGTCATTTAATCTCCATAAAATTCAATTGGTACTGAGTGGAGCGAAGTCGAAGGATATTTTTGCCTGATACGCTTCGACTACGTTCAACCCGAAGAGCATGGGTCTCTCTCCGCTCACCTGTGCCTGCCCTGTCTCAGCCGGGCCAGCCTGTCCTGGACGGACAGTCCAGGGGACAGGACGTCAAGGTGCAGGCAGCGCGAAGATATAATTTATGAAACTTTTGCCGCTTCCTCTAAGTATTTTTTCCATACCCTTGGTGCGATCTCACGCGAGCGAGCAGCAATTTCTTCCTCATTGAGAGTTATTAATTCACGATCTTGCATCAGCACTTTACCTCCCACAATCGTTGTCGTTACCATGCTTTGTTGGAAGCCGAAGAGAATGTGCCAAGGCAGGTTTTCAGGAGTGAGCGGTGTGAATGGATGGTAATCCACAAAAATAATGTCCGCGAATGCACCAGGAGTGAATTGACCGATGGGCGCGGCCGGGAAAAATACATTAGCAAGCGCGGCGTTATTATAGATTGCCATCTTTGTCACATCATAACCGCCCATACGGCGCGGATCGCGGTGATGGACTTTTTGCAGGAGATAGGCAGTCTTCCATTCTTCCCACATGGCATTGGAAAAGCCGTCATTTCCAAGTGCGATCATGATTCCCGCGCGCATCATCGACTCGATTTGTGCAACACCGACGCCATTATTCATATTCGAGCGTGGCTGATGAGTAAGCCAGGTTTTTGTTTCAGCTAGGATTTGCATCTCACGGGCATCGAAATGCACACCATGCGCAGTGATTGTCTTCGGGCCGAGGATGCCATGTTTGTTCAGCCGGTCAATGACGCGCATTTGTGATTTTTGCAGGCTGTCATATTCGTCCGCTTCGTGTTCGGCAGCATGGACGTGGAAACCGACTCCATCAGAAACTGCGGCGCGGCAAGCCTGCAAGGTGACGCCGGATAGCGTCAGACTGGCATGCAGGCCAAAGGTCCCAGCAAGACGCGGATGCGGGTCGGCTGACAAACGCTTCAAAAACCGGGCATTTTCGTTGATCCCGTCATTTGCTTTTTCCTGGCCATCACGGTCGGTGACCTCGTAACACAATACCGCACGCAAGCCAGATTTATCGACGGCGTCTGCGATGACATCGAGGGAGCCGTCAATCGAATTCGGGGAGGCATGATGGTCAATCAGAGTAGTCGTGCCATGCTTAATTGCATCGACGAGACAAACCAAAGCGGATAAGCGAATGGACTCTGAATCTAACGACCGATCAAGCGGCCACCATAACTTGCGCAGAATTTCAGGGAAATCTTTTGGCGCAGAGCCTGGGATGGCGAGACCGCGCGCAAAAGCGCCATAAAAATGTGTGTGCGCGCAGATGTTTCCAGGCATGACGTACTGTCCATGCGCATCCAAAACTTTTACCTTAGGGTGTTTTGAGATTAAATTCTGGCTCGGCCCAATCTCGCGGATGCGATCTCCTTCAAAATAAATCGCATGGTTTTCAAAAATACGATTGGGTGATTCCCACGTAATGACTTTAGCGTTCGTAATTAGCATTTAACTGAATCCATACTGACTGGGATGAGGGAGTTTTACGCCCGATGCGCCGATCTCCCAGAGAACGTTATAGGCAGCTTCACGGAGATCGGGATCGTCTCTGTACATCGCACCGTAAAGTTGGGTAATAACGCCTTCGTTGGCAACCCGTTTCAGATAAGGTAATGATGCGAGACGTGTTTCAGGATCATCATTTTTGAGAGCCAGTAAAAGAATATCTATGCCAGACGAGCCCGGTGAAATGCCCATGCCTTGTTTGCCGGCAAATTGAATCAGCCACGGCGATTCCGAAGGCGGTTTTAATTGATGGGGGACACGCGGGTTGAAATTGGATTTTGCATCCAGCACCTGGCTGGCGGCGTTGCGAACCACCCATTGATCGTCTTCGATTTGGATTTTTTGCAGCATTTCCTGTGCCCATGGCTCGTCTACACGTGCTAAGCCATAGACAACTGCCCGACGCAATAAAATATCTTTAAGTGTCGCGCCATCTTTGAGCATGGCATGACCTTCACTCGGATCGTTGGCAAGAGCTTCAGCAGCAGCTCGACGTAAATCTTCATCCGCGTTAAGTAGAGTATGCGCAACTAGTTCAAGGGCTTCATTCGTCCCAATTGCAACCAGCGCTATGCAAGCAGCGCGCCTGGCAGAGATACCGGATGCAACGATGATGCGTTCAAGAATAGGAATTGCTTTCATATCTCTAATTGCGCCCCCTCCGAGAGCAGCAAGTTGCACTAACTCAGAGGAATGTGAGGTCATGAGTTGGCGGAAGAGCGGCGCGGTACTCACGTCATTACTGATAACAAATGCACTCAACGCTTGTGCGCGCAAACTAAGTGGTAATCCTTCAGTTTGAAGGATCTCGGCTAGCTTACTGAAAAGTTTACCTCGCCAGGGAGCATCATTAGGCGCATCGCGCAACCAACGCGCGGCTGATAGAAGCGGACGGTGCATGGGCAACCGCGACCATTCCAGAACATGCTGGACAATTTTCGTCATGTCTCCATGTGCAGCAAGATAACGCATGGCTAGGTATTTCCCAGACCAATCAGGCTGGTTGACAATCGTGTCCGCAGCATTGTAATTGCATAGTGCCCGGCCAGCGAGATACCCTTTGAATACCGGATGTACGAAGCGCATGCGGTTGTTTGGATATACTATGAGCAATCCACTGGATGCCATTCTTCCAAGCAAACCCGTTGTCGGTGTGGGTACAACCTTTTTATCCTTACGCGTTTTCTTCGGCTTTGTATCTTCAGGTTTCTCTTCACCCTCGTTTTCTTCCGCGATATCTTCTACAGTTTCAAATGACCTTACCCATTCGCGTGCCTTGCGCGGATCGAATATAGGTTGAGCGCTCAGTACAACCTGCATAGCAAGAGTTTCTAAAGCAGCTAACGGAGTATTCGTTGGCGCAATTCGCCGGATATGCGTGGCTATGGCTTCAAGGACATGGGGACCCAGGCTATCTCCAGCATATGCTCCCCATGTTTTTAGTGTCAATTCTAGCGGGGTTAGATTGGCATTATCTGTGTTCAGCCAAACATTCAACAAAAGTGGATCTACTTGCTCTGGTCCGCTTTGTGACCAGGCTTCCATACTAACAAATTGAGACCATAGATCGCCCCAGCGGTGAACAAATTGTGTTGTTTCACGAGCAGACCATGTAATCAATGCAAGTGGAGCAAAGCCGAGGCTAATCAGCCCATCCAGGTATTCTGGTGCGCCAGTTGTCACAATACAAGTTTTTGGATATGCCTTCAATAAAAGTTTGAAATATTCCGATACTGCTTGCTGTCCTTCTGGCGCAAGCTCGTCATATCCATCTACAAGCAGGAGAGCCTTTTCATTTTTGAATGTGGATTGGATAAAGCCGGGTAGGCGAGGAAGATCCAAAACAGGTGCATGCTCTGATGCCGCGTCGATGATTGGGTTAAGCGAATCTTTTTCGTTCGCCACTGGCAGTTTGAGGTCCGCGACGTGAACGAGAAATGGTACTGAATCTGCATGTTTACCTAATTTGTCACTGTGGTTTGCTGCAAGGGAAGCAAGATGCGCAAGAGCGACTGTTTTACCAATGCCAGGCTGCCCGATGATAACGATATTTCTATCGCCTTCAATGGCTTGTGGAATCGTTAACGTCGCTGCGCGATAGATGGCAGCTAAGTCAGGCCATGTAGGCAGATAGGGAACAGTCTGCGAGACGATATCTTCAATCGCGGGTGCTGATCCCGGCTCAACAACTGCCAGAGGAGCCAAAAGGAGTGGTTCTTGAATGATCTCATCCAATGCGAAAAGAGGTGCGGCAAGGTGCATGCCTTGTGCGCGTCGTAGGGTGAGGCGTCGATGATTTTCCTCGGTCACACTTGTCCGGCGAGTTTGTGCAGCTTCGCGTCGTTCCTTCAGGCTCGCGCGTACTTCATCCAGAAGCGGTCTCGCGCGGGCTAACAGCCACCAAAACAAGCTGGCAGTGAGGAAACCGATAAAAAATGAAAGCGGATTAATCGTGAAGCCGAGATTTGGCATGATATAGCTTAACCCGCGAACAGAATTCGTCCGCAGGTTGGACAATGAACTATTTGTGTTGAACGTGCATTTTGCTGTAATGCCGCTGTTAGTCGGGAACCGCATGCAGAGCAGGAACTGTCGCTCACCTCGGCTACAGCCAGGCCGCGTCGTTGCTGACGTAAACCTTCATATACCTCTAATAAACGGCTATCAATGGGAGAAATGACCGCCTCGCGTTCATCGCTTAATCGTTCCAGGTCTTTGAGTATTGTGCTCTGGTTTTGCAATAAATTTTGATGCTCGCTGCCGAGACGAGATTGTATTTTTTCAAGTTCTATTTCTGAAGCTTTTAAATCGTTTTCGACATCTTCTATTTTCACCATCGCTTCAAGTTCGCGCTCTTCTAACGTGGTGAGATGTCGTTTGAGCGCGGCAACGTCTTTTTGTAGATCCTGTAATTCCTTTGGATTATGAACACTACCCCCATACAAGCTGGCCTCGGCCTGCTGGATCTTGATCTGTTGACTTTGCACTTCCATTTCAGCCAATTGCAACTCATGACGAGCTTTATGCTGTTCTTGTTTTCCGCTTTCCACTCTTGAGAGTGCTTCACGGAGCTCAATATCATTTTCGAGCGTCTTGCGAATGACCTCTAACTGTGACTGTGCCCGGTCGATCTGGCGGTCTACTTGTTGCAGGCGAAAGAGTCCCAGCGATGCACTCATAAGCTGATTATATACGAAAAAAACAAGAGACTGTCATTTTATCTCCTCTGTACTTGAGAATACTTACAAAAATGACAGTCAGTCTATCCAAGAACTATTTTGGTGTGTCATTCTGCCTGCACCGCCCGTGCCGTCCCGCACGGGACGGTGCAAGGTAAGTATGCGCCGGCATATGAGGTTTTGAATAAATATTTAATGTGAAAATTTATTGCTCTGGAACGTTGAAATAATTGTATGTTGCCCGAGTAATGTCAATGACCAGTGGATTGGTAATCTCCCAAACGTTGTTGACAGGATGGTATGTATAGATGGTGAGAACGTAATTACCACCGGGCGTAAAAATGATTGCGGCATCACTCACATCGTGGACATTGTCGAGCGTATCGCGAACAAAACCATGTTTATGCGCGACAAGCGTTCCATCCGGGACCCCGGCTTGAATCAGCGACCCAAACTTATCCTCCGCCATAAAATCGATCATCAATTGGCAGGTGTCCGCGCCAACTTTACCAGGGAAAGCCGCGGCAAGCGCCCCACCGCCGTTCTGCGAGCATTGGTAGATATCGGTTAACAATGTACCGATGTCAGAAGCCGTGGTCTGCGAATAGGGGTCGGGATCAGTGGAAATATCCACACGTGAATTGGCCGGCGTAACGTGTCCAGGAAGCATATTGGGCGAGCCCAGAAAGAAGAAACCTCCAATGAAGGTGTCTTTCAAACCGATCGTTTCCATATCTTTTGTAACCATTAATGGACCGCTGCTCGCATCTAACTTCTTCATCAAGGCGTCGGCGGCATTGTTATCTGACTTTTTGAAGATCTCATCCAAAATCGCACGCGTATCATCATCCAAGTTTGGGCCGCGATTGATGAAGTATGAAACCATGATCGGGACTTTTATGGTGCTGGAAGCCGTAAAAGCAATATCTGGCTCGACGGAAATCTCCTGGTTATTGTTGAGCGCAAAATGGATTTCCTGTCCCGTTTGCAAATCGACCATGTATAAACTGACCAAACCGTCAAAACCAGAGACTTGTATGATTTGCTTCAGCAGGATTTCAAGGTTGTCCAATGTAGGCCGTGCAGCTATTTCACGGTTGAATGAAAGCGACACCGACCTGCCAATGGGTGAGCGCAAAGCATCGCTCAAAAGGAGGACTGCCCGATCAATATCCAAAATCTGACCGGGTTGGCCGGGCAGGAACGAAGTCCCACCTGGAATCGGCTGTGCCGGTGAGGGAGGGAGATCGTAACGCGATGCGATCTCACTTTGCAGGTAATCACGTAAGCGCTCCTCGGAAAGTGTCGCGCGTAAAGGGATAGCAATGGGATCAGGATCGCGATTCCAAAGATAATCCCAAAAGCCAGCCCAGAATGATCCGCCCGTGCGATTCAAATCTGCGGCTGCAAGCATGGAGTCCACATCGGGCTCAAATCCAACGACTCCGGGATCAACATGGATAACAGCATCGCCATATTGAACTTCAATGGGTGATGTATAAACTTCGAGCAGGCGCTGAGAGGCTTGAGCAGGAGTTAAACCACCAACTGGCACACCGCCGATGCTCATGCCCGCCGGATAGTTATTCCTTTGGCGGCTGTACCCGATGAGAGATATGATAATGAGCACAAGTGCTGCGCTCAACAGAAAAATCGAAGTTCCCCGCAGAATAATATTGGTATTCCGATTTCTCAAGCGGCCTCCACGTACATGATAAAAGTCACGGAAAAAGTATAACATACTCAACTAGTATCTCAACAAGTTAAAGCTGTAGGGTAGTGCTCTTTAAAAACATTACGAGCGTCATCAACGGTAAAGTTCCAGCGGATCTTGGCTCTCTTTGCATTGCGGGTTGCTTCCCAAGCCACGAGTTCGGTAATCAAGGTCCATTCATTCGGGATGCGCCGAGATAAGCATTGTTTGGATAAGATGCTCAGTTCAATTTCAGCCATGTTCAACCAGGAGGCATGTGCAGGTGTGTAGTGAATTTCCAAGCGGCTCCAAATTCGATCGGCTTCCTGCTTGCCAAAGAACTCCACCAGAGAATGGTAATGATGCGTGTTCAAGTTATCCATCACGATATCGATGCATTCCGCTTCTGGATGGATCACATCGACCAAATAACGCATTACAAAGGCAAAGTCTCGTTTGGTGCGTCGGTTGGTGACAAGCACGTGTCGTGTGCCAGCCTTTGGCTCGACAAACAGGAACAAATTGCGCGTGCCGTTTCGTTTGTACTCGTAATCCTGTCGAGCAGCCTGCCCCAATTTGAGAGCCAGTGGATCGGTGATGTGAGCCAGCAACTGCATGCTTTTTTCATCAAAACAAACCAGTGGACGCCTAGAATCGTAGGGTTTTTGATAGAGCTCCAAAATGTGCTCCATCTGCTGAATGAACTCTGGCGTGACTTCTGGAATACACCAGCTTCTTACCTGCCAAGGTTTGAGTTTGTTTTTTTTAGCAGCAGCCGCACCGTTTCCGGTGAGATGTGTGTGACAATACCGTCTTTCAAGACTTCCTGCGTCAACAACTCGAGTGTCCAGCGCACTTGTCCAGCAGGTGGTTCGCTACAGGCCAAAGCAATGATGTGCGCCTCCTGCTTTTCATCCAATTCTGAACCTGTGGTTGGATGGGGCTTATCCTCCAAGGCGGCTTGCAGATCTTCTTGGGCAAACCGTAGCCGGGTGCGCCGAACGGTTTGTTCACTGACGTACAACATCTGGCTGATTTCTGCATCGGTTTTGCCTTCATCCACTTTCAGCAAGATGTGCGCTCGTTGGATTACCGCAGCTTTGTTGCGACCTTTGGAGATGATCGCCAGCAGCTTCTTTCGCTCCGCTTCCGTCAGATGGACTTCATGTTTTTCCTTTGTCATTCGTCCATCTTATCTGTACCCTCCAACTTAATCAAGTTGAGGTACTAGTACGTCTACATTCGCGAGCATCTCCGCCGTGGGCTCGTTGATCGT
>WNGB01003427.1_pt1 | contig 24925 bp, 29 predicted proteins | sample 5400681 | NCBI WGS metagenome assembly WNGB01 (sample SAMN13153367, study PRJNA577476) | soil metagenome | isolation source: 115 cm soil or saprolite under grassland replicate 2 | place: USA:California | collected 2016-06-15
CGGGAGTCACGTACGACTCGGCGGCCATCGCTTGCCTGGCATCGTCGCGCGTGATCAGGCGAACGAGGACGTTCGTGTCAACGGCGCGCATGCCGCTTCCGCGAGTGGCGCCGGATACCCTCCTTGAGCTGCTCGAGCGGTTTCCGTTTCGGGGGCCGTTTCGGGAAGAGCGCCAGATGAATGTCCTGCGAAGAGTGGCGCCCCGCTCGGCGGACGACGATGGCGCCGCCGTCGTCGTTCCACTCGAGGACGGCGCCCGGGCCGACGCCGAGGCGCCGGCGAACCGCGGCCGGGACAGACACCTGGCCCTGCGCGGTGAGCTTCGAGTGGGCGATCGGAGACATAAATATCAATTACCACGGTAATGTCCGGCAATCAACGTCTCGGTTCGGCGACGGCGGACGGTCAGCCGCTGCAGGCCTCGGCGATGACCCGGGTCACGAGCAGATTGGCCAGCAGCACGGGCGCGCCGGTCAGCCCGCGTAGCTCGTCGCGCGTCCTGAGCTTGTCGACGAGCGCCTCCCAGCCAGGCTCCCGGAGAACGATCGCGATGAGCGCCGACGAGTCGACGATCACACGCCCGGCGGCCCGAACCTGAGGATCCGTTCCCGTTCCCGCTTGCTCGTTCTACGGCCCAGCGTTTTGCGCGGCACCTGGGGCCACACCTCCGTCTCGAGAAAGCGCACGAAGCCCGCGTGACGGTCACGTGCGCCTCCGCGGACTGCGAGCCGAGCCCTGCGTTCCTGAAGTGCCACCTTGACTGCTCGCGTCTTGCTTTCGCCGGCGAGCGCTGCCACTTCCGCAGCCAGCCGTTCGGTCTCACGGTCCTTGATGTTCAAGGCCACAACGTCGCCCTCCATGATGGAAATCAACCATAATGGTACCTGCCCCCCTCGGGTGGAGGAATTGCGCTACTTCGTGGCGAAGCAGTAGAAGAGGCCGTTGCCGCCGGTACTCTTCAGATCGTTCTGACTGCAGCCACCGTCCGGTCCGCGCGAGGGATGCGACGAGTTCCAGGACTTCGACGCATCGTCGTCACGCAAGCCCTGCCGGTCATGATGGCCGACCATCCCCACCCCCTGGCCACTCTTCGTCCAGTTGCCGCAGGTACGATCCTCGCCGGCCGCGAACGCAGTGCCGTCCGGCTGGGAGCCCGTCAGGATGTCGTGCATGTTCGGCGTGTCGCCGCGCCCGTTGACCATCTCGCCCTTCTCGGTCAGGGCCGTCTGCTTGCTGATGTTGTTCTTGCCGTGCAGCTCGGCCAGGTCATTCGCGATGATGATGCCCTTGGCGTTCTTCCAGGGACCGCGGCCGATGCGGTCGCGTGCGTTGACCGCGCCGGCGCCCTGGGTGCTCAGATACGCGTGCCAGGTTTTGGCGCCCGCGCCCGCCGTCCCACCGAGCAGCTGGCAGAGCTGGTCCGCACCGGAGAGTCCGCCGAGGTCCCCGCCCTTTCCGGGGCCGGCGCTGGTGATGAAGAAGCCCATTTCGGACTGTTGTGCTTGCCCCCCGGTGCTCCCGCTGAGCGCAAGCAGCACCACTGACGCGAGGATCGACAACCCCATTCTCTGGTTCATTCTGCCCTCCCTCTCAGGTCGTTGCGGCGACCCGCCGCGCCTCGCGAAGCCCGGCGAGGATGGCGTCGCGGTCGAGGCTCATCTCCATCAGCGCGACCTGAGCCTCGTAGACGTCGACCGGCACCTGGTCCCGAACCTCGGGCTCGAACACGTGGAACACGGGGAGCCCCAACGGGACTCCGGCCAACGGGCCCGCGTAGGAGGGATCGCCGGCGACGACGGTCTGGGCGAGCGTCTGCGTGCTCTCGGCATCGGGAGTTCCGAGCAGGACCACGACGCCGCTCCCGTGCTCGTCCGCGACCCGCTTCACCGCCGCCTGATCCTCCAGGCCCATGGCGCCAGCCGCCGTTCAGACGTAGCAGGCGGTCAGCGTCAGCACGACCTCGGCGCCCGCCCGCTTGGCGCACTCCGCCACCGCCGGGCCCGGCACGCCGTCGCGCTCGCCGAGCGCGATGACCTTCTTCCCTCTGAGCTCCATGCTGTCTCCTCTCTTGTAATGGGGGGCCGAGACGGGCCCCCCAAGCCCTGCTCAACATAACCGGAACTCTTCTCCGAGGCCATCTTACGCGGCAGGTATCAGGTTGCCGTGCCCGCTCCCGTGCCCGGGTGATTCCGGTTCGACCCCGACCGGCCTCACTTCGCGTACTCCTTCATCGCCGCCCGCACCGCACACCGCGCCGTGTCCGTCTCGCCCGCCAAAAGGTGGTCGTAGTAAATCAGCGTCTGGGTGCCGACGTGGTTCAGTAGCTCGGCACGCGTGACGACGTCGAGCTTGGCGCGCACGCGGGCCACCACGTTGAAGGTGTGGCGCAGCGTATGCGCGCCGATGCGAGCGCGGGTGATGCCTGCCCGCTGCCCGAGCCGGGCGACCATGTCCGTCAGGTTGTTCCGGCGCCACCGCGCGCCCTGGCTGTTAACCAGGAGGGGGCGCGCACCGACCGCGCTGGGCTTGGCGTGCAGCACGTCTTCGCGCGCGAGCAGCGAGTCCTTCAGCCGGTCGGTGATCTCGGGGCCGAGCGGCACGTTGCGCTCGCGCCCGCCTTTTAGGTTGACGCGAAGGTAGTGCTGGCCGCCGCCGCCCTCCCAGAAGTCAGCTACATTGGCGTTCGCCAATTCCGAGACGCGGAGCCCGGTGTCGAGGAAAGTGTCGCGGGCCAACGCTTGGTACCCCTTGGTTTTGACTGCCAGCAACGCCTTCAGCTCGTCACCGCGCAGGAAGGTCGCCTTCGTGCCGTGTGGCTTCTGGGGCCGCACCACGCGGTCGAGCGGGTTCTCGGCCAGGAGGTAGCCGCGCCCGACCTTCTGGCGCATGGCCCACTTCGCGAAGCTCGACAACGACGCCAGGCGTAGACGAACCGAGAGCGGATTGTTGCGGTGGGCCAGGTGCTCGGCGAATGCCTGGATGTTGTCCGGCGTGAAATGCTTCATCTCGTCGGCCCCGACGAACGCCTGGAACTGCCCGAAGGCGACGTCGTAGTTCTCCTTGGTGCGCGGTGATGCACCTTTGAACTCCACCAGCCACGTCAAGAATTTATTGGTCGCCGCGCTCATGCTCGTCGCCATTGTCCTCGTCCTCCCTTGGTGGAGGACGATAATGCATTAGATTCGTCGGGCGGTGAAGTGGTGCGCCGCGCGGGGAGTGTTCATCGGGCGACGCCGCGCCCGGAGACTTAGAACCAGCGTCCAACCCGACCGGCGGAGACGTCCGTCGATGTCGAGCCCCACAGATACCACAGGTACCACAGACAAGCCTCAACTTCGGCAACGGGAGCGAACTCGCTGGAATGCATAACCGCAGTGAAGGAGCCAAAACGAACGTGAAACATCAAGAACGTCTCGTCCCCATCGTTCGCGTCGCTTATGACGATCTCGCGGATGGTGCCCCTGACGCCGACTGGTAACCACCAGGACCAGGAATGTCCAGCGTCGGGGGCAACTAACACGACTTCGTCACCTGTCGCGTACGGCGTCACTATGTCCTTTGTCATCCGGCCGCGCGCCTTCAGGATCGTCGCCATCGCCTGCCCTCCCGTCGTTCAACGCATAGAACAGCGCCTGGGTCGTTCAAGCGCGCCTGATCGCGACGCGCGCGTGCGCGCCCCAGGTCCGTATCTCGGTGACGTCGGGCCGGTCGACCTTCCGCACGCGCGCGCCGGCGTTCTTACCGTCTGGTGATCTGTACAGCGGGCCTATGACCTCCCACTCCCCGGTCTCGTCGACGAGCCGGTCGCCGACTTGTAGCTCCATCGGCAAGACCCGGCGTGTGGCGGGCTGCTTCGGTCTACCTTGGCTCATCGCCGGGAGACTACCGCAATACGTCCGCGTCCGCTCGCTGGTTCGATGCGCTGCGGCAAAGAAAAAGCCCGACACCAAAATAGGTGCCGGGCTTCCTGGGCCGAGGGGAGACGCGCGCGTCTAGACGCCGACGCGCTCTTACCGAGAGGTCAAGCTCGAGACACCAGGCGAGATGTCGCCAGAGTCGACCGAGGAGCCAGGCGCGGCCTCGGGGATCCTCGACGGCTTGAGCCGCTCACCGCGTTCGTGATAGTAGGCCTTCACGCGGTCGAGGATCTCTGGGTGCTCCTTGTAGAGTTGCGCCTTCGCGACCTGCCGGTAGACCAGGACCTCGTTCTTGATCAGGTTGGCCTTCATGTCCTCGGACTGCCGATCCCACACGCCGCCCGGCTCCACCATGGAGTCGAGCTTCCCCTTGAGGGTCTTGCCGCGAATGGTCAGGTCCTTCAAGATCTCGTTCCACCGGTCGTACTCCTTCGGCTCTAGCGTCACGCCCGGCTGCTTCGCGGCCTTGATCGGGTCGACCTGGATGTCGTGCTCGCCCTGACCAATGAGGGTGCGCGAGAGCGGCATGATCGAGATCCCGTGCTCGACGATGGCCGCGAGGCCCGGCTCGTCCTTCGGCGTCGACGTCTTGAACGGGATCGCGATGTCGGGCGCCCAGCCGAGGGGCTGCTCGCGCAGCGTCGGCCGGCCGTAGATGTCGGCCTTTGGCGAGACGTCCTTCGACCAGCCCGGGAGCCGCGCGTAGATCGCGTCCTGCCAGGTGCGGATGTCGCGCATCACCGGGTCGTTCGCCTTGGTGAACTGCGCGACGGCGGCCGGGACGAGACTGCCCGCGTAGTTGTGCAGCATCTGTGCGATCCCCGGCCCCTCGACGTCACCGCGTTGGGCGTTCTCTAGCGCGTTGACCACGCCCGCGAAGCCCTGGACGTAGGTCTTGTTCATGAACACGCCGCTGAACGCGACGCCGATGGCCGCCCCGATGGACTTCGCGTCGCGCTCGGGCAGCATCCCGACGACCTGCGACAGGTCAGCGACGGTGCCGAGGAACATGCCGAGCGGATCGGTGCGGTCGTACGCCACGTACTGCTTGCCAATCGGGTCCCAGATCGAGTACGGCTTCCAACCCTGCGCCATGAGGTCGCGCCGGACGTTGGGATCGAGCGGCCCGCGGCCGGTGAGCACGCCGGAGAAGGTCCAGTGCGCGGCCAGCATCGCGGCGCCGGCACCGACCGAGAACTTGGCCATGGCGAGGTCCCGCGCGACGCCGCCGTTCGCGCCCGACAGGTCGGCGCGCATGCTCTTCATCACGAGGTTGAGGACGGGGAAGCGCTCGTAGCCGTACATCGTGAGGTTCGCCGGCGCCGTGGTGAACGGGGCAATCGCCTTGGTGTACCAGTGGGCGTTGGCCCAGTCCTGGATCGCCTTGCCGGCGGGACCCAGCTCGCGGTTGAAGGTCACGTACCGGGCGTAGTCCTGCGAGGCCTCGAAAGCGCCCTTGAACGTGGACGGGTTTTGCATGATCCGGCCCATCTCGTCGCGCAGCTCGGTGCCGGAGAGGCCCTGCTGCTTCGCGAGCCGGTAGGCCTGGGCGCGCAGCTCCATCTGGAACGAGAGCGCCTTGAAGAACTCATCCTCGGCCGCGAGGCCACGCTTCGGGAGGTTGATAATGGTGCCGAGCCCGTCGATCCCCATGCCAAGGACACCAGAGGCGCCAAACGTGTCGGACGAGATCGCGTTGCCGGTCACGCCGTCGAACTTCGAGCCGAGGACGCTCTGCTCGCCCGTCTTGAACGTCTTCCACGCGGCGCGCCACGCGTCGCCGAGGCCGCCCATCGCGGCCATGGCCATCTCGACCGACTCGCCCACGTAGACGCCGTTGTTCGCCCCGCCGACGCCGCGGCGCACGGTGCCGAACCCGCCCGCGACCATGCGTTCGAGGACGCCATTGGTGAGCGCCAGGACGTTGCCGGTGAGGTTGGCGATATGCGTCGCGGGGCCCGAGAGGAGCGCGTTCATCCAGGCCTCGACCAGCGCATTGGGCGCGGCGTCGAGGAGTTTGGCAAAGGTTCCCACCTGCTGCGGGCTCGCCATGCCGTCCAGCAGGTGCTGGAAACGCACCCAGCCGACGCCGGTCGGGTCGGTCACCTGCTCCATGAACTGCGCGACCTGCTTGGCCTCGGCGAGGCCCTCGACCGGGATCTGCATGACGCGCAGGGCGCGGCCGATCTCGGAGGAGGCGCCGCGCGTCTTCGCCGCGACGTCGAGCAGGTTGGCGAACTGACCGGCGAGCGCCAGGCGCGCCTCCGGGTCATTCTCCATCCCGGCCAGCCTGATCTCGTCACGGGTCGCGAGGACGCGCTTGCCGACTGAGGCCATGATCTGGTTGGCGGCGAGCATCTTCTCGGCGTTGAGCGTGGTCCCGCCCGCGAGGTCGATGATCGCCTTCTCGTCGAGCCCGGTCTTGGCGGCCAGTTCTTTCAGCTCGACGTCGGTGATCACGCCGCGCTTCACCTTGTCGAAGACGCCCCGGTACTGCTCTGCGACCGAGTTGATCAGGACGTCCAGCTCGCCGGGGTTGCCGAGGCGCGAGTAGTCGAGCTTGATCGTCTTGGCGCCGACCATGAGCGTGTCGTCGAGCAACGGGCCCACGATCTTCGCCATCCGCGCGGCGCGCTCGGCGGCGAGCGCGGCGTCGAACGAGGGCGGCGCCACGACGGCTTTGGCCCGGTTGACCATCTTGCCGAGCCACTCGCCGAGGCTGGCCACGCGGACGGGCTCCGGCGCCGCGGGCGCACCAGGCTCTTCACCGCGGGCGAGCGGCTCGCCGGCGGGCGGGAGCGCGGAGGGCGGCTCGACGCCTTGGTCGGCGAGCTGCGTGGCGAGCTGCTGCTGTTGCGCCGCGGGCTGCGTCTCGGGCGGCAGCTCGGGCTGCGTGATCTCGGGATCGACGAGGGGCTCTTCGGACTGGATCATGGGTTGTCTCCTGGCGGGCCCGTGATGACGACCGAGCCCTTGTGGTAGAGTGTCGAACGTGAAGAAGAGGAAGAAGAAGACTGTTGAGCAGCGGGCCGCCGACATCGTGGCCTTCATTGAGGCCAACGGCGGGAAGCTGGGGCCGTACCGTGCTTACCGAGTCAGTCCAGAAACGCCAGGTGAGATGTCGCCGCTGCCAGCGCCGGAGTCGACCGAGGAGCCGTCGTCGTGAAGAAGAAAACGAAGAAGAAGAGGACGGTTGAGGAGCGCGCTGCCAGCCACGTCGACCTCATCGACAAGGTCTTCGGCGGGAAGTTGTACCCGTTCCGCTCTTACCGGGCCAGGCCCGAGACGCCGGGCGAGATGTCCGCGCCGGCGCCTGAGTCTATCGATCCGGCCGTGCCGCCTCCCGTCGCGCCGCCCGGCTGAGCGTCTTCGCGAGCCGTCTCCGCGCCCTCGCCGCCTTGTACTTTCTCCGCTTCCCTTTGCCTGCGATGGTGGCGCGCGCGAGGTCCTGGAAGTTGCCGCCTCGTTGGAGTTTGCGCTTCAGCATTTTCAAGGCGAAGTCCACTTCAGCCAGGTCCGCGCCGCGTCCTAGCTGGAGAGGCACGACGGCGATGGCGGGACGCGTCGAGGGCAGGAGCGGGTAATGCTCTCGCGGGCGGTCCTCCCATCTCATCGCCCCAGCCGTTTCCGCTCGTGGTCAATCAGGGTCTCGATGACGTCGTCGCTCACCCCGTGCTTCTTCGCGATCACGCGCGCCTCGGCAGCGAGAGCATCGACATCTTCGAGGTTGGCCGCGTTGCCCAGCGCGCCCGTGAACACGTCGCTGTACCACGCGTGCAGGGCCTTGACGGCGTCGGGCGCCGCGCCTTGTTGCGAGAGCGTGGCCAGTAGCACGCCCTCTCCGTGCTCGTCCCAACGCTCGGCCAAGAATGACGGCGGGCCGGTCTCGATGCCGTACTGCTCGCGGAGCTGACCAATGGGAGCATCTGCGATGGCCTGCTTCTCGTCCGCCGTTGCCTCGGCGGCCAGGTGGACACGCAGCTTCGCGTACGCGGCTTTCTGTTTGGCCTCGTCCTTGGACCAGAGGTCGCTGTCCGGGGCGTTGAGTTTTGCGATGGCCTTTTGGTTCTCGGTCGCCGCGGGCTGCGGCGCCGCTGGCTCGGCCCTCTTCGCGGCGGCCGCTTGCTTCTCGGTCGCGGCCTTGCCGGACGCCCCGCCGGTCATCTCGTTCAGCTTCTGGGCGTAGCCGGCCATCGCGGTCTGCTGCTCCGTCGTGATTGGTGCTTCAGGCTCGTAGGCCATCACGCCCCCTCCGGCGTCCACGGCGTACTCGTCGCGACCGGCTTGGTGATGACGCTGCCCGGACGTGGGAGAGTACCGATGCGGATTCCCCCACCGTGGAGTGGGACGGCGGGCGGGCCGTCCTGCTGGTCTCGCGGCTGCTGACCGATCTTGTATGTTCTTGGGTCGTAGTCCGCGGCCCGTTCCTGCTTCCAGTTCCCGGGCGCTTCGCGGGTGGTCATCGTCGGGGCCAGGTACTCGGGCTCCGGCTCCGGCGCGATGTCGTGCAGGGTGACGCCGGTTCGCGCCAGCTCATCATTCACGCGCGCGAGGAGGCGCTCCACGTTCGCAACCATCCGCACGACCGACTCGACGGAGTTCAGCATCCGCTGCCCGTAGACGTCGAGGTAACCCAGAGTTGTGTGTGCGTCCCGGGCCTCGGCGTCGATGATCGCCTCGACCGCGCCCAGCGTCTGTTTCAGCTCGGTCCACTCCGAGACCGCGAACACAGAGGCCAGCTCGTCGACGTTGCGTTTCAGCAGCCCGATGTAATCGCTGATGCCGAGCGCGGGGCTCGACGAGGGAAGGCCGCGGACCTGCTTCAGGACGTGCGCCCAATCGAGGACCTTCAGCTTTGTTACCAGTGGCGATGCCGCGGCCTTGACCTTCGCGTAGCGCGCGAGGCCGGCGCGGACGGCCGCGATCTTCGGGGCCACGACTTCACGCGCGGCGGCACGAGTCCGCTGCTTGTCCTCGGAGAGGATGCTCGTCGCCTTCGCGTCGAGGCCGCCGATGCGGCCGATGTCGACGCCGCTCAGGCGGGCCAGGAGAGCGTCGAGACCTGCTACTGGTTCCTCGACCTGGACCGGCGGGTCGGCGACGCGGTGCTCGGGGTCCAGTGCGATGGGCTTGTCCGGCGCGGCAATCCGGGAAGCCAGAGTGGCCAGGAGCGACTCCTTCTCGGCCTCACGCGCCGCAATCACGTCCTCGCGCGGGAGCCCCTCCTCGTGGGGTGCGAGACCAAGGCCGCTGGTGTCCGCGGCCATCGCGGCCGCGGCCTGCTCGTTCCGCGCTTCTTGTAGACTGCGCCCGGTGCCGATCCGTGGATGACGTGGGGCGCGCGGGGTGGACTGCTCGTTCTGTGACACGTTGGTGCGGTCCTTGAACCGCTGGACGACGCACCCGGCGGGGTTAGCGCCGGGCGGCTACGGTGGTGAGACTCAGGCGCCCACGCGAGCGCGGATCTCGGCGAGGTCAGCTTCGGCGCGTTGCAGGGTGGCGAGCACGGACTTGAGTTGCCCCTCGGCGACGGCGCGCTGCTCTTCAAAGGTCAAGACGTCGTTCTGGAGCGCGGCGAGTTTCTCGTTGGCGGCGACGGCCGCCCGAGCAACCTCCGCGTTGAGTGCGGCGAGCGTCGACTGCTTCGAGTCGATCTCCCTCGCAGTCTCGTTGGCGCGGCGCTGATGGTCCTTCACTTTGGCCAGGGCCGCGTTGACCTCCGCGTCGAGGGCTTGGACAGCTGCGGTGACTTGTTCAACTGCTGCGGACATGGGGGGGAATCTCCTTGAGTTGGCCCCGGCCGCCCGCAATGGAGGCGGCCAGGGGAATGTGGGTGTCAGCCTCGAACTGCTCCAGAATTTTGTTCACCACCGGAGAGGTTCGTCTTCTCCGGTGTGACTTCGGGCGCGGTCGCGCCGACCTCAGCGTCCGCGCGGATGCGCGCGATCTCGGCGTCGCTCGCGGCGCCGACGTTGGAGCCGCCTTCGTACTTGTCGGACATGATCTGGTTCACCTCGCTTTCGTGTGGATCTCCGGCGCGCATTGCGCGCTCGGGTCTCGCACGCTCCTCGGCGTGCGGCTTCCTTCTGATCGTGAACGTGAGTCGAACGTGGACCTCCGGGCTGCCCGGCCGCTCGCGCACGCTGACGTCGACATCGCTGACCAGGGTGTAGCCCGGCGGGCCCGAGGTACCGCTGCACGATGCGGGCGAGGGCGCGGCTCACGAGCGGGGCCAGAAGGCGTCGTCGGGGGCGTGCGGCCTCGGCGTCGGCGGGGGTGTCGGGTGCTTGGCCTCGTACTCCTCGCGGACGCGGTCGCGCCAGCCGGCGCTCTTCGCGGCCTCGGCACGCAGACGGGAACATCGCGTACACCGGCGGTTCGTGCAGGCCATGAAGATCACGTCGGTGCCTGGGACGAGGGTGGCGACACAGTCCCTCTCCGAGGTGACGGCGTCGAGCTGCTCGCGGAGCTTGGCGACGGTGGGGCGCCGGCCTCTCGGTTGAACGATTCTGACGTTGGCTCTGATGCTGGCCATTGTGGGTTCTCCTTGTCTTGGGTTCCCTGACGAGGCTCATCTGCGAATCGAACAGGCGGCCTTCCGGGAATGTGTGCTGCGCCCCGAGTCGCTTCGGCGCGGGCGTGCTCGGACGCGAATTTTGGGGGTGCCGGGGGGTCGAGGGACCCTGGAGAATCCGAGTGCGTCCGGGCTGCGCGGCCGGCGCGAAGGCACCCTCCAGCTCCAGCGGCAGGCACCACCCCAGGATCGCCCAAGGCGCCGGGCGCGCTGCCCTGGCCTGGCCTATACTCCTACCCAGTAGGGGTAGACTGCGGGTCAGCATCTCGCGCGGTTCCTGGAGGCGCTGGCGAATTGTCGGAAGTCCTTCCTACGCCACGCCCCCTCCGGCCAGGCGTTCGACCTGGTCACGGCGGACCAGCACACGACGTACCCCCAGGTCGGCGGTAGCAAGGCGGCCGTCCCGCACCATCGCCCACACGGTCGACACGCCGACGCCAAGCACCACGGCGGCTTGCCGGACGTCCAGAAGGAGCTGGTCGGGGGCGATTGGGCGCGCGAGCGGGGCTTCGGGAGCCCTCCGGCGGGGGCGGCGCCCGCTGTCTATGCGTGGTTCGTGATGCGCTGTGCCCGCTGCGTGCCCGCGCAGGGGCCTGCCGGGACGACCGGGGAAGCAGATGGGCGTGGTGCGGGCGGCACCGTAGACGGCGGTCACCGGCGGCTCCGCGGCGCATCCACGATCAGCTCGTCCAACTTCGCCGCCAGCTCCTTGATCGCCTCGCCCTGGTCGGTGACGAGGACCTGGTTGGCCGCCTTCACGAGCTGACTGATGGCGCCGGCGGTGGTCGAGCTGATGCTGCCGACCGCCAGGGCCCTCAGGGCGGCGTTCAGGACGTCGACCTGGCCCTCGGAGCTGCCCAGGTCGAAGCCCTCGGCCACGGTCACGGTGATGCCGAGGCGAACGCGCGGGGCGCGGCCGCCGAGACTGCGGGCCTGCTGCATCCGGGCGAGCCCGTCTGGCGTGCGGTCATGGACCACGCAATAACCGGAAGGGCCGGCGCCGTTCGAGCAGCGGTGACCGGTGGACTTCACGGTCGCGCCGCAGCGGATGAAGGGGTCGCCGGCGGGCGCGGCGCGCTCGACGGCCGAATTACCGGAGGACACGGGCTCGCTCGGTGTCGAGGCTGCTGACTGCTGTTGATGTTCGAGAACGTCGGGCTCCCGTTCTTCCGGGAGCGGGTTGTCGGTCAACACGGCCACGATTCTCCTTGTCTGCCCGGCCGTCTGGGCCGAGCTGCTTGGTGGTGAGCTGCGTTGCCGGCGGTGAGCTGCGCGGCGGTGTTCGACCAGGTGGATGCCGTTCTGACCAGGGGGGATCGTGCCTCAGACACGAACTTCCGAAGCTTCCCAATACCAGAGCTGAATGGGGAAGGTTCCGGAACATCGTGCCTCAGACACGATCAGGCCTCCTCAGACACGATCAGGCCTGCAGCCGCACGCCCTTCCAGCGGACGCTGCGGTTCCGGCTGACCCAGACGTCGACCGTCTCGTACCCGAGGCGCTGCATCTCGGCCGTGAACGCCTGCTGGTTCATCTTCGAGCGGACGCCGTGGTCGCGTTCCCAGGAGATGAAGGCGCGGTGCAGGACCTGATTAGGCGCCCAGACGTTGTCCGGCGACGTCTCGTCCACCACGCACATCTCCGTGACGAACGTGAGCACCTCGCTCACCTCCTGTCTGTGTATTGCCGTCTCGACCTTGATGACGTCCGGGACCATGAGCCCACCCTCCTTCCACGCGAGCGCCCCGCGCACAAGCCACGCGAGGATGCCCGGCCGCGCCTCCGGCGCCCGCAGCTCGTCCTTCACGCCCAGGCGGAACCCGGACCACGTCGAGAAGTTGAAGTTGAACTGCACCGTGACCGCCCGGCGCCACACAGCCTCATCACTGGCCGAGACCATCGGCGGGTGGTTCGAGTACATGAAGAGCTTGAACTGTGGGTAGAAGCGGAAGTTGTTCCCGAACTTGTAGCAGGCGGTGATCTCGTCGTCGCCAGTGATCATCTTCAGGAGCCGGTCGTCGAACCGCTTGCCCCTCGGCGTCTCCGACGTCACCACGAACCGCGCGCCCCTGAGGTCGGCCAGGTCGTGCGGGATCGCGTTCTCATGGCCGGCCAGCAGCGCCTCGACCCGCAGCGTCGTCGCGTAGTCGCCGAGCAGGGTCGCCACCGCAGTGATGATGGTCGTCTTGCCGTTCCACCCGCTGGCGCCGACGAGGTTCACGAACTTGTCCTCGCTCGTGTAGCCGGTGAGCGAGTAGCCGAGGGCGCGCTGTATGAAGTCGATCTTGTCCTGGTCGCTCTGCAGCGCCAGCCGGACGGTCTCTTCCCACAGCGGGCAGACGGCGTCAGGGTCGTAGGCCACGGGCGCGAGGCGCGACATCATGTACTTCGAGTCGTGCGGGAGCAGCTCCCCTGTGCGGAGGTCGATGACGCCGTTCTCGACGTTGAGCAGGTGCTCGTCGGGATCGAACGCCGCGGCCTTGACCTGGAGCTGCGGGAGCGCCTGCGCGAGGCGGACGACACCCATGATCACGCGCGCGGAGCCCAGGCGCAGCCCGGCCGTGGCCAGCCGCCGGCTCTTGTCCTTGTCCGGCTCTCGCGCCGCCTGGCGGTACAGGTCCTTGCCCATGTCGGTCACGTACGGGATAACCGCGTTCGCGGTCGCCATCACCCAGCGCTTCCCGTCGTACACGAACCACTTGCCGGTCTCGTCGTTGAAGCGGATGCGGTCACCCGCCACCAGCGCGAGCTGCTCCGCGTAGTATTGATCGGTGTCCTGTGGCTCATCGTGCGGGTCGTCGGCGGCCGCGAAGTTCCGCATGGCCGACTGCACAATCACCTCGACCTCGGCCTCGTCCAGCGGCGTCGGGAAGGCCGCGTTCTCGGCCAGGAGGGCGGCGCGGAGTGCATCCTCTGATACGTCCCGCCGGCGCATACTGCCCGCCAATGAGGTCAGGGCGTTGTTCCGCCCGTCGCCCGCCATCTGCTGGACCGTCTTCGGGCCGCCGGTGAACTTCGTGGCGGCCTGCGACTTCTTCTGCGCCTTCTGGTCGAACAACCACGCCGGCATCGGCGCCAGCGTCGTCGTGCGCGGGTCGGTCAGCCAGGCGTACGTCCCCTGGCGCTCGTCCTCGGCGACACGACTCGGCGGGACGGCGACGTACCCGCCATCGTTCCGCCCGTCGAGGTGCTTCCCGTAGCAGCCGGCGCTGTTGGGCGCGCCCTGTTGGTACTGGAAGACGATCTGCATGCCGCCGGACCACGTCGTCTGCATCAGCGTGATCGGCAGCGTCCCGTGCTTGTCGGTCAGCTCCCGGAGCGAATCGTCGCCGTGCTTGTCCTTCCACGGCTTGATGTCGACGTCCAGGACGGTGATGCCGCTGACCTTGCCGGTCGCGACACCGATGTTCGCGTCGGGCGTCTCGGTCCACCACTTCGTGATCTGCCCGGTGTCGGTGGTCGCATCCTTGAACCCGTTCTTCGTGAGCGGCCGTTTCTCGCCTGGCACGAGCGGGAAGACGGACCAGCCCACCGCGGCGTAGGCGAGGGCCGCGTCGAGCATGGTTGTGCTGTTGATCGAGGCCACGGGAGACGTGACCGGGAGGGGAATGGTGACGTCCATGGCCTACGCGCCCTCCTCGATCATCTGGTCGAGCACGCGCTTCGCCTTCAGGAACTGCACCAGGGCGGGCTCGACGGACTTCGGGAACTCGAAGGACACGCCCTCGCGCCGGCGCAGAATCGTCGGCCTGATCCCGGTGAGGGCGAGGATCGCCCCTGCAGTAGGTAGTGACTTCGTAATGACGGGCAGATCGTTGTCGGACTCGAACACGTTCCCATCTCCTTGTCGGGCCGCGCGCCGTTCCAGGCGCACGGGTTGCGATAGGCGCACGAGATCCGCGTGCGTGCGGTACTGATGGTGTCGAACGCGCCGCCAGGGACGGCGACTACGCGGTGACGGCGACCTTCTTCGCGGTGCGCTTCGGCGACTGAATGTACAGGTCGGCGATCTTCTTCGCGGTGGCGTCCAGGAGCGCCGTGATCTTCAGCGTCCCGCCGCCGGGTAGCTCGGTCCACGCTGGCATCGCCGGGTCAGGGCTTGGGTCGGCGCTGACGATCTCGACCACGTCCGCGACGACGGCGTCGAGCCCGTCGTCGCCGTCCACGAGCGAGAGCGCCATCAGGACCGGCGCCGCGACTGGTCGGAAGAGCTTCGACTCCTGGTCGAAGTACTTCCCGGGGAGCCGCCGCAGCAGATCCCCGAGCTGGTCGCTCGGGACCTCATTGCGGACGACTTCGAGTAGTTGGTTCATCGTGAGACCGTTCTTCATGGGACACCACCTCCCCTCAGTTGTAGTAGTAGTCGTGCAGCTTCGTCTGCGCGCGTTTGACTGTCGTTGCGACCGCCTGCCTCGTGATCGTCTTGACGCCCCGGGCGTCGGTGACGTCGCGCAGCAGGCGCCCGTACGCCTCACCGCCGTTGGGCTCGCCGGTGGACAGCTCGTCGGCGACCTCCTGGTGGCGCGGCGCATCGGCGTCCCAATCGTAGGAGACAGCGTGAAGTAGCAGGACGCCGCGCTCCGTCGCGGTCAGCGCCTTCGGCATGTCGGCCAGGACCATCGCCAGCTCGGCCACGACGTCCGGCTTCGGAGACGTCGGGTCGGCTTGGATCTCAGCGAGTGTGTTCGGGTCGCGGTCGTCGTCCGGCGACGGGTCGATGGCGCCCGGGCGGGCCGGCTGGTCGAGTGGAACCGTGGCCAGGGCGACGGCGCGGAGCAGCTCGACACGCTCCACCGCCAGGCCCAGCTCCGTCGCGATCTGGGCGTCATCCTCCATGTACGTCGAGGCGACGCGTACGCGGCGGATGTCACGCTCGACTCTCCAGCCGCGAGGGCCGATAGCGCGATTGGCTTCCGAGACCGCCTGGAGCGCCGCCTTCTTGATCGCGGTGTGCGCGAACGTGCCGAGCCGGGCCTCGCGTCCGTCGTGCTTGTTGATGGCCTTGATGAGCCCCGCGACGCCGGCCTGGAAGAGGTCCTCCTCGGCGCGTGTGTCGACGTGAAGCAGCCGAGCGTAGCGGTTCGCGACGCCCCGGAGCATCTTCATCTGGCCCGCGACCAGGCTCTCCTTTGCGTGGTCGTTGCCGCCCTTGGCCTTCTGGACCAGCGCGTGCTCGGTGGCCGCGTCGTGCTCCTCGGGCGGCAGCGCGGCGTAGTTGATCGTTGGCTTCTCGGTCTTCGTCATCATGGTCGCGCCCGCTCCAGGTCTTCGAGCCGCTCCAGCACCACGGCCAGCCAGCCGGACAGCGGCACGAGCACCACGTCGTCGTTGTTGGCGAGCGCGCGTCCCACGACGGCCGCGTCTTCGGCGCCCCAGTCGCCGTACCCGGCGCGGACCTGCCGGCCCTCGTCTACCATCAGGATCATGACGTTCCGCTCCGGCGGCAGGATCTCCCCGCGCGCGAGCTGGGCTTCGACCTCGGGGATGAACGGGATCAGGGCTTCGAGGCCGAGCCGGACGTACTCGCTCCGCTCGCCGAACACCGACTGCAGCGCGAGCAGGACGGCGCCACGGGCGACGCTCTCCAGAAGGAACCGGCGTCGGCTGCCTACACCTGCAGCGCTCACCCGAGGGACCAGGAGCTTCTGCTCTACCCAGCCCTCGATCCGTCGCGGGGTCACGCCGAGCAGGCCGGCGATCTCGCGGGTCTCGAACTGGCGGCCGGCACGGGCGCTCATCGCGAACCTCCGCGGTGGAACGCCTGGACTTTGGCCATAGCGTCCCGGCGGTCGTCCGAGCTGGTGATGTTGTACCTGGCGAACACGTCGGCGCTGCGGTGGCCGCTGATGGTCTGCGCCACAGTCTGGGACACGCCGGCGCGGATCAGGTTGCGGACGGCCGATCTGCGAAGGTCGTGGAACAGGATGCCGTCGAGCCCCGCCGCCTTCGTGGCCCTCGCCCATGCGCGCTCGAACCCGGAGCGCCGCGTTCCGACCAGGGACTTCGCCACGGTCGCGCCGGGCAGCATCGGGAACACACAGGCCGGGAACTGCTCGACGTGGGCCGCGACGCGGGCGCGCTGCTCGTGCAGTAGAACCTCGACCTCGTCCGTGAATTGGAGCGTCCGACCGTCGTCGTTCTTCGTGGTGCCGACGTCGAGCCGGATCTCGCGGGCCTCGAAGTCGATGTTGGGCCAGTCGAGGCCGAGGATCTCGCCGTGGCGCATGCCGTACGTGAACCCGAGGACGGCGACCACCTGGAGGTCGGCGGCGAGGTGTTTACGGATCAGCTCGAACTGGTCGACTGACACGAAGCCTGAGCGCGGAGCGGCCTCTTCGAGCGTCTCGATGGTCGGCAGGTGGACCAGCAGGCGCGCCCGGTGGGCCAGCTTCAGCATCTTGTTCAGCACCAACAATTCGCGGTTGATCGTCGCGCCGGAGGGCGGCGTTGCCGGGCCGTTCGCGCGGTGGACGAGCTGCCCCTGGCGGTGCTCGACGTACCGCGTGATCTCCGGCTCGGTGATCGCGGCGGCGCGATGGCGGGCGAAGAAGCCGTCGAGGTGCCCTAGCCGCTTCGTGTACTCCGTCTTCTCGCGACAGCCGGTCGTCTCGTAGTGGCGGACCAGGTTGTCGCGGATCTGCTGGTACGACACCCTGCGCGGGTCGACGGTCGGGTCCATGCCTTGGTCGATGGCACCGAGCTGGTCCCGGAGGAACTTTTCGGCGCGTTGCCGGTTGTCGCTGCCGGTGTTCACGCGGATCTCCTGGCCGTCGCGCCGGAACCGCGTCCAGTACGTGAAGCTACCGTCTGACTTCGAGCGCTTGTAGATTGTCGCCATGTCTCGTCCTCTTCCTCGGGGGGCTCATCGCGATCAGGCCCCTTGTCGTTACCATCTCATGTCAGCCTGGGCTTGTCAACATGAACATGGGCTCGAACTGGCACAGTCGGGCCTCTCATGAGATGAAGATGCCCCCGGCGACGTTCTTCGTCAACATGGGCTGCAGCCCTGCCTGAGGTAGATGTGCCCGCTTTTGTGCCCGCGTGCCCGTATGTGTGGCGTATTGTGGCGTAGGTGAGGCAGGGATACCCAACCGGCAAGTTAGTATGAACAAAGGACTCTGCTCTCCAGAGCGTGCTGTAGGATGCCCCGAGGAAGGCCCCCCAAGCCCCTCCCGCGCGCGGGGGGCTCAGGCTGTGCCGGTGCGCGCTCCGTTGCGCTCCAGGACGAGCGATAGCCCGTCCGGGAGCTGCGTCATTCGACCAAGGAACAGGCTACCCTTTCCCGCGAACATCGTGCGTGTGAGGCGTCCCTCGGTGAGCCCGCGCCGCGCGTGGCCGAGGTACGGAATCGCGGAGGCGATGTGCCCCTGCGTCGGCGAGAACCCCGGCATGCCCCGCGCGCGGACGAAGTCGTCGATGCCCTCACGGGCGATCAGCTTCTCGACGACGGCGAGGCTCGCCAGCGTCCGGTAGTTGTTGAGTGGGACGTTGCCGCTTCCCGCCGGCTCCGTCGCCTCGGGGTTGTGCAGCTCGAGTGAGAACCGGTCCACGTCGAGCAGCGTCAGCCCGACGCGCCCGAGCGGCTCGCTGTAGAGCGCCTTCATCACCGCGAGCGGCGCCGATCCGGAGGCGACCTCGTGACGACCGATCGCGTCCAGCCGCAGCACGGGCGAAACGCCGTCATCGCGCGCGACGTGGACGGCGAAGCCGGCGAGGACATCCTCCACGATCGGTATCGCATGCTTCACGTGGCCCTGGAACTTCATCCCGAGCTTCGCGAGCGAGCCGCCCGCCACCACCACCACGTCGTCGAACATGGCAGAGCGGACGAGCGCGCCGGCGAGCATCAGCGCGTGCATCGGTCCGGAGCAGAACGCCTTGACGTCGCTGCCCGTGGCGCGGGCGCACCCCGCCCACTCCGCAACCGCCTTGGCGACGTTGCCGCCGCCCCGCTGGTAGCGATCGCCCACCGCCTCCTCGCCGCAGTTAATGACGTACCGCACGGCGGTGGCGGCGATCGCGCCAGGCCGCGCGAGCAGGTGGCGTAGCGCGAGCGCCGCCGTTGCCTTGCACGCGAGGTTCTCCAGCAGGACCTGGCCGGTGAGCGTGTCGTCCTCGTCGTGGCCGGGTAGCATGGCGCCGAGGCGCCGGCCGTCGACGCCGACGAGCGGCAGCGCCCGATGGCGCCCGATGCGCTCGTCGAGCACGGCGGTGGCGACCCCGGCCGGAACCGCCGGGCGACCTGACGCGCGACCGACCACCCGGTGCGCGTCGAGCGCGCTTCGCGCGCGGTCGGCGACCTCGCTGGTCAGCGCGAGCAGATCGAAGCCGTCGCACGTGGCGAGCAGGCCGAGGAACTCGTCCTCGGGCATGATCTCGCCGTCCGGGCCGAACCTCTCCGCGTCGGCGACCGGATGACGGTGCCACGGGAGCGGCCGCGCCGCGAGCTCGTCCACGCCCACGTTGCCGATGAACACCTGGTTCGGGGCGTAGGCGCACGCAGCCTTCCAGTCGCGCAGGTGCGGCCGCAAGTACGCGATCGGCTGCTCCACCTCGCGCAGCACGCGGAGGGGCTTCGAGCCGAGGCGCACGAGGCTTGGGACGTGCGCGAGCACAAGGGAAACTGCGCGGATGACCGGCATCGCGTTCGGCGTCACGAGATGCATTGTCGCGGCTCAGGCCGTGGAGCCGATCGGTGTTCTCGGCGGCAGCACCGCCCGCCCGCGATGGTGGCCGTCGTGGTGGGCGGCTCGCCGATCATCGTCACCTTCAAGATGCCGCCCGTGCGGCGGCGCAGCGTGTCGAGCTCGACCTCGAGCCGCCTGCCGGCGAGCCTCTGGCGGACGCGGCAGTCAGATGGTCGACGTCGGACCAGCCCAGCTCGAGTCGCATAGTGGCCGTAGTGTACCCCGCTCTCAGGCAGGGCCGGGGAGACGCCAGGGCCCCGGCAACGGACCAGCGGGTGGCACTTGCCTCGCCGCTGCCTTGATCGTCCCCGTTTATCCGGCCTATTCTCTCCGCGCGCGAGACTGGCCGGGGTTCAGTCGAATAAGTCGGTAGCTCTCACCAGCAGCGATTGAGGCACCGTCAAATTCAGAAGACGGGCCGCGCGGAGGCTGATGGCCAGCCGGAAGCGCGTGGGCTGCTCGAAGGGCAGATCCTGAGGGCGCGTGCCCTTGAGCAGCCGGTCGACGTAGAAGGCGGCACGGCCTAAGTTGTAGATGCGGTCGGGGCCGAATGCGACCAGACCGCCCGGATTGGCCAGGGCTGGGTCGGCAAAACGCTCGTTGTGGTAGACGCCCGGGAGCCGACGCGCAGTCGCGAAGCGAACGATCGCCGCGTAATGCGCGGCCGAAACGGCATCGGGGACGACCACGAGAGAGTCGATGCGTTCGCGCACCCCCGACTCGAGCGCCAGCTGCATCTCTTGCGGTGTGGTGAAGTCGAGCGGCACGAGCACGAGCCCGAGCCGGGGCGCGACCAGCTTCGCCTCGCTCAGGTCACGGGCCGTTTCGGGATAGTCCGCGTTGCGTAACAGTCCGACCCGCCGCACCGAAGGAGCGGCCTCCTTCAGCAGCTCCAGCCGTTTGCCGGTCAGTGGCTCGCTATAGACCGTGAGACCCGTGACATTGGCGGTCGGACGCGCGAGGCTCTGCGCCAGGCCCAACGCCACGGGATCCCCGATCAGGGTGCTCACGATCGGGATCGTTCGCGTCGCTTTCGCGGCCATGAGCACCGTGTTGGACAGGGGCAGCACGAACACCGAGACGGGCAACTGGACCAGCTCCTGAATGATCAGGGGGAGTTGCTCGACCGCGCCTCCGGCGTCGCGCAGCTCGATCACGATGTTCTTGTTCTCCGTGTATCCGTAGGCCGACAGTCCTTGCCGAAAGGCGTTGAGGAAATCGGTGCCTTGCCCGGGCCTCACGGGGATCAGCGTCGGGTAGCCGATGCGCGGCAGCCCAGGAGGTGCGGCGCCTGCCCGGCGCACCTGCCGACCGCTGACGAGAAGCGCTCCAGTCGCGGCCATGATGTCGCGAAGGAACTTGCGGCGGCCGCTCGGTCGAGCGCCGCCTCCGACACATCTGGCTACTGCGAACGTCGCGCGTTGTCCCACAAGATCCCCAGCGGTCCATACAGACTGTGGTACGACGCGCAGAAGTCGCTCCAACGCTCGTCGACATCCGGCCACGCCTCAGTCGCGGGGTCATGATGCACGAAGGAGCCGAAAACGTTCTGGCAGAGGTCGGCGTACAGTCTGGTGAACAGCAGCGTTGTGTGCCAGACCTCGTCGACAGCCCGGCTGAGCATCGGGACGGACCGGCCCTGCACGAGGCGCAGTCCGAGATAGCGCCGAAACTCGAAGATCATGAGATCGACCAGCGAGGGGGTCAACAATTCCGTGCGGAGCAGGCGCTCGCGCACGGGGTTGAGATCGTAGCGATCGAGAATGGTAAGCCCTCGAAGCTGGCTTGCGCTGAGGGCGGCGTCTGCTCGCACGCCGAGAGGCCTTTCGAGGTCGCCGAGGGTCATGCGGGCTCCGTCCGCGCTCGAATCCGACCGGTGCTCCATAGACTGACCGGAGGCGGCAGCGGAGGCGGTGCCGCAGCGACCATGGACAAAAGAGGGCTTCCCCTGCGTGGCGCATTATTGTACTGTCCGTGGGGCGATGTCAATACGCACGCACCAATGGGTCCGTGGCGTCGTCGCTTAGTCTGCTTCCACGATAGCGAACGGGGGAAGGAGTGGAATCATGCCATTGAATCAGACCATCCGCGGCCGCTTCGGCACGACGATCACGGAGGCCACCATGGTGCCCGAGCGCAACGTGGTCTTCCATTATCGGGTGGACCATTTCGAGTGGAACCATGTGGACGACGACGAGCCGGCGGAGTCGATGATGGCGATCTGGGACGAGCCCGGCAACCCGAACAAGCTCAACAAGGGGCTGCTCTGGGAGCTCGTCGGCCCAGCCAATACCCCGGTCGGCACGGATGACGAGTTGCGCACTCACTTGCTTCGACAGCTGACCAATCGCGAGAAGATCTGGAACCTCATGAAGGAAGCGGTCACCGCAGTCAACAGTGGACAGACCACGCTGTTCATGAACGAGCCGCTCAGCGCGGCCAACAAGGCGGGCTGCGTAGACATCAAGGGCGGCCCGATCGATCTGTACGAGCTGATGCGAATGATGCACATGTTCGGTAAGCGTGATGTGCCCGAAGCCCCGCGCCCGATCGATCCGATCGCGAAACCCGATGACTACTATTACTCGACCGAACAGCAGGTGGCCGTCGAGGTTCGGCGGCGGGTCCGCGAGCTTGCTGCCGGCATCAACTGGGAAGGCAACGTGACCGGCGGCCGAGAGAAGAAGAAGGTGGTGTGGAACCGCCACGGACTCTACTGCGGCTGCGGGTAGCGCAGCCCGCGCGGAGAGTCTTTCTGGGACTGGTCGGACCGAAGGGGGCCCGGGAGGGCCCGGCTTATGACGCACTACGGCCGCCTCTTTCCGGACGCCAAGGCGTTCACTCCTGATCGCGATCGGCTCGCCGTGCTCGCTCGTCACATGCTCGAGGTCGGCGATTCGCCGGACCGCGTCTCGTCGATCCCCGCCGGCTACACCTATCTGGGGCAATTCATCATCCACGATCTGAGCTTCGAACGGCTGCCGCCGGGCGACGGCCCGGTCGATCTGAGGGACGTCGAAAACTCGCGCGACCCGCGCCTCGATCTCGACTCGCTGTATGGGGGTGGTCCGCAACGCACGCCATTTCTCTACACGGATGACGGCGCGCGAATGCGCGTGGGCTGGAGCGATCTGGCGCACGGCCAAGACCTTCCTCGCACGGCCCCCGGAAAAGGGCGGCGGTGGGCCTTGATCAACGATCCGCGTAACGACGAGAACTTGATCATCTCCCAATTGCACCTTTCCTTCATCAAGTTCCACAATCGCGTGGTCGACGTGATCCAGAGGCAGGACGGCCTGGCCGGCCCCGGGTTATTCGAGGCGGCGGCGGAGAGCGTGCGCCGTCACTACCAGTGGGCCGTCGTTCACGATTTTCTGCCAAGGATCGTCAGCGACAAGGTCATCCAGGAGGCGATGAGCCGGCAGAGAGGCGGGATCTTTCCGCCGGGCAAGCCGCCCTGGATACCGGTGGAGTTCTCTGCCGCGGCCTTTCGTTTCGGCCACAGCATGGTTCGTCGCGAGTACATGCTGGAGCCGTGGTTATCGTTTCCCTTCCTGAGCGCGGACCCGCGGCAGCAGGACCTGCGAGGCTGTCGCGAGCGGCCGCCCGGGACGTTGATCACGGACTGGTCGGTTCTTTTCGGCGCGCGGGCGCAGCTTGCGCGCAAGATCGACGTCCGCGTCGTCACGATGCTTGGAGAGATCCCCCCGGACGTGACGGGGGGCGGTGGAGGGGCACCTCCGCTGTCCTTGCCGCTCCTCGACTTGCAGAAAGCATCGCGCTTGGGGTTACCCACCGGCCAGGACGTAGCCAGAGCAATGGAACTGTCGGCGGATCAGGTTCTGAAGCCGGGGGACTTCTCGGAGCTCACGGCGAACGGAGCGCCGCCTGAGCTGGCGCAGTTCAGCGGCGAGACGCCCCTCTGGTACTACTGCCTGAAGGAGGCGGAGCGTTTCGGCAATGGCTCGGCACTGGGCCCGGCCGGTAGCCACATCGTGGCCGAAGTGTTGATCGGGTTGTTGCGTGCTGACCCGGAGTCATACTTGTCCGCGGGCCCGCAGTGGCTGCCTGAGACCCGGTTCGGCGCCCGGCAGACGACCGAGAACGGCGGTACCAGCGCGACGTTCGGGATGAGAGAGCTGCTCGATTTTGCTTCCGGCGATCTTGCCGCGAGGCGCGAACCTTTTGCCCGAGCTCTGGTGCCCGGTGCGTGACTGCGGGCGCCGCGCGCCTCGGGGAAAGCGTGCCGCCCGGCCGAAGGCGTAGAGCGGCTTTGCGCCCTTCTTCCGCGAACCAGCAATAGCCGACCTCGTCGCCCTCGTCCTAGCGGACGGAGACGGACAGGCCCCAGGGCGTGCCAAACCCGGGACGGATTCCGCTTGTCCAGCACGGCATTTGAATGGACCGGCCGCGCGGTGTCAAGCCGGCCGCCTTCGCGCATCGTGCAGCGCATCCTTCAAAGCAGACGCCGACTGCGCGCATTCAACATCGCGATGGGAGCGCTCCTCGCCCTGTCGATCGTTCTCATCGTCTGGTAGAAGACCCGGTGGGAGCCGCGGCGCAATGTATTAGCGGCCGGCTTCGCGTGTCTCCACGACACTCTGGCCCGCCGGCGCGCGATCCGGGCCCGCCGTCAGCGGGATCACGCCGCCGGGCTCGCCGGCCAGGATCCAGTCGATCAGCAGGCGATAGCGTTCCACCGGCACGGCGCCCACCAGCGAGAGCTTTTCGTTGAGGATCACCGTCGGCAATCCCGACACGCCGAACCACGCCGCGCCCTCGGCGCAGTCGCGCAGCACCGCCTCGTAGGCCTCGCCGGCGTAGTCGGTGTCGAAGCGCACCAGATCCAGCGCGGTCTCGCGGGCGAGGCTTCGCAGCACGTCCGAGCGGCCGATGTCGAGGTTGTCGCGGAAGTGCGCGGTGAAGAGGCGGTCGTGGAATCGCTCGAACGCGGCCTCGCCTTGACATTCGGCGCACTTCGCGGCCGTCAGCGCGGGGATGCTCGACGACGGCAAAGGCGCGTCGATCTCCGGCGGCACGAAGCACGCGCGAGGCTCCTCGGCGCCGACGCGCTGCCGACCCTCGCGCGTCTTCTCAGTCACGCGCCGGTCCGGCTGCTCGCCGGGAATGAGCGGGAAGGTCCGCCAGTGCACGCGCACCCGGGCGCCGTAGACCTGCTCGATCTCCCGGAGCCGCACCGCGGCGTTGTAGCACCACGGTCACAGGTAATCGGAGAAGACGTCCAGCCGTATCGGGGACGTCATTCGCGCGTGAACACCGTGGGCCGCGCGACCTCGGTCCGGAGCGCCTGCAGCGCCTGTTCGACGATGCGCCGGCGCAACGCCTTCTCGTCGTCGGGGGAGAGGTCGGCACTTCCGAGCGGATGGATGATGCCCGCGGCGGGCACGATGCGATTGGCGCCCACCATCACGGCCACCGGCGTCATGGTCGAGACCTGCACCGTCGGCAGCCCCGCGCGCTCCAGCTCTCGGGCGATCGCTGCGCCGCAGCGAGTGCTCGTCCCTCACGTGGACGTGAGGATGACGGCGTCGACGCCGGCGGCGCGCAGCTTCTCGGCAATCTCCGCGCCCATGCGCGCGCTGTGGGCGAGGGTAGTCGCGACGCCGACGGTGGAATAGACCGTCTCGTGGAGCTTGCCGATGGCGCCGCTCTGCTCGAGCTCACGCGCGACGTCGACCGGCACGAGGCGATGCGGGTCCTGCTTCACCCAGGTCGTGTCGTATCCA
>WNGB01003431.1_pt1 | contig 24912 bp, 24 predicted proteins | sample 5400681 | NCBI WGS metagenome assembly WNGB01 (sample SAMN13153367, study PRJNA577476) | soil metagenome | isolation source: 115 cm soil or saprolite under grassland replicate 2 | place: USA:California | collected 2016-06-15
GGTCTCCGCAGAAGGCGACACGCGGGGCACACCTGAGGCTGATCGCGGTCAATGCTGTTAGGTACCTTCGCTCCGCGGGCGCCATGCGGGAAAGCACGTAGACACGTTCAGCAGGCGCCCCGATGGCCGCGGGGAGGCCGTCGGCCGATACTTCGTCCACTCGAAAGGAGGAAGGGCGATGAAGAGGCTTCTGATCGCGCTCGGCGGGTCAGCTCTCGTAGGCCTCGCTGTACTGGGAACAGCGCTCGCCCACGGCCCCGGCCCGGTGCATTCCCCGACGGGGCGCGTGGTCAAGATGCAGGCCAGGAGCTCTGCTGAACTTACCATCGTGCACATCGTCCGCGGCTGCCACAACTGGACGGACGGCAAGACGATCGCCGAGAAGGCGGACGTGACGCTCCAGCGTGGCGGGCGGCTGACGATCCTCAACCAGGACGTCGACATCCACAAGGTCGTGCAGCTCGCGGGACCCCGGATCGCGACCGGCAAGGCGATGACGATGAACGCGACCGCCAAGCTCCGCTTCGCGAAGTCCGGGCTCTACCGGTTCAAGACGGTCACCTCCGAGATGATGTCGGGCATGCCTGACATGAAGACGATCGGGCCGGACTACGGCCTTCGCCTCACCGTCCGCGTGACATGAGCGGCGACGAGCTGAAGCGCTGCGCGCTGAGCCAGGCGATCGGCAACGACGAGGAGTGCCCGCGCGCCTGGTGCGCGTTTTGGGAGCAGGGAGGCGCAGTCATCGAGGCTGGATGCGCGATCGAGCGGTTCGGCCTCGATGTGCGCAACCGCGATCTGGCGTACTACTTGCTCGATCTCAGGCGGGCACTGGATGCCGCGCGGAACGAGGAGGAGGCGGATACGGCGCGCCGGCAGCTCGCCGCGTTCGTTCCGGCGGATCTGGCCGGCGCGTGAAAGGAGGGGCGCGATGTTTTCGGGGCACATGAGCGGCTGGGACTGGTTCGCGGAGAGCCTGATGATGACCATCTGGCTCGTCGTGCTCGGCCTCGTCGTCTACCTCGCGGTGCGACTCGCACAAGGAAATCCGCCGGCCCGCGCGTGGCCCCGCCAACGACTGCGCGCCGGTGAGCGTCGGGCGTGGTGGGTTTGACGCGGTCGTTCCGCGTCGCGGCGGCTATGCCTTAGCTCGGGTCTTCCCGGGAGTAACGCTCGCGGCGCCAGCAGACGGGGTCAGGATGCTGCTGTGCCCGTCCTCCCAGCGGACGCGCACGCGCGGGGGATCTTCCTGGAGCACCTCCTCGATCACTCCTGCCCGGCTCGGCTGCGTCACCTTTTCTGACTCGACGACGATCCTGTCTCCGGCGTGAGGCCTCATCTCTGTCTCTCATCCTCCTGGTTTGGATTCGCTCGTGCTCTTGGAGAGGCTAGCGCGACCTTCCCGCCGGTGCACTCCTCGGTCTGCTCTGCGCTACTACCCGGCGGGCGGATTCCGGCCAACGCCGTACATCGAACTCCTCGTCCACGAGGACGAGCGTGTTTCCGCGGTTCGGGCGCTCGCCCGCTCCGGTTGGAGCACACGCGAAGCCCGTCCGCGCGAGCGGATCTGAGCCGGTCATCCTCGACGATCGCGAAGGCGGGAGCTGCCTCTTGCGAACCGTGCTCGCGCCAGACTTCGTCCTGCGCGGATCGGAGGACGTGCACGCGCCGCTCTGGATGGCCGCTACGGGGATCAGCGTGCGCGACAGGCCCGTGCCGGCGCTCGGTCCGACGGACGACCTGCTGGCGGCGATCGTGACGGGTGCGCGCGCCGCGCCCGCACCTTCAATCCAGTGGATCGTCGATGCGGCAATGATCCTCCGCGCGATCCCCGAGCAGATGGCTGCCCCTGGCCGGCGGGCGGCGTGCCTATCGCCTCCTCGTTCGCACTCACCGCTAAGAGGAGCTACTTGCGCACGTGCGTGGCCGGAAGTGACGGCTACGCGCGCGCCGACTCGAACCTGAGCTTCGCCAGCCGCCGGCCCTCAGGCACACGTGTCGGGTAGTCCCCGGTGAGGCATGCCCGGCACAGCGCCGACTCGGGCCGCGCGGTCGCCTCCTGCAACCCCGCGAGCGAGAGGTACGCGAGCGAGGTCGCGCCGATCGACTCACGCACCTCCTCGACCGACCGTCCGGCCGCGATCAGCTCGTCCTCGTCGGCGAGGTCGATCCCGTAGAAGCACGGCCCGATCACGGGCGGCGATGAGATCCGCACATGCACCTCGCGCGCACCGGCGTCGAAGAGCATCCCGACGATCTGCCGCGTCGTGTTCCCCCGGACGATCGAGTCGTCGACGATCACAACCCGCTGCCCCGCCACCTCGGCCAGCGGGTTGAACTTCAGTCGGATCCCCTGCTGGCGCAGCGCCTGGTCGGGCTGGATGAACGTGCGTCCGACGTAGCGGTTCTTGATCAGCCCCTCGCTGAACGGGATTCCGCTTGCCCGGGAGAAGCCGATCGCCGCCGGGGTGCCCGAGTCGGGGATCGTCAGGACGAGGTCGGCCTCGGCGGGCGCCTCGACGGCCAGACGCTCGCCCATGCGCACGCGTGCAGCGTGGACCTCGACGCCTTCCAGCCGCGTGTCGGGCCGGGCGAGGTAGAAGAACTCGAAGATGCAGAGCGCGCCCGCCGCCTGCGGCACCGCCTGCTCCGAGTGGACGCCCTCCTCGTCGACGACCAGCAGCTCGCCCGGGGCGACCTCGCGCTCGAACTCTGCGCCGAGGAGGTCGAGGGCGCAGGTCTCCGAGGCGACCACCCAGCCGCTGTCGAGCCGGCCGAGGACAAGCGGACGGAAGCCGTGCGGGTCGCGGAAGGCGAGCAGCTTGCCGTCGGCCAGGGCCGTCACCGAGTAGGCGCCTTCGAGCCGGCGCATCGCGCTCGCCACCGCCTCCACCAGCGTGAACGCAGCGTTCGCGATCAGCGCGGCGATCAGCTCGGTGTCGGAGCTGGTGCCCAGCTTGACGCCGTCGGCCGCCAGCTCGTCGCGCAGCTCCGACGCGTTGACGAGGTTGCCGTTGTGGCCGAGCGCCACCGTGCGTGCGCGGCCGTGCTGGACGAGGGGCTGCGCGTTCGACCACTGGGCAGAGCCCGTCGTCGAGTAGCGCGTGTGACCGATCGCAAGCTGGCCGCGCAGCCCGCGCAGCTTCTGCTCGCTGAAGACCTGCGTGACCAGCCCCATCTCGCGGAGCACGGTCAGATGCCCTCCGTCCGAGACGGCGATTCCCGCTGATTCCTGGCCGCGATGCTGGAGCGCGTGCAGGCCGAAGTGGGCCAGCCGCGCGACGTCGCGATCAGGAGCGCAGATTCCGAGCACGCCGCACATTCAGTCCCCCTGCCCCCGATCATGCCATGCATCGCGGAGGTCCCGGAGACGCGAGCCGAGCAGCCGGTCGCCGCCGACGACCCCGAGCTCGCGCACGGGGACTCCGTCGAGCCGCGCGAGGTCCTCCGGGGCGCAGGCGATCACCACCTGGCCGCCGCCCTCGCCGAACAGCGCCTCGGCGCCGTGGTCGAGGGCGAGCTCGGCGCCGACGCCGCTCCAGATCGCGGCCTCCGCCAACGCCACGGCCAGCCCGCCTTCGGCGGCGTCGTGCGTGAGCGACATCAGCGGCGCCGCGCGCCAGAGGAACTCGACGAGCCGTGCCTCCGCGGTCAGGTCGAGCGGCGCGAGACTGCCGCCGGTCTCGCCGTAGAGCGCCTGGTACTCGGAGCCCGCGAGCGAAAGCCCGGGCGCGCCGGCGAGCAGCACGACGTCACCCTCGCGCCAGCGACCCGGCACGGTGCGGACGTCGGCGACCAGCCCGACGCAGCCGACGACCGGTGTGGGGTGGATCGCGCGCCCGTCGGTCTCGTTGTAGAGCGACACATTCCCCGACACGACCGGCAGCCGCAGCGCCTCGGCGGCGAACGCCATCCCCTCGATCGCCCGCTCGAGCTCCCAGGCGATCTCGGGCTTCTCCGGATTGCCGAAGTTGAGGCAGTCGGTCAGCCCGAGCGGCTCGCCGCCGGCGCACGCCACGTTGCGGGCGGCCTCGAGCACGGCGAGGGCGCCGCCCACGAGCGGGTCGAGGCTCGCGATCCGGCCCGAGCCGTCCAGCGAGACCGCCAGCCCGCGTAGCGACGGTCGCAGCCGGAGCACCGCGGCGTCGAGCCCCGGCCGCCGGACCGTGCGCGAGCCGACGAGGTGGTCGTAGCGCTCGTAGATCCAGGCTCGGCTGCGGACGTTCGGCGACGCGAGCAGGTCGAGGAGCGCGCGTGACGCGGGCGGCCCCTTTGGCGCGGGCGGCGCGGCGGCCGGCGCTCGCGGCGAGACCTCGACGCGGTAGCGGGGCGCCTCCTCGGTCAGGTACGCGGCGGGGATCTCACCGAGCACCTCGTCGCCGAAGAACGCCCGCAGCTCGCCGCTGTCGGTGACCTCGCCGATCGGCGTGCAGTGGAGCTCCCAGCGGGCGCAGACGTCCTCGACTGCCTCGAGGAAGCCGGGCCGGACGACCGCGACCATCCGCTCCTGGCTCTCCGAGATCATGATCTCCCACGGCTCGAGCGCCTCTCTCAGGGGAACTCGATCCAGGTACACGTCCACACCGGCGCCGTCGCGCGCCATCTCCGCGAGCGCGGAGGCGAGTCCCGCCGCGCCGCAGTCCTGGAGCGATTCGACGAGCCCGCGCTCGCAGAGCTCGACCGAGACCTCGATCAGCCGCTTGCCGGTGAACGGGTCGCCGATCTGGACCGAAGGGCGCTTGTCGGCAGCCCCGCCCAGCTCCTGGCTCGCCAGCACGCTCGCGCCGCCGATGCCGTCGCGACCGGTCGTCGCCCCGTACAGGACCAGCAGGTGGCCGGGTGTCTGCGCCGTCGCCCGCATCACGCGCTCCGTGGGGAGGAGCCCGACGCACATCGCGTTGACCAGGCAGTTGCCCGCGTACGCCGCGTCGAACACGGCTTCGCCGCCCACTGTCGGCACCCCGACCGAGTTTCCGTAGTTGCCGATTCCGGCAACGGCCCGGTCGAACGCGTGTCCGGGCTCGCCGAAGCGCAGCCCGTCGAGCAGCGCGACCGGCCGCGCGCCCATCGCCACGATGTCTCGCAGGATGCCGCCGACTCCGGTCGCAGCACCCTGAAATGGCTCAACAGCAGACGGGTGGTTATGGCTCTCGACCTTGAAGGCGACCGCTAGACCGTCGCCGAGGTCGAGGACGCCGGCATTCTCCCCCGGCCCCTGCAGCACCCGCTCGCCGCCGCTCGGGAAGCGCTCGAGCAGCAGCGCGGAGTGCTTGTAGCCGCAGTGCTCCGACCAGAGCAGCGAGAACACGGCGAGCTCGAAGTGGTTCGGGTCGCGGCCGAGCAGCTCGCAGATACGGTCGAGCTCCCCGTCGGTGAGACCGAGCGCCCGGTGCACCTGTTCCGCGACCCGCGACAGACTCACGAGTCTACTCGGGAAGGCCGACGGTTTGGCTCTCGTTACCCTGAGCAGGATGACCCGTTCGTACGCGTTCCTGCTCGGCATCCTCGCCGCGATCTGGGGTGCGTCGTACCTCTTCATCAAGGTCGGGGTGCGGGACTTCGAGCCGACCGTGCTGATGACGCTCCGCCTCCTGATCGCCGCGGTGCTCCTGATCGGCTTCCTGGCCGTGCGGGAAGGGACGCGCGAGGCGCTCGTGCAGATCGGCGGCGCCTGGCGCGAGGGGCTCGTTTTCGGGGTGATCAACGGAGCGGTTCCGTTCACGCTGATCGCCTGGGGTGAGAAGCACATCGACTCCGGCGTGGCGGCGATCGCGAACGCGTCGGTGCCGATCTTCGTCGCGATCCTGGCGATCAAGTTCAAGCCGAGCGAGCGTTCGAGCGGCCTGAGGCTGGTCGGGATCTTCGTCGGGCTCGGCGGCGTCGCGCTGCTCGCCGGCGCGAACTCCGAGGGCAGCACCTGGGCGGTGGTCGGGACGCTGGCGGTCGTGCTCGCCTCTTTCTCCTACGCCGCGGGCGGGCTGTACGGGCAGCACGCGCTCGGCCGCGTCCGGGGGCCGGTGGTCGCGGCAGCGTCGATGTTCTACGGCGGGATCGTGCTCCTGCCGTTCGCACTGGCGCAGTTGCCGGACCACGCCCCGGGCTGGAAGTCGGTCGGCTCGCTGCTGGGGCTTGCGGTCGCGGGGACCGCCGTCGCGCAGCTGATCCTGTTCCGGATGCTTCGCCTCTTCGGTGCGGCCAGGCTGTTGCTCGTCACGTACCTGCTGCCGGTGACCGCGCTGATCTACGGCTCGCTCATCCTGGACGAGCCAATACGCGCTGCGGCGCTGGGTGGTCTCGCGCTGATCCTCGCCGGGGTTGCGCTCGGGTCGGGGGCGTGGAGGCCGCTGCGGCGACCGGTGATCGAACCTGCGCCGTGAGCATTCGTCGCGCGGAGCCCGGCGACGTGGACTTCCTCGTCGACCTGCTCACGCACGAGGAGGTCGAGCCGTACCTCGCGGCCGTGCGCGCGAACGACCGTGAGTCGGTGCTCGCCGGCATCGAGCGCTCGCAGCGTGAGCCAGCCGAGTTCGGCGTGTTCCTGATCGAGGTCGACGGGCAGCCGGCCGGGGTGATGGAGTTCGAGCGCGCGAACAGGCGCAGCCGGATCGCGCATCTCGGCGGGCTGGCCGTCCATCCGGACTTCCGGGGGCGCCGGCTCTCCGACCAGGCGGCGCGGGAGTTCCAGCGCCACCTGCTGCTCGACCTCGGCTACCACCGGCTACAGGTCGAGGTCTACGGCTTCAACGAGCGGGCGATGCGCCACGCAGAGCGCGTCGGCTTCGTGCGCGAGGGCGTGAAGAGAAAGGCCTACCGGCGGCACGGCGAGTGGGTGGACGGGGTCATGTACGCCCTGCTGCGCGAGGATCTCGGGCTCAGCCCCGCCCTCGACTTCCTCTACGAGTACGTCGCGCGCCACAACGCCGGCGTGCGAGACGGGGAGTGGGGGCCGCTCGCGGAATGCTTCGCCGACGAGGCCGTGCTCGAGTTCGAGGGCGCGGCGGTCGGGCCCTTTACGGGCCGCGAGGCGATCGCCGCCGCGTACGAGCAGCGGCCGCCCGACGACGAGGTGCGCGTCCTCGACGCCGAGGAGCAAGGACACACGGTGGTGGCGCGGTACGCCTGGGCGGCCGAGCCGGAGGTGCAGACGGGGAGGTTGAGCCTGACGCGCGAGGGAGACAAGATCGCCAGGCTGGTCATCACGTTCGAGGAGGGATGACGTTGGAGCTGATCCACACTACCGCATCACCGACCCGGCACGCTCGGTCGAGTTCTACGAGGGGCTCGGGCCCGAGCAGCGCCGCGAGCTGCCGATCCGCGACGAGGCGATGAACTATTTCCTCGGCGTCCCGGGGCGCCAGCAGCCCGAGCTGGAGCTGACCTACAACTTCGGCGTCGACTCGTACGAGCTCGGCACCGGGAACCCGCTCGAGTAGGCGGGCGAGGCCGGCGTAGGTTGCGGCGTCCTCGTCGAGCAGGAAGCCCGCCCGGTAGCGGCCCGGTTCCAGCTCGCTGCACTCACCGGGCCGCTTTCAGCTTCGGCCACCGCTTTCCGGAACCGCTTCGATGTTGACGGACCGAACTCCACGCTCACCAGGCGCTGCACCTAGACCACCCTTCTAGGCAAGGTTTCCCTCGATCGGTCCGTCCAGACGGGCATCGGCAGGTAGCTCCCTCATCAGAAGCTGGAGCTCGTGCTCGCTCGCCTGCGCCCGAGAGCACATCGGTCGTGGTCTTCATGCCTCCTCCCACAGGTCGGCGTTGGCTGTCCGGAGCGTGAGGCACGAACGCCCACGCCCCGTTCGCCCACGATAATCCTTTCCTCGCGGAGTAACTGGGCGACGAGTCGGGCGATCCACTCCGCCGTCGTCGCCTCGTCGCCTCGTCCTTCGAGCGTGAATCGCACCGTCACGTCCATCGTCTCCTCCTTCGGCTTGTCGTCTCCATCGGCCGGTCCGATCTTGACTGCCTCGGGCTCGAACGGTGCCGCGCCGAGCCACGCTGCGCTGTAGTAGACGCGCCCGTTGATCAGGCGCTCGCCCGCCCCGAGCGGCGGGAGCGGTTCCCGCGGGCGAGGGCGACTTGAGAGAATGGTTCTCGGCATGGAGCTAGTACCTCCGTGTCCGGGGGCGGGCCGTTAGCGCGGTGCCGCCCCGTTTGTGTGTACAGACTCAGTATCGGCTCAACGCCCGCCGCCGGCAACCCCCAGTCGGGTACGTCGCAAATTGTTGGAAGACGACAGAGCAGGAGTCCTGCCGAGATGGCGCGGCGAGGCTGCCGCGGCGGCACTGTACCGGCGTCTTGATCTGAGCCATGGTGCAGAGCCAGGAGTGCGGTGATCGGGAACGGGTCATCAATCGCCGGTCGCTCCTAGCCGGCAGCCGGGGGGAGGGGATGGCTGTGCGTGCCTGGAGAAGGGTGAGGCTGACGTTAGCCTGGTCTTGTGCAGTCTGGGTCTGGGGCCGGGAATGAGTCGAGCGATCCGCGCCGCTCGAGCTACGGGCGCGGGTACTGGCTGCGCCGCTGCGAGGGCTTCCTGGTGGAGACACCAACGAAACGGATCGGGCGGGTCGCGGGGATACGTTACGGAGAAGGCTCGAACGAGCCGGAGGTGCTCGAGGTGCGAGCAGGCCTGTTCGGCAGGACACTGCTGTTAATCAGCGTCGACGAGGTCGCCGAGATTGCTGCCGAGGAGCGCCGGATCATCCTGAACGATCCGCCACGGCTGATCTCCGCGTAGCGAGGACTCCGGGCGGAGGTTCAGCCCGCGCGGGGATAGCGTATGGATTTGCGAAATCCCCGTCCCGGGCGGGCCGGACTAGCGAGCCGCGCGCTTCCGCCGTGTCGCGATCTGCGGGAACTGCGACAGTGCGGACAAGCACGGCAAGGCCGCGGAGTTGAGGGGAGCGTGGCCGCTGCTTCTGGTTGGCAGTGGTGCTGGTGGGTGATGGGGGCGCAGTCAGCTCCGTCGGCTGAAGCCGTCTGTGGCTGTGCTCGCCTCGCTCGGGCCGAGCGGGTTGATAGCCCGGACCGCGTACGAGTAGCGCTGCCCCGGCTTCGCCTGCTTGTCGTCGTAGCGTGGTTCGTCGGTCGTCGCGATCAGAGTCCCGTCCCGGAAGACCTCGTAAGCCGTGGCGTTCGGGACGGGCTGCCACGTTAGGCGCACGCTATCGGCGAAGCTCCCTTTGCTGGCCGAGACATCCTGGGGCGTTCCGGGCCGGCAGTCGCCGGTAAAGCGAAGCCGTGTGCCGAAGAAGCGATCGGCGACCGCCTCGCGGAACGCTGCGAGCGCGGCCGGCGAGGAGTCGATGCGCGTGTCCGACGTGCCGCTGCGCATGTTCCACCACGCGGCCGCTCGGACTCGCGGGTAGCGCCCGGAGCGGAGGGCTGCGAATGCCTGCCGGATCCAGGCCGCCTTCCCGTGGGCTGCGTCGTCGACGACGCCCATCTCGACGATCGCGGCCGGCCGCTTGCTCATCGCCGTCAGATCGGGGTAGACCGATGAGGCGTCGAGCTTCCCGGCGAACGGCCAGATCGGTACGTTCGGGAACAGGGATCCGTAGATCGAGATCCCGAGCCAGTCCACGTAGCTGTCGCCCGGGTAGTAGAGGGAAAGCTTGTTCCACCACTCGTTCTGTTGGTAGGAGTCGGCGTGGAAGAACCAGGTCACGTTGGTCGCTCCCTGCTGGCGGAAGAGCGTGACCAGGTGCCGGTAGGCGTCGCGGAAGCGCTCAGCGCCGTCCGGGTACGCCGGATCGCCGTAACCGTCCGTCTGGTCGGCTCCGTTCCACCTCGCGTTCCAGGTGCCCCAGCTGTCGTTCACCTCCGTGCCGAAGTCGAGGAGGATCGGGATGTTCGTCTCTCGGGCGGCATCCGCCCAGGCCCGCAGGGCGGCGTCGAACCCGCCCTCGATGATCCGCTGGAGCGTGAAACGCTGCTCCGGATACTGCTGAGGGGTGCCGGGACCGTAGAAGACTCCCGAGGCCGGCATGAAGGCGATGTAGGGAACCTGGCCGTGTCGCCAGATCGTCAGCACCCGCTCGCGGGGGAAGGCCAAGCCCCGGTACCAGCTCTGGGAGAAGTAGATCCAGACCGGCTTGCGGCCGGCACGGCGCTCGAATGCGTCGATCTTCGCTGCTCGGACGTCGTCCTCGGTGAACGCGGTCGGCGTGTTGAAGTCGGTGAACGCGCCGAAGTACGCCCCGGAGAGCGGAGGCAGCAGCTTCCCGCACGTCGCCACGACGCTGTCTACGGCCTCGCGAGTGCTGTTGGCTTGAGCAGCGACCGCAACCGCGCCGCCCAGTGTCCCGATCACAACCCAGGCGAGTGCGAATCTCGCCTGACGCCCGCAAAGAACTCCTCTCATGGCCAATTCATCGTCACGGACGACGCAATGCAATGCAACGCCGCTGCACGATCCGACGAGGCACGTGACTCGCCGGGAGCACCATGCCGGCCCCGCTTCGGCTAGCCGGCCGGGCGCCTTGGCTTCTCTGGCGGAGCGCTCTTCTGCGTTCTGCTCTGGACGATCCGCTGCGAGAGCGCCTGCGAGATGTCGTCGGACGCGCTCGAGTACACCTGGATGTCCACCGGGAGCGACTTCAGCGCGACCCGGTAACAGGCGAGCTGGTAACTGCCGTCGATCCGTCCGTCCCTCCAGTCCTTGAGTAGCGCCTCCGCGCACGGGCTCTGGACTGGCTTCTCCCCGGCCGCCTGCGTGGTCAACTTTGCCGAATTGTTCCCGTCTGTGGCCAGCGAGACGGCGACGCCGATCGCGAGGAGCACGAACAGCGCGGCGGTTACTGAGACGAGCCAGAATCCGCGCAGGCCGCCCAGTGTATGCGAGGTGTCGCAGCGGCTAGTGGGCGACTACCCGCGACGGTCTGTGCCTTTTTCATCAATCCCTGCGCTTGGGTGAGCAAACCGAGCACTTGGCCCCCTCGAGGCGTGGGTCAGCGGGCGGGGCGCTCCTGAACGGGTGATGTCCCGAGGCGCTCACCGTTTGAGCCGCGGGCGCGGACGGCAATGTAGCGATCGGTCAAGTAACCAAGGTTGACCCGTGTCTCGAAGCCTTTTCTCGTGACTGTGGCGACCTCCCGCAAGTGCTGCGCGTCTGGGCCGGCAAGCATCTGCCAGCGTGCGACGTCAGTGGCGCCGTTCCAGCTCGCGTACGCGGTCACGCGGCCTCGTCTGTCGGTGCGGACGGCGAGGGCGGGCCGGTCGTGTGGATGACCGCTCCAGGTGAAGCGGTAGGCCCGGTACGAATCGGCGCCCCGCTTGAACCGGGCGTCGAGGAGTACCCGTCTGTCCTGGCCGAACTCGGTGACGGTCGGGTTAGCACCCCAGCCGACGATTGCGTGCCCGTCCGCCAGGAGCTGGAGGTTGCCCTGACTCCCCGATAGCAGCCCGGTCGGGTGGGTATAGCTACGGACGAGCTGCACCCGCCGGTGTTGCGTGTCCAGGCGCAGAACGAGCCCACGGGACTCCTTCGCCAGGGGTGGATCAGCCTGATTGTCGAAAAGCGAGATCGTCCCGTCGGAAAGGCGCCGCGCGTCGTGTTGCCAGGCGAAGCGCGTTCCGGCTGCCATCGTGAAATCGCTCTTCTTGCCGCCCAGCCTCCAGAGGACGGCGCCCGTCTTGCGGCTGACCTTGTAGATCGCGTGCGTGTTCCGGGCGGAGATCAGCAGGTTCCCGTCCACATCCTCGTCGACGGAATTGATGTGGAAGTAATCGTAGGCGTCCGCCGCTGCTCCTCTGCTCGCGGGCGGAGGCTGGGCGTACGACTCCTGAAGGGCGACGTAGTCGAAGCTGTGCCATTCGAACAGGACCCGTCCGGTCGCGATGTCCAGCTCTTGGATCACGCCCTCGAAAACGGATCCAGCCCGAGGGCCTCCGACCGAGGACAGGTCGGCTGGCATTCGGTGGTAGACGGTGATCAACGCCGTGTCCCGCGGCGTGATCAGGAACTCGTGGATGTCAGCTTTGAGTTCGTTGCCGGCACGAACCTGTGCGATCTCCCGGTATGAGTTGTCCACGATCACGTCGTAGCCGTCACCGACTCCCTTCGGGGCGCGGCCGCGCCACCAGGTCAGGACGGGGCGGCCGTCGTAGAGCTGGGCACGGAACTCCGCGACCCCGTGCGTGTCGAGGGGGTTGAACCAGACCAGCTGTCCGCTGTCGTCGACGATCATCGGACCCGCCTGGACGACGTCCCCCTTCGGGGCAATGAATATGTAGCCCGGCGCCGTGCCCTGGGCCGGAGTGGTCACCGTGATGAGGGGTGGGGTCAGGTCGGGGCGGGAGTGGAAATGCTGGAACGTGTCCTCCTGACCGCCGCAGCCTGCGGCGGCGAGCGCGGCGAGCAGGACGATCGGCAGCCGCCGCACCAGGTCAACCCTTCCTAGCAGCGTCATGAGCCCGGCTCGCACCTAATCCTCGCTTGCAGCGGTACTCGCGCACCGAGTCGAACGACGCCACCCTCACCATGAACGCGCCGGCCCAGCCAGCGTGATGGCCGCAGCGATGCTGCTCAAGCCCTGTCGCTGTGTGGGTTGGACGGAGTCTGGGGCTAACTCGTTCGATTGATCTGGCGGGAATGAGCTGGTGTGTTGGGGCCGCTCACAGCCGGATCGCCTTTGACCGGCCCAGGATGTTACCGTGCGAGCCGAGCGCGACCGCCGCAGCGAAGGCGCCGCTCGGCGGGACGGGCAACGAGGTCTCGAAGCCCTTCTTCTGCTTCGTCAGCGCAGCCTGGAGGACGTCCCGCCGCGAGCCCGCTTCAAGTCGCCAGGCAGCGACCTCCGTCGCACCGTTCCAGCTCGCATACAGCAGTCGGCGCCCCGACGTGGTGTGGGCAACGAGCCGCGGCGGCTCCTGCGGGCGCCCGAGCCAGGGTAACCGGAACGCCCGGTAGTTTTGCCCTCCTGGCGGCAGCCGCGCGTCGAAGTGCACTGCGCCGCCTCGGCAGAACTCCGTGACGTATGGCAGACCGCCCCAGCCGACGACCACGTTGCCGTTCGGCAGCAACTGCGCGTTGCCCATGAACGGTGAGAGCAGCCGTCGAGGATGCGTGTACTGGCGCACCAACTTCGCGCGCCGTCGCCGGCGGTCCAGCTCGATCACGAGCACACGGGATTGCGGCGCGACCGGCGGCGCGGCGCCGTTGTCGAAGATGCTGATCAGGCCGCCCTCGTCGTGATGGCGCGCGTCGTGCTGCCAGGCAAACGTGGTTCCGGGACCCATCTGGAAGTCGCTCCTCTTGCCGCCCAGTCGCCAGATGACCTCGCCGGTCTCGTGGTGCACCTTGTAGACCGCCCACGTGTTCCGGGCCGAAACGAGTAGGTTTCCGTCGGCGTCGATGTCGACGGAGTTGACGTGGAAGTAGTCGTACGCGTGGCCGTTGAACGCGACTTGCGACTCCTCGATCGCAACGTGGTCGAGGCTGCGCCACGCGAACAGGACGCGCGCGCTCGGGATCGTGATCTCCTGAACGATGCCGCCGATCACCTTCCCGCTCGAGGGGCCGCCGACGCGCGACAGGTTCACAGTCCTGACCTCGTAGCTCGTGACGAGGGCGGTGCCACGCGGCGTGAGCATGAATTCGTGCAGGTCAGATTGGCGGCCCGCGCCGGCCGGCAGCCGCGCGATCTCGCGGTACGTTGAGTCCACGATCACATGGACACCGCGGCCGAGCCCGCGCTCGGCCTTTCCCTGCCACCAGGTGAGGACCGGCGCGCCCTTGAACAGGGCGGTGCGGAAGTTCATCGCCGTGTCAGGAGTGGTCGGCCGAAACCAGACGACCTCGCCTCTGTCGTCGAGGATCAGCACACCCCGCTGACCCGGCCCCGATGACGGCGCCAGGAACAAGTAGCGGTCGGATGTCGCCGCCGCCTGCAGAACGGTCAGCCGTGGCGGCCGCAGGTCTGGACGCGAGTGGTAGTGCCGGACGTCGTTCGGCGACCGCAGCGTCGCTCCGCCCGCGTCCTCCGCCGCAAGCAGTCGCACTCCGTCGAGGCCGACGCCGCCGAACAGGACAAGTCCGAGAGCACCGCCGGAGGCGCGCCTGACGAAGCCAGCGCGTGTCGTGCGCTCGGCGCCGACGGACGACAGCACACCAGCGTCGTACGGACTCTGCGACCCAGCGGAGGAGATTCAACAATCAAATCATGGATCGTGCTCTGACGGCACGTCTCCGTCGGCAATGTCCTGGGGTTCCTGCGGTGACGGCTACAGCGTCCCTGCCGGTGCGCACCCTGATGGGCGCCGTGGAAGATGAATGACCGACTCTCCGCATAAGAGGAAGAGAGCCTTGCGCGTGCTCGAGACTGAGTTGCCCAAGTTGACGGGCTGCGGCCTCAGGACGCATAACGTCCCCTGCTGCACGGCGCATTGGAAGTCGGCGTTGAGCGAGGCGATCTCTGAGGACCCCCTGAGAGTCCTGTTTTTGTTGAGGCGGCCTGTAAACCTTCGGGTTTGCGGGCCTCGACATTTCACGGGCTGATTCATGAGGGGCTGGTTTGCCGAATGGGCGAGCGCGGAAGGCGCGCAACGTGATCGGGGGTGTTCGAGTGTTCGCTGTCGTCGTTTGCCTGGCTGCGCTGGGTGCGGGTGGTGCGCAGGCTCAGGCGCCGCTCCAGGTTGGCGCCGTGACCCCGGAACTCCTCGACCCCGGGCTGCAGGAGACCACGATCGCGCTCCTACGGGCGGCGAACCTCGGCGACGCTGCCCGGGTGACGGTTACGTGGGAGCGAGGGCAGACGGCGCTCGATCCGGGCCTCCTCGGCGACCTTCGCGCAGGCGTCGATAAGGCGAGCGCCGCAGGTATCGACGTCTATCTCGACGTTTACCCGAGCGGGAGCTCGCAGACGCCGCTCTCGTCTGCTGGTCAGGGCGCCTTCGCGAAATGGACGGCCTCGATCGTGGCGGGCCTGCCGAATCTCAGGCATGTGATCGTCGGCAACGAGTCAAACCTGAACCTTTTCTGGCTGCCGCAGTTCGGCAGCTCCGGCCAGGATCTCGCCGCCCCGGCGTACGAGCGGCTCCTTGCCCGCACCTATGACGCCGTCAAGGCTACGTCTTCCCGCGTCGAGGTCGTCGGGGGCGCACTCGCGCACTCGGGTACCGATCGGCGCGGTACCGGCCGGGACACTCACTCGCCCGCGACGTTCATCCTTGACATGGGCAAGGCCTACCGTGCTTCGGGCCGTACGCGTCCGATCATGGACGCGTTGGCCTACCACCCGTACATGGAGCGCTCTGACTTGCCGCCGACTTTCCGCCATCATCCGCAGTCAAAGACACTGACGATCGGCGACTACGGGAAGCTCGTTTCGGTGCTGCGGCGCGCGTTCGACGGTACGAAGCAGATGGGCTCGAAGCTGCCGCTCGTTTACGATGAGTTCGGCGTCGAGAGCCGGATCCCAACGACCAAGCGGACCGAGTACACCGGGACCGAGGCCCGCCCGACGCACCCAGTTAGCGAGGCAAGGCAGGCGAGGTACTACGAACAGGCGATGCAACTGGCAGCCTGCCAGCCGACAGTGAGAATATTCATGGTCTTCCGACTGATCGACAGTCCGTTTCTCTCGAGTTGGCAGTCAGGCGTCTACTACGCGGACCGCGAGACTCCGAAGTCCAGCCGGGCCGCGATCGCCGCCGCCGCGCGACGAGCGCGCATGACCTCGCCTGCCGGCTGCTCGCAGCTGCTCGCGCCGAAGCCGATCGTCGACTGGAAACGCCGGTCGATCCTGTGCGACACCGACTGCCTTTACGAGGAGCGATACATCCGTCAGCCCGGCGGCAAGATCGCCGCCGCCATTCGCGGACTCGGAACGGCCGGGCTGCCCGCCCTCCTCGCACGGCCGCCGCGCATCCTTCCGGGTCGCTACCGCGTCCTGCTTCGGGTGAGCACGATCTCCTACCGGGCCAACCCCTTCCTGGCGACGAGCCCAGTAGTGGCGATCCGCCCTTAGCGGCCAACGGGGAGGAACTCGCGTTCGCGTCCCTGCCGCTACACGGATACGGAGGCAGACATCGCCGGCTCAGGCAGGTCGCGGCCAGTGTCTCGCCTGGCAAGGACGTTCTCGAGTGTCGGGCGAGACGACTCTATTAAGGCTTCCTAAGATTTCCGTGATAGCCACGTAGCATTCGGGCTCGATGCCGATCTGCTTGGGCACATTGGCCGCTGGCCGACCGCCGGCCTCGCCCCAACCTCGCTGTCCACCAGATCTCCCCCCGTCGGTCCGCGAGGAGTACCAATTTTTTCAGCGGCGTGTGGCTTGATTGGGAACTAGTGCGGGCAGAAAGGCTTTCTTGAGAAGCAGACTGGCCCGCGCTTTCTTGGCCGCGGTTGGTGTGCTTGTGGTCGCGGGCGCGGTGATCGGGGGCGCCGCTCCGGCCCCGAAGGCGGTTGCGACGCCGGCTCCTCAGCCGGTGCCGGTCACGCTGGTCGATTACAGATTTCGCATGTCGCGGACGGTTGTCACTCCGGGTCGAGTCGTGTTCAAGGTGGTCAACAGGGGGGCTGTCGCGCACGACTTGGTCTTCGCCCACGGGGGAAGCACGCGCATACTGAAGCCGGGCGGCATGCAGACGATCACGGTGGCGTTCTCGAAGGCGGGCGTGTACCGGTTCTTCTGCAGTGTTCCAGGCCACAGGGCGCTGGGGATGCAAGGGACGCTTCGAGCCGGCTCCGCGAAGGCCCCCGCTCCGAAGGCGCCGCCGGCTTCGTCCGGGGGCGGCGTGCCGCCGAACAGCGAGAGTCGAGATCTGCGCCTCACGCCGGTCGCGAGCGGGCTGGGGCCGCTGACCCATGTTGCCGCCCCACCTAAGGACCAGACGCGGCTGATGATCGCGCAGCAAGACGGGCTCGTCTTGCTCGTCAAGAAGAACGTCTTGCAGGACAAGCCGTTCCTTGACCTCCGCGGCGTTGTGCGCGCGGAGGCCGAGAAAGGCTTGCTCTCGGTCGCCTTCGCACCCGATTATGCGACGAGCGGCCGGCTTTACACCTACTACAACGATCTCAACGGGGACATCCGTGTTGTCGAGTTCCAACGCTCGGCCGCCAACGCCGATGTGGCAGGTCTCGAGGGTCACGAGCTCCTTCTGATCGTGAAATCGACCGCCAATCACAACGGTGGGATGATGCAGTTCGGTCCCGACGGCTTGCTCTATATCGCTGTCGGGGACGGCGGAGCGGATCCGCCCTTGACCCCGGTCGGCGCGTACGGCCAGACGCTCGACGATCTATTCGGCAGCATCCTCCGTATCAATCCTCGAACAGGGGACCCGTACTCGATCCCTGCCGACAATCCGTTCGCTTCGACACCCCACGCGCGTCCCGAGATCATCGCCTACGGGCTTCGCAACCCGTGGCGGTTCTGGATCGACGCGAAGACGAACACGATGTTGATCGGGGACGTCGGCGAGAGTACTCGTGAGGAGATCGACCGGCTCCCACTGGACAACCTCGGGCTCAACTTCGGCTGGCCCTGCAAGGAAGGCTCGACCAGACCCGACGTCCTGATTCCCGCCTCCTGCTCCACCTCGGAGCTAACGCCCCCCCTCTACGAGTACCCGCACTCACCTACGCGGTGCTCGATCACCGGAGGCGTCGTCTCCCGCGATCCGCGCCTTCCCCGCCTAAACGGCCTCTATCTGTGGTCCGACCTCTGCGACAAGCAGCTCTACGCCATCGACCCGTCAACTCGGACAATCGCCGAGCGACCTCTCCGCCTCCCTGTCAAGGAGCCGACCAGCTTTGGCACCGACGCTCTCAACCGAATCTACGTCACCACCACGGAGGGGAACCTCTACCGGCTCGACCCAAGGCCATTGCGGTAGCACCGAAACGATGTACGTCGCCTTCGAACGGGACACCCTCAGGCCCGTGCTCGCGGAAGATCCTGCGCGCCTGCTCCATCCTTCGGAGCCCGCAGGTACCGAACCTCCGAACCTTCCACCCTGTTTTCGGCGTGTTCAAGCGCTTTTTCAGCCTCTCGGAGCCCGAACCTAGAATCCGAACCTTGGGTACAAGCCGTTGTGCTTAGAGCGATCGCGACCTATGTCGTCGGGACAGGGTTTCGCACGTACTCCAACTGTCGCGTCTTGCGGGTAGTGCGACAACGAACGAGACCGTGTGCCGATGTCGGCCTGCGTGGTGAGTTGTGGTGAGTAGAGCCCGGAAGGGGCAGGGAATCGGGCATTTCTCAGGAGCCCGGAAACGGCTCAACTGTCCCCGACAGTTCCCCTGAGTTCCATCCGATCACGGCTCGCACCCTGGAGGTTGTCGGTTCGAGCCCGGCTAGTCCATTTCTTGGATGTCTTGCGAATGAGTTGTCTTCGCATCTACCAAGTTTTGCAATTCGTGGCCAGACGGCGCGGCACGCGTCGAAGCTGCCGGTCGCGTTCACGCGTGCCGCTCGCCACGCGGAGGACCCTAGGCCTTCCGCCGTCCGGCTAGGGTTGTGACGTGGCGAAGGCGAGTGACCGCCGTCGGTTCTTCACCGAGTTCCTTCGCTCGAGCGCGCAGGTCGCGAGCCAGGCGAGCTCGGCATTCCGGGCCCGGGAAGAACTCGTCCAAGCCCGCGAGCCGGACTTCTGGCTCAGCAACCGCGTGGCTCGACCGGAGCCGGTACGGCACCAGGTCTCCTTGCAAGAGTTCCTCGCTCTCTGTGAGGACGTCGGCCTGTCGGAGAATCGCGCGGCAGCGGCGCAAGAGTTGATACGGCCGAGCTTGCGCCTCACGGGAGCCAGGCTGGACGCGGCTGGCCCGGGCGCTTCGCGGCTCGGCGGTGCGCCCGATCTGCCGCCTGGGTTCGAGTGGCCACGCTGGCGAGGCGAGGAGCTTGCGTTCTTCGGGCAACTCGATCTCGCCGCTGTCGCTAGGCGCATTCCGGAGGCCGGGCTTCCTGCCGGCGGTCTCCTCCTCGTCTTCTACGACGAGGCGCGGAAGCCGTCGGGGCTCGACCCAAGGCACGCCGGAAGCTGCCGGGTCGTCGTCGCAGCCGAAGGACAGCCGCTGGCGCCCGCTCTCGGGGAGCGTGGCGCCTTTGGCCTCTGTCCGCTCGTTCTCTCGCGGGAGCTCACGCTCCCGCCCGCCCACTCGTTCCAGCTCGACCCGCTCGACCTCGACGCGACCGAGTTCGCCGCCTGGGGGCTCCTGCGTCTGCGGCTGGCTGAGCACCAGGGAGTCGTGGTGGAGGAACAGTCCCCGAGCCCGCTCGCCCTCCACCGGCTGCTCGGCCACGCCGAGCCTGTGTACGGGCGGGAGATGGAGCTCGACTGCCAGCTCGCGGCCAATGGTCTCGACCTCTCGGAGGGTGAAGGCTACGCCGACCCGAAGCGGGATGAGCTCGAGCCGGGCGCCGCGGAGTGGCGGCTGCTGCTGCAGCTGAGCTCCGATCCTGAGCTTGGCTGGGACTGGAGCGAGCCGTTCGGGAGGTTCTACGTCTGGATCCGCTTGGACGACCTGCTCGCGGGCGAGTTCGACCGCGTCTGGGCGATCCGGCAGTAGCGATCACGCGAGCATCTCCTCCAGGTACGCGCCGACGATGTCGTCGAGGCCGCGGTCCTGCGGGAGGCCGAGCGTGCGCGCCCGCTCAGCCGAGGCGTGCAAGGGCCACGTGCTCACGATTCGCTCGATCTCGGGGTCGGGCCGGATCTCGATCGCACCGGTGGCCCGATCGCCGGCGACCCGCCGGAGGCTGTCGATCATCTCGGCGACAGTGACCGAGATGCTCGGCAGGTTGAGCGACCGGTCGTCGCCGAACGCCTCGCCGTCGCACTCGCACAGGCGGATCAGGCACTCGACCGCGGTCCGCACACCGATCAGGGGCATTCGCGTCTCGGGCCGCACGGGCAGCAGGTAGTCGCGACCGGCGATTGGCTCGCGGAAGACGGCGCTCGCGAACGCCGATGCGGCCGGGTTCGCGGCGCCGGGCCGGATGATCACGGTCGGGAGCCTCGCCGTGCGCCCGTCGAGGAAGCCCTTGCGCGTGTAGTCGTTGACGAGCATCTCACAGATTGCCTTCGTCGTTCCGTAGGTCGTCCGTGGCGTCAACTTCGTCGTATCGCCCACGGTCTCGGGCATCTCCTTGCCGCCGAAGGCGGCGAGCGAGCTTGCGAAGACGAGCCGGGGCCGACTCCCGAGGGCCCGGCAGGCCTCGAGCACGCTCCGAGCACCGTCGAGGTTGACACTGAGCGCGAGGTCGAAATCCTGCTCTCCTTGGGCGCTGACGATCGAGGCGAGGTGGAAGACTCCGACCTCGCCTTCGAGCAGCCTGCGGACGAGGTCGCTGTCGCGGATGTCGCCGCGGACGATCTCCACGCGGCCGACGATGTCGAGCGGCGGATCGGCCGCACCGGGCGCGTCGAAGAGAACGAGGCCGTCGACGTCGTCGCGGCCGAGCAGCCGCCGGGCCAGCGCGACTCCGATGAAGCCGAGCCCTCCCGTGACGATGAATCTCATCTGCGGATGACTCTTGCACTTCCCCTGGGGCGCGGCAAGGACGTCTCGACCGGCGGAATCCCCGCCTGTTTCATCGTCGAGCGCCACTTGGCCCGGTTCATCGAGGGTGCGGACCTGCGCCACATCGAGCTGATGTGGGACCAGCTATGGCGGGCGACGATGTTCTACGGCCGCAAGGGGCTCGTCCTGAACGCGATCTCAGCGGTAGATTTCGCCCTCTGGGATCTCCTCGGCCGGCTGCGCGAGGAGCCGGTCTACGAAATGATCGGCGGCGCCGTCCGCGACGAGATCGAGTTCTACGCCACCGGTCCGCGCCCCGATCTCGCCAGAGAACTTGGCTTCGTCGGTGGCAAGCTGCCGCTCGTGCACGGCCCCGCCGAAGGCGACGACGGCCTCCGACGCAACCTCGAGACGGCGGCGGAGATGCGCGGGCGGGTAGGCGACGATTTCTTCCGCGCCTATGACTGCTGGATGGCGCTGGACGTCCCGTACACGCTGAGGCTGATCGACGGCCTCCGTCCCTACCGGTTCAAGTGGGTGGAGGAGTTCTTGCCGCCGGACGACTATTGGGGCTACGCCGAGATCCGACGCCGAGCGCCACGCGACCTTCTAATCGCGACCGGAGAGCACGAGGCAACCCGATGGGGCTTCCGCATGCTCATCGACATGGGCTGTTGCGACATCGTTCAACCGGGCGTCGGTAATCCCGCTGAGCAGCAGATTTCTTTTGTCGTACTGCATTGCATAAGATCGGTTCTCGGAATAATCGGAGGGAGGCTGCGCTGGGACAGCGAGAGTCCATCGAGCAGACGGTGTTCCCGCGCGTGAAGCGAGAGCCCCGGCTCTCGGACAAGGTCGCCGAGCTCTTGCTCGAGACGATCATCGCGCGCCGGTTCGAACCGGGCGCGCGCTTGCCGTCGGAGCGCGAGCTGGGCGAGCAGTTCGGGGTCTCCCGGACGGTCATCCGGGAGGCGGTCCGCGCGCTCAGCGCGAAGGGTGTGATCGACGTGCGCACTGGTAGCGGGCTCCGTGTCGCAGCCGTCGACTCGTCCACCGTCAGCGAGTCGATGAGTCTGTTCCTGCGGGGCAGTAGCACCCTCGACTATCCCAGGGTGCACGAGGTCCGTGCGATGCTTGAGGTCGAGGTCGCCGGGCTTGCAGCCGACCGCGCGACCGATGAGGACATCGCGGAGATGAGGGCGATCTGCGAGCTGATGGAGTCAGGGGGCGATGTCGAGGCCGCGTCACTCCAAGACGTCGAGTTCCACCGCGCAATCGCGCGCGGGACGCACAACGAGCTCCACCTCCTGCTGCTCGACTCGATCGGCGACGCCCTGATCGAGATTCGGCGCGAGAACCTCGCCGCGGGCAGCCTTCCGGACACGATCGCCTCGCATCGTGACATCCTGGATCGGATCGCCGCGCGTGACGCCGAGGGCGCCCGCCGCGAGATGCGCGCCCACCTTGAGAACGTCGAGGAGTACTGGCGCCGGCGCGCTGCAGTGCGGGTTGCCGCCGAGGGATGAGCGTCCTCCGCCGGCTCGATCACGTCGCCATCGCCGTCAGCGACACCGACGAAGCGCTCCGCTACTTCTGCGACCGGCTGGGCCTGCAGGTCGCCGGCTCGGAAGAGCTTGAGTCGCCGCACGTCCGCCTGACGTACCTCGACACGGGCAACGCGTACATCCAGCTCCTCGAGCCGCTCGACGCCGACGGCGACCTCGCACGCTGGATCGAGGAGCGGGGCGAAGGGCTCCATCACATCTGCTTCGGGGTCGACGACGTGCTCGCCGCCGCGGGAGAGCTCGCCGGCGACGGACCGGCTCCGACTGCGGGCAGCGGGCGCGGTCGCGTCTCGGCGTTCGTGCCGGGGCCGGCAGTGCATGGAGTACGGGTCGAGTGCACCGAGTTCGACCGAGAGAAGGATGTCGAAGCCACGCCCGGATGGCTCGTGGACGACGGCTAGAGACCGGCCGCACCACCATCCCCGAGGCCTGGGCGCCGTCTGGATTTTTGGTAGGCCGTCGTATAGCTTGGACCTCCGATGCGCCAACTCGTCTTCCACGGCCCGCGCCGGCTCGCGGTGGAGGAGGCGGATCCGCTCCCGGTCGGGCCGGACGACGTACGCGTGGCGGTTCGCGCCGTCGGGATCTGCGGCTCGGATGTGCACGGCTACATGGGCGTCAACTCCCGCCGCGTGCCCGGGATGGTGATGGGCCACGAGGTCGTGGGGACGGTCGCGGAGGTGGGTGAGCGGGTCGACGGGCTCGAGCCCGGGGTTCCGGTGGTGATCAACCCGATCATCGCCTGCGGAGAATGCGAGCTCTGTCGCGACGGCTCCGAGAACCTCTGCGAGCGGCGCAGGATCTACGGCTGCGTCGCCGATCTGCCGGGTGCCTACGCCGAGTCGATCGTTGTCAAGGCTGCAAACGTCGTGCCGTTCGAGGGTCGCGCTCCACTGGAGTGGGGCGCGCTCGTCGAGCCGCTTGCGGTCGGGGCGCATGCCGCGAGCTGGGTCGAGCCGCTGGCCAAGGACCGTGACGCCCTTGTCGTGGGCGGGGGCCCCATCGGTTTGGGCACCGCACTGTCGGCCCGCCGGCGGGGCGCGCGGAGAGTCGTCCTTTCCGAGCCGATCGGCCACCGGCGCGAGATCGCTGCCCAGTTGGGCTTCGAGACTCTCGATCCCACGGCCGAGGAGGTTCCCCGTTCTGCCTTCCCGGTCGCGTTCGAGTGCGTCGGCCATTCGGCCACCCTCGCATCCGCGCTCAACGCGGTCCCCCCGAAAGGTCTCGTGGTCTTCGTCGGCCTGGCCGAGGAGAGGATCGAGCTGCAGACGACGCCGCTCATGGTCGGCGAGCGAAGGATCGTCGGTTCGGCGGCATACACGATGAGCGATTTCCGAGAGACCGCGGGCTGGGTCGCGGAGGCGCAAGAGGACCTCGGCGCGCTGATCGAAGAGCGGGTCGACCTCGACGGGCTGCCTGCGATCTTCGAGGGCTACGCGGACAGCTCCCTGCACGCGGTGAAGACCCTGCTCCAGCTAGAGGCCTGAGGAGGAAACCATGGCTCAGGTAACGCTCGAGAACGTCGCGAAGGTGTACCCGGACGGGACCGAGGCGGTGAAGGACCTCTCACTCGAGATCGCCGACGGCGAGCTCGTCGTCTTCGTCGGCCCCTCCGGCTGCGGCAAGACGACGGCGCTCCGCATGGTCGCCGGCCTGGAGGAGATCTCGTCAGGAACGATCAGCATCGGCGACCGCGTCGTCAACCGGCTGCCGCCGCGCGAGCGCGACGTCGCAATGGTCTTCCAGAACTACGCCCTCTATCCGCACCGGTCCGTCTACGAGAACCTCGCCTTTCCGCTCAAGCTGCGCAAGCTCGCAAAGCCTGAGATCGAACAGCGAGTGAAGCGTATCGCGCGCCTGCTCGGGCTCGAGGATCAGCTCCAGCGCCGCCCTCGCCATCTCTCGGGCGGCCAACGTCAGCGCGTCGCGATGGGCCGGGCGATCGTGCGCGAGCCCCTGGCATTCCTCATGGACGAGCCGCTGTCGAATCTCGACGCGAAGCTGCGAACGGAGATGCGCGCCGAGATCAGCCTCTTGCACAAACAGCTGGCGGTGACGACGATCTACGTCACGCACGACCAGGTCGAGGCGATGACGCTCGGCGAGCGGGTCGCTGTGATGCGCAAGGGAGAGCTGCAGCAAGTCTCGGCGCCACAGGAGCTCTACGACCGGCCCGTAAATCTTTTCGTCGCGGGCTTCATCGGGAGCCCGTCGATGAACTTCGTCGAGGGCACGATCGAGAGCGCCGACCGCGCCTCGAGCGTTGTCTTCGGGGAGGAGCGGATCACCCTCGACGACAAGGAGCGCGAGCAACAGCCGTCACTCGGGGATTGGGTAGGCAAGAAGGTCATCGTCGGGATTCGACCGGAGCACCTCGAGGACGCCGCGCTCGCCGTAAACGGCCGGCCGGACCGCACCCTTCGCGGCCTCGTGCGACTGAAGGAAGCGCTCGGCTCCGAGATCATCGTCCACTTCCAGATCGAGGCCGTCCCGGCAGTGTCGCCCGAGCTGATCGAGTTGGAGGAGGTGCAGGAGTCGGCGCTGCTTGACCAGCTTGACCAGCACCGGAAAATGCGGCGGACGGCGTTCGTCGGCCGCTTTGGTGTCGAGACGAGGGTGGTCGAGGGCGAGCAGGCCCAGATCGCCGTCGCGCCGGGAGCACTGCGCGTTTTCGATCCGGAGACCGGTCGGGCGATCGGCTGACTGCGCTTGACGCCGCCGGTACACAGCGAGATGATCCGCCGGTCATACAGCGTGCCAGTTGGAGGGAGGGAATTACATGAGTGACGAGTTGCAGATCGGGCCGGAGGACTTCGAAGAGGTGGGCCTCGACCCCGGGCTGCTTGGTGCATCGGTCGACCGCACGGACTTCCTGCTCAACAC
>WNGB01004730.1_pt1 | contig 24905 bp, 18 predicted proteins | sample 5400681 | NCBI WGS metagenome assembly WNGB01 (sample SAMN13153367, study PRJNA577476) | soil metagenome | isolation source: 115 cm soil or saprolite under grassland replicate 2 | place: USA:California | collected 2016-06-15
GTTCTGTCAACCAGAGTACCGACTGCGGCTGCCTGGCGACACTGACGACGAGCAGCGCAATCATCCCCAGTCCCAGGTAGTTGTAGCCCTCGTACTGCTGGGCGTAAGTCAACGGCAGCTCGGGGAGCAGGATCGATCCATTCGCCATCGGGTTGACGAGTGAATTGAGATTGAACGAGAAGATGCCATAGCCTGGGCCCCAATACGTGGCGGCGTCCCGCGCGACCAGCACGCCGAGCGACGCCGAACTCGCGAGGAGGACGCCCACCGTGATTGCGAGCAGGTACATTGTCCGAACCCACCCGCAACGGTGTTCAAGCCGCAGGCGTGCAACGCCCGTGAGGGCGACGAGAAAGCACATCGCCGCGATGTAGGGAGTGGTGGCGGCCGCGACGGCGAGAAGAATCCAGAACCGACCGAGCCAGCGCACAGGCCGCTCGGCAGGATCCCGGAAGTAGCTGTCGAGCATCGCAAGGACGAGCCAATGGCTCAAAAGCGCCGTGTGCCCAGACGCGCGGTAGGTAAGTGGCGCGGACAGAAGAAAGAACACTCCGCCAACCACGCTGAAGGCCCGGTAAGACCGGAACAACCGCCGGCACAGGCTGAAGCCGAAGTAGGCCTGCAGCACGAAGCAGAGAGCCGCGTACGGCCCGAGATACTGAAACGGTTCGGACAGGATCGGACTCAGCGGGCGCAGCAGAACGGCCACGAGTGGAATTGCGTCGAGCAGCGCAATCGACGTCCCGACGGGATAGCCGACACGATCGGTCCACGGCAGCGGAAAGTTCAGGTGGTGATCGTGCCGATACAACGCCCAGCCGGAGTAGTACGTGGCGTTGTCCCCGAATATCCAGGTGAGGTCCGTTGGATGGAGGGGACCCCATCCGATGAGGGCGACCGTATTGGCCAGGCCCAATCCAAACGCCAGCGCGATCAGGCCGACCCGCTCTGACCGGATCCGCGAGATGACCCGATTACCCGATTTCCAAATTTCCAAATTTCCACATTTCCTGATTCACTTAGCCGCCGCCGACGAAGTTGACGATTTCTATCTGGTCGCCGTTTTCGACCGGCGTCGAGGCATAGACGTCCTGTTTGACGACGACGAAATTGCGTTCGACCGCGACGCGGCGCGGATCGATGTCGAGCTGTGCGAGGAGCGACGCGATCGTCGCGGGCCCTTCGATTGTGCGCGGCTCGCCATTCAGCGTGATGCTCACCACCGGGTCTCGACCTCGAACGCGCCGAGCACCGCGCGCAGCGTGCGGTCGCCGGAATCACGCATGTGCGGTGGCAGCGTGACCTGGGGATCCGGGCGCGCGGCCGCGAGCGCGATGACACGTTCGTAGTCGTTGACCATCGCGTCCAGCGTGTGCTCGCACTCCCAGTACTCCCGCCCCGCGCGCCCGAGCGTCTCGCGCAGCGCCGCATCGCTCGCCAGTCGCCGCATCGCCAGCCGCAGGGAGTGGTCCTCGTCGAGGATGTCGAGCGCTGCGCAGACAGGAGGCTGCAGGATGGAGCTTCGACCTGCAACTTCCCGGACTTGCCACGTCCTCGGATCCAGCGACGGCACGTCGCCCAGATGGACGAGATCGAGAATGACGGTCGGAACGCCGGCGGCCAGGGCGCGGAGCCATGGGCCCGACATTTCCCGCGCGGTGGGCCAGCGGAGGTTCAGGCTGACGTCGCTGGCGGCGAAGTGATCGGTGAGGTCCGCATCCGACTCGATGTAGCCGGCAATCGTGACGCGATCCTCGAGCCCGCGCGCCGTAATGTCGGCACGCACGTCGTAGTGCGCCGCGGTCGCGCCGGCGAGCAGCAGGTGCGCCGACGGCGCGTACGGCAGGATCGCGCGCAGCGCGGCAAGCACCTGCGGGACGCGCTTCTCCGGCGTGATCCCACCCGCGAGTACGAACAGCAGCGCATCCGACGCGATCCCGTACTGCGCGCGAATGCGCCGCCGCGCCTCGGCCGCGCGTTGCGGTGTCACCCTCTCGCCATGACCCAGCCGAATCGCGGCACTGCGATCCGAGATTTCCAAATTTCCAAATTTCCAGATTTCCAAATTCCGCCTGGTCTGCTCCCCATGAACTGCTGTCAACCGCGCGGTTTCCACAAGCGATCGCACCATCGGCCATTCGTAATACAGCTGGCTGTCGAACCCGGCAACACCGAGCTCGGCTGCGTCCGGCGATACGTCTGGATGGTTCCAGCGGAACTCGGCGCGGTAGTCGGCCGCGCGTTGCTCGCGCAACAGGAACGCGGCGCGCGCGTGGTGCAGGTGCGTATCGTGCAGTACCACGAGTCCGGGATACCTCAGCGCGTACGCCCACTCATAATCGTGATGCGACGAATTTCCGAACTGGTAGACGACGAGATCATAGGGGTGCTGCCGATGACGCCACACGAAGTCGTGCGCCGACTCGGCGGGGTACGGATCGATGGTGTAACCGCGCGAGCGCAGCGTCTCCACCAGCTCGGCGCTGACCGCGGAAATGCCCGTGCGCACGGGCGGAAACGGGCTGAACCATGCAAGCCTACGCACCTCGCGCCTCCTGCCTCGCACGCCGTTCATCTGAAAACGATTGTGATAGCATTCGATGGTTGATCGATTGAGAAAAGATTCACAAGCGCCCTGCGCGAGAGTCTGAAGCGAAATGCTGCACGGCTGGCTTCCTATCCTTATTATGATCGGCCTCGGCGTCGGGTTCGCCGTGTTCAACATTGGACTCGGCAACCTCGTTGGCCCGAAGCGTCCGACCCCCGAGAAGCTCGCCCCCTACGAGTGCGGCATGCCCCCTGTCGGCGATGCCCGCGAGCGCCACCCGGTGAAGTTCTACCTGGTCGCGATGATCTTTCTCCTCTTCGACATCGAAATCGCGTTCCTCTACCCGTGGGCGCTCGCCGTACGCGAGCTGCGGTGGACCGGCTTCATGCAGTTGATCGTGTTCCTCCTGATCCTGCTCACCGGCTACATCTACGTGTGGCGCAAGGGCGTCTTCAACTGGGGTCGCGAAGATCGACGGTAAGGCCCGTCATGACACATGTCTGAGATCGAGATTCCCATTCTGACGACGACCGTCACGAAGATGGTGCAGTGGGCGCGCCGATCGTCGATCTGGCCGGTGACGTTCGGGCTCGCGTGCTGCGCGATCGAGATGATGGTGATGAGCACGTCGCGCTACGACATCGCGCGCTTCGGCGCCGAAGTGTTCCGCGGCTCGCCGCGCCAGTCGGATTTGATGATCGTCGCCGGCCGCCTCTCCCGGAAGATGGCGCCGGTACTCCGCCGCATCTACGACCAGATGCCTGAACCGAAGTACGTCATTTCGATGGGCGCGTGCGCGTCGATTGGCGGCGTGTTCGACAACTATGCGCTCGTGCAGGGCGTGGATCAGATCGTGCCGGTCGACGTGTTCGTCCCCGGCTGCCCGCCACGCCCCGAGTCGCTCATCTACGGCATCGTCCAGCTCCAGCGCAAGATCGACCAGCAGAAGCTGTACGAGCTCTCGAGCGAGACGTCGCGCACGCCGAAGCCGCTCATTATTAATGGATAGCCAGCAGATCGTTGACGCGCTGCGCGGCTCGGTGCCCGACGGCGCGGTAGAAGTTGCGCCCGCCGCCGACGGCATGCCCGCGATTTACGTCGCACTGGAGCACGCCGTGCCCGTGTGCACGGCGCTGCGCGATCTGCCGTCGCTGAGTTTCGGGTTTGCTCCCGACATCACCGCGGTCGACTACATGCCGCGCGAGCCGCGGTTCGAGGTCATGGTGCACCTCGTGTCACTCGGTGTCGCCGGTTTTGGCGACACGCCGAAGCGTCTCCGTGTGAAATTCAAGGTCTCCGGCAGCCACCCGCACATGCCCACGCTGTCGGGCGTGTGGAAGGCCATGAACTGGGGAGAGCGCGAGGTCTACGACCTGTTCGGGATCCATTTCGACGGCCACCCGGATCTGCGGCGCATCCTGATGCCCGAGGACTGGGAAGGATACCCGGCGCGGAAGGATTACCCCGTGCAGATCAAGATGACGCCGAAGATGTACGAGCCGATGCAGCTGACGGCGGAACAGTTCGCCGCGAACCTGCAGGCCGATCGCGATCGGGCGCGGCAGGATTAGCGGGATGGCAGGCTCCATCAGTCGCGACGAGGCCGTTGCTATCACGGATGGAGTCTTCGCCGGCGCGATCGCGCTTCACGAGCGCGTTCGGAGCCACCTGGGGCCAACCATCGTGGCCGCTCTTGCGATGAGAGACGCCATTACTCGCGGAGGGCGAATCCTCGTGTTTGGTAATGGCGGCAGTGCGTCGGACGCGCAGCACTTCGCCGCGGAGCTGGTGGGGCGTTTCATGCGTGAGCGCCCGGCGATGGGTTCCATCGCGCTGACGACCGATACGAGCATCCTCACGGCAATTAGCAACGACTATTCATTTCGGCGCGTGTTCGTTCGCCAACTGGAGGCATTGGGACGTTCGGGGGACGTCGCGTTCGGGATCTCGACGAGCGGCGAGTCGCCGAACGTACTCGATGCGATCCGATATGCGCGTGAGCAAGGGCTGTTGACGATCGCCATGACCGGGCGCGACGGCGGCAGCATCGGCGCGGCCGCAGAGATCCACGTGAACGTGCCCGACGAGAACACGGCGCGCGTGCAGGAGGTACATCGGACCATCATGCATGCCATGTGCGAACTGATCGAACGGGAATAACGAGAGATGCCTGAGCTCCGCAGCGAGACGATGACGGTCAACATGGGGCCGCAGCACCCCAGCACGCACGGCGTGCTGAACCTGGTGCTCGAGCTCTCGGGGGAGAGCATCATCAAGGCGGACGCGGCGATCGGGTTCCTGCACACCGGGATCGAGAAGACCGCCGAGCAGAAGAAATGGCAGCAGGTCATCCCGCTCGTCGAGCGCATGGATTACCTCGCCGCGCAGTCCAACTCGCTGGCGTTCTGTCTCTCGGTCGAGCGGCTGCTCGGCGTCGACGATCGGATGCCCCAGCGCGTGAAAGACATCCGCATCCTGATCGCGGAGCTGCAGCGCATCGCCAGTCATCTCGTCAGCCTCGGGACGCACGCGCTCGAAGTCGGCGCCGTGTCGGTGCTGATGTATTGCCTCACCGACCGCGAAAAGCTCATGAACATCAACGAGATGTTGGCGGGCTTTCGCATGTTCCCGAGCTACATCCGGGTCGGCGGCCTCCGCGAGGATCTCCCCCCCGGCTTCCACGAGGCGGTGACGGCGTTCCTCGATACCTTCCCCGCGAAGGTCGACGAGTACGAGAAGCTGCTCACGAAGAACGAGATCTGGTTGAAGCGCACGCAGAGCGTCGGGATCATCTCGAAGGAAGACCACGTCCAGTACGGCCTCGTCGGCCCGATCGCGCGCGCCATCGGCATTCCGTACGACGTGCGCAAGCAGTTCCCGTATCTCGGATACGAGACCTACGATTTCCACATCCCGACGCAGACGCACGGCGACGTCTACGATCGCTATCTGGTGCGCATCGCCGAGATGCGGGAGAGCGTGAAGATTTCGCGGCAGGCGCTGGCGCGGATCACGCCGCGCGGCCCGTTCGACATCCAGGATTACCGGATCGTCCCGCCGCCGAAGGACCGCGTCTATTCGGAGATGGAAGCGCTCATTCAGCACTTCCTCATCTACTCGCAGGGCTTCACAGTGCCGCCGGGCGAGGCCTACGTGCCGGTTGAAGGGCCCCGCGGCGAGCACGGCGTCTACATCGTCTCGGACGGATCGAACCGGCCGTATCGCATCAAGATGCGCCCCCCGACGTTCTACGCGTGCCAGGCGCTGCCGCGCATGATCGAAGGGGGAATGATTGCCGACGTCATCGCCATCATCGGCTCGACCGACGTCGTCATGGGAGACGTGGATCGATGAGCTTCCATCCGATCATGCCCTACGGCGAAGGGCACCATCGCTCCGACCGCGTGCTGCTGCACAAGGGGGAAGCGTTTACGTATACGCCGGAGCGCGCCGCGCAGCTCGAGGACATCTGCAGCAAGTATCCGCCCGAGCGCCGCAAGTCGGCGGTCCTCGCGGCGCTCTATCTCGTGCAGGAGCAACAGGGCTATCTGACGGCGAGCGCGCTGCGCCACGTCGCGCAGTTCCTGAGGATCACGCCGGCGGAAGTGGAGGACGTTGCGAGCTATTACGTGATGTTCTTCAAAGCGCCGGTCGGCAAGTACGTGCTGCAGGTGTGCCGCACGCTTTCCTGCGCCCTCGGCGGCGCCGAGCGCGTCGTCGAATCACTGAGCGAGAAGCTCGGGATCAAGGTGGGAGAGACGGATCCCTCGGGCATGTTCACGCTGCTGGAGTTCGAGTGCCTCGGTGCCTGCGATCGCGCGCCGGTCGTGATGGTGAACAACGAGCACTGGCACGAGAAGGCGACACCGGAGAATTGTGCGAAGTTGGTCGATGACTTGAAGACCCGTGGCGTATCCGCACTATCGGGTTGTCACTTGCAGGTGGAAAAGTGACAACTTGGGAATTGGGAGTTGGGAATTGGGAGTTGGGAGTTGGGAGTTGGGAGTTGGGAGTTGGGAGTTGGGAGTTGGGAATTGGGAGTTGGTAGTTGGTAGTTGGGAATTGACATGGAGCCCATACTCACGCGACACGTCAGGGAGCCGAACAGCTACACGCTCGACTTCTTCCTCAAGCACGAGGGATACGAGGGTCTGAAGAAGGCGCTCGCGATGCAGCCGGATGCGCTGATCGACATGGTGAAGGCATCCGGGCTCCGCGGCCGCGGCGGCGCGGGATTTCCGACCGGCATGAAGTGGCAGTTCGTCGACAAGAAGTCGCCGAAGCCGAAGTACATCGCCTGCAACGCCGACGAGAGCGAGCCCGGCACGTTCAAGGATCACGTGCTGATGGAGCGCAACCCGCACCTCCTCTTCGAGGGATGCCTGATCGGCTGCTGGGCGATCGGCGCGAAGGTCGCCTACATCTATATCCGCGGCGAGTTCTACCACGTCCAGCGGATCATGGAAGCGGAGCTGAAGAAGGCGTACGCGCAGGGCTACGCGGGCAAGAACATCATGGGCAGCGGGTGGGATTGCGACATCGTGCTCCACCGCGGCGCCGGCGCGTACGAGGCGGGCGAAGAGACTGCGCTGATCGAGTCGCTCGAAGGCAAGCGCGCGCAGCCGCGCATCAAGCCGCCGTTCCCCGCAGTGTCGGGACTCTATGATGCGCCGACCGCTGTGAACAACGTCGAGACGCTGTGCAATCTGCCGTCGATCGTGCTGAACGGCGCCGAATGGTTCGCGAAGCTGGGGCCGGAAAAGAACGGCGGCCCCAAGTTGTTCTGCGTCAGCGGCCACGTGCAGAAGCCTGGCGTGTACGAAGCGTCGATGAACACGACGCTCAAGGAACTGATCTACGGTTACGCGGGGGGAATCCGCGCCGGGCATCAGCTCAAGGCCGTCATCCCGGGCGGATCGTCCGTGCCGATCCTGATGCCGGACCAGCTCGATACCCCGGCGTCGTTCGACGGCGTCGCCAAGGCGGGCTCGATGCTCGGCTCCGCCGGCATCATCGTCATGGACGAGACGACGTGCATGGTCTGGACGGCGATGAACCTGATGCACTTCTACAAGCACGAGTCGTGCGGCAAGTGCACGCCGTGCCGTGAAGGCAGCGACTGGCTCTACAAGATCCTGTTCAAGATCGAGCGCGGAGACGGCGAGATGCGCGACCTCGATCTGCTGACGAGCGTGTCGAACAACGTCGCCGGCAAGACGCTATGCGCGTTCGGCGACGCAGCGGCCACGCCGCCGCTCACGACGCTGAAAAACTTCCGCGCCGAGTTCGAGGCGCACATCCGCGAAGGCCGGTGCACCGTACCTGCAGAGTGGCGCAGTTCGAAGGCCGTGGCGGTGCACTCGTGATGCCACTGCTCGTCGGGCAGCGGGCAGGGGGCAGGGTTGGACGTCGCCTCTTCGTGGGGTCGTTCACTGCCCGACGTCGAGGCATCATGCCCTCTGCCCGACAGCCGCGCATCAGCGTCAGAAGGGCGCGGTAGGAATGCCCGCCTTCATCAGCCCGACACTGATTGCGCACCTGGTCCTGATCTTCGTCATCTTCAATTGCCTGGTGCTGTCGGCCGCGTTCATGGTCTGGATGGAGCGCAAAGTCTGCGCGTACATCCAGGATCGTCCCGGCCCGAACCGCGTCGGACCCGAAGGGCTGCTGCAGCCGTTCGCCGACGTCATCAAGCTCCTCTTCAAGGAAGACCTGAAGCCGGCGGCCGCCGACACGCTGATCTTCCTGATCGCGCCGGTGATCTCGACCGCGACCGCGTTCGCCGCGTTCTCCGTCATCCCGTTCGGCAGCGAGACCACGCTGTTCGGGCTGCTCAGCGAACCCCTGCGGCTGGAAGTCACCGACGTCAACGTCGCGGTCCTCGTGATCTTCGCGATCACGTCGATGGGGATTTACGGCATCGTGCTGGCGGGCTGGAGCTCGAACAGCAAGTACTCGCTGCTCGGCGCGCTGCGCTCGTCGGCGCAGATGATCAGCTACGAGCTGTCGTACGGCCTCGCACTGGCGTCGGTGATCCTGCTCGCAAATTCGTTGTCGCTGCGGGAGATCGTCACGAACCAGTCCGGCTACTGGTTTCACGTGATCCCGAAGTGGTACATCTTCCTGCAGCCGATCGGGTTCCTCATCTACATGACGGCGGGCGTGGCGGAAACGAACCGCGCGCCATTCGATTTCCCGGAAGCGGAGCAGGAGCTCGTCGCGGGCTACCACACCGAATACAGCAGCATGTCCTTCGCGCTGTTCTTCCTGGCGGAGTACATCAACATGGTGACCGTCTCGGCGGTCGCCACCAGTTTGTTTCTCGGCGGATGGCTCGGGCCGTTCCTGCCCCACTGGCTCGGGTGGCTCTACTTCCTGCTGAAGGTCTTCCTCATCCTCTTCTTCTACGTGTGGATGCGCTGGACGCTGCCGCGCTACCGGTACGACCAGTTGATGGAGTTCGGGTGGAAGTGGCTGCTGCCAGCCGCGGTGCTGAACCTGATTGCGACCGCGGCGCTGGTGATCTGGCTAGGCTGATGGACGCCAATATCATCTCGTTCTATATCTTCGCGGTCATCGCGGTGCTCGCGTCCCTTGGCGTCGTGGGGCAGCGCAACCCGATGCACAGCGTCATGCTGCTCATCGTGTCGTTCGGCGCGCTGGCGGGACTCTACGTCCTGCTCGATGCCCCCTTCAGCGCGGTCACGCAGATCATCATCTACGCGGGCGCCATCATGGTGCTCTTCCTCTTCGTGGTCATGCTGCTGAACGCGCATACCGAAGATGACATTCCGAAGACGACGATCGGGCCGCGCGCGCTGCGCATCGGCGTGCTGCTGTCGCTGCTGCTCGGGGTCGAGGTCGCGGTCGCGCTCTCGCGACTCGGGATCACGTCCTTCAACAACGACCCGGGCATGGTGTCGGCGATCAGCTCGGTCAGCCGGATCGGCACGCAGCTCTTCACGACGCATTCGTTCGCGTTCGAAGTGACGTCGATCCTGATCCTGGTCTCGATGGTCGGCGCCGTCGTCATCGCGCGGAGGGAGCACTGAGTTGCTCACGCTGAACCACTTCCTCATTCTCTCGGGCGTCCTGTTTTCGATCGGGACGATCGGCGTGTTCCTGCGCCGCAACCTGATCACGATCCTGCTGTCGATCGAGATCATGCTGAACGCGGTGAACCTGACGTTCGTTGCGGCCGGTCGCTACATCGGCACCGTCGACGGGCAGATCATCACGTTCTTCGTCATGACCGTCGCCGCCGCGGAAGCCGCCGTCGGCCTCGCGCTCGTGATTTCGCTGTTCCGCCATCGCGAGACGCTGAGTCCCGAGGCGTTTACTTCACTCAAGTGGTAGAGATGAACGAGCCCACGGCTTCCGCACAAAGGCACGAAAACACAAAGGCACAAAGCCTATTTGGCTTGGTGTCTTCGTGTCTTTGTGCCTTCGTGCGAATGCCGTCGGTGCGGGCACGATAAGCGCTGATGCTGTTACTGATTCCACTTCTTCCGTTCGCCGGCTTCGTCATCAACGCGCTCCTCGGGAGGCGCCTGCCGAAGTCCATTTCCGGCGGCCTGGCGTGCCTCGTCATGCTGGCGTCGCTGGCGATTTCGGCGGCAAGCGTGTGGACGCTCGTGAGCCATCCGGATATCCCGTGGCTCGAGGCGACGTACTACCGCTGGATGTCCTCCGGCGATTTACAGATCCCCGTGCAGTTCCGGCTCGATCACCTGTCGGCGCTCATGATTCTCGTGGTCACGGGCATCGGATCGCTGATCCACATCTACTCGACGGCGTACATGCACGAGGAGACCGACGGCGAATACGCGCGGTACTTCTCGTACCTGAACCTCTTCGCGGCGTTCATGCTCGTGCTCGTTCTCGGATCGACGTTCCCGGTGATGTTCGTCGGCTGGGAAGGCGTCGGCCTCTGCTCGTACTTGCTGATCGGCTTCTGGTACAAGAAGAGGTCCGCGGCAGACGCCGGCAAGAAAGCATTCGTCGTCAATCGCATCGGCGACTTCGGCTTCATCCTCGGCATGCTGCTGATCTTCTCCAAGTTCACGACGCTCGACTTCCAGGCGGTCGCGGCGAACGTCAACACGCTCCCCGTCGAACACTCGATGGGCTGGGTCACCGTCGCCACACTGCTGCTGTTCCTCGGCGCCACCGGCAAGTCTGCACAGATTCCGCTCTACACGTGGCTGCCCGACGCGATGGAAGGCCCCACGCCGGTGTCCGCGCTCATTCATGCGGCGACGATGGTGACGGCGGGCGTCTACATGATTGGCCGCAACGCGGTGCTGTTCCAGCACACACCGATCACGCTCGCGGTCGTCGCCGGCATTGGGATCGCGACGGCGCTGATGGCCGGCACCATCGGACTCGTCCAGAACGACATCAAGCGCGTGCTCGCGTACTCGACGGTCTCGCAGCTCGGTTACATGTTCCTGGCGATGGGCGTTGGCGCCTACGCGGCCGGCATCTTCCATCTCTACACGCACGCGTTCTTCAAGGCGCTGCTATTCCTCGGATCCGGCGCGGTGATCCACGCGCTGGCGGGGGAGCAGGACATCCGCAACATGGGCGGCCTGAAGAAAGCGCTGCCGATCACTTACTGGACGTTCCTGATCGGCGCGATCGCGATCGCCGGCGTCCCGCCACTCGCAGGTTTCTTCTCGAAGGACGAGATCCTGTGGCGGACGTTCGCGGGGGGCCACCGGATCATGTGGATCATCGGGTTGGTCACCTCGTTCCTGACCGCGACCTACATGTTCCGTCTGGTCTTCCTGACGTTCCACGGCGAGCGCAGGCATGATGCACCCGCAGCACCCGCTCATCCGGAAGAAGAAGAGCCCGCCGCGCACGGCGTCGGCCACGCCGCTGCTGCCTCCGCGTCTTCGGTGCACTCTTCGGACATCGGACATCGGGCATCGGGCATCGGACATGGCCACGGCGCGCACTTGCATGATGCGCCACCCGCCATGACGCTCGTGTTGATCGTGCTGGCCATTGGTTCCGTGCTCGCGGGGCTTGTCGGCATCCCGCACGTGCTCGGCGGCGGCAATCGCATCGAGAGGTTCCTCGACCCCGCGTTCGAAGCGCACGAGATGGCGCCCGCGACTGAGTTCCAGGTGAGCGAAGGTCGCGTTCGCGCCGCGGCCCCGCCAGCGAGCGAGGCTGCGGCTGCTACGCGTGAACCAACGGCCGAAGAGCAGGGCGACGCCGAGTGGATGCTGATGCTGCTCTCGAGTGGGATAGCGGTCGCCGGCATCGTCATTGCCGCCTATTTCTGGCTGCGCAACCGCAAGGCCGCGGCGAGCATCGCGCGCGGCGCGGCGCCGGTCTACACGCTGCTGTTGAACAAGTACTACGTCGACGAGCTGTACAACGCCCTCGTCGTGCAGCCGATCAAGCAGATCTCCACGCTCGTGTTGTGGAAGGGGGCGGACGCCGGCCTGATCGACGGGACCGTCAATGGCGTGGGCTTCGCCGTCCGCGAATCGAGCGGCTCGCTCCGTCGCCTGCAGTCCGGCTCGATCCGCGCCTACGCGGCGTCGCTCTTCTTCGGGGTCATTCTGATACTCGGGTGGTACTTGCTGCGGTGATCGATGACCGATGGCCGATGGCCGATGAGATCGGACATCGACAGTCGGGCATCGGACGCATCCGGACGCATCGGACATCGAACATCGGACATCGGACAGATGCTCTTATCAGTCATCGTTTTTCTGCCTCTTGCCGGCGCGCTGCTGGTACTGCTCGCCGGCGGGCGTGGCGATCGCCCGGAGCGCGAAGGCACCGTGCGCGCGGTGGCGCTGGGCGTGTCACTCGTCGCGTTCGCCGCGACACTGTTCCTGTGGTGGCGATTCAATCCCGCTGAGCCTGGCTTCCAGTTCGTCGAGAACCATCCGTGGATGCCGCAGTTCGGGATCTCCTATCACCTCGGCGTCGATGGCATCAGCCTGTTCCTCGTCGTCCTGACCGGGTTCCTGACGCCGCTTTCGCTGCTGTGCTCGTGGGAATCGACCCACAACAACGTGAAGCTGTTCTCGTTCTTCATGCTCGTGCTCGAGAGCGCGATGCTCGGCGTGTTCGTCTCGATCGATCTGTTCCTCTTCTACATCTTCTGGGACGCGGTCCTGATCCCGATGTACTTCCTCATCGGTATCTGGGGCTACGAGCGCCGCATCTACGCCGCGGTGAAGTTCATCCTCTACACGATGGTCGGCAGCATTCTGATGCTCGTCGCGATCATCGGCCTCAGTTACGCGCACGGCACGATCTCGGGGCAGCCGACGTTCGATCTGCAGCAGCTGTACGGCACCGCGCTCACGTGGCAGATGGAGAAGTGGTTCTTCCTCGCCTTCGCCGTCGCGTTCCTGATCAAGGTCCCGCTCTTCCCGTTCCACACGTGGCTGCCCGACGCGCACGTCGAGGCGCCGACCGCGGGCTCCGTCATCCTGGCGGGCGTCATGCTGAAGATGGGGACCTACGGGCTGCTCCGCTTCGCGTACCCGCTCTTCCCGCACGCGTTCTCGTACTTCGCGCCGTACATCGCGCTGCTTGCGGTCGTCGGCATCATCTACGGTGCGCTCGTCGCGATGGTGCAGCCCGACATGAAGAAGCTCGTGGCGTATTCGAGCGTCAGCCACCTGGGCTTCGTCGTGCTCGGTCTCTGCTCGAACACGATCCAGGGCGTCGAGGGGGCCATCTACCAGATGCTCAACCACGGCGTCAGCACCGGCGGGCTCTTCATCATCGTCGGCATGCTCTCGGACCGGCGGCACACGCGCCTGATTGCGGAATATGGCGGCCTCAAAGCCGTGATGCCACGGCTGGTCGCGTGCTTCATGATCGTGACGCTTTCGTCGATCGCGGTGCCCGGCTTCAACGGGTTCATCGGCGAGTTCCTGATCCTGCTCGGCAGCTTCCGCTGGATGCCGTGGATGACGTCGGTCGCCGCGTCGGGCGTGATCCTCTCGGCCGTCTACATGCTCTGGATGTTCCAGCGCGTGAACTACGGTGACGTGACCAACGAAAAGAATCGCGCGCTGCCCGACCTGAGCACGCGCGAGTGGGCGCTGATGATTCCGACCGTCGCGATGGCCATCTTCATGGGCGTCTTTCCCGCGATCTTCCTGAGGACGATGGAGCCATCGGTGATGAAGGTGATCGATCTGATCAACGGGGTGGCGCGATGATGAACAGCCTCGCGGCAACCATTCCGATTCTCATCGTCGTCTTGTCGGCGATTGCCGCGATGCTGGCAGAGGCAATCCGCCATCCCGGCGAGCGGATGTACATCGCGGGCTTCGGCCTGATCGGTCTCGCCGGCGCTGGCGTTGCATCGGTCTTCCTCTGGGACACCGACGCCGTCAGCTTCGGAGTCGTCCGCGCGGACAACTTCACGCTGTTCATCAACATCATCCTGTGCATCATCGGCATCCTCACGATGCTGTTTTCGCACGAGGTGGTGGAGCGGGAAGGACTGCCGGCGGGTGAGTACTACGCGCTGACCCTCTTCGCGATCAGCGGCATGATGCTGATGGTCGCGGCGATCGATCTGCTGGTCATCTTCCTCGCCCTTGAAGTCCTCTCGCTGTCGGTCTACGTGTTGACCGCTCTTCGCCGCGCCAGCGCCGCGGGATCGGAAGCGGCGTTCAAATACTTCCTGCTGGGCGGGTTCTCCAGCGCGTTCTTCCTTTACGGCATCGCGTTCGCGTTCCTGTTGTCGAACGGGTCCACGCGGCTCGACGTCATTGCGCAGGCGATCGCGACCGGTCCGAACGCGACCGTGTCGCTGCTCGCAATGGGCCTTCTCGCGGTCGGGTTCTGCTTCAAGGTCTCGGCGGTCCCGTTCCACATGTGGACTCCCGACGCCTACGAAGGGGCGCCGACGATCGTGACGGCGTTCATGTCCACGGGCGTGAAGGCCGCCGCGTTCGGCGCGTTCGTGCGGGTGTTCCTCTCGACGTTCGAGCCGATGCAGGGCCAGTGGATCCAGGTGCTCTCCGCCATCGCGGTTGCGACGATGGTGCTGGGGGCCGTCATGGGCGTGCTGCAGAACAACGTCAAACGGATGCTCGCGTATTCGAGCATCGCGCACGCCGGCTACCTGCTGCTCGGCATCATCGCGGCGAACTCCGCCGGCAAGGCCGCCGTGCTGTTCTACCTGCTGACCTACGCGGTCGCCAACCTTGGCGCGCTCGGGATCGTCGCGCTCCTCGGCACCGCGGAGCATCCCCACGATCAGCTGCGCGACTTCGCCGGCCTGTGGAAGACGCGACCCGCGCTCGCCGGGCTGATGACGGTGTTCCTGTTGTCACTGGGCGGCTTCCCGCCCACCGCGGGCTTCGTCGGCAAGTGGTACATCTTCTCCGCGGCGGTCCAGGAAGGACACTACGCGCTCGCGATCGTCGGCGTCCTTTCGAGCGTCGTCTCCGTCTTCTTCTATCTCCGCATCGTCGTCATGATGTACATGACGGAAGAAGGCGCCGTTCCCGTGCGCCCGCACGTCTCCGCCGCCGCGATGGCCGGCCTGGCGTTCGCGATGCTCGCGACGTTCTACCTCGGAGTGCTCCCGACGCGCGTGATCGACTACGCGCTGCAATCCATACAAACGATTTTTTAGTAGTACCTCCTGTCACGGACGATCTCACGCCGAGCTCGCAGAGCCCGCAGAGAACTCTTGGTTTTCATTCAAATTACTCCGCGTGCTCCGCGTCCTCTGCGTGAGTACGTCCGTGACGGGCGTACAATCCGTTTTTATGCTCGTCGCATTGACGCGCGCGGTGCCTCGTTCGATCGATCGCTGCGAGCTGACCCACCTGGAACGTGAGCCGATCGATTATCCGCGCGCGGTGGAGCAGCACGCTGCCTACGAAGCTGTGCTCGAGCGCCTTGGCTGTCGAATCGAGCGGCTGCCCGACGCGCCCGAGCTGCCGGACTCAGTATTCGTCGAGGACACGGCGATCGTGTTCGACGAGATAGCGGTCATCGCGCGCCCTGGAGCAGCCTCGAGGCGTGAGGAAGTGGAGGCGATGTCGGCGGCGCTGCGTCCGTATCGCCGCCTGGCGTTCATCCAGGCACCCGCGACGCTCGACGGCGGCGACGTGCTGGTCACGCCGCGGCGTGTGTTCGTCGGGATCACAGACCGGACGAACGCGGACGGTGCGCGCCAGCTCGCGACGCACGTCGCCCCGTTCGGATTCCAGGTCATCGCTGTGCCGGTGAGTGGATGCCTGCACTTGAAGAGCGCCGTGACGCTTGCTGAGTGGCTTCCACCTTCCGCCTTCGCGCGAAGCGCTTCGGCGGACCGCCGTAGCCTTGGCGGAGGCTGGTCAGGTGGAAGATCCAGCTTACTCATCAATCCCGACTGGGTCGATCCAGCCATCTTTGAAGGTTTCGACTTGATCGAGATCGATCCTGCAGAGCCGATGGCGGCGAACGTGTTGCTCATCGACGGCCGCGTGGTCTGTGCCGAGGAATATTCCGCGACGCGACGACGGCTCGAGGCGCATGGCGTCGTGACCGTCACCGTGCCAGCCGGCGAGCTCGCGAAGGCTGAAGGCGGTTTGACGTGTGGTTCTGTCATCTTCAGACTTAACGCGGCTTGACGAGCGCGCGCCGACGAGATACCTTTCACCGGCATACGCGCTGTATACCGGTGACGGGAGGAGGGGCCCGAAGCAGGTCTGCAGCCGCAACTCTCGCGTTGGCGCGGCGTTAGCTCCCCTCCTGTAAGCCTCGCATTTCCCTGTACGTTTCAAGGAGCAGTTGCATGACGAGTACTGCACGAAGGCTGCTGTGCGCCTTCTTCGCCTTCGCGGTGGTCGGGTTTCACGTGTCCGCCGCATTCGCCCAGGGTGGCGTCACCTCCACTCTGACTGGGACCGTCACCGACACCTCGGGCGCGGTGATTCCCGGCGCCAGCGTGACGGTGAAGCGCGCCGAGACCGGTTTGACGACCGAGGCGGTGACGAATGCCGATGGGCAGTTCACGGTTCCCGCGCTGAATGCCGGGACGTACAGCGTCACCGTGAGTCTCGCCGGCTTCAAGACCGTCACCCTTAACAACGTGGTGCTGAACGCGGGCGTTCCTGCCGGCCTGAAAGTGACGATGGAAATCGGCGGCATCGCGGAGCAGGTGGTCGTGCAGGCCGCGTCCGAAGTCGTCAATACGCAGTCCTCGACGGTCTCGACCACGATCAACGCGAAGCAGATTTCAAGCCTGCCGCTGACCAGCCGCAGCGCGCTCGATTTCGTCGTGAACCTGCCGGGTGTCAACACGCCGGGCACCGCGCGTAATTCGACCGTCAACGGCCTGCCGCAGGGCGCAATCAACATCACGCTCGACGGCATCTCGATCCAGGACAACTACCTGAAGACGTCGGACGGTTTCTTCGCGCGCGTGTCGCCGCGCCTCGATGCGATCGAGGAAGTGACGGTCACGTCGGCGGCCAATGGCGCCGACAGCGGCGGCCAGGGCGCGGTGAACATCCGGTTCGTCACGAAGTCGGGCACGAACACGTTCAAGGGCAACGTGTTCCATACGCTGCGTCACGACGCGCTGAACGCGAACACCTTCTTCAACAACCGCGACCTGACGGATCCGGTGACGCACAAGGCGCCGAAGTCCGAGCTGCGCCAGTACCAGCCGGGATTCAACGCCGGCGGCCCGATCGCGATTCCGGGCCTGTGGAACGGCCGCGACAAGGCGTTCTTCTTCTTCAACTACGAGGAGAACCGCCAGCCGAGCAAGCGCACCGACAATCGCATTATCTTGACCGAAGCCGCCGCCAACGGCGCCTACACCTACGGCAACACCACGGTGAACCTGCTGCAGCTCGCCGCGGCCAACGGCCAGACGGCGACGCTCGATCCGGTCATCTCGAAGCTGTTCGCCGACATGCGTACGGCCAGCGCGAAGGGCTCGATCCAGAGCCTGTCGGATCCGATCCTGCAGCAGGCGACCTTCCAGATCGACACGCACAACTACACGCCGTATCCGTTGGGCCGCGTCGATTACAACATCACCAAGAACCACCGGCTGACAGGGTCGTTCAACTACAACCACATCAACTCGACGCCCGATACGACCAACACGCGCCAGCCTTTCTTCCCCGGTTTTCCGAATACCGGCAGCCAGCAGTCCACGCGCTACACCACCTCGGAATCCCTGCGATCGAACGTCGGCGCGAACCTGGTGAACGAGCTGCGCGTCGGCGCATCCGGCGGCGCGACGTTCTTCTCGCCGGAGCTCTCGCCGTCGCTCTTTGGCGGGAACAGCTTCGGTGATCAGGGGGGCTACTACCTGAACATCGGCAATACGACGACGTCGTCCTGCTGTTCCACCGCGCTCGCCAATGCCGGAAATACGGCGAACTTCTCGGCACGCGAGGGTGCGACGCGGGTCGTGGAGGACACGTTGAACTGGCTGAGGGGCAGCCACAACATGAGCTTCGGCACCTCCTGGACGTACGGCCACGTCTGGCTGAAGAACCAGCAGATGGTTCCGGAGCTCCGGTTCGGCATCGCGACCGGCGATCCCGCGGCGGCCATGTTCACGACGGCGAATTTCCCCAACGCTTCGAACACGCAGCTCACGAACGCGCGCGCGCTCTACGCCGTGCTCACCGGGCGCGTCGCCTCCATCCGCGGGACGGTGCGCTTCAATCCCGTTACGAACCAATACCAGTACCTCGGTCAAGGGCTGCAGCAGGGCCACATGACCACGTGGGGCTTCTTCGCGCAGGACAACTGGCGCGTGAGGAGCGACCTCACGATCAACGCCGGCCTGCGTTACGAGCTGCAGACGCCCTTCCGTGCCGAGAACGACAGCTACTCGACGGCGAGCCTCGCGGATCTCTGCGGTGTTTCCGGCACTGGCCCCGACGGCGCGTGCAACCTGTTCAAGCCGGGCACGCTGACCGGCCGTGCCCCGACGCTGGTGAACTACACCAAGGGCACGCCAGCGTTCAACACCGACTTCAACAACCTCGCGCCGAGCCTCGGCATGACCTGGCGTCCGTCCTTCAGCAACGGGCCGATGCGCAGGCTGATGGGGGAAGAAGGCGACACCGTATTCTTCGCGTCGTACGCGATGTCGTACGAGCGTCTCGACCTGTCGTCCTACACGGGCCCTCTGGGTACGAACCCCGGCACGCGGCTGGATCCCGTCCGCGATACGACGCAGTCCGGCCAGAACGCGCTGAACAATGACGGCCTCGGTCTTCCTGTCCTGCTGCGGCAGTCGACGCGGCTCGGGCCGGGACTCTTCCCGCAAACCCAGAACTATCCGATGAGCCCGTCTCGCACGGACAGCATCGACATCTTCAACCCGAACATCCAGACGCCATATTCGCAGACGTGGGCGGCGGGCATTCGCCGCAAGATGAGCCGGGACATCGGCGTGGAGGTGCGCTACGTCGGATCCCGCCATCTGCAGGGCTGGGGCACGTACAACCTGAATGAAACCGACATCGTCAACAATGGTTTCCTGAAGGAGTTCCGCCAGGCGCAGGCCAACCTGCAGGCGAACATCGCCGCCGGCCGCGGCAGCACGTTCGCCTACACGGGCGTGCCTGGGACCGGACCGCTGCCGATCTACCTTGCGTACTTCACGGGCACGCCGATCTCGCAGGCTGGCGACGCATCGAAGTACACCGGTTCGCTCTGGTCGGACACGAACTTCACCAATCCGCTCGCGGTTTACAACCCGCAGCCGTTCACGCCCGCCGGAACGAGCGGGACGACAGGACTTGCCGGGGATCCGCAGCGCCGCGCGAACGCGGCGGCCGCCGGTCTGCCGGTCAATCTGTTCCTGCTGAATCCCGATATCGCTAATGCGAATTTCGAGAGCAACATCGGAAGCACAAAGTACGATTCGCTGCAGCTCGACGTCACGAAGCGGATGTCGCAGGGGCTGCTCCTTCAGGGCGGGTACGTATTCGGAAATTCTTACCAGTCCGTGCGCTATTCACTGAAGACGCCCTATCAGCGCGTGCTTCAGACCGGCGATCCGGGAAGCGTCACGCATGCGTTGAAGTTCAACTGGGTGTACGAACTGCCCTTCGGCAACGGGCGCCGATTCCTCGGTTCATCGCACGGGCTGATCGATCGCCTCGTCGGCGGCTGGGAGTTTGACGGCATCGCGCGAATCCAGAGCGGCCGGATGGTCGACTTCGGCAATGTGCGCCTCGTCGGCATGTCGCAGAAGGATCTGCAGAAGGCGTACAAGTGGTACGAATACGCTGCGACCGGCATCAGCGCAACGGCGCCGGTGAACATCTACCTACTTCCGCAGGACATCCTCGAGAACACCATTCGCGCATTCAGTACGAGCGCAACTTCGGCGACTGGATACGGCACGCTCGGCGCGCCGACGGGGCGGTACATCGCGCCGGCGAACGGGCCCGGCTGCATCGAGACAGCCGGAAACACGGCGTTCAGCACCGTGTCGTTCAGCAACATCGGAACGATCGGCGGCTTCGGGGAGTGCGGCGTCAGGACACTCCCGTTGACCGGGCCGATCTACCAGCGGTGGGACATCAGCGCGGTCAAGCGGACGCGGCTCGTCGGCCGCACGATGTTCGAGTTCCGCGCCGATCTGATCAACGCGTTCAATCACCCGAACTTCACGCCAGTGGGCTTCCCGACGATTGCGAACGCGTCGAACGCGGACAACTACCGCGTCACCGGCGTCCAGGAGAATTCCAGCCGCGTGATTCAGCTCGTCACGCGTTTCAGCTGGTAATCGCCTGATCGCTTTGCTACATGTCGGGCAAGGAGCGATCGCTTCGCTTCTTGTCGGGCATGGCGACTCTTGTCGGGCAGGGTTTCCCTGCCCGGCAAGTAGCGAAGCGAACAGCCCTGCCCTCTGCCCGGCAAATAGCGAAGCGAACAGCCCTGCCCTCTGCCCGACACGGAGCGAAGCGATCAGCCCTGCCCTCTGCCCGGCAAATAGCGAAGCGAACAGCCCTGCCCTCTGCCCGACACGGAGCGAAGCGATCAGCCCTGCCCTCTGCCCGACCAGCCCTGCCCTCTGCCCGACAGCGAAGTCGCGAAGTCGCCTGTGCCCGACAGCGAGCGAAGCGAGTTCCCTGATACTCCCCCCTGTCGCGTCCAAAAGTTCGGATTTTTCCGCTCCAATTCTCTGTTCTTGACCGGTAGTGGTCCTGCCGTGTAGCTTTTCCCATACACGGAAATGTGCGGTCGTGCGTTTCGTCCCCATTGGCGGAATGCCTGACAAACGGTGAGCGTCTGCTCTCCGTTTTTTCCGTGTATACAGCGTGAATACCCCATGGTGATGCCGATCCTTTTCCGGAGGAAGGGCATTGGAAGGATGGAGCTATCAATGAATCGCAGTGTGTTGCGGTTGCGACTCGTCGTGTTCCTGGCGGCGGTCTTCTGCGCGCCAGGCAGCGCCTGGGCGCAGGGCGCCACGAGTCAGACCCTGTCAGGTACCGTCGTCGATGCCTCGGGCGCGGTCATCCCCGGCGCCGACGTCAGCGCAAAGCATATCGGCACGGGCGTCGTTTCGACGGCTGTCTCCAACTCTGAAGGCCTCTTCTCCATTCCCAGCCTGCCCATCGGTGCCTACACCGTCACGGTCACGCTGCAGGGATTCAAGACCGTCGTCATCAACGACGTCGTGCTGACGTCGGGCGCCGGCGCGAATGTCAAGGCGACGATGGAGGTCGGCGGCGTGACCGAGCAGGTCACGGTGTCGTCCTCGTCTGAAATCATCCAGACGCAGAGTTCGGGTGTGACGCAGACGGTCAATACGAACCAGATCAGCAAGCTGCCGATGACCTCGCGCAGCGCGATGGACTTCGTCAACCTGCTGCCCGGCGTCTCGTCGCCCAGCGGCAACCGTAACGCGACGGTGAACGGTTTACCGCGCACGGCGATCAACATCACGCTCGACGGCGTGAACGTCCAGGACAACACCAACAAGGGCACGTCGGGCGGCGACGGGTTCTTTGCGATCGTCAGCCCGCGTCTGGACGCGATTGAAGAAGTGACGGTCTCGAGCGCGGCGCAGGGCGCCGAAGGCACCGGCAACGGCGCCGTGCAGATCAAGTTCGTCACCCGTTCGGGCACGAACAGCTTCAGTGGCAGCGGGTACGAGTACTACCGGAGCGACAAGCTGAACGCGAACACCTGGTTCAACAACCGCGCGGGCGTGGCGAAGCCGAAGCTGAAACAGAACCAGGTCGGTTTCCGTGCCGGTGGGCCGATCGTGATGCCTGGCTATGACGGCCGCAACAAGGCATTCTTCTTCTTCAACTACGAAGAGCTCCGCCAGCCGTCGGATACGACGCGCAACCGCAACGTGCTGAACCCGGCGGCGCAGAACGGCCTCTTCAGCTGGGCGACCGGCTCCGCGAACGTCCTTGCCCTTGCGGGGGCGAACGGCCAGACCTCGACGGTGGATCCGACAATCGGCAAGCTGCTCAGTGACATTCGCTCGGCGATGGGAACGACGGGATCTCTCGCCCCATCGGACGCGAACGTCGATCGCTACACCTATAACATCGGCGTCTCGTCGCTGCGCCGGTATCCGACCGCGCGCGTCGACTACAACATCACGAACAAGCACCGGTTCAACAGCGCGTACAACTACCAGAAGTTCACCGATTTTCCCGACACCTTGAACAATGCGGACCCGTCATTCCCGGGTTTCCCCGTCCAGGCGGGACAGTCCTCGGTCCGTCTGTCGTGGAGCAACGGTCTGCGTTCCACGCTCGGACGCAACCTGGTGAACGAGGCGCACGTCGCGTATGCCGGCGCGCCGGTCAAGTTCTTCACGGAATTCAACAAGGACATGTTCACCGGCACGCTTGCCAACCAGCAGGGATTCCGGATCCTCTTCCCGACGGTCGGCTCCGCGCTGCAGGGTGCCACCCCGCGCAACCCCGGACCGTCGTCACGCGACGCGAACACGCTGGACATCACCGATTCGCTCACGTGGCTCAAGGGTTCGCACACGCTGACGGTCGGCGGCGGCGTCTCGAATTATCGAATCTGGCTGAAGAACTCCAACCTGGTTCCGACGGTGACCACCGGCATGCTGTCGACCGACCCGGCGGCAGGATTGTTCACCGCTGCGAATTTTCCGGGCGCATCGACGACGCAAATCACCGCCGCGCGTGATCTGTATGCGTTCCTCACCGGCCGCGTCACTCAGATTGAGGCCGATGCGCGCATCGACTCGAGCGGCAAGTACGTGTACGTGGGACAGGGGCTGCAGCGCGGCGCCATGAAGGAGTTCGGCGGCTTCGTGCAGGACCAGTGGCGCATGCGGCAGAACCTGACGGTGAATGCCGGTCTGCGCTACGACATCCAGGAGCCGTTCCAGGCCGCCAACAGCAACTACACGTTCGGCGATCTCACGAACATTTGCGGCGTGTCCGGCACGAAGGGATCGGATGCGTGCAACCTGTTCCAGCCGGGAACGCAGCCGGGCGTTCATCCGGTGTTCCAGCAGTACAAGGAGGGCGTCAATTCGTACGCCGTCGATTACAACAACGTGGCGCCGAGTGCGGGTGTCGCGTGGACGCCGACCGCGCGTCCGGGTTTCCTGCGCTACCTGATGGGCGAAGGGGACTTCGTCGTCCGCGGCGGATTCGCGACCGCGTTCAGCCGTCCCGCGCTGGGCGATTTCACGGCGATCTTCAACAACAACCCGGGCATCACGATCCCGGTTACGCGCAGTGACGCGGCGGGCAACCTGATTCCCGTGGGATCCGCGCCGCCGCTGCTGCTCCGTAACTCCTCGCTCCTCGGACCGCCGGCTTTCAGCGAGACGCCGACGTATCCGATCAAGCCGACGCTGATCACGCAGTCGATTGCCGGCTTCGATCCGGACATCCAGATGCCGTACTCGAATACCTATCAGGTGGGCATCACGCGATCGCTCGGCAAGACCATGGCCTTCGAAGCCCGCTACGTCGGCACGCGCGGCTACGGCGGCTGGGACGATCTGAACTACAACCAGATCAACATCGTCGAAAACGGATTCCTCAAGGAGTTCCGTCAGGCGCAGGCCAACCTTCAGGCCAACATCGCGGCGGGCCGCGGGAATACATTTGCGTATACCGGCGCGCCGGGCACCGCGCCGCTGCCGATCTTCCTCGCTCATTACAGCGGGCAGTCGACTGCGAACGCCGGGAACAGCGCGCTCTATACTGGAAACAACTGGACGAATACCACGTTCCTTGGTTTCCTGGCGGCCCAAAACCCCAACCCGTATGGCTTCGCGTCGACAAACGGGACCAACGGGTTGCTCGGCAACTCCGCATTCCGAAACGCCGCTCTCAGCGCAGGTCTGCCCCAGAACTTCTGGGTCGCAAACCCCGACCTGATCGGCGGTGCGCTCGTGCGGTCGAACCTCAATGAGACGCGCTATAACTCGCTGCAACTCGAACTTCGCCGCCGCCTGTCGCAGGGCCTGCAGTTCCAGACCAGCTACGTTCGCGGCCACGGCGACGAGTCCGTATTCCTAGGCTTCGGCGGTGGCAACGTATTCCGCCGCGACACCGGGGATCCCGGGGATCTAAGCCACGCGTTCAAGTCGAACGTCGTCTATGATCTGCCGTTCGGCCGCGGCCGCCGCTTCGGCGGCAACTCCGGCGGCATCATGGATCGCGTGATCGGCGGCTGGCAGGTCAGCGTTGCGTCCAAGGTCCAGAGCGGACGCCTGGTGAACCTCGGCAACGTGCGCCTGGTGGGCATGTCGAAGTCCGACGCGCAGAGTCTGTTCACGGTGCGGCTCGACGACGCGGGCAAGCAGGTCTACATGTGGCCGCAGGACATCGTCGACAACACGATCCTGGCCTTCGCCGTGAGCGCCACCAGCGCGAGCGGTTATGCCGGCGCGGCCCCAACGGGCCGCTACTTCGCGCCCGCCAATCGTCCCGACTGTATCGAAACCGAAAACAACACGGGGGCATGCGGCGTCGGCGCGTTGACGCTGACCGGGCCGATGTTCCAGCAGCACGACATCGCGGTCCGCAAACGCACTTCGATCGGGGGGCGTGTCAATTTCGAGTTCGCGGCGGAAATGCTCAACGCGCTCAATCAGCACAACTTCACGCCGATCACCGGGTTTTCAACCACGGGCAACCCGCCGGGGGGGATCACCTCCAGCAGCACGGTAGCGGGTTACCAGTTGACGGGCCTGAGCGGGACGAACACCGCCCGGGTCATCCAGATCGTCACGCGCGTCAATTGGTAAGACGTATCTGGAAATCGGGTAATCGGATAATCGAACGGGACGGTGCTACGGCGCCGTCCCGTTTTTGTTTTGCTCACTTCGCTGTCGGGCAGGAGTGGGCTCGCTACGCTCGCT
>WNGB01003439.1_pt1 | contig 24892 bp, 21 predicted proteins | sample 5400681 | NCBI WGS metagenome assembly WNGB01 (sample SAMN13153367, study PRJNA577476) | soil metagenome | isolation source: 115 cm soil or saprolite under grassland replicate 2 | place: USA:California | collected 2016-06-15
GCCGAAGTCGAGCGCCGTCTGACGGTCGGCGGAACGTCCGGTGCCGATGACGTAGGCGCCCACCTCGCGTGCGAGCTGCGTCACCATCGATCCGACTCCACCGGCCGCGCCGTGCACGACGACGCTCTGCCCCGCCTGGACGCGGCCGTGCACGAACAATCCTTGCCACGCGGTCAGGCCCGAGATCGGCAGGCTCGCGCCCACCGTGAAGTCGACGTCGCCCGGCAGCGGCGCGAGGTTACGCGCCTCGACGGCCACGTACTCCGCCAGGGTGCCGTCGCGAAGCCAGTCCGTGAGGCCGAACACCCGCTGTCCCACCGACAGCCCCGTCGTGCCATAGCCGAGGGCGCTGACCACTCCGGCCAGCTCGTGCCCAGGGATCGACGGTGTTCGGTCCCGGCCGAGGCGATCGGTCCAGGTCCCGGTCCACGTCAGCTCACCCCGGGGTGAATCTCGACGCATGAACCTGAACGACGACGTCGTTCTCCGCCGCGTTCGGCTCGGGCCGCTCCACTAGCGTCATCCCGGCCGTTCCCGCGGCCTCGTCTGTCACCACAATCGCCTTCATCCGGCACCTCCCTGTATCCAGTCCTCGCCTGCACGGCATTTTCGGTTAACCAACATATGAACGACGACATCGCCGTAGCTCGCGCCCGAGAGGCTGGCGAGCCTCGCCCCTGCGGCTCCGGCCGCTCCACCAGCTTCTTGCTCTGGTCTGTTTGCATGCTCTCTAGTTTGCTGTAGGTATGGAGCCGTTTGTGGAGCTCCCAGGTCCACGCTCCTATCGTTCGCCGCCTCTCTTGATTGATTCGTTGGTCAGGAACTCGAAGAACTTGGAACCTGACCACACCCTCAACCCCGTCCCAGCCGCGCCGGCCTTAGCGACGGCATCCCGCCCTCGTCCCGCTCGTTGCGAATTGAGACAACGCTTCATCCCGCACACATCCCGCAGGAGCCCGCCGGAGGCTCCCGCCCACGCCCGCTAATCCCGGCAACGACAAGATCGGAAGGGCCTGCTCTCCCCACAAATCCCCGCTGATGCCCGCCCACGCCGGAAGCGGCAAGACCGGCCTGTCACGCCGGAGGTCGCGGGTTCGAGTCCCGTCGTTCCCGTAGAAATCCCTGCAAAATGACATATTGGGTTGTCGGTCCAGACACCAGACCGGACGCGACTACACAGACTTTTGCGCGGCGGGACCCAAAACGGTCAAAAACGGCCGGTTAACCGCTGTCGTGGTGGCGATTTCAAGCCAATTCAGGCCCGGCTCAGTAAGGCTGCGAAGGCGGCGTGCGACTACACAAAAAGACCGGAGGTCACGGGGCGGCCACGCGTCGCCGCCGATGCAGGAAGAGCCGCCTCGGCCGCCCTGCCGCCGCGCCGGCGCGCATCAGAAGTAAAGGGGGCGTTCCCGTTCGCCGATGACGGACCCATGAAGCCGCCCTTTGCCCATCTGCCCGTGCCGCGCGGGACCGGGTTTCGTTACCGAATCGCGCGGAGACGGTACTCGACCTCCGCGTAAGTCCTTTGCGGACCGCAGCCTCTCGAGCGCTCCTGCACGGGCGCGCCGTCGAGCGCGCTCGGATCGAAGTCCTCCTCGCTGATGCGCGCAGCGGCCAAAGCGGAGCGCTCTTGATCTGTGGAGCGGCCGGGACCGGGAAGACAGCGCTCCTCGCGCACGCGATCGAACGAGCAGAAGGGTTCGACGTGCTGCAAACAACCGGAATCGAAGCAGAGGCGCAGATCTCGTTTTCGGGCCTCGACGAGCTTCTCTCCCCGGTCGTCGAACTCGTTGGCGGGGTTCCCACGCCGCAGCGGGAGGCGCTCCGCGCGGCGTTCGACCTCGCACCGGCGGCGAACCTTGCACGCGGCGCGGTCTTCCGTGCCGTCCTCAGCGTGCTCGCGCTAGCCGCTGAGTCCCGCCCGGTCCTCTGCGTCGTCGACGACGCGCACATTGTCGACCCGGCTTCGATCTCCGCACTTGCGTTCGCCGCGCGACGATTAAAGGTCGAGGGGGTAGCGATGTTGTTCTTCGTCGGCGAAGAAGCGCCGGGCTCGCTTGCAGGGCTCGAGAGGCTCGATCTCGACGGTCTCGACGCCGACGCCGCGCGTGAGCTGCTCGAAGAACGAGCCTGCGTCGAAGTCGCGGCCGAAGTCGCGTGTCGGATCACGGACGCCGCGGGCGGGAATCCGCGAGCACTCGTAGACGCGGCCGCCGCACTGAGCGCCGACGAGCTGGCGGGCCGTGCGCCGCTTCCCATCCCCTTGCCGGTCGGGGCCGCCGCCAATTCGCGGTATGTCAGCTCGGCCGCCTCGCTTTCCCCCGCAGCCCAGGACGCCCTCATCACCGCGGCGGCCGCCGACACGCAGACACTGCACGCGATCGCAAAGGAGGGAGCGGTCCCAAGTGTCACAGCTGCGGCGCTCGAGGAGTGCGAAGCGGCGGAGCTGATCGAATTCCACGACGGGCGCTTGAAGTTCCGGCACGCGCTCGTTCGCGAGGCGGTCTATCACGCCGCCTCACCGCTGAAGCAGCGGGCGGCGCATAGAGCTCTCGCGGCGGTGAGCTCGGGCGAACGGCGGGCGCTGCACTTGGCGGCCGCGGCCAGTGGTCCTGACGAGACCGTCGCCTCCGAGCTGGAGGCAGCGGCCAAAAGCACACTGCATCGTGGGGCCTACGTCGTCGCGTCGAACTGGTTTCTTCGTGCGGCAAGTTTCTCGCCCGGACGCAACGCTTGGGTCCGCCGCGTATACCAAGCGGCCGACGCGGCTTGGCGCGGCGGACACCAGACTCGCGCCGAGCAACTCGTTGCACAAGCGGGCGACGCGGTCGAAGATTCGACGCTCCGCGCCGACCTCTCTCACCTTCGGGCAAAGATCGAGCTCGCGAGCCATCGCGAGGCGTCGGCGTACCGGCGGCTCCTCAAGGAGGCGGAGCGAATTGAGGCCGCCGACGCGGAGCGCGCTGCGCGCTTGCTCACGACCGCCGTCGCAGCCGCGCCGCTCGAGGAGCGGACTGCAGTCGGGCGGCGCGCGTACGAGCTTGCGTCGCGTCACGCCGGCGGGACGGAGTTCCATGCGACCGTCACGCTCGCCCGTGCCCTCGCCGAGGCGGGCGATCATCGTGAGGGCATCGACTTGATCGGCCGAGCCGAGTCGCAGCTCGAGACGAACCACGAGCTCGCACAGGACGCCGACGCACTCCTCGCGTACGCCGACGCGTTCGCCCAGCTGGACGGGCACGACGGCGAGGCCATGCGCGGCCTCGTTGAACGAGCGGTCGCGATTGCGCGCGACCGCGGAACACTCGTCACTCTTCCGCTCGCGCTCCTGCAGCTCGCGCGCCTCGACCTCGCAGCAGGACGGTGGGTGGACGCAGACGCCGCCGGCTCGGAAGCGCTTCAACTCGCCCGAGACGCACAGCAAGAGCGGACAAGGGCGGAGGCTCTTGCCCTCCTCGCTCGGCTGGACGCGCTCAATGGGCACAGCACCGAATGCCGGCGGCGCGTAGGGGAGATCGGCGACCTCCCGGGGTCCAAAGCCATGCCTGCGGAAATCGAGACGACCCTCGGCCTCCTCGCGCTCGCGCAAGGCGATGTCGGCGAGGCAGTTACCCGGCTCGAAGGCCAGGTGCCCGAGCGGGCGCCGGACCTCGTGGAGGCGTACGTGCGTGCCGGTCGCCGAGAAGATGCGCGGCGGGCCGCCGCGGTCGAGGCTGCCCCAGAGTCGAGCCACCCGTGGATGCGTGTCCGCGCCGCCTGGGCAGAGGCGCTCGTCGCCGGTGATGACGAGTACGAGGAAGCGTTTGCGGAGGCGATGGCGGCGCTGGATCCCCTCGCCTCGGAGCAGTCGTTTGAGCGCGCACGACTCCAGCTCAACTGGGGCGAGCGGCTGCGGAGGTCAGGCCGTCGGGTCGACGCGCGGGCGCATCTGCGCGCTGCACACGACGTGTTCGAGCTTCTCGGCGCACAGCCGTGGGCCGAGCGTGCCCGCGCCGAGTTGCGCGCAAGCGGCGAAACGGCGCGCAGGCGGAACCCGAGCTCGCTCGACGAGCTGACGCCGCAGGAGCTCCAGGTGCTCCGCGAGATCGCCGCGGGAGCGACCTACCGGCAGGCGGCGCAGAATCTTTTTCTGAGCCCCAAGACGATCGAATTCCACCTTCACAAGATCTACCGGAAGCTCGACGTCCGATCGCGGCAGCAACTCGTCGCCCGTCTCGAGACGGTCAGCAGGGCGTCTTCCCCAGAAGCAGGCACGCCATGAACACGGCAACGTCGCTCGATCGGTACGAGATCGTCCGCGAGATCGGGCGCGGCGCGAACGCTGTCGTCTACCTCGCGCGTCACACGGCGCTGGACAAGTTCGTAGCGTTGAAGGAGCTCGTGCGGATCGACGTTGGCGACGGAATAGCCGCGGCGAGATTCCTCCGCGAGGCGCAGCTGGCAGGAAGACTGACACATCCGAACATCGTCGCCGTCTACGACTACTTCGAGCACAACGGGACGCCGTACATCGCGATGGAGCATCTCGCGCGGGGATCGCTGCGTCCGCTCGTGGGTCGGCTCACGCCGCCGGAGATCTTCACCGTCCTCGAGGGGTTGCTCGCCGGGCTCGCCTGTGCGCATCGCCACGGCGTGATCCACCGCGACCTCAAGCCGGAGAACCTCATGCTGACCGACGACGGCGAGATCAAGATCGCCGATTTCGGAATCGCCAAGGCGAGCGCAGCCGCGACGATAAACCTGACGCGTACTGGCCTGGTGGTTGGGGCACCCGCGTATATGGCGCCCGAGCAGGCTAAGGGCGAGGCGACTGGACCGACCGCGGATCTCTACTCCGCCGGCATCATCGCGTACGAGCTGGTTACCGGGAGCGTTCCATATTCAGGGGCGGACCCTGTATCGATCCTGTGGCGCCACGTCCACGAGCCGCTTCCGGCCCTCTCGCTGCGCAAACCGGACGTCGATTCGCGGCTCGCGAGCTGGATCGAGCATCTGCTCGAAAAGGATCCATCTCGCCGCCCCGGCGCGCGCGAAGCGCTGTACGAGTTGCGGGCGATCCGGGACGAGGTGCTCGAGCGTCCACGCCCCGTGGGCCCGCCGAGGCGAATCGTCGGGGCCCTGCTAAGCCCGCTCAACCTCGCCGTTGCCGTCGCGGTCGCGCTCGCGGCGACGCTGTTCGACGCGGCTTGGCTCTTCCCGGTCGCGGCCGCCGCCTATGCGGCGCTGGTCGCCATTGCGTATGTGTCCGCGCCGGCCCGTGCCCTCGAGACTAGGGACAAGACTGGGGAACGCCCCCGGCGCGAGCGCGAGCCCGCGAGTCAAAGCTTCGACGGATGACAACCCCAGAAGCGAGGTAAGGACGATGGAAACCGCAACCGACTCTCTCTTCAGCCTGACCGGAGCCTGGCAGCGCGTCAGTACGAGTCCGACCGTTCGGCAGCACCGGCGCACGAAGATCGTCTGCACGCTCGGCCCGGCCTCGGAAGAGGGCGGCGTCGTGGACTTGGCCCGCGCAGGGATGGACGCCGCGCGGCTCAACTTCTCGCACGGAAGCCACGACGACCATCTCGACCAGCTACGCGCCGTACGGCTCGCGCAGGAGGCCGTCGGCCGGCCGCTCGCAGTGATCGCGGATCTGTGCGGCCCGAAGATCCGAATCGACCGGCTCGGCGAGCCTCGCTCCGTACGAACCGGCGACCTCCTGACACTGGCGGCGAACGCGTCCGACGGCGACCTCGGCGTGACGTTCGCGGACCTCCATCGCGCCGTCGAGCCGGGCTCCGCGATCCTGATCAACGACGGCAGGATCCGGGCGCGCGTCGTCGCGGTCGAAGGCGAGCGCGTCTCCTGCCGGGTCGAGATCGGCGGCGTGATCACCTCGGGGAAGGGCGTCAATCTCCCGGGAGCCGCCCTCCCCATTCCGGCCTTGACGGCCAAGGATCTCGTCGACCTCGAGTTCGCGCTCGCCCACGGCGCCGACTACGTCGCGCTCTCGTTCGTTCAGTCGGCCGAGGACGTGCTCGAGCTGCGCGAGCGGATTCGGAGCGCCGGCTCGAACGCGAGGATCATCGCGAAGATCGAGAAGGCCGAGGCGATCCGCAACCTCGACGCGATCATCGCGGCCACGGACGCGGTCATGGTCGCGCGAGGCGATCTCGGCGTGGAGATCGGCGTCTCGGAGGTCCCGCTTCTCCAGAAGCTGATAATCGCGAAGGCCCGCGCCGCGAATCGGACAGTGATCACGGCGACGCAGATGCTCGAATCGATGATCGAGAACGCCGAGCCGACCCGGGCGGAGGCGTCCGACGTGGCGAACGCGATCATGGACGGAACGTCCGCCGTCATGCTCTCCGGCGAGACCGCCGTCGGCAAGCATCCGGTCGCGGCGGTCGAGTTCATGGACACGATCGCGCGCGCCGTCGAACCGTCGCTTGCGTACGACTCGACCGGTCCGCGCGGCGAGATCGAGACGGCCGCCATCCTGACGCGTGCGGCGTGCGACATCGCCGAGGAGATGGACGCAGCCGCGATTGCCGTGCCGACCGAGACCGGCGCGACGGCGCGCCAGGTTGCGAAGAGCCGGCCGCGGCGCCCGATCGTGGCCGCATCCACGAACACGCAGGTCCTCCGACAGCTCGCTCTCGACTGGGGCGTCATCCCGATGGACGTCCGCCGCGCTCAGACGATCGAGGGGATGTCGACTCAGATCCTCGAGCGGATCGCCGCGCGGAACCTCGCCAAGGCAGGCGACGTCGTCGTCATGACGGGAAGAACTGAGCTCGACGCTCCGGGGACAACGAACCATGTCGTCCTCCATTGGATGAGGGGAGGGTAGGTAACGGGTGTCGGTTCCGCGGTGGTGGCTACGATCGACCGGCGCGGCGAAAGCGCGCCTCCTCGTCATCGCTCTCGCGGCCGCCGCGGTCGGCGTAGCGATCATTGAGGACGGCGGATCGACGTCAAGAGCCGTTCCTGTACGGCTCGAATTCGTCTACTCGTCCGACACGGAGGAACTCCTTACTCCCCTCATCGCGCGCTTCAACCATGCCGCAGTCAAAGTCCGGGGGCGATCGATCCGCGTCACCGGCCGCGCCGTTAAGTCCGGGGAGGCCGAGCGCATGATCGCGGCCGGGACACTCAAACCCGTCATCTGGGGACCCGCATCGTCGCTCTGGGGCCGGCTCCTGAACGCCGACACCCGCAAGGAATGGGTGCCGCTCGACAACCCGTCGATCGTGCAGTCACCGCAAGTGATCGCGATGCCCGAGCGCATGGCAAGGAAGCTCGGTTGGCCAAAGCGCCCGATCGGATGGAAGGACATCCCGAGGTTCGCGGCGAGCGGCGCGTTCCGATTCGGCCACCCGAATCCGACCACCTCGACCTCGGGGCTCTCGGCCGTGGCTGCCGAGTACTACGCGGTCACCGGGAAGCTCGCCGGCCTCACGATCGACGACGTCAACCATGCACGCGGCGACGTTCGAAAGATCGAACAGTCCGTCGTCCACTACGCGCCGACGGCGGACGACCTGCTCGCACAACTCGCCCGCTACGGGCCCGGGTACGAGTCCGCAGTCGTCGTGCAGGAGACCAACCTCGTCCAGTTCAACGAGCAAAGCCCCTGGCGGCTCGTCGCCATCTATCCCGCAGACGGGACGTTCATGGCCGATTACCCGTACGTCGTGCTCGACGGCCCCTGGGTCACCGCCGACGAACGGGCCGGCGCGCATACGTTCGGGACGTGGCTCCGCGCTCAGGTGACGCCGGAGGCCGCCGCGCGAAGCGGGTACCGGGTCGCGACCCCCGGCGCGCCCATCCTGCCGCCGGTCGATCCGGAGCACGGCGCCGATCCGAGCAAGCCCGACGTCGTCCTCCGACCGCCGGCGCCCGACGTCCTCACCGCCATCCTGGCCACATGGAGAGAAGACCGCAGGCCGGCAAACGTCGTGCTCGCCGTCGATGCCTCCGCGTCGATGAGCAAAGCCAAGACAGGCAAGGTGGGACGCGCAATCGAGGCGTTCCTCGAGTCGCTTCCGCCTCGCGACCGCGTCGGGCGCATCGCCTTCAACGACCACGTCACCACCGTGGTGCCACTGGGACGGCTCAGCGCCAACGAGCATGCGCTTCGCGATGCCCTGGCCAGCTCGGCTCGCGACCGCCGCAGGGTGCTTTACGAAGCGATCGCGGAAGGCGTACAACAGGCGGCCTCGAGGGATGGCACGAGAACGACCGCGCTCGTCGTCGTGACAGACGGAAAGGACGATGCGAGCTCGCTCGATCTCCATGCGCTGCTACCGCTCATCCGTCGCGGGCGGGTTCGCATCTTCACCGTCGCGCTCGGAAGCAAGGCCGATCGAGACGCGCTCGAGCAGATCGCCACGGCTTCGCGAGGAAAGGCGTTCACGGGGTCTGCCGACGACCTCGAAGACGTCTATCGCGAAATGGCGCTCTTCTTCTGAAAGGCCGCCGTCGATGAAGACCGACCTCGAGAAGGCGAACGAGGCGCTCGCCGGCGGCCGTTCGGACGAAGCGTCCGTCTACGCCTGGAACGCGCTCGCCGACATCGGACCGGACGACGCCTCGGGGCTCGCCCGCATCGCGCGGGAGCTCGACGATCCATGGCTCCTGCGCGAGATCGAACGTCGCGGCTTCTCGACGCTGCCTGCTGAGGAGCCGGAGCGGGAACCGGTCAAGCGCAAGCCGAGTCTCCGCCTCGTGCGCGCGTTGCCGGCTCTTGCGGTCGCGCTGTTCATTGCGGGAGCCGTCGTCACGAGTATCCCAACCGAGTCCGGGGAGCGACATCCGACAGCGAATGACGCGGCGTCCGAGGTGCGGTTCGCCCAACCGATACTTGCCGAGAAATCCGGGGTCTGGCTGGTCCCGCTCGGAGAGCCCGGAAGCGTTGACGTCGACCGGCTCGCGAAGGAGCTCGCGGTCCACTACCGCATACCGATCGCAGTCCTGCCGGACATTGCGTTGCCAAGCTGGACGCTCGACGCGAATGAGCAAAGCCTCGTCGCAGCGCAGCTCATTCTGCTCTTGAGTCAGGCCTATCGAGCCCAGGGCGGCGCCGCCATCATCGGGATCACGGACTACGAGATGTATGCGAGGAGGAAGGATGTCACGCACGTGTTTTCGTGGCGCGCCCCACCGCATTACGGCGTCGTGTCGACCTCATCGCTCGCCGCCAACGTCCTCGATCGGCTACGCGGGCATTCCAGGGATCAGCGCACGCGCAAGCTCGTCGAGCGCAACATCGGCTTCCTCTACTACCGTCGGCACGAGGTCGCCGATCCGCACAGCCTCCTTCGCCCTCCGATGCACGGAGCCGACGACATTGACAAGCTCGAGGAGACGTTGTATGCCCCAAGTTCGGCGGGCCCCGCTCTGCCAGCTAGGGATGCCTTGGTTCAGCACTACCGCGTCTGCGGCGACATCCTGGTTAGAAGCAAAGTTCGGCCGCGGCATCGCGGGCCGGAAGAACCAAAGCGGGTAACGGCGCCGCCCTGCCATAGTTTGTTGCCCGATCCGACACCAGTGGCGCGACACGAGTACTACACACGCTGTGCCGGGTGGTAGCCGGTCGTAGCCGGTCAGAGCCGGTTCGTTCCGCGACGAAACGCCTGCTGTAGCCGGTAATTCCGGGTCGCAGCCGGCTCTGCCGGTCGAGCCCGTCCCGGCCTGTCACGCCGGAGGTCGCGGGTTCGAGTCCCGTCGCTCCCGTCAGAAACTACCTGCAAATCAGCATATGATGTTGCTTGATTAGACACCGCGCTCGCGCATGCGCCACACACCACGCGTACGCGGGCCGGCTCGAATCGCTCGAAAACGGGCCCACTAGGCGTCCGCGGCTGACGATTTCAAGCCGCTTTCGCCATGCGTCGAAACCGGCGGCAAGAGGCGGCCGGCGACCACACAGAATGGCCGGAGGTCAAGACCGCCGTCAATAGTTTCTCGCGCGCGTCTACGGAAAAAGCGACGCGTGGACATCACCTGAAGCAGCGATGCCTGCCGTTCAGGGCCTCCCGGATTCGGAGCATCCACGCCGCATCATTCGATCACTGGGCTGGCGATGGCGGGCGGCTCGCGTCCTGCAAGGAGCCACCCGGCCGCGACAGCGGTCAGCGGCACGCCGACGACCACAAGAGCGAGGTGGGGATGGATGAACTCGCGCACGTCTTCCTCATATTGGCTTCGGCGTCGGGAAGACGATCAGCTTGCCAGCCGGGCGGCGACGGCTGCCGCTGGCCGATGACCCAAGTGGCTGATGATCGTGGCCGCGTTGTGCGCCTGCGCTGCTCGTGCGTTCGCGCCAAGCGACGGTTCCGCGGCTTGGGACTGACTCGGTGACGCCGCTCCAACCGGACACCGGCATGACAAGTCGGTCGCCCCGTGTAAGGCCGGTGACAGAGCGCTCGACTCCTCACCGGGCGGCTGGGGAGACGCGCCAGACTAGGGAGGTGTCCATGAGGCTTCCGAACACGGCACACACCTCCCGCCCCTGGCGCATCCACGAGCTCACCCAGGACTTCCGGCTCGAGGATGTGTGGGCACTGCCGGCGCCGGGCGGTGCGGATGACTTCCATCGGCTCGTGCACCTGATTGCGTCGGGCGACCCGTCGCGCGGCTCCCCCCGCTCGGTGCGCATGCTCTGGGCGATCCGGTGGAAGGTCGGCGAGCTCCTCGGGTGGGACAGCCCGGACGCCGGCTCCGGCGCCCCGACGTTCCGCGACCGATTGCCGGCCGATCTGCGCGCTGCCCCGTCCGGCCCCGACTTCGCTGCGCTCCCCTTTACCTCGCTCTACCTGCTCGGGGACGAGTGGGCGGCGGAGATCGCCAACCGGACCATGCGCGGCGTGCTGCACGTCGGCTGGGTCCCCGACGGGACAGGCGGCTACCGCGGCCAGCTGGCCGTTTACGTGAAACCCAACGGACTGCTCGGAACCGGCTACATGGCTGCGATCAGGCCATTCCGGCACTTGATCCTGTACCCGCAGATGCTGCGGCAAATCGGCCGGGCGTGGCGGGCGGGCGCGTCAGCTGATCGCCCATAGGCGTCGGCGGCGCGCACGAGCGCGACCACGGTGGCGCCCCGGCGTGTAGGCGGCGATTGCACGCTGTAGGCGGAGAGGACCGCCGATTGCTCCGATCAGTAGTCCTCGGAGGTCATTCCGAAGAAGCACGACCTCCGGTTGCTCCGATCAGGAGTCCTCGGAGGTCGCGTCCGACGAACAACACGTCCGTTCAGTCGCGTGGCAGTCCAAGCGAGCAGCCATCAAAATCGCGATGTAAGGTGCGTGGCCGCACCCCGGCCGCCGCATTAACGAAATCCGCTGCCGAGAGGTCCCTCGCCGTTGCGAAGTGTGCGCGGGCAGGAGGGCAACGTCGCGCTCTTAGGCGGTGAGAGCTCCGGCTGGCTGGGCGGCGTTGGTGAAGTCGCTGGAGTTTGAGACGGAGCCGAAGATCCGTTCTATGAGCAGGACGGTGGCTTCATGGTTGCTGCGGCTGAGGTTGCGGCCCATGGGTTCGGCGGCGCAGTCCTCCAACAGGATGCAGTGGTAGTCGCGGAAGAAGGCGTCACGGATGGTCGACTCGACGCAGATGCTCGTGGTGCAGCCGGTGATGATGAGGTGCTTGGCGCCGTAGCTGCGGAGAAGCTCATCAAGGTCGGTGCGGTAGAAGGCGCTGAAGCGGGTTTTGCAGATGACCGGCTCGCCGTCTTCCGGTGTCAGTTCGTCGACGATGTCGGTGCCCCACTGGTCGCGGGCCAGCACCCCGTCTTTCACCCCGAGGTGGAGGAACAGGAACCCGTTGGGGACGTCTTCGGCGCCGAGGTCGGAGAGGTCGGGTTGGAAACCCATCTTGATCCAGACGACTTTGATGCCGGCTCGCCGGGCGCCCTGGACGGCGGCCGCGGTGGGTGGGACGGCCTTTTGGATACCGGTGATGTCGATGCCGGCTTTGTCGAACATGCCGCCCGCTGAGCCGAAGGCGTTCTGCATGTCGATGACGACCAACGCAGTGCGGGAGGGATCGATCTCGACCGGTTCGGGGAGGGCCTTGATCTGCTGTGTCGGCATGGCAACTTTCCCCTTTCTTGCTGGTTCAGGCGCGGCGCCCGTTGCCTATGGGCTGACTGTTCGAGTTGCGTTTGCGGCGGCCGGCTCCTGGTCGGGCCAGGTGCCGGTATTCGTCGATCACTCGCAGGAGCAAGTCGAGAAGGAGGTCGCGTTCCGCTGGCTCCAAGAACGCAAGGATCTGCTCCTGGGCGGCGAGGGCCTTGGGATGCAGCTTGCGAAACAGGTTCTCGCCTCGGGGGGTGAGGCGGATGAGCCGGGCTCGGCGGTCCGTCTCGCTGACCCGTTGTTCGAGCAGCCCCTTGGCTTCCAGGCTGCGCACCAGCAGACTGGTCGTGTTGCGGTCGACCCCGACCCTTTCGGCCAGACCGCGCTGGTCAATGTCAGGCTCGCCGTCGGTGGAGTTGACGTAGGCCATCACCGCAAACTCGAGCGGCGTGAGATCGGCTTCGGCGACGGCCTCGGCGCCCACGGTGTTGCAGATCTGGAAGAAGCGGCGGGCCAGCGCGAGCGGAACTCGCCGGATCGGCGGCGCATGAGTCAACTGCACCGAGACGCTCTTATTCATAAGTGTGATCTTCACAGATATGAGGATATCTGTCAAGCGGGAGGGTAGCGAGCTGCGAGTCGCGGCAGCCGAGCTTGCGCATGAATGCGCTGACGTGGGCTTGTCGTGGCAGGGGCTCAGGCGGGCGTCGTATGCTCGCGCGGTTCCCGATCGTGAGGAGGTAGCGATGCCAGTCGTTCTCGTCTTCGAGGGTGTGACGCAGGAGCAGTACGAGGAGTCCGTGCGCAAGCTCACCGGGGGAAAGGAGCGAATGGAATCGCCCGCCGACTGGCCTGTCCCTGGCCTGCTCGCCCACATCCCAGGGCAAGGAGAGAAAGGCTTTCGGGTCGTCGACGTTTGGGAATCGCAGGAGGCGCTCGATGCATTCGCCGCCAGGCTGATGCCGATCCTCGAGGAGATTGGAGTTCAGGGGACACCTGAGGTCTACCCAGCGCACACGTACGTCTCTGCCTGACGCGATATCACGCTCCTCGAACGCGCCAGGAGCGGAGGCGAGACGGCCTTCACGACTTGATACAGCTCCGGCCGGCGTGGCGGCGCGAGCGGTGGGCGCACCAATCTTGCGCGCCTCTGCCCCATTCGCGAACGAACCTAAGATCCGGCCCATGAGCGATCCCAAGCGCCTAGTCGAAGAGGGCTATGACGCCATGGCTGCGCGCTTGGACGAGTGGCAGAAGGAGGTCAGCGGCTCCCCGCGCATGCGCTACCTCGAACAGCTCCTCACACTACTCCCGCCCGAGCCAGACGTGCTCGAGCTGGGCTGCGGCGCGGCAGTCGACTCGACGCGAATCCTGGCGGAGCGCGGGTCCTTCACCGGCGTCGACATTTCCGAAGCGCAGATCGCGCTCGCACGCAAGCGCCTGCCCCAGGCGACGTTCATCCACGCCGACCTCAGCGCGCTCGCCTTCGCGCCCAGGTCGTTCGACGCCGTTGTCGCGCTGTACGTCCTCCTTCACATCCCGCGGGCGGAGCTCGACCCGCCACTCGGTCGAGTGGCGAGCTGGCTCCGTCCCGGCGGTCTCTTGCTGGCGAACACGCTCGTACGCGAAGGGAGCGAAGCCGTCGAGCAGTGGCTCGGCGTGCCCATGTTCTTCAGCGGCTCGGATCCCGCCGCCGACCGGACACGCATCGCCGAAGCGGGTCTCGCCCTCCTCCAGGAAGAGGTTGTCGCCCAGCAGGACCCGGAGGGCGAGCTTGCCTTCCACTGGCTGCTCGCTCAGAAGCCTCGTGTCTAAGCTGCCCCCGGGGGATCCGCTCGAAGCGCGCCCTCTCCAGATCGCTTCAACCGGACCGCTCGGGCTCGTGACCGGCTTGTTCAGCAGGCCGGATCGCCGCCGCTCGCAACGTCGGCTCGTTTGCGCACTGACAAGCTTCGCCCGGTTTTCGCCGTCTTGTCTTCGCGTCCGGGGAAGAGCGGACCGCTCCTCAGCCGGCAGCGGTGCAGTGGTCGACGAACTGGCGTAGCCGAGTGGCGAAGCGACCGGGATCGACGAGGTGGACGAAATGGCCGTCGCCTGCCCATTCCTCGAGCTGCACGTCCGGCAGCCATCCGAAGCGCTCGCGCTCGCTGTCGGTGATCGGCCGCCCGAAAACGCCGAGACACGGCACGTCGAGCTTTCGGAGTTGTGTGTCGATGAACGCCTGGAGCTCGTCCGGATCGGCGCGCAGCAGCGTCTCCCAGTAGCCGACGACGACATCTTGCTTCACCTCATGCGTTTCGAGCACGACCAAGCGCAGGGGCTCGGGAATGCGCTCGAGTCCGAAGCTGTCCTCGACTGTTCGCCACACCTTTGTGAAGCCGGGACCGCGCAGTGCCGGCTCGAGCCGGTGGACGAGCTCCGCGAACGGGCGGATGTCGGGTCCGTTGTCGACGACGACGAGGCCGCGCGCCGGGTAGTTGGCCGCGTAGAAGGAGGCCAGCCCCCCCGACATCGAGTGCCCGACCACCACCGGACGGTCGACCGCCAGCGAACCGAGAAGCTCGTGTAGCTGAGCGGCGATCTCGTCGAACGGGGCCGGCGCTCCGCCGCTCTCGCCCTGCGCGGGCAGGTCGATCGCGATGCTCCGGACGGAACCGTCGAGCCGATCGATGATCGGCCGCCAGGTGCGGCGGTCGAACGTCAACCCGTGCAAGAGCACAACCGGCGTCCCAGCACCTTCGTCGTCGTACGCGAGCCTCGTCGCCGAGTCTGTTGCTGCTGCCATCGCTGCCTCCCGAAGCGTCGACGCCGTCGGTTTCGTAACAGCGTTACCGTAACGGTGTTGCGATACCATGTCAACCGTGGGACGGCGCCGGGAGCACGACGAGAACACCGCCGCGGCGCTGCTCGACGCCGCCGAGCGCACGATCGCCGAGGACGGCGTCGGCGCCATCTCCCTCCGCACGGTGGCGCGTGACGCCGGCACGACGACGCGCGCGATCTACAGCTTGTTCGGATCGAAGGACGGGCTGCTCGGCGCCCTCGGCGCGCGCGCCTTCAACCTCCTCCAGCGAGAGATCGAGGTGCTGCCGGCGACCGATCAGCCCGGGAACGACCTCATCGAGGCGGCGCTCATCTTCCGACGCTTCGCGCTCGAGCACCCGGCGCTCTTCTCGATCGCGTTCCACCGCGCCGACCCGGCCATCTCGCCGCGCTTCCGCGCTGCAGCCATGGACGCGCTCGCCGTCCTCCACCAGCGGTTCAAGCCGCTCGCCGACGCAGATCTGCTCGGCGGCCGCAGCGTCCCCGAGGCGGCGATGCAGTTCGACGCCCTGTGCGAAGGCATCGCCTGGAGCGAGCTCCGCGGCAACCGACTCACGCCTGACCCCGAACGCTTCTGGCGCAACGCGTTCCACGCCCTCATCACCGGCTTCGCCGACTCCACGCCGCCCAGACGACGCCGCCCAGCCGGCCGCGCCGCAAGCTGACGCAGCGGTTGATCCTCACGGCGAGTCGAAGCTACCGAATCGAACTCGATTGGAAGCTCGCCCGCTGAGGCGTGATGGTGCCGCCACCACGACCGCCTCTGTCAGCGCGTGCCGCGACATGTGCGACCAGCGCGGTGATATCCGCGACGAGAAGCGGCGTGCTCCGACTGCGTGTCGAGAACCGCAGCGTGCGTCGACCCGCGTCGTCGCTGCCGAATCCGCACGGGCCACGGATCCGTACTACGGGCGTCGAAGGCTCACGGCAAGCGGTGGCTTCGGCCAACGTGCCAGCCTTGCGGGCAAGGAAGGCAGGCCGTGGGTGAGCTCGGGACGGAAGGAGGTCAGATGACCCGCATCGTCAGCAGAACGATCGGGATCTTCGCGGCGCTGGCGCTGTTACTGGGGACGGCCGCGGCTGCTCACGCGGCACCGTTTACCTTCACGAACGTAGCGGACAGCGCCCGGGACAATTTCAATCCGAACAGCTTCACGTGTGCTTCGCTCAACAATCGAGGAGACGTCGCGTTCAGGGCAGGGCGTACGTCACCGGACGGGCTCAACTCGTTCGACGGCATCTACCGCGCGAACGCAGACAGAACGCTGACGACGATCGCCGAAGACCCGAACCGAACCAAGTTCGGCTTCCTCGGCAACAACCCATCGATGAACGACCTGGGTGAGGTCTCCTTCGCGGCGAACCTGGCGCCCGGTCTGGAGGAAGCGATCCTGCGCGGCGACGGCAAGAAACTGACGACCATCGCCACGACAACGAAGGGGTTCAACTTCTTCGGCTTCGATACCTCGATCAACAACAGCGGCGTGGTCGCGTTCAAGGGAGAGCTCGACAACTTCGCCGAAGGACTCTTCTCGGGCTCCGGAGGCAAGATCACCACGCACTACCTCAATTCGAGCGACGCGTCACTCGACGGGCAGGTCGCGCGGTTTGGCGGCAACGACACCCGCCCGGCCATCAACAACCTCGGCGAGATCGCCTTCGACGAGACGATCCAGCCAAACTTCGACTCGGGCATCTTCGCGGGAAGGGCGGGTGCCTTCAGAACGATCGCCGCCCCTGACCCCAATGCCTTCGTCGAGAAGCCGATGTTCAACGACGCGGGAACCACAGCCTTCTACCGATCCTTCACCGACGCGACCGGGCAGTTCGTCACCGCGATCGTGACAGGCAACGGAGGGCCGCTGACGACGGTTGCCGACACGACGGGGCCGTTCGGCTCCTTCGGCTTCAGGCCGCCCTCGATCAACAACAACGGCGAGGTCGCCTTCCTCGCCAACCTCGACGATTTCCCCCCAACCACGGGCATCTTCGTCGGTCCCCGTGTCGTCCAGGACAATGTGATCGAAACCGGCGACAAGCTCGACGGTGCGAGAGTCATCGGTCTTCGCTTCTGCGAGGAGGGCCTCAACGACCTCGGGCAGTTGGCGTTCATCGCCGACCTGGCAGACCCGAGCGCCCCGAACGGCCTCCGCACCGCAGTCTTTCGCGCCACGCCGCGGCGCTAACACCACCGCCGCGCGGTGCCCATCGCAGAGATCGGGGAGCCGAAAGGCTCCCCGATGCATCCCCCACGTGCGAGTCGAACGACGACGCCCAGCGGAAGCTCCAGCCCATCCGCCCGAGTTGCAGCAACACCTAACCCGGCTGGGCCGCGCAGCGCGCGGCCCAGCCGGGACTTATGCAGTTCGGCGCATCCGGAGGCGTCGCTAGGGCGGGGCGCCTTCGATTCGTCCCGGGGCCGCGTTCCAGACGATCTCGTCTGCAATGAACGTCATGGCTCGCTCGAGATCCCTGCTCGTCTACACCCTACGTCAGCGCCAGTTGTAGGTCGGGATCGCGTCTCACACACTGCGCTCTTTCGACGCCCTGCATTGCCGCTCATTGGACGAAAAATCCGCCGATGAGGATCTGCTGGGCGCCGGTGACGTCGGGTAGAGCACTGTAAACGCGGACGTCGTCGTTGGAGACGCCGAAGCGACCCATGTTGTAGGTCGGCATCGTGCCGGATGCGCCGCGCAGCGTGATCGTGCCGACCGGCTTGAAGTCGAGCGTCACCCAGAGGACGCTGCCGTCCGGGAGGTTGACGTCTTTGACTTGAACCGACAGGAGGCTGAAGCCGCCGCAGCCGCTGAATTGGGTCTCGTCAGCGGTCGCCTGACCGCTCGGCGTCTTGCCGTTGAACGCGGGACCGCTCAGAGACTCCTTCAGTGTCCCTCCGGTCTGGCAGCCGGGCGGGGAGGGCGGCGGCGGGTCGGTGACGGTCAGCGAGAAGGTGCCGGCCGCCGTTGCGCCGGCCGCGTCGGTCACCTTAACGGTGAATGTCGATGTGCCCTTGACGCTCGGCGCGCCGAGGAGCAGGCTCGACGGGCGCAGCGTCAGCCCCGCCGGAACCTGGCCCGACCACGTGTACGGCGCCGTGCCGCCGCTCGCGCTGAAGGTCGTCGTGAAGAAGTTGTTCACGAAGGCGTTTTGGCCGGCGCCGATGTCGCAGACGCCGTTCGCGCAGGTGAAGAAGCGAGTGTCGATGGTAAGCGGCGGGTTCGCACCGGTGCCCGTGCCGGTGATCGGGACTGTCTGCGGGCTGTTAGGAGCGTTGTCGGTGAGCGTGAACGTCGCCGAGCGCGTACCGGACGCCGTCGGCGTGAACGTGATCGAGACGCTGCAGCTCGTCCCGGGCGCGAGCGTCAGGCCCGAGCAACCGTCGCTCACTTGTGTGAAGTCGAGCGTCCCGGGCGTGGCTGCGCTGTTGATGAACAGCCCCGCGTTACCCGTGTTGGTGACCGTGATCGACTGCGGGGCACTGGTCGTGCCGATCGCCTGCGCTGCGAACGTCAGCGACGTCGGCGTCAACGTGACCGCCGGTGCCGCAGTCGGCGGTGGTGGAGTTCCGCCGCCTCCGCCGCCGCCGTGGTTGCCCGCCGCGCCGCCGGGCACCGCTAAGGCGGTCAGTGCTGCGACTACGAGAAACCCGCTTCTGACGCGCCGGATAAGTGCATGTCTACCCCCCTCGATGAGCGTTCTCGCCTGTCGGCTGGTACGGCTTCCCAGACAGACCGGTTTTCGCCGCTGGAGCCCGGGATGCCCCGCCAGTGAGTCCGGATGGGCGGGCATACGAGGCTCCTGACGCACCGGCTGGTGAGGTGGTTAGCGGCGAGGGCGTCCGGCGGCGACCATCGCCGGCCGCCGTGGATGCGCTCGTCGGTTTACGTCGTCCTCCTTGGCAGGGACCTGGCCGCCGAGTAGGCGCCGCTTCGATAGCTCGACGCCTCCTCGGCTGCGAGCGCGAACGTCGCTCTGTCAGCCACCGTGGCCGCAGGGCGTAACGTTGGCGGTTCCGGGGGACCGCCATATGCGCCGGTGTGGTCGTACCCGTCCCGGTGGTCTCCGGGATGTTCTCGTGCGCGTTCATCGTGCCTGCGTTGCACGCCTGCACCGGCAGCGTCTGCGTGGTGGAGACGTCCGCGAGCGCTGGCGTTGCCGCCAGCGCGCCGAGCGAGAGCCCGGTCACCAGCGTCGCGAGTGCCTTGCGCATCCTCTCCTCCTTTCTCATTCCGTCTGTGTCAGCAACGAGGAGCCGACGCCGAGGACCGACAGCAGACTCAGCGCCGTTATTGCAATAAGCGTCAGCGCAAGCAGGCTCGCCCCACGCAGCCTCGCTCCCCGTTCGCGGGTGAGCAGCGCGATACAAACCGCCACGAGCAGGACCTCGAACGCCGAGGTGGCGCCGTCACCGAAGCCGACCGGGTCCGGCTTCCACGGCGTCGGCCCGAGCGGCAAGCCCAGATCCGATCGACCCCCCACAGCGCGACGATGAGCGCGTTGCCGAGGGCGCCAAACAAAAGCAGCGGCCGCCAGCGGCGCAAGAGCAGCAAAAGCGGCCACGCCAGCTGCGCGAGCCCGCTGCCGACGAAGAAGAGCCCGAAAAGCGTGTACTCGTCGAAGTGCATCTTCGCCACGGCGAAGTGAATCGTCGCCGCGCCCGCCGATAGCAGAGCCGCGGCGAACACGAATGAATCGCCTGCACCGGCGCCTGCGATGCCGCGCGCCAGCCGATCAGCCAAGGGGACAACGCCGATCGCGACGGCCGCAGTGACCGCGGCCGCAAGAACCGCCGAACTTGAATGACGGCCGATTGTTCCGACGAGTAGTCCCAGGCGCCTGGAGACGAAACGCCTTCGCCTGAGGGGGTGCGAGCCTAGCGTCTGCGTCACCGAACGAACAGCGACGCAAAGCGTCGGTGAACTCGAGCAGGGGGGTTACCTAATGAAGAGCCGCGACGGACGCCCGCGCATTCGCCCGGCCGCAGAGGCGCGCATAGACGCCGGCGCTTCAGTCCACCTCTTCCAGTGCACCATTGTTCAGGCTGATCGACCGGACGGAGGACGCGATGGGACTGGTATCCGGATCGAATAGCGCCTACACCAGGACATGGTTTCCGTCGGGGGAGATCGAATTCGCCGCGCTCGCTGACGGGACGCGCTTGAGGTACCTGAAGGCGGGTTCCGGCCCGGCGCTGATCTTGCTCCACACGGTCCGCACACAGCTCGATCACTTCCAACTCGTGATCCCGACGATCTCGCACGCGTTCACCGTCTACGCGATCGACATGCCCGGCATGGGCTGGTCTGACATCAGGCCGGGCGCCAGTTACACCGAGCCGGCGCTCCGCCGCGCAATCGTCGAGTTCATCACGACGCTGGACCTCAACGACGTCACCCTGGCAGGCGAGTCGATGGGCGCGACGGTGTCGCTGACGGCCTCAACCGAGCTCGAAGACCGCGTGCGACGGGTCATCGCCTTCAACGCGTACGACTACTCAAAAGGCGTCGGTCGAGCCAACCGCGCCGCCTCGATCTACGTCGGCAGTGCACGCCTCCCGGCAATCGGCCCGGTGGTGACGAGGATGGAGAACAAGCCCGTCCTGGGGATCGTGCTGCGGGGCGGTCTGCTCGACGGCAGCAAGTTGGCAGACCACTACCTGGCGGAACTGCGTCGGGTCGGCCGTCGCCACGGTTATCCGCGCGTGGCGCGCGAAGTCTTCCGCAATGTCGACAGCATGATCGCCGCGCGAAGACTCTACGGTCGCGTCACCGCCCCTGTGACTCTGATCTACGGCGACCACGACTGGTCGCTCATTCCGGAGCGTGAAGCCAACCTCGCCCTACTTCGAGACGCCCAGTCGATCTCGCTTCCTGACACCGGACACTTCGCCGCACTGGAACAGCCCGCCCGCGTCGCCGAGATCCTTCTCGACAACGACAGGGCCTAGCAGGACGCCGGGCCAGCCCCCGGCGGGGTCAGGGGCGAACGCCAAGTCGCCTCGATTCGCTTGCGTTAGATCTCTGCTGTGGCTGGCGGGCTTACAGGACGGGCGGCGGGAATGTGTCGTACTTAGCCATGAGTGCCATCACGGGTCGAAGAGCAGCAGGCGCTCGCCGTCGTCGACCGCATAGGACGAGACCATCTGCTGCCAGGGCTCACGTGCCGTCCAGTCCGGGTGCGGCGCCTCCCAGTGCCATAGGCCTGGCCGTAGCTCGCGCACGCCGCGATGCTACTGGACCGCCGGCGCCTGTCGAGCGGCGTTGCGAGGCGGCACGGCGGGCGCGGCGCCTCAGGTGTCGGAGCGCGCCGGAGCCATGATCGCCTCGAGCCGTTCGAGACTGGCAGCTGGCCACAGGGCTTTCGTGTCGTAGTACACCTCGAACGCTGGCACCGACTCCGGGAGCGTGACCCAGCTCAACTTGGACCTGGTGAAGATATGAACATCGGGCGTGACTCCCGAGGGGTCATCGAGCGTACCGCCGCGAACGAACCGCACCTCGGGGCGTCCGTACTGGCTGAAGACCGCCACCTGACAGGTCGGACAGCGGAAGATACGCTGCGTGCTGCCGTCGTCGCGGGGCACGTCGACCGGCTGCGGGTCGCCCGCGAGCAGCTCCACACGGTCGGTTTCGATCAGCAGGTTGATGACGAAAGCGCTACCGGTCTGCCGCTGGCAGTTCAGGCAGTGACAGCAATGTGTGAAGAGCGGATCGGACGCAAGCCGGTAGCGAACCGCTCCGCAGGCGCAGCCACCCTCACGTGGGACGCTCATGACCTCCTCCTCGAGGACAGCGCAACGGAGTCCGGACAGTACCCCGTGTACGCCGCCTACTCGGTCACGGCCGCTTGACGTTGGAAACGGGGCGGGCTGAGCGAGGACGATGGTTACTCTCGTCCCTGGCTGCGAGCCGGAAGGGAGTCCGCCCTCCTGCAGGGCCTCGCCCAGTCGGCTGGCTTGCTCCAGACCGCCCTGGCAAGAAGACCGTCTCCCGAGCTGGCTGCGGCCGCCGGCGTTCAGGTCGCGGCTGAGAAGGACCAGATCAGGAGGTCGAGGATTCGCACCTCGGTGAGCCGGTAGGTGCGGCTCGCGAGCGCTTGCTGGAGCTCCGGCAGGACCGAGCGGTTGCGATCCAGGTCTCGTTTGTAGCTGCGGACAAGCGTGGTGGCGCGTTCCCCGAACGAGCCCGGCGAGCGCGTCCCGGGATCGTCCCTCGTCAGGTACGTCTGGACGACGCTGTCGAGCATGGGGATGAGCGCCGGCCGTTTCCGGTACAGCGTTTTCGTCATCTTCGAGAATCCGACTCCGCGGATGTCCGCGAACGCGTCGAAGAGGTGCGTCAGCTGGATCCACGGGATCAAGCGCACCGCGTCCGCCAACGATGCATCAGGGTGGACCTCACGCAAGGCGCGTTCGATCTCGCGACGGCGGTCGAGAATCGCTGCGATCTCGGCTGCCGAGATGCGGGCGCCGCCCCGGTTCGCCAGCCTCAGGTCACTCTCGTCGAATGACACCGGGCTTGAGGAGTCATAGGCCTCATAGCTGGAGTACGCCGCGAGGAACTCGAGCGCCAGCTCGAGTGGATTCTCGATCTCGACACCACCACGAAGAATGATCGCGCTCATACCTGCGAACGAACGATCGTCGCACGACCGCAGCTCAACAGTCGCGATAGCCGAAGGGCACGAGCTCGGCGCCCACGCCGACGAGTGCGTGTCGTCCTTGGGGAGAGGCAACGCAGGCCTCGCGGAGACGGCTCGTCGCGGGAGTCCGGTTAAGCCAGGCGCGGGCGGGGTAAGCGAGGCCGCTACGCGCGCTGACGGTCCGCGAACTCAACGACGGCAGCCGACATCTCCGAGCTAGTGCGCGGCCGTACAGTGCGGCCGATGAGTGGTGACGCATTCGCGGGGTTTGAGCGCGCGGGCTGGGAACGCACGACGCCCCGCTACGAGGAGTACTGGACCGACACGGTTCTGTTCGTCGAGCCGTTCCTCGACGCCGCGGGAGTGGGCGCGGGGTCGCGGCTTCTCGATGTGCCGTGTGGACCGGGCTTCGTCTCCGAGGCGGCTGCGGCGCGCGGAGCGCATCCGGTGGGCGTGCACATCGCGACCGCGATGGTCGAGCGGGCTCGCATGGCTGTCCCGACCTCACATTCGTGGTGGGCGATGCGCTGCGGCTGCCGTTCCCCGACGCGTTCGACGCGGTCACGATGAACTTCGGGATCCTGCACGTCTCGCAGCCGGAGTTCACCACCTGGCTGGCGCAGGGCAACGCCCAGGAAAGATCAGCGAGGCCGCTCTCGCCGCCCACGCAATCGCCGTCGAGGGACCGGAAGGGCCGAGCTACCACGTGTTCGCCGATCGCGACGAATGCGGGGCGCTCGCGCGCGGCTACGCGGACGGCGAGGAGTTCGCGCTGCCGATCGGCGCACGCGTCATCTCAGGTCGAGCGTCAGGCACTGCCGGTGACGGCCAGGCTGACCGCGAACGCCAGTAGTAGTCCAGATCAGACGAGGCACGTGTCTCAGCCTTTGCCGTACTCGTCGTGGCGGCGGAACCACGGCCCGGTCTCGTTGCGCCCCTTCGGCGCCCGATCGAGCCACTGGTACATGCCCCAGAGGACGTCCACGCCGCGGGCGTAGGCGGAGTAGGTGTGGTAGACGACTCCGTCCTCGAGCGCGAACGCGCTCATCCCGGGCGCCTCCCGCGTATAGGTCGCCGCGTCGGTGCCGACCATGGCCGCGAACTCGGCGACAGGGCCTTCGTCGCCGGCTTCCAGGACCGGCTTCACGTCCATCGACCGGTAGTTGTATTCGACAATCCCCTGGCGCTGCTGCTCCTCGGTGTACGAGGCGTCGAAGTCGTAGTTGAAGTCGCTGCCGAACGAAGACGCCCACGGGAAGCTCCAGCCCATGCGGCGCTTGTACGCCTGAAGCTTCTCGAGCGGCGCGCGCGACACGGCGATCATCGCGACGTCGTGGTTTTCGAGATGGACGTGGGAGCCGTTGAAGCCGTCCGCGATCGCCGAGCAGGCCGGGCAGCCCGCCGTGTACTCGGGCCCGAACATGAAGTGGTAGACGAGCAGCTGCGAGTTCCCTCCAAAGAGGTCTGCCAGCGTGGCGCTCCCGTGGTCGGTCTCGAAGCGGTAGTCCTTGTCGATCCGGACCCAGGGGAGTTGCTGCCGTTGCCGGGCGAGCTCGTCGCTGCGACGGGTGAGTTCCTTCTCGGCCTCGAGCAGCTCGAGCCGCGCCGCAAGCCACTCCTCACGGGTTCCCGTCGCATGCTGTGTCATCGCATTCCCTCCTTGCCGGTACAGGACGTGAGCCCAACGCACTGACGATACGTCCACCGTTCATCACCACCGTAGCCGGGTCGTCCGGCACGCGTCTTCAACGCTGAAGCGTCTGCCGAGGCCGAAGCAGGCGAGGTCAGGCCTCGGCCGGAGCGTACGTCGCGAGGATCGCGCCTGTCGTCGTCACCTCGCTGTCGACGAGTCGCAGGGCCCTGAGCAAACCGTCGTCGCGGAAGATGCGCTTGCCGCCGCCCAGCGTGACCGGATCGAGCATCAGCCGAAATTCATCGACGAGGCCGTGCTCGATCAGCATCTGCGCCAACTCCGTGCTCCCGATCACGTGCAGGTCGGCGCCGTCCTCCTGCTTCAGCGCGGCGACCGCTTTGGCGGCCTCGCCCTGGAGCAGCGTCGAGTTCTGCCACTCGAGCGGCTCGGTGAGCGTCGTCGACACGACGTACTTCGGCTTCGTGTTCAGAGGCTCGGCGATCACTTGCTCCTCCTCGGGCGCGTTCGGCCAGTAGGCCGCGAAGATCTCGAAGGTGCGGCGCCCGAGCAGGAAGCCGCCCGCCTCGACGCTGCTCGCGAGCACCCACCTCTGCGCGAGCTCATCCTCCATGTAGCGCATATGCCAGCCGCCGTGCGCGAAGCCGCCGGATGTGTCCTCGTCGGCGCCGCCGGGCGCCTGCGCGACTCCGTCAAGGCTCATGAACTCATT
>WNGB01007567.1_pt1 | contig 24892 bp, 19 predicted proteins | sample 5400681 | NCBI WGS metagenome assembly WNGB01 (sample SAMN13153367, study PRJNA577476) | soil metagenome | isolation source: 115 cm soil or saprolite under grassland replicate 2 | place: USA:California | collected 2016-06-15
GGCGGCGATCAGCCCGGCCATGAACGGGATCACGAACTGGCCCATGCGGTTGCCCATCATGCGCAGCGAATTGGCGGTGCCGCGGGTCTCGTCGGTGGTGGTCGCGAGCAGCGTCGCGATGCTCACCGTGATGGCATTGCTGAGCGCAAAGCCGGCGCCGGCGATCACCACGAGCATGGCCGGCAGCGGCATCGGCACCGCCAGCGCCGCATAGAATGCCGCGCTCACGAACGTGCTGATCGCCATCAGCCGCCAGCGTCCCAGGAATTCGCTGAGCCACGCATAGACGAAGCGCGAGGCCATCGATGCCACTGCGCGGACCGCGAGCAGCGTGCCGATGATGTCGACCGAGATGTTGCGCTCGGCGCCGAGCGCCGGCAGGTAGACCACGATCAGGTCCTGCGCCGCGACTGTCACCACGCTGACGAAGAAGATCAGCTTGAGGCCGGGGATGCGCGCGATCTCGGCCACCGGGATGAGCTTCTCGCCCTCGGGCCGCGGCGGCCGCGGCGGGCCGGGCCGCAAGAGGAAGCCGCAGAGGCAGGAGAGCGCCGCAAAGCCGAGCCCGATCGTGAACAGCGTCGTGGTCGGTGGGATCGAGGCGGAGCCGCCGACCCAGCCGACGATCGACGGACCAAAGCCTTGCCCGACCGCGTTGGCGACCATGTAGTTGCCGATCATGCGATCGACCGCGCCGCGCCCGCCGTGGCGCGCGCACAGCACCTGCTGGCTGATCACCAGCATCAGATGGGCGATCCCGAGCAGCGCGGTGAAGTCGAGCAGCGCGGGGAGCGACTGCCAGATCGCGAAGCCGGCGCAGGCCGCGACCAGCAGGACGCCGCCGATCCAGGCGTCGCCCGCGTCGTTGCCGCGGTCGATGAAGCGCCCGACCTTGACGGCGAACAGCATCGGCAGGATCGCGAAGAAGGCGGTGATGATGCCGAGCCACACCACCGACAGGCCGAGCTCGACCGCCCGATAGGAGATGGTGACGCGCACGAGCTGCGTGACGGTCTGCTCGAAGAACGCGGTCAGCAGCAGCGGAATGACGAATCGGTAGTTCATATCGGCGGGAAGACCCCCGTGCGACTCCTAGCATGCTTTGGGGCGGCGCCACCTGCGCATTCGCGCATGACTGCGGTGCGCGATGGGTGCGTTGTGCGTAGCCCGGGTGAGCGAAGCGAAACCCGGGACCGATCTCGCGGTCAGCCCCGCATTCCGCTTCGCTCCATGCGGGCTACGGGACTACGAGGCGCGTACCAGCCGGACATCGACCGCGCGCACGCCTTCGCCCCTGGGGCGCACGATCAGCGGGTTGATCTCGAGATCGCTGAGGAGATGGCGGTGGTCGAGATAGAAGGCGGAGAGGCCGCAGATGGCCTCGACCAGCGCATCGCGGTCGGCGGGCGGCCGGCCGCGGAAGCCGGCGAGCAGCTTGGCGACCTTGAGCTCGCCGAGCATCGCGCGCGCGTCGTCCCGCGTGACCGGCAAGAGGCGCACGACGACGTCCTTGACCAGCTCGACCAAAATGCCGCCGGCGCCGACCACCAGCATCGGCCCGTAGAGCGGGTCGGTGCGGGCGCCGAGAATCACCTCGATGCCCTCGACCATCTCCTGCACCAGGACGCCGTCGATCGGCGCGCCGGGCGCGGCCTTGGCGGCAGAGGCCACCAGCGCCTGCGCGGCGTGCTCGACCGCGTCTGCGGAGGTGAGGTTGAGCCGCACGCCGCCGGCCTCGGTCTTGTGGCTGATCGCGCGTGACACGATCTTGACCGCGACCGGGAAGCCGATGCGCGCCGCGAGCACCGCGGCCTCCGCCGGCGACTGGACGACGCCGCTCTTGGGCGCCGGCAGGCCATGGCGGGCGAGCGCCGCCGCCAGCTCGGTGTCGGCGAGCGTTTCGGCGCGGCCGCTCGGCGCCGGCAGCGGCACGATCGCACGGCCCTTGCGCGCCCCGTAGAAGGCGAGCCCCGACAGCGCGCGGATCACCGGCGGCAAGCCTTGCAGGAACGGGATGCCGGTCTGCTCCTGGAACACCACCGCTTCCTTGCCGGTCACGTGGTGCATGCGGATGAAGCCGACCACCGGCTTGTCGGTCGAGTCGGCGATGCGCTTGGTCACGCCCGGATCGCGTAGGCGCTTTCCGCTTGGCGGCGTGCCGCCCCAGGCGACCATGTCGACGTTGGGATCGGCGGCGACCGCGATGCACATCTCGGCGTCGGCGGCATCCCCCGACGGATTGCCGGCATCGAGCGGGTTCTTGAGCGTGAGCTCGGGCGAGATCAGCGGGCGCAGCTTGGCCTTGGTGGCGGCGTCGAAGTCCGGCGTCGCGATGCCGCCGATCTCGTCGATGTAGTCGTAGAGCATGTCGACGGTGCCGCCGGAGGTGGTGACCCAGCCGACGCGCGGACCTCTGGGGAAGCGGCCGGCCTGGAACGCGAGCAGCATCTCCACCATGTCGTCGAGCGTCGGGCAGGTGACGATGCCGTAGCGCTCGCACATCGCGGTGTAGGCGCTGTAGTCGCCGGCGATCGCACCGGTGTGCGACTGCGCGCTGTCGCGCGCCTTCTGCGACTTGCCGGTCTTCATGGCGACGATCGGCTTGCCGGCGGCGAGCGCCTTGGCGGCCGCGGCCATGAACGCCTGCGGGCGGCGGATGCCCTCGATGAACAGGGCGATGACGCGGGTGCTGTCGTCCTGCGCGAAATGGTTGACGTAGTCGGCGAGGTCGAGGCTCAGCTCATTGCCGCTCGAGATCAGGTAGTTGAAATGCACGCCGCGGTGGGCGCCGGTGTTGGCGAGATACTGCACGGTGCCGCCCGACTGGGTGACGAAGGCGACCGACCCGGGCGCCAGCTCGCACAGGTCATTGTTGGGATAGCCGAAATTCCTCTCGCGGATGGCGTTGAGGCCCATGCAGTTCGGCCCGCAGACGATGAGCCCCGAGCGCTCGATCAGCGCCATCAGCGCCTTGCCGCGCGCCACGATCTCGGGATCGTCGCCTTCGCCGATCTGGCTCGCATAGACGGTCGCACTCTTGAGGCCGGCGGTGACGCCGGTCTCCAGCACGCCCTGCACCGCCGGTGCCGGCACGATCACGAAGGCATGCGCGGGCGGCTCCGGCAGCGAGGCCAGGTCGGGATAGCACTTGACCCCCCAGACTTCGCCAGCGCGCGGATTCACCGGATAGATTTTTCCCGGGAAACCGAAATCGCGCAGGTTGCGATAGAGCTGTCCCGGCCATTTGGCGCGCTCGGAAGCGCCGACGATGGCGATCGAGGGAGGCTGGAACAGGGGCAGGGGAGACTTGAACGACACGTCGTCGGCGGCAGGCTCTTTCAACGTCGCGCATCTCCCGAAGTGTGTCGTGTCGAGCGCACCGTAGAGGACGGGCCCGCGCCCGACAAGGGTACGCGCCTCACCGCGGCTGGAACGGCCAGAACACCGCAATCAGCGGTACGCCCACCAGCACCACGATGATCGAGAGCGGCAAGCCGAGCCGCCAGTAGTCGCCGAAGCGGTAGCCGCCCGGTCCCATCACCAGAGTATTGCACTGGTGGCCGATCGGCGTGAGGAAGTCGCAGGCCGCGCCGATCGCAACCGCCATCAGGAAAGCATCCGGCCCATAGCCGAGCTTAGCGGCGAAGCCGCCGGCGATCGGTCCCATCACCAGAACGGTCGCGGCGTTGTTGAGGAACGGCGTGACCGCCATCGCGGCGATCATGGCAAGGGCGAGCGTCCCGATCGGCGGCAACAGGTCACCGACGCGCGCCAGCCAGCCGACGACCAGATCGGTGCCGCCGGTCGTGCGCAGCGCGTCGCTGACCGGGATCATGGCTCCGAGCAGGATGAGGATCGGCCACTCGATCGCGTCGTAGGCCTCCCGAAGCGTCAGCGCCCGGATCAGCAGCATGACGACGGCGGCGGCGAAAAAAGCGATCGGCACCGGAAGAATGTGCAGGCTGGCCAGCGCCATTGCGACAATGAGGACGATCAGCGGCAGGAGGCTGTGGTGCCCGGCGCCGAGGCGCAGGTCGCGCGCGGCCAGCGGCAGGCAATGCAACTCGCCGAGTGTTTCCGGTAGCGTCTTGAGGTTTCCCTGCAGCACCAGCACGTCGCCGGGCTGCAGCATGACGGAACGCATCTGGCGCGTGATCCGCTCGCCGCGGCGGCTCACTGCCAGAAGGTTCACCTGGTAGCGCTGATAAAGCTTCAGCTGCGCGGCCGAGCGGTCGACGAGAAGCGAATCCTTCGTGATCACCGCCTCCATGACGCCGATGTCGTCGCGAGGCGTATCGGTTGCGATGTCCTCATTGTCGCGCACCAGCTTCAGCTTGGCTTCGCCGACGGCACGATCCAGCATGGAGGGCTCGCCCTGGAGGAGCAGGACATCGTCGGGTTTGAGCGTCGCATTCTCCGGCGGATCGTAGCGCCGCGACCGCGCACGAAGGATCATCAGGACATCGATTTTGTTCTCGAACATCGCCTTGAGCTCGCCGATGGTCTTGCCGACGATGCGAGATTCCTCCGACACGACCACTTCGGTGGTGTAGCCTTCAAGCTTGAACGCTGCATCCATCGACGCCTGTCCCTTGCGCCCGCGCGGCAACAGCCGATAGCCGAAGCTCAGGAACACCAGGCCGGCGATCGCCAGCCCGACGCCGACCGGCGTGAAGTCGAACATGCCGAAAGGCTGGCCCGTCATCTCCTCGCGCACGCGCGACACGATGATGTTGGGCGAGGTGCCGATGAGCGTGACGATGCCGCCGAGCAGCGAGCCGAACGCCATCGGCATGAGCAGGGCCGATACCGGCTTGGCGTTGCGGCGGGCGAGCTGGAACGCGACCGGCATCATCATCGCCAGGGCGCCGATGTTCTTCACAAATGCCGAGAGCACCGTCACCGCGGCGGTAAGAACCGCGACCTGCATGGCGGTTCGTGTGAGGTAGTGGCTGAGCGGCCGGATCGCGCGTTCGATCACGCCTGAGCGCGCCACCGCTGCGCTTACGAGCAACGCGCTCGCGACGATGATCACAATGTCGTCGGAAAAGCCTGAAAAGGCTTTGTCGTAGGGCACAATGCCGCAGAGGATGGCCGCCAGCAGGCCGATCAAGGCGACGAGGTCGTAGCGCAGCTTTCCCCAGACGAACATCGCCATCATGGCGGCAAGAATGGCGAACGCGAAGGCTTGAGCGAGGGTCATCGAGACCTGTCGTGGGACGGTGAGAGGAAACGCGGCCGGATCAGTGGAAGTTCCAGGCTTTGCGCTCCGCCGTCGACGGGCGGGCGGGCGGCAATCCAATCGCGTGCAAAGCCGGTGCGCCAGGGGCGGTGATGTATTCCATCGTGAATCCGATCGCGCTGCGCTCGCGCGGGCTTGTTCAGCCTCTTCAACTTCTGTAATCGCTTGCCGAAGGTACCGGTTGTCTCTGGTCGGACGCTCCGGAATTGAATGCTTCTAAGGTGGCGGTTGTCTGGGAGTGTTGATCGCCCATCGATTCGATTGTTGACGGAAGCGCCACAAGGAAGAACAAGAACAATGGCGAAGCCCCTCGACGGTCAGGTTGCCATCATCACCGGCAGTTCGCGGCGGATCGGAAGGGCGACAGCGCTCGCGTTGGCGCGCGACGGCGCCGCGGTTGTCATCAATGCGCGATCGTCGCGGCAGCAAGCGGAAGATGTCGCCGCCGAGGTCGCGGCGATGGGCGGCCGCGCGCTGGTCCAGCTTGCCAACGTCGCCGATGAGGAGGCCGTCACGACCATGACGGCGGAGGTCGTCCGCTGCTTCGGCCGCATCGACATCCTCGTGAACAATGCCGGGATTCGCGGCCAGCGGCCGTTCCTGGAGATGACGCTTGAGCACTGGCGCGAGCTGATCGGCGTCGACCTCGACGGCACCTTCCTGTGCTCGCGCGCCGCGCTGCGGCACATGGTCGCGAACAAATACGGGCGCATCGTCAACGTCGGCGGGTCGACCGCCCACATCGGCCGCAGCCTGCGCACTCATATCGGGGCGGCCAAGACCGCTTTGGTCGGACTGACCCGCGCGCTGGCGAGCGAATTCGCCATGGCGGGCGTGACGGTGAACTGCGTCGTGCCCGGGCGAATCGGCGGCAGCGAGATGTCGCGGATGGTCGATCTCGGGCTTCCGCCGGTCGGGCGCGAAGGGACGACGGAGGAAGTGGCGGAACTCATCCGCACGCTCTGCCTGCCGACAAGCGGCTTCATCACCGGCCAGACGATCCACATCAGCGGCGGCCTGGTGATGCCCTGACCCCCACCTGCCAGCCGCATCGCCGGCCCGGCCAGCCCCCACGGTACCGGCTTGCCGTTGGCTGGCGATTACCGAGCGTCCTTGCCGCCGGAACTCGGACCAGGCGCCGCGGCGCTCTTGTCCCGCAGGTCGGCGGCCTCGAGTACCGCCATTTCGAGAATAAGGGATAAAGTGTCTTGTCCGGCCGCTCTGGCCATCGCGGCCAGTTCGCACGCCAGTTCGCGGACATACTCTGCCACCACTGCCCCCTGATCTTGGCCCGGTATTTTCGTCATTCCATGCCCCACATCCGGGAGCATGTTGCGACAGGTGGCGGCCAATAGCATCAGCCGTCCTGATGATGGAATACAAAAAGTTATGAGTCACAAATTCTGCTTGCGGGCACCGATCAGCCGCGCTGGCGCCTGGGGAGGCTCGACACCTTGTCGGACCGCGACGTCAACCGCAGCGCGAGGTCGGGCGGTTCGAGCGCGGCTTGCAGCACGCGAATGAGGGGCGCGTAGCGCCGCCGATCGAGGTCCTGCCGCATGTAGATACCGGAGCGGATCACCGGCGCGACCGGAAGGAAGGGCTCGTGCACGACTTCCAGCGCCGGCGTGACGCTGCGGGAATTGATCAGCAGATAGCCGAGGCCCGCTTCGGCGGCGGCGGCGCGGGTAGCGGCGTCGGCGCTTGAAAACGTCACCGCAAACCGGGTGCCCGTAGCCTCGAAGAATTTGATCGCGTAGCGGTCGGTCAACCGGCCGGGCCAGTAGATGAGCGGGATCGGACCGTCGGCAGATCGCCGAAAGCCCGGCGCCGCCACCCAGCACAGCTGTTCCGTCCATTCGACGACAGCCGGGACCGGCACATTGTTGGTCTCGCAGATGAACGCCATGTCGAGCAGGCCGGCGATCAGTTCCTGCAGCTGAGTCGTGCCTTGGTCGCAACGGAAGCTCAGGCTTTCCCCGCAGGCATTTGCCGCGCACGTCTTGAAGATCTCGACGAGTTTCTTGCGTCGCAGCCAGCGCGGCAGACCGATCGAGAACTGGCGCGGGTTGGGATTGGGCCCGGCGTAGTCGAGCAGCTGGTCGTTGAGCGCGAGCATGCGTCGCGCGTATTCGAGAACGACCGATCCGCGCTTGGTCAGCTTCACGCCCGATCCGGAGCGCTCGAACACGGTGCCGCCCAGCATTCGTTCCAGCCGCCTCACTTGCGAGCTGATGGCGGCCTGGCTGAGATTGAGCGCATGCGCCGCGTTGGTGATGCTCCCGTGGTCGACGATGGCCACCACCGTGCGGTAGAGACTGCTCGGGATGGTTGCTTTGACGCCAATGCCAGGCATGGGGTCCTCGACGGTGATAGCGGCCGGCTCAGTTGCGCCAGCCAAGGGCAAGAATGCGATCCCGGATCGCGGGTGAGACGTTGACCTGCCGTTCGACGATTGCCTGCAGCGCCGCTCCGGACAGCGGGCCGAGCTCGAACTTCGCCTGCGCGGCTTCGGCAACAAACTGCGCATCCTTCATCGTGTCGTCGAACGCGCGCCGCAGCAGCGCGAGCCGCTCGGGCGGCAGGCCCGGCGGTGCCACGATCGACCGGCCCACCATGCCACTGCTGATGAAGAACGAAAACACTTCGCGGTCATCGGCAGACTGGATGAATTCCAACACAGCCGGTACGTCGGCGAACCTGGGGTGCCGCTCGTGCTGATACTGCAGGAGGATGGTGACCTTCTTGTCCCGCAGCCAGTCCGGCGCGGAATTCGACATCACATCCAATGATCCGGTCGTGCCTTCCACCTCGCCGCGTTCCATCGCCAGATGAACGCTCGCAGTGGAGCGATAGCCGCGCACGAGCTTGATGCGGGTGTCAAGCAGCTTGTTGAGCAGCGTCGGATACAGGAACGCCGATGCTCCTTGTCCCGCGAAGATGGTCTCGCGCTGCTGCAGATCCTCGAAGCGCTTCACCGGCACCTCGTGCCAGACATAGGCGAGCTCGACATTGGGGGCCATGCGGCCGACCCAGCCGAATTGCGCCGCGTCGAACTGGATGGAGTCGACGCCCAGCACCTGCTCCTCGGCGAGGTTCTGCACCAGGATGGCGATCGCGGTGCCGTCCCTGGGCGCAACGTTGAAGAGGTAGTTCGCGGGCGTGATGCCCAGCCCGCCCGGCATGTTGGTCGCGATGACGGTTGGCTGACCGGGCAGGTGTTTGCCGATATGGCGGCCGACCAGGCGGCCATAGGTATCGTAGCCCCCGCCCGCGGTGGCGCCCACGGTGAGCGTGATGGTCTTTCCTTTGAAGGGTTCGCTGACCTGAGCTTGGGCGAATCCCTGGGCGAGTCCTGCCAGCGCCATCGAAACCGCGGCAACAGCGGCAATTCTCATACCCACCCCTCGCAGCCCGCAGCTCGTCTCAATCATTTGTATGGGAAGTCGCATGGACTTCAACCCAAGCTATCAGGGCTTTTCCGATCCGAGCAATGCCAATTTGGGCGCAGCAGCGGCGCGAAACGGTACTGATATGTTAATTAGCAAGCTGCGCTTGGTGTCCGATTTGCCGGCGCGGCGCGGCATGGGAGAGAATGTGCGGGTGATCAGCATCAACGGCGACCGGTTGCTCTCCGATTTGCGCGAGCTTGCCGCGATCGGCAAGTGTGAGACCGGTGTCGATCGGGTCGCGTTCTCGCAAGCCGATATCGCGGCGCGGCGCTGGCTCGTGCGCAAGCTCACGGCCGCCGGGCTCGACGCCACGCTCGTCTACGGACTCGAGATCGCCCGCAGCGCGATCGCGGCCGGCGGGGATGCGAGGGGGGTCGACGTGATCTCGTTTCAGGACGAGGAGGGCAGCTTCCTGCCATTCCTCGGCAGCCGCTCGTTCTGCGGCGACCTCCCCGACGCGGAGGTCGCCGCGGCGCGCGCCCGCGACGGCCGTAGGCTAAGCGACGCGCTCGCCGTGCTCGCGCAGGAGGCGCCGCCCGTGCGCCTCGATCGGGCGCGCCATCGCTGCTACCTCGAAGCCCACATCGAGCAGGGCCCGCGGCTCGAACGCGCCGGCCGCCGCGTCGGCGTCGTGACTTCAATCGTGGGCATCCGCCGGTTTCGTGTGCATGCATATGGCCGCGCCGACCATGCCGGCACCACCCCGATGGCGATGCGCAGCGACGCCGGCGCCGCGCTGATCGCGCTCGCCGCCGCGCTGGCGGAGGAATTTCCGCGGCTCGCCGGACCCGATACGGTCTGGAACGTCGGCGCGATCGCTTTTCGGCCCGGCGCCGCCAATGTGGTGCCGGCGGAGGCCGAGCTCACGCTCGAATTCCGTGACGCGCGAACCGACATGCTCGACCTGCTGGAGGCAAGCCTGCTGGCGCGGATCGCGCAAGCCGCCGGCGCGCCCGTGCGGCTCGAGGCCGAACGGACCGCGCAGATCGCGCCGACCGCGATGGCGGGGGAACTCGCGGATACGCTGGCGGCGGCGGCGACGGCGGCCGACGAGGAGCCGATGCGCATGCCGAGCGGCGCCGGCCACGACGCGATGGTGCTCGGCCGCGTGGTGCCGGCAGCGATGCTGTTCGTGCCCAGCATCGGCGGCCGCAGCCATGATGTCAGCGAGAACACAACGGACGCCGACATCGTGCTCGGCTGCGAGGTGCTGGCCGACGCGGTCGCGCGGCTATGCCAGACAATGTCGGTCAATTCGTAGGGTGGGCACGGCGCTGCGCTGTCCACGTTTGTGAGGGCTGAGGGCTTGGTTCGCGCCTTTGCCCACCCTACAAAAGCCGCGCGCAGATATTCTAGCCGGCTGGCGATGATACGGCTGCGAGTAGTGGCCGCCGTGAAATCATGATACCAACGCCTTGATATCAAGCCGGGTGATGCCATGATCCGACGCGCGAGCCGCTTTCTCCTCGCCAGCCTCGCGCTGGCGCTGACGGCCGCCGGCACGACTGCCGCGTCCGCCGCCGATCTGGTCCGCGTCGGCAAGGCCTCCGCCACCACCTTCGCCTTCGCGGTCATCGACATCGGCAAGGAGAAGGGCATCTGGGCCAAGTACAACCTCGACGTGGAGTCCACCGGCTTCGGCGGCGACGCGCGGCTGCAGCAGGCCATGGTGGCGGATGGGATCGATCTCGCGCTCGGCTCGGGGCCTGGCATGGGATTCATCGCGAAGGGCGTGCCGTCCACGACCGTCGCCGCGATGGCGAACGAGCCGCTCGCGATGGGCCTGACCATCGGCAAGAACTCGCCGATCAAGGGCTATGACGACCTCAAGGGCGCGACCGTGTCGGTCTCGACCGGCGGCTCGCTCACGTTCTGGCTGGTGCGCGAGTTCTCGCGCCAGCGCGGCTGGGGCCCGACCGGGATCAAGACCGTGGCGCTCGGCGTGAACCCCGCGCAGGTGGCGGCGCTGAAGGCCGGCAACGTGCAGGGGATCGTGAGCTCGTCGTCGATCGGCTACATGCTGGAGAAGTCCGGCGACGGCCGCGTGCTGGTCGAGTTCGGCGACCACGTGAAGGACTTCCACACCCACGTCATCTTCGCCACCAACGCCTTCCTGGGACGCCACCCGGATCGCATGCGTCGCTTCCTGGCGGGCTGGATCGACACGGTCGCGTTCATGGCCGCCAATCGCGAGGAGACCATCCGGCTCGTCCTCCCGGTCAGCCAGCTGAGCGAGGACATCCAGGCGCGCGAATACGACAAGGCGATGCCGATGCTGTCGCGCGACCTGCGGTTCCAGCCGAAGGCGCTGGAAGTGCTGGCGCGCTCGTTCGTCGAGCTCGAAATCCTCCCGGTCGCGCCCGACATGAAGACGCTCTATACCGAAGAGTTCCTGCCGCCGCGGAAATGACCATGCTTACCCGAGACGGGGATCGTCTTTCGCGTTGACGCAGGTGATGTCGCGCGCGGCGGTTCGAGCACCTGCCATCGAACGCCATTGATGATCTCTTTTCACTAGAGAGTGGACAGAGAGGCGCTGGCGGCAAGGCGGTTGCTGGCGCAATTTGGCCCCGTCACAGCACGAAGAGAGTCGCATGACGCTGGATGGGAAGCGCATCGTGCTGCTGGGCGGCAGCTCCGGCATCGGTTTCGCCACCGCGCAGGCGGCGGCGCGGGAGGGGGCCCGCGTGGTGATCGCCTCCAGTCGGAAGACGCGTGTAGACCAGGCCCTCGCCGCGCTGCCGGCCGGTGCTGAGGGCCATGTGCGCAAGAACCAGACGGCTTTCCGATGTGGGCGATCCTGCCGCCGGGCCGGCAACGGACCCCAAAGGTCAAGGTCTTTCTTGATTTCCTGATGGAACGTTTCGGTTCGGCGCCGTGGCGAACGCCGCGCCAGATGGGAACCCCTCGCTCTTGACGGGAAGACGCTCTATATCGAATAGCTACTTTCGCATACCGGGTAGCTCCCGCCGCACCGGAATTGACCGCCATGACGACCAAATCCGTCCCACATCATTCGCACTGGGGCGCGTTCCTCGCGCAAGTCGAGGACGGGCGCTTCGTCGGGGTGAAGCCGTTCGCCCGCGATCCCGATCCTTCGCCGCTGATCGAAGCGATGCCGGCGGCGGTCTATGCGCCGACTCGCATCGCCGCCCCGATGGTGCGCGAGGGGTATCTCGCGCACGGGCCGGGCAACGGCGAGGGCCGTGGTCGCGAGCGCTTCGTGCCGGTATCGTGGGAGCGCGCGCTCGACCTCGCGGCGGGCGAGCTTCTCCGCATCAAGCGCGAGCATGGCCACGCCGCGACCATGGGCGGCTCGCAGGGCTGGGGCTCGGCCGGGCTGTTCCACGATGCGCGCGCGCAGACCCGGCGTTTCCTCGCGACGTTCGGCGGCTTCGTCGACCAGGACTCCAACTACAGCTTCGGCACGGCGCTGAAATTCCTGCCGCACGTGCTCGGCTCGGCGCAGGCGGTGACCGGTCCGCTCACCTCGTGGTCGTCGGTCGCGCGCCACGGCAGGCTGGTGGTGCTGTTCGGCGGCGCCAACCCGAAGAACATGCAGGTGGCCAAGGGCGGCTGCGGCGAGCATTCGGTCGGCGGCTGGATGACGGCGCTCGCGCGCGCGGGCGTCGATGTTATCAACGTCAGCCCGGTCCGCGACGACGGACCGGCCGCCGCGAAGGCGACCTGGCTGCCGATCCGGCCCAATACCGACACCGCGATGCTGCTCGCGCTGACCCACACGCTGGTCGCGGAGGGCCTGCACGACCAGGCGTTCCTGGCGCGCTGCTGCACCGGCTTCGAGCGCGTGCTGCCGTATCTTACGGGCGAGCGCGACGGCCGGCCGAAGGACGCCGCGTGGGCCGCGGCGATCACCGGCGTTCCAGCCGACACGATCCGCACGCTGGCACGGCGCATGGCGGCGAGACGCACGATGATCAGCGCGTCGTGGTCGCTGCAGCGCGCCGACCATGGCGAGCAGGTCTACTGGGCGGTGATCCTCCTGGCGGCGGCGCTCGGTCAGATCGGTCTCCCCGGCGGCGGATTTGGTTTCGGCTATGGCTCTGCCGCGGGCATTGCCGATGCGCCGCTCGCGTTCGGGCCGCCGGCCATGGACGTGCTCTCGAACCCGCTCGGCCGCGCGATCCCGGCGGCGCGCATCACCGACTGTCTGCTCCATCCCGGTGAGCGCTACGACTACAACGGCAAGAGCGACACCTATCCTGACATCCGTCTGCTGTATTGGGCGGGCGGCAATCCGTTCCATCACCACCAGGACATCAACCGGCTGCGCCGCGCCTGGCAGCGTCCGGAGACGATTATCGTGCACGAGCCGTGGTGGACCGCGACCGCGCGCCACGCCGACATCGTGCTGCCGGCGACCACCACGCTCGAGAGGAACGACATCGGCGCCTCCCACCGCGACGCCTACGTGCTCGCCATGCAGCAGGCGATCGCACCGCTCGGCGAGGCGAAGAGCGATTTCGCGACCTTCAGCGCGCTCGGGCAGCGTCTCGGCTGCGCCGAGGCCTACACTCAGGGCCGCAGCGAGATGGACTGGCTGCGGCATCTCTATGGCCGCTGGCGCGAGAAGCTGCGCACCAACCACGCGGTGCCCGAGTTCGACGAATTCTGGACTGCGGGCTTCCTCGAGCTGCCGCGGCGCGCCGACGAATACGTGATGCTGGCCGAGTTCCGCGACGATCCCGAGAAGAAACGGCTCGCCACGCCCTCGGGCCGGATCGAGCTCTATTCGGAGCGGATCGCCGGCTTCGGCTACGACGACTGCCCGCCGCATCCGACCTGGCTCGAGCCGGCCGAATGGCTCGGTGCCGCGGCGGCCGGCGACCTGCTCCACCTCGTGTCAAGTCAGCCACGATATCGCCTGCACAGCCAGATGGACGGCGGGCCGATCAGCGCGCGCGGCAAGGTTGCCGGCCGCGAAGCGGTCGCGATCAATCCGGTGGATGCTGCGAGGCGCGGCATCGCCGACGGCGACGTGGTGCGCGTGTTCAACAGCCGCGGCGCCTGCCTTGCGGGCGCGCTGGTGACCGACGCGGTGGCGCCCGGCGTGCTGCGCCTGTCATGCGGCGCCTGGTATGACCCGGTGGGCTCTGGCGCCGATGCGCTCTGTGCCCACGGCAACGCCAACGTGCTGACCTTCGATCGCGGCACCTCACGGCTCGGCCAGGGCCCGAGCTCCGCCACCACGCTGGTCGAGATCGAGCGCTTCGCCGATCAGGCGCCGCCGGTGCGCGCCTTCGTGCCGCCGCCGGTCGCTGAAAGCGCTGCTTGAAGCTCACGACAATCACCAATCCGTCATGCGCGGGCTTGACCCGCGCATCCATCTTCTTTCGTATTGATTCATGCGAAGAAGATGGATTGCCGGGTCAAGCCCGGCAATGACAACGGCGAGATCCAGCTTCGATGACCCACGCCGAGCTGATCGACGATCTGGTCGCGGCCAACCGCATCCTGGCCGACCGCGGCATCTTCGACGCCTACGGCCACATCAGCGCGCGCGATCCCAAGAATAAGGATCGCTACTGGCTCACGCGCAGCATGGCGCCGGCGCAGGTCGCGGCCGACGACATCATCGAGTTCGATCTCGACAACACGCCGCTGCGCGCCGGCGAGAACCGGCTGTTCTACGAGCGCGTCATCCACGGCGAAATCTACAAGGCACGGCCCGACGTGATGGCGGTCTGCCACAACCATTCGCCGAGCCTGATCCCGTTCTGCAACAGCGACACCCGACTGCGGCCGATGGTCGGCAGCGCCGCCTTCCTGGGCGAGGGCGCGCCGGTGTTCGACATCCGCACCGTCGATGATGACGGCGACCTTAACGTGTGCACGGTGCCGCAGGCGAGCGCGCTGGCCAAGGCGCTCGCGGCGCATTGGCTGGTGCTGTTGCGCCGTCACGGCGCCGTCGTGGTCGGCAACTCGGTACGGCAATGCGTGCGCCACGCGATCATCGCCGAGACCAACGCGCGGGCGCAGATCGAGGCGACGATCCTCGGGCCGGTCCATTTCCTGACCGCGAGCGAGATCGCCTATGCGAAGCGAATGCAGCCCAAGGACGTCGATCGCGCCTGGCAGCACTGGAAACGCAAGGCGATGGGCAGCGCGTCCTGACGGGCGCGGCGACGCTACGCCGCTGGGAACCGGTGCCGCCCCGACGACCTGCCGGCGCCGCGCTGGAAGCGGGTATGGCTCCGCTTCTCGGTCGGGCCCACTTCAAGTGCCAGACGGCGGGTCCGCAGATAGGCCACGAAGTCGGCCGCCGGCAACGGTTTGGCGTAGAGGAAGCCCTGCGCTTCCGCGCACTGTTCCTTCAACAGGAAGGCGGCCTGCGCGCTGGTCTCGACGCCCTCGGCGATGACTTCGAGGCCAAGATGATGTGCCATGGCAATGAGCGAGCGCACGATCGCGGCGTCGCCGGCGTCGTCGGTGATCTTGCCGACGAAGCTGCGGTCGATCTTGATGCGAGATAGCGGGAAATGGGTCAGAGAGCTTAGCGACGCATAGCCAGTGCCGAAATCGTCGAAGGCGAGCTTGATGCCCTTTTCGTGGAGCTTCTGGAGTACGGCGGCGTCTTCAAAATTGAGCGCGACGTTCTCGGTGATCTCGAGCTCGAGCGCCTGCGGCGGCAGGCCGGTCGCCGCCAGCGCGTCGTCGATGTCCTTGAGCAGGGCGTTGTCGCCCAGTTGGTTCGGAAACAGGTTCACGCCGATGCGGCGCAGCGGAAGCCCGGCGTCGCGCCACTGCGCGGTCATGGCGCAGGCGGTGCGGATGATCCAACGGCTGACCTCGGGCGCGATCGAGCTCGCCGCCAGCGTGTCGATGAAGGCGCCGGGCGCCAGGATGCCGCGCTCCGGATGCCGCCAGCGGATCAGCGCTTCCGCGCCGACCACCGCCTCGTCCGCCAGGCGGACCTGCGGCTGGAAGTAGAGCTCGAACTCATTCTGCGCAAAAGCGCGGCGCAATTCGAGATCGAGGCTGCGGCGCGCCTGCGCCTGCGCGCGCAACACCGGCAGGAAGAAGCGGCAGGCGTGGCCGCCGTCCGATTTGGCCTGATAGAGCGCCAGATCGGCGTTGGCGATCAGCTCGTCGACGCTCGGTCCGTCGTTGGGCGCGATGGCGACGCCCGCGCTGCCGGCGATGTGCAGGATCTGGTCGTTGATGTTGTAGGGCTCCGCCAGCCGCTGCAGCATCGTATCGACGATTTCGCCGATGACCAGCGGGTCGCCGCAACCCGGAATAATGACGACGAACTCGTCGCCGCCGAGCCGGCAGACCTGGCCGCGGCCGCTCGCCAGCTCGCTCAGTCGCTCCCCGACTTCGATCAGCAGCTGGTCGCCGGTCGAGTGGCCCAAGGTATCGTTGACATCCTTGAAGCCGTCGAGATCGAACAATGCGATCGCGGTCGGCCGCTTGCCGGCGTCTCCGGACAGCAGTCGGCCGAGCTCCTTCTGCAGGGTCAGGCGATTGGGCAGACCGGTGAGCTGATCGTAATGCGCCACCCGCTCCAGTTGCTCTTCGGCCCGCACCTGCTCGGTGATGTCTTCATAGGCCCGCACCGCGCCCCACATCGTGCCGTCCGGATTGTACATCGGCGCGGCCGCGATTCGCACGTCGACGGCTGAGCCGTCCTTGCGCAGCCGCTTCAGGCGCAGATTTCGCACGATCTCGCCTTTGCGAATCCGCTCGAACAGCCCTTGCGATGCGCCGTTGAGCCTCTGCGGCGGCACCATGTGCGCGTACTGGCCGGACACCTCCTCGGCGGAGTAGCCGAAGATCTCCTCCGCCGCGCGGCTCCACAGGAAGATGCGGCGTTCCATGTCGGAGCAGACGATGGCGACCGGCGAGGCGTCGATAACGGCCGTCAGGGTGTTCTTGGCCTGGCGCAGGTCGTCGGCAGCCTTGCGGGCTTCCTCCTGGCGCTGTTCGAGGCGCGCCGCCATCCGGTTGAAGGAATCGGCCAGAATGCCGACCTCGTCGCGCGTACGCAGCGTGCTGCGATGGCTGAGCTTGCCGGCGGCGAGCGCCAAGGCGTCCTTGCGCAGCTGCCGCAGCGGACCCACGATGCGCCCCGACAGCATCCAGGCGATGGCGGAGGAGATCAGCAGGGTGGCGAGCACGAACAGGGCGCCCCAGCCGAGACGGTGGATGACACCGGCGAAGGCAACGTCGGTCGGCAGGCCGACCGACACGACCCACGGCGCCAGATGCGCGGTCGACGAACCGGTGATGTGTTCGACGTTGTCGCTCCAGCGCGCGATTTCGCTGATTTCCTTTGCCGCGATGTGTCGGGCAACGTGACCCGTGTCGCTCACGTCGCGACCGATCCAGTTCGGCCCGTCGGCGCTCTGTGCCACCACGATGCCATGCTCGTTGACGATCCGCACCACGCTGCCGGCGGGGAGCCCCTGGATCCTCAGCACGTCCTGGAAGTGTTCGAGCCGGGTGCCGACTGCCAGGACAGCCCGCAATTGACCAGCTTGATCGCTCACCGGGCGTGCGACGATGACGACCCATTGGCCGCTCGATTGCGAGCGGATCACCTCTCCGATCGCCAAGCTTTGGCCTGCGAGCACCTGCTGGAAATACGAGCGGTTGGCGGCATAGTTGGCGCGTCCCGCCTCTGGGCTCAGCGAGGTTCCGATCGCGGTGCCGTCAAGCGAATAGAGGACGACGTTGCTGATGAAGCCGGGCAGCTGGGCTTTGAGCTGTCGCAGCACGGCGTCGTTGGCGGCCGTGTTGGCCGGATCTGGCGAGAGGGCCCAGCCCAAGCCGGTGAGAAGATTCTCGAGATTGCCGATATGGTCGTCGACCTGGGCGGCCAGCAGGCGGGCTTCGTCGAGCGCGCGTTGGATCGCGGCGGCTTGGGCGGTGCGCCATTGGTTCCAGAGCCCGGCTCCGATGAGCCCGGCGAATGGCACAACGGTCGCGACCACCAACCCCAACATTCGCGACCGAATGCTGCGCAACAGCATCGACTTGCCCCGCCCGTTTGCCGCGCGGACAGGGTCTAGCCAAGCGGCATTGCAACACCGTTCAGAAGCCCTCGTCAGCGGTGGATTTTCTTCATAGGTTTAATCGGGCGTTAAAGATGTGTGGGCTCGCGGACGGCGTCCGCGGCTCCGCACGCGCGCTCGTCGCGCAAACCGACAGAGTGCTGACAATGCTCGACAATTTGCGACAGGCGCCGGTTCTGGTGGTAGGCGGCGGGATCGGCGGCCTGGCCACCGCGCTGGCGCTCGCGCAAAAGGGCCGTGCGGTGCAACTCCTCGAACAGGCGGTCGAGTTCAAGGAGGTCGGCGCCGGCATCCAGCTCGGGCCCAACGTGTTCCGGATGTTCGAGGTGCTCGGCCTCACCGAGGCGGTGAGCCGCTTCGCTGTCTTTCCCGAAAACCTGATCATGCTCGACGCCATCACCGGCGAGGAGGTGACGCGCGTCCCGCTCGGCGAGGGCTTCCGCGCCAAGTTCAAATATCCCTATGCCCTGATCTATCGCCCCGACCTGCTCAACGTGCTGCTGGAGGCCTGCCGCAAGGTCGATCGCATCCGGCTCGACACCTCGCAGAAGGTCGTCGCCGTCGACCAGCACGACGACGGCGTGGCGGTGCGGACCGAGAGCGGCGCCACCTATTCGGGCGCTGCGCTGATCGGTGCCGATGGACTGTGGTCGACGATCCGCCAGATCGTGGTCGGCGACGGCAAGCCGGCGGTCGCCGGCCACATCACCTACCGGGCGGTGCTGCCGACCACCGAAGTGCCGGAAGCATTGCGGCGCTGGTCGATGACGTTCTGGGCCGGCGAGAAGGTGCACTTCGTGATCTATCCGCTGCGCGGCGGCGAGCTCTACAACCTCGTCGCCGTGTTTCACTCGAACCGCTACGAGGAGGGCTGGGACAGCTTCGGCGATCCGGCCGAGCTGCACGAGCGCTTCGCCAAGGCCTGCGAACCGGTGCGAACGCTGCTCGGCAAGATCGAGAGCTGGCGCATGTGGGTCTTGTGCGACCGGCCTCCGATCAAGGACTGGAGCCGCGACCGCATCACGCTGATCGGCGACGCCGCCCATCCGATGCTGCAATACCTGGCGCAGGGCGCCTGCATGGCGATCGAAGATGCGGTGTGCGTTGCAAACCGCGTGGCGGAGACGCAGGGCGACTTCGCCGCCGCGTTCCAGTCCTATCAGGCGGCGCGCTACCTTCGAACCGGGCGGGTGCAGATCATGGCGCGGGTCTACGGCGAGTTCTATCACGCCAGCGGCGTCGCGCGCGAGCTGCGCAACCTGATGCTCGGCGCCCGCACCGCTGAGCAGTCGTTCGAGGCGATGGAGTGGCTCTACGGCGAGGACGCCGGCCCGACCGGCTATGGCCGCGTCTTTCCGCACGAGGCTGCGCGCACGCCGTAGGGCGTCAGCCCGCCTCGGTAACTCCCACGAACTGCGCGAGCTTCTCCGGGTCGTCGCGCAGCGCCGCCGAGGCGCCGTCATAGACGATGCGGCCCTTGCTCATGACCACGGTGCGGTCCGAGAAGGCGAGCGCCACGCGGCTGTTCTGCTCGACCAGGATGATCGAGAGCGCGCTCTCGGCGCGCAGCCGGATCAGCACCGCGGTGAGCGCCTCGACGATCACCGGCGCGAGGCCCTCGGTCGGCTCGTCCATCAGCAGCACCGACGGGTTGGTCAGGAGAGCGCGCGCGATCGAGAGCATCTGCTGCTCGCCGCCGGAGAGCTGATTGCCCATGTTGCCGAGCCGCGCCTTGATGTTGGGAAACATCTCGAACACGCGCTCCTGCGTCCAGTGTCCCGGGCGCGCGGCGATCTCGAGATTCTCGCGCACGCTGAGCGAGGGGAAGATCTCGCGCTCCTGCGGCACGTAGCCGAGCCCGCGCAGCGCGCGCGCATAGACCGGGACGCCCACGAGGCTGTTGCCGTCGAGCAGGATGTCGCCTCTGTATAGCCGGGTGTGGCCCATCACGGTCGCGAGCAACGTGGTCTTGCCGACGCCATTACGCCCGATGATGCTGATGTTCTCGCCCGGCTTGAGCGCAAGCGCGATGTCTTCGAGCACCACGGTCTCGCCGTAGCCGGCCACGACCTGCCGCAGTTCGAGCGCGCTAGCCATGGCCGGCCTGCCCGAGATAGACCGCCCGCACCTGCGGGTTGGCGCCGATCTCCTTCGGCGTTCCCTGCGCGAAGATCGCGCCCCCCACCAGCACGGTGATGCGCTGCGCGAAGCGAAACACCAGGTCCATGTCGTGGTCGATGATCAGCACGCCGATGTGCTTGGGCAACGCCGCCACGGCGTCGAGGATGATGTGGCTTTCGGTCGAGGGCACGCCGGCGGCGGGCTCGTCGAGCAGCAGCACTTCAGGCTTGAGCCCGAGCGCGATCGCCAGCTCGACCAGGCGCTGACGGCCATAGGGCAATTCGGAAACGCGGTGCGCGGCGTAGTCGGAGAGCTTGAGGGAATCGAGCAGCGCCATCGCCTCCTCGACCACGTCCTGGCGCGAGCCCGCCGGCCGCAGCATGCCGGGCGCCGCCCCCAGCCGTTCGGCGACCGCGATGTAGACATTGTCGAGCACCGAGAGCCCGCGGAACAGGCGGTTGATCTGGAAGGTGCGGGCGATGCCGCGCTTGACCCGGTCGGCCTGCGGCACCTTGGTGATGTCGAGGCCCTTGAGCAGCACATGTCCCTGGGTCGGCCGCAGCAAGCCGGTCAACAGGTTGATCAGCGTGGTCTTGCCGGCGCCGTTGGGGCCGATCAGGGCATGCCGCGCGCCGGCCTCGAGCTGGAAGTTGACGTCGCGCGTGGCGGCGAGCGCGCCGAAGTTGACGCACAGGCCGCGGGTTTCGAGCAGCGGCGTGCTCATGGCGATGCGCGCTTCGATTGGACGGCGGCGGACAACCGGTCCCACAGGCCGATGATGCCGTTGCGCGCAAACAGCGCGATGACCACGAGCAGGAGCCCGAGGCCGAGCTGCCAGGCGGTCGGATAGAGCTTGGCGAGGAAATGCGAGAGCGCCATATAGGCGACCGCGCCGACGAAGGCGCCGTAGAGCCTGCCGTAGCCGCCCAGCACCAGGATGATCAACACGGTCGCGGCGCGATCGAGGCCGAGCGTGCTCAGGTTGACGTAGGCGTTGGACTGCGCCCACAGCGCGCCGGCAATCCCGGCGATGGCGGCCGAGATGGTGTAGCAGGTCACCAGCCGCCAGCGCACCGGCGCGCCGACCGCATGCATGCGCAACGTGTTCTCGCGGATGCCGGTCAGGCTGTGCCCGAACGGCGAATAGACCAGCGTGCGCACGAACACGAAGCAGAGGAGCAGCACGGCGAGGCAATAGAGATACTGCGTCTTGGGATAGAGCGGGCTGAACTCGAACAGCCCGAACAGGGGCGGGATCGGCACGTTGTCGAGGCCGTCGAAGCCGCCGGTGTACTCGGCGCCGAGATTGGCGGCCTCTTCCAACAGCCCCATGGTGCAGAGCGTCAGCATCAGGAGCGTGAGGCCCGCGGTGCGCAACAGCACGAGGCCGGAGGCGAGCCCGATGGCGCCCGCCACCGCGGCCGCAATGATGAGGCTCGTGATCGGCTCGTTCCAGATGCCGTGCTTGGCCAGCATGCCGACCGTGTAGGCGCCGGCGCCGAAGAACGCGGCGTGGCCGAGCGTGATGATGCCGGCATAGCCGAGCGCGAGGTCGAGCGAAATCGCGAACAGGATGGTGGTGAGCAGCTCGGTGCCGAATCCGAGATGGCGCGGGAACACGAAGTAGAAGGCGAGCAGGAGGATCCAGGGGATCGGCTCCCACAGCCTGATCCGGTGGCGGCGGGCGATCGCGGCCGCGGCCGGATGGTCGGCGATGCCGGGCGCGGTCATGCCGATTTCCCTCCGAACAGGCCTTGCGGCCGCAACAGTAACAGCAGGATGGTCAGGGCGTAGATGAACAGCGTTCCGCCTTGCGGCAGGTATTTCTTGAGCACGAAATCGAGAACGCCGATCAGGACCGCGGCGTAGAACACGCCGGTCACGCGGCCGAGGCCTCCGACCGCGACGACGATCAGGAAGAAGACGAGATATTTGAGCGGGTATTGCGGATCGAGGCCGAGGAACTCGGCGCCGAGCCCGCCGCCGAGCGCCGCCATGCCGCTCCCGAAGGCGAACGTGATGGTGAACAGGCGGCCGATATTGATGCCGAGCGACTCGGCCATGCGCCGGTTGTCGACGGCGGCGCGGATCTGCGCGCCCATGCGGGTGCGCTCGAAGCCGAGCCAGAGCGCGACGACGATCGCCACGCCGACCACGATCAGGAACACGCTGTAGGTCCGATAGTGCAGGATGCCGAGATCGATCTGGCCCTGGAGCCAGGCCGGCAGCAGGAGCTGCTGGTTCTCCGGCCCGATCACCAGCGTCACCGACGCGATCATGATGAAGACCAGCCCGATGGTGAACAGCACCTGATCGAGCTCGGCCGCCCGGTAGAGCCGCGCATAGAGCAGGCGCTCGAACGCCACGCTGACGCCGGCAATGACGACGAAGCCGACCGCGAGTGCCGGCACAAAGCCGATGTCCCAGCGCCGCATGGTCAGCACGATGACGTAGCCGCCCAGCATGGCGAAGCCGCCATGGGCGAGATTGACGAAGCCCATGAGCCCCATGGTGACGGACAAGCCCACCGACACGATGAACAGCACCATGCCGGCAGCCAGTCCGCCGAGCACCATGCTGGCGACGTCGACGCCGAAAATCACGGTCCCCCCAATCTGGAACGGGCGCGCATGACGTCCGTCCCAGCCTGCCGGCCGACCTGCCTTGCAACGCGACGGTCTTTTTGGCCCGCCTCAGCGCTTCGATACGATCACCCGCAGGGCGGAACCTTGAGCGCCTTGCAGGGGTCCTTCACGTTTTCGATGGTGGCGAGCACCTTCTGGAACAGCCGGCCATCCTTCATGATCACTTCGGACAGGTACTCGTTCATGATGATGTCGCGGGTGTCGGGATCGATCTGGATCGGACCGCGCGGGCTCACGGACCTCCAGCCCTTGAGCGCGGCGAGCGCCGCGTTGGCTTCGACCTTGCCCTTGGTGGCCTGCACAGCCTGGATGATCGCCGCCATGCCGTCGTAGCCGCCGACCGACATGAAGTCGGGCGTGGTGTTGGCGCCGTAGTCCTTCTTCCAGGATTCGAGGAAGCGCTTGTTCTCGGCGTTCTCGAGATCGGCATGGTAGTGGTGCATGGTGATCAGCCCGACCGCGCCCTGGCCCATCGCCTGCAGCTTGGTGTCCTGGGTGATGTCGCCGGGGCCGATCAGCTTGATGCCGGCCGCCCGCATGCCGAGCGCGCCGTAGGTCTTGACCACCGCGGCGGCGTGATCGCCGGCCGGGATGAAGACGAAGAAGACGTCGGGCTTCTTGTCCTTGGCGCGCTGGAAGAACGGGGTGAAATCGGGCACCGCGCCGGCGCCACCCATCGGAATCTCGTCGATCACCTTGCCGCCGTTGCCTTCGAAGGCGCGCTTGAAGGCGGCGAGCTCGTCCTTGCCGGGCGGGAAGTCGGTGTAGCCGACCACCGCGGTCTTGGCGCCGAGCTGCTTGGCGGCGGCCTCGCCCAGCGGGAAGCCGGAGTGCCACATGCTGAACGAGGTGCGCACGTAGTAGGGCGACATGTTGGTGATGTGCGCGGTGCCGGCGTTCATGATCACCGCGAGCTTCTTGCCCGCGGTCACGACCGGCGCCGACGAGATCGCGTTCGGCGAATAGATCCAGCCGGCGAGAACGTCGACGTTATCTTGCGTGAGCAGTTCCTGCACCACGGTGCGGGCGTTGGCGCCGCCCGGATCCTTCACGTCGCGCTTGACCAGCGTGATCTTGTAGGGCCGCACCTTGTCGGCGTTGAGCTTGAGATACTGCTCCATGCCGCGGTCGACCAGCTGGGCGAACTCGGCGCCGATGCCGGTATAGGGCAGGGCGACGCCGATCTTGACCTCCTGCGCCAGCGCGCTGCTCGCGGCGACTGCGAGCGCGCCTGCAACGATGAGCCGCGTGATCATGTATTCCTCCTGGCCAAACCGGTGCTGGGGTTCCTGCGCGGTTTAGCAGGTTTTGGACCGCGGCAGGAGAGCCATCGGCGCCTTCTCATGTGCACCTTTAGGCTTATTCAAGAGCGAGCCGGCCACGGGCGTCAAGGCCGCCCGGGACCCAGCTTGTAGCCCGGAGCCTCAGACAGTCGCAGGCGGTCTGCAGGCGCGACCAGTCGCGCACCTCGAAGGCGGTATGGTGCCGAGCAGTTGTCGCTGGCCGATGATCCAACGCCGCAATCTAGCGCGCGTTCTCGCCGCGCACGATCGGGTGGCCGATGCCGAGCGGCTTGGCGTCGATCAGCACGAACGCCGCGCGTGCCACTTCCTTGCCGCGGTTGACCCAGGCGTGGTTGGTGCCGCGCTGGACCATCACGTCGCCGGCCTTGAGCTTCACGGTCGAGTCGTCCATCTCCATGTCGAGCTCACCCTGCATCACGATCACGTAGTCGATGGTCTCGGTGCGGTGCATGCGGCCGGGATTGCCGGGCGGAAAGGTGATCACCGCGAAGCGCGTGCCGTTCGCCGGCGGCGGCGTGCCGAGGATGCGCGCGCCCAGGTCCTCGACGGTCTCGCCGACCGGCATCTCCGCCGGCGCGCCTTCGGTGATCCAGATCAGGGTCGACTGGGCGCCGGACGCGCCGCCTTTGTGGTTGGTCGCAGGCCCGTCCATGATCACCTTGGCGGCGTTGTTGTCGTCGTGGCCGGTCACCACCCGGCGGATCGGCGGGTATTTTGGCTGCTCGGTGCTCATCGCGTGTAACTGGTATAAAAGCCAAATGCACTGAACATCGACCGTCACCCTGAGGTGCGAGCTAAGCGAGCCTCGAAGGGTGCGGCCCGGTCTGGGGCCGTCGATCCTTCGAGGGCCGCTTCGCGGCCACCTCAGGATGACGGGTAGAGGTAAGCGCTCTCGGCCGATGCCAATGGACGGCGCTGCAGACCGGTGCCACAGCGGGGTCCAGGTGTCACGTCCCAAGGGTCACTATGGCGCGCCGGGAGCGCGGTTTTGCTGTTGTGAGGGACATGGCGGTTGCGGCAATCTGGGCGGGACGACAAGGAACATCCACGGGAGGACTCCCATGCTGACGCGACGCACCGTTCTCGCCGG